>Ga0194120_10009708_pt1 | contig 12106 bp, 17 predicted proteins | sample TA2MahCa65mmetaG_FD_148642 | JGI IMG/M metagenome (GOLD analysis project Ga0194120, IMG submission 148642) | Freshwater microbial communities from Lake Tanganyika, Tanzania - TA2015019 Mahale Deep Cast 65m | ecosystem: Environmental > Aquatic > Freshwater > Lake | place: Tanzania: Lake... | reverse complement strand
TAAATTCAGCAGTTAGAACCTCAGTTTTTCTGAGTCCAACAAGCAATGGCTACCCAGACTGCTACCAAGACCTTTTCCGCCAAGACGTTCGGTTCGCGTGCTTCTGAGCCGAAGCGCGAGCATCCGCAGGTGCGTGCCCTGCGCGACTGCCTCGATGACATGATGGACGAGATCGACAGCTCGCTCAAGCACTGGATGGAGCATCCGGAGTACGAGTACATCCGCCTCCAGAACCTCTCTCCTGCGAGTGTGTACCACACGGGGGAGTCCACCAAGGACGGTGACGAGATCACCTACACGCTCATCAAGCTCCTGCTCGGCAAGTTCAAGGCAGGTTCCAAGACGGAGCGCGACATCAACACGACCAAGATCGATGGTGTTCCGCTCTTCCGTCGCCTGCAGGAGTACGCGATGAAGCGCACGCTCGCCGTCACTAAGGAGTGCACCGAGGAGCATGATGCCATTCCCGGCTACCTCGTGCTCGTCTTTGGTGGCAAGCTCCAGCTTGACGCGCGCATCTACGCGCATCGCCCCCCGAAGAACACCAGCCAGCCGGCTCATCCGTTCAGCTTCGTGCCCGCGGGCATCAAGGCACTGGCACCTACGCCGGTATCGAAGCAGGTGCAGAAGGTGACACTGCCTGCCCCCCCGGTGCAGACTGCGCTGGAGAATCGCTTCGCCGTACTGACCGTCGAGGAGTGCTCGGAGAGCGATGCGGAGGATGCCGACGAGGACACCATCCCCGAGCCTCCTCAGGTGTACACTGTCGAGGAGGTCGATACGGCTTGAGTGCTCAAGAGCGCTCCAAAGTGCTCCACCAGAAACGGGAAGTAAGGTGTAATAAAATTTTTCTCTATAAAAAGGATAAAATGTCCAAAAAACCATAAAAACATATTAGATTGATTTATTACAAAATAAACCAACCTAATATATAATGGAAGATAAATACGATAATATAATTCTTATTGGTCATTGCCTCGATGATGCTATTTTATTTTATAAATACATAAATGAAAGATCACTCGTTGTTCTTTTAACAGAACCTAGATATATTCATTACTATGACGTATTCCAAGAGCTAATGGAAGAGAAAGGATGTACATTTATCAAGTTAAATGAAATAGAAACATTTGACATAAATTACAAATTATCATCTAATATTAGTGATACGATCAAAAGATTACTAGAAACGTTTGATAAGAATAGAGTAATAACGCATACCAGTGTTAATAAAAATGAAGATCCACAAAATCGCGCATTATACGACCTAATAAAAAGTATGAATATAAATAATCATATCGAATTAAATTATGATGATTCATATAATGAAACGATTGACACGACACAAACATATTATATAAATAAATACGCTAAAAATAATAAACAAAAAATCATTTTTACAACAGTAGCAAAAAGAATTAAGATCTAAATAATTTAGTAAATTTGTTCCAAAGAGATTCGCGTTGTTTTTGAACAGATAAATTATGATTCATTAAATTTAAAAATATCATTCCCTGATCCTTAGCATCATCTAATGCTTTATGCGTATGCGCCGTTGTTGGATCTATAAATTCCAGAATATGTTGTTTATTAACTGGAGATTCATTTTTCATAACCGCCCAAGCATATGATGATATACATCTTGCAGAAAAGCCAAGGGGATTTGACCCTGTAAAACGATGAAAGTAGTAATGTATCCATTGCCAATCATAATTTATTGGCCATCCAATAACAACAATTTTATACATCTTTCTTAACTCTTTTATTTTTTTACTCAATTCCATCATTACATCTTGTGGAGCTCGTTGATTCGTTGAAACATATTCATATGCTTCTTTATTTTCATCCCAAAATTTCATTGTGGATGATGTTGTACCTGCATCTTGAATGGGTAATAGATTAGCTTCATATTGGAATTGTAAAGTTTTATCTCTTAAGTATCCGGCCATTCCGATTGATAACATAGAATGGAGGCCTGGGCATTCACCATTTGCTTCTACGTCAATTGATAGATATAATGTCTGCATAATAAGTTTATTATCATAATTTTATATATCAAGTCAAATGAATATCAACTTTTTAAAAAAGTTGATATTTCATTTGGCTGTATTTTCTATATATATTATTTGATCGTTCTATCAATGGCTCTTTGTGGAACCGTTCGTGTTGGTGTGGCGTGGGACCACTCCTTTACCGAAAGAACTGATTTCGATCTCTCTGCCGTATTATACGATCAATACGGTAATAATATCGATGCAGTATTTTATAACAATTTAAATTGGAATAACAGTGCAATCATACATTCTGGTGATAATCGTTCTGGCGAAGGTGCAGGTGATGATGAAACTATTACTCTTGATATTGCAAGATTAGATTGTGTTGTTTCTGTGTTCTTTTTAGTTACCGCTCATAGTGGTGGCGATACAAATACAAGTGTAAAGGGAGATTTCTCCGTTTATAACAATTCAGCAACAGTATACAACACCAAATTTGAAAGCGCAAAGAAAAATAATGCATTCCTCTTATCGTGTCTCTTTAGATCTCAAATGGGTTTTCAATTGTTTCATTTCAACAAAAGTGGTAAGGGGAGAACATTCAGTGATGCGATGTATTTGATTGATGAAGAATTAAACAAATTTTATACACCCCAACAACTAATTGAACGTCCTGCAGTAATAAATAGAGTTTATAGTCTTCATAAAGGTGATGTATTTGTTCTCAATAGAAATCTAACAAATGTACGATTAGGTTTGGGATGGGATCCTGCAGATGGTTTTGGTAATATCGATGTTGATGCATCTTTAGGTGTATTTGATGCTAATATACAAAATATTACTAATATTTACTTCGGTCATAAATCTGATTTTAATGGTGCTATCGTACATTCTGGCGATAATCTTACCGGACAAGGTGAAGGAGAAGATGAAAAAATATCAATTGATTTGAATCGCTTACCACCACATGTAATGTACATCGTTGCATGTGTAAGCATTTATTCAGGTGCAACATCATTTTCTACAATTAACAGATGTTTTGCTCTTCTTAGAGATGTTAGTGGTAAAGAGTTATGTCATTATAATTTATCTCAAAGTTATACTAGTCGAGCAGTAATTATGTGTGCTCTTCATCGTCGCGAAACAGGTTTATGGGCATTGGAATGTATTGGAGCACCCGCTTCCAATGGAACGATCCAAGGTAATATTTCAGATATCGTTAAAGCACTACACGTATTAAATCAGAAAAATACCAACTCTTCATTACAATCTACGCTACCATCAACGATGCCATTAATGCCTCCTCCACCACCTCCAATGCCACAAATTGATTATGCGGTACAACCACCACCACCTCCTCCAATGCCACCAATGTTTCCTCCACCACCAGTGCAAGTACCGTATATGTTCCCCCCACCTCCTCCACCGCCACCTCGTGTACCAATAGTCAATGAATATTCGGTACATCCAGTACAAGCATTACCAACGGTACAACAATCACAAAGGAGAAAACGTAATGACGATGATGGTTGTTGCGGATGTTTGTAATTTATCTATAAATAAAACACTTCTTACACATATCATAAGTTTTACATGGATCAAATGTTGTTCGATCTATTTCCCATTCATGTTCACATAATTCACTAATTAATTTATCATACTTCTCTTTTTCTTTCATTAATACATTTATTTTTTCTTTTAATTGTGCAATATGTTGCATAATATAATCTCGTTTAATAATTAATTCATCCATTAATAACGTATTACATATGATTATCATTATTAAATTATGATTTTATTAATCAACTTTTAATAAGAAAATAATACGCGATTTGATTCCTCAAAATTTTCTACGATCATCTTTGCCACACTAATTGGATTAACTTTAGTTTCATACAAAGACATATAACTTTCATCCGGTAAATCCAAAAGATACAAACCAGTTCGATTATAAACGTAGGATTCTACTTTTATAATCCAAGTAATAAAATGAGGATCAACGAGAATTTTCTCTTTCTTACATCGTGAACGATAGTAATCGATATATCTCATTGTGAATGATGATATTTTTATTATTAAGAAATCATTAACTATTCATAAATCAAATTTTTTGTATCCCTAATAAAGTTAAAATATCACTATTTTCTTCAATATTAATTCGTTTAACCGTTTTATTTATCATATCTACTAATACATAAACATTAATACTAATTGCATCATCTAAAAGTTCTAAAATTTTTTGCGCAATATGATTGCCTATTAAGAACTTTAATCGATACCAAATAATACAACTATCAACTAATAACGATGATATTAATAAATAATTATATCTATCATCAAATGCAAATTTTATTGATGGTGCTTTTGTTGTTGTCAGATAACTAACATTATTCTGGTTGGCAAAATCTTTCAATATATCATAACCAGTATCATTATGAGGCATGAAATTTTCAATAACCACATATTTTGACTTATTATTAATCATAATAAGAAATCCCTTACTAAACAACTGAGTTGGTAACGGTTCTAACTTTACACTAAAAAAATTATTTTCAAAATAGTTCACCAATTTATTAATAATTATCGATTCTCTTTCAACTACTAATATAGACTTTTTTTTATCAATCTCTTTGTCATCATCATCATCAAAGTAAACAAAATTAGATGTCATCATTAATATAATATTAATTTTTATGTTTAAGCTCTTAAATTGTCAATTATTTTATATCATTATAGTATGAATATGACGCGATATAGACAAAGTATATATTCGACTAATTATATGCTTCCTACAATGTTTGGAAGTAAAACATTAGATATGTCTGATGACCATAATTTTATCAAATATAACGGGGAGAATTTTCCGTTGAGATTCAAAACATTAGTAAAATATAATACTAACTTTTTTAATGGTGTTGATTTTGTTAAAAAAGTAGCATTAGATAGAATTTATTTTGCGGATGATAGAGAATTCCGCGTATCATATATTATGGGCGATAAGGCTTACATACTAGATCATATCACATTTGATAATGTGGTATATAAAAAAGAATAAAAATTTGATTTACAAAAACATTACTCAACATACTATCAAAGTATACTGAGTGGTAAGATTATGGCACATTTAGTCCAAAATTTAGATGTTTTAAACGAATTGGATACAGGTGATTTAATTCTTTGTAACGGTAACGGTGTTTTCTCGGATTTTGTTAAGATTACAACTAAAAGTAAATGGACACATGTTGGCATCGTCTTAAGAGATCCAGATTTTTTACTTCTATTGCCACCACAGAAAGGATTATTTCTGTATAACTCTGATGGTAAATATGAAGTCGATATTGAAGCACACAAAAAGATATTTGGAGTACAAATAAATGAATTGATACATATGGTCGATAATTATGACGGTGAAGTTTATGCCAGAAAACTCAATACAAAATTAACACGTGAAGAGATGGATGAAAAATTCAAAACAATTTATAATACCGAATATCATAAACCGTATGATTGGTTACCACAAGATCTAATTGCAACTTTTGCTGAAAGACACGGTTGTAAGGTTGCAGATTTTGTTGTTGATCCAAGACGAGTAGATAGAATTTTCTGTAGTGCATTAGTTGGTTTCTGTTATACACAAATGGGACTATTAAAACCTTCAACAGAATGGGGAACAATGTATCCAGACGATTTTAGTAAACTCGAAACCTTATTTGATGGCTCCACTCTAGGATCAATTATCCCTATTAAGGCTCAAGAAGTCAAGGAAAATGTTTGAAATTAAATTTGTTTATTACTATCATAATAATCAACTAGAACTAATCATTATGTCGTCCAATATTATTAAATTTCCACGTACTAAACATCTCATTAATTTGGGAGGAGCATCTAGAGATGATCTTATTATGACAGATAAAGATGTGAAAGAGATGCTAAATAATAATGTTATTGTTGAAGAAAAAGTAGATGGAGCAAATATGGGTATAAGCATTATTGATGGAAATATTTGTGTTCAAAATAGATCTCATTATGTTTCATCATCATATCATCCACAATTTAAACTATTAAATATGTGGATAGAAATTCACGAAAATGAATTAAAACAAATTATTCCACAAGATAGTATTTTATTCGGCGAATGGTTATACGCATGTCATTCAATTAACTATCAATCATTACCCGATTATTTTTTGGCTTATGATTTATTTGATATTAAAACCACAAGTTTTGTATCAAGAGATGTATTGAAAAATTTATTGAAAGGTACTACCATTTTCCAGGTTCCAGTTTTATTTAACGGTAAAATAACTAAAGAGGAATTATTAAAATTAGTCGGAGCTAAATCTAAATTCTTTGATGGAGAAAACGAAGGTGTTTATATTAGAGTGTGTAAAGATGGAAAAACGACACATAGAGCAAAAATAGTCAGAAAGAATTTTATTGTGGGAGATGAATTTTGGTCTAAAAAAGGTATTGTAAAAAATGGTTTAATTAAAAATACATTCCAATAATTTTTATTTTAATAGAGAATTAAAAAATTGATAATATAACGATTTATTTATATGATAATGATTTATTATTCGTACTTATGGCACAACTCTTTGATCGTCTCGGGAGTCTTTATCAACTTCCGCAAGAAACTATCGATATGTTGAATAGTACATTTGGTGAAACAATCACAGATGAAGAAACAATCAAAAAAATCATAATAGCAAACGGGGGTATTGATCCAATGGCATTATTAGAAAAAATACAAAATGGCGATACGAGTATTGATAAGGAGCATGTTAATAAAATGATAAAAATGGTAAATCATAAATCAAATCCTCTTATCGAAGAATTGTGGCGAATGGGAGAAGATATTGAATGTATGCAAATTAGCCATTCTAGTATTTATTTGACATTGAAAATTAATGATAAACAATTCAATTGTCTATTAGATACTGGCGCAGCGACAAATATTATGGATCCAACTCTAGTTGAAGAATTAGGATTATCAGATTATGTAGATTATAATGCTAAAGGGATAGTAATGGGTATTGGTACGGGAGAGATTAAGGGTATGATTCCTTATATTGAAGCCGATATTGATGGATTAATGTGTCAATTATGTTTTACAATAACATCATTTAATTCAGGTCATAATTGTAGATGTATATTGGGATTACCGTTTATGTTATTCTACCAAACATCACTTAACTTTGAAAATAGAACAATTAAAATTCAAGGCGTTGAGAAGAAACTGATAATTCTAGAATAAAAAAAGTTGTTTACATATATCATTCGATATTATTTCAATAACTTTTTATTTAATAAAAAAGTTGATTTATAAAGTTCAAAATATATTTTATAAATGCTATCTAAATATTACTCATATATGGAGAGAAACGAAGATATACTCGAACTCGTTACCTTTCTTAAAGACTACAATATCAAAACGGTATCTCATCAGACTATTGATGAAATTATAAAAACAATTCTTGATTCGAGTTATCCAGAAGGTGCATTTTATATTGTTGACTTGACTTGTGTAATAAGTCAATATCGGAAATGGATGGACTTACTTCCAAACATAAGACCTCATTATGCAATTAAATGTAATCCAAATGATGCGATAATTCAACTATTAGCTAAGTTAGGAACTGGATTCGATTGTGCAAGCAAACATGAAATTGCTCAAGTGTTGAATTTTAAAGTACCGCCAGAAGACATTATTTTTGCACATCCTTGTAAAGCCTATAATCAAATACAATACGCAAGAACGGTCGATGTCGATTTAATGACATTTGACGATGAAAGTGAATTATGGAAAATCAAACCTTTTCATCCTAAGGCAAATTTAATACTAAGAATTAAAATCGACGATAGTGGATCGACTTGTAGATTTAGTTGTAAATTCGGTGCATCTCTCAAAAAACTTGATAAGATCTTTAATACTGCCAAATCACTCGAATTAAATGTAATGGGTGTTTCGTTCCATGTTGGTAGTAATTGTGGAGATGTTGAAACGTATTATAAAGCTATTAGAGATGCAAGATTAACCTTCGATAAAGCAAAAGAATATGGATTTAAATGTACTATGTTAGATATTGGTGGTGGTTTTCCAGGTGATGATTCTGGAACAACAAGCTCGAATTGTTCTATTACATTTGAGAATATCGCAAAAAGAATTAGAGAGTCATTAGAAGAATTTTTCAATTCAGAACAATTCCCCGATTTAAATATTATTGCTGAACCTGGAAGATACTTTGCATCAGCTTCACACACTCTTGTACTAAATATTGTATCTAAGAAAATCGATGAGGATCCCGATACCGGAGAAATGATATTAACTTATTATTTCCCTGATGGTGTTTACGGTTCATTCAATTGTATTAATTATGATCATGCAAAACCCGTCATTACTCCTTATAATGAACGAGACGGAAAAACCTACAAGTCAATCGTTTTTGGTCCAACATGTGATTCGATGGATACAATTACAACAAAATGCCAATTACCAGATTTGGCAATCGGTGAATGGGTTTATGTAGAAAATTTTGGTGCATATACAAAGGCTGCTGCGTCAACATTTAACGGTTTCCAACACGTACCATGTCATTATATATTAAGAACAAAACCATCGAATTAAAAATATTGATTTATTTATAATAAAATACACCTAAGGAGGATACAATATTTTATCGATAATGGGAAATAATCAAAGTCCCCAAAAGGCTTTTGGAAAAGCATGTATTGTTGGTGATATAAATATGATGAAAACAATATATGGAGAATATGATATTGATATCCATTATAATAATGAATATTCATTTGTTACTGCGTGTAAAGAAGGTCATTTAGAAATTGCAAAATGGTTATGGGATATTTCCGATCATACAATAAATATTCATGTATCATTTAATGAAGCATTTCTATTATGTTGTTATAATGGCCACGAATCGATATTAAATTTTTTACTCGAAATAGAAGATAATATCGAAAATTTTAATGATACGCACAATCTTTGGGAAGCATTTTATAATGCATGTCAAGCTGGTCATTTAAAAATTGCTCAAACATTATGGAATATCGCTCATCAATTTATCGATTTACGTAATAGTCAAGACATGATATTTAATACAGTTTGTCTTTTTAATAAAATAAATGTAGCAAAATGGCTAACAGAAATATGCGAAGATTATTCTATTTCAGTCGATAATAATAATAATTTACGAGGTATCATAAGTAATAAATTAGATAGAGCTTTAGATTTGTACAATAGAAAACGACGTTATGAAGCTTATAATCTTCTCGGAATTGTGGAAAAGGATTCTCATAATACTACTTTTGAATGTTTAATATGTAAATCTATAAAAAAACATATTATCAATTTACCGTGCAAACATTTATATTGTCCGTTATGTTTATTTACATGGGAAAAACAAACTAAAAAATACGCATGTTGCTATTGTAATAATAAATACAAATGGGACGCATGCTTTTATATGACGCATAAAAGAAAAGATAATAATAAATCCGAATCGAATAATAAAAGGAGAAAATACTAATTTGTATTTTTTTTGCGACTACTTTGAATTCGTAATACAATATATTTATATAATGACATAAAAAGTAATAATGTTACGAAAATTGAATAATCTGATATAATTTTGGCATGAAGTGTGATATCAAAAATGAATCTCATTATAAAACCTAATATTAATGAAATACCAAATAATACAAAAATTGCAAAACAAATATTAACCATAAATCATATTATTGTTAATATTTGTTTTAATTATTTATTTTTTCAATTTTCTCGAAAACTTATTTATTAAACTAATTGCATATTATGTTTTGCTGGATTACATACTACATCTATCATCTAATGAAACACAATATACAAGAGTCATAAATAAATATTATGGTAATTATGATAAAATTTATTTGGTGCATATCGATGAATCACAATTAGATAATTTAAAGTATGAAAAGATATCAAATAGTGATATTTATCCACATCAATATGGAACAATTGATATTAAAAGTATAATTAAAACGGTAATTATTAAAAAATCTTTATAGAATTGATTAAAAAGTCTTTGCAAAAAAGCACCCAGTAACATTTTCGTTAGTTTTGCAATTGATACATACTAACTCAATTGGAGGTAATTTTTGAGAATCTAATGGACGACATATTGATTTCATTTCAATCTTGGTTCTTACCGCTTCCTCACATACAATATTATCACATAAAGGTACATAATATAATCCATTTTTAGTACAATCGTTATCAAAATTAGAATAACATACAATACTATTATATAAACGCTCTTTTGCTTTATTATACAACTCTGCATCTATTTCATCAAGAATATTTGGTAATTTACTTATCGATTCTAAATTCATCGTTGTTTTTTGCATAGTATCACGTCTATACACAACAAAAGTATTATTATCAACATCTCTTGCACCAATCTCAATTCTTAACGGAACACCCTTTGCTTCCCAATAATAATACTTCCATCCGGGTTTTCTATCCGATCTATCAATATAAACACCATCAACATTTTTAAATATATTATCAATATATTTATCTACTTTTTCATAATTATTATTTTTATAAATTGGAACCACAACAATTTTAGTTTTTAATAATATTGATGGTAAAATTAAACCTTTATCATCACCATGAACCATAATTGTAACTCCAATCGATCTCGTAGTAAATCCCCATGATGTTTGCCAAACAAATTCAGTCGATCCCGTTTCTGTTTGATATTTTATATTAAACATTTTTGAAAAATTTTGACCCAAATTATGCGAAGTTGCACATTGTATCGCTCTATTTGCTTCAGGTATATACGTCTCGATCGTATACGTATTAATCGCACCTGCGAATCTCTCTTTGGCAGTTTTAACTCCCATAATTACTGGAACTTTTAATGTTTGAGTATAAACATTCTCATATATTGATAACATTGTTAATGCATTATTATTGGCATCATCATATGTTTTAAATGCTCCGTGTCCTTCCTGCCATAAAAACTCTCTACTACGAATAAATGGGGTTGGTGAATTAAACTCCCATCTCATAACACTACACCATTGATTCCATATTAACGGTAAATCAATATGACTTTGTATCATTTTTGCATACGTAGGATAAAATGCACATTCACTTGTTGGACGTATTGCCAATCCGATATCATTATCTACAGTGCCAGTTTTAGATACCCATACAACTTCCGGAGTAAATCCTTCAATATGTGATGCTTCTTTTGTTAAATTCTGTTTTGTTATCAACATTGGAAAATAAACATTTTTTACTCCTTGGATTGAGAATTTAGAATTTAATACAGATTGAATTTTTTCCCATAACTCATAGGACGGAGGGAGATAAACATAACATCCTGATATATCATAATAATCTAACAAGCCTGTTGCAAATATTACATTTGTATACCATTCATGAAACTCGTTTTGTTTATTATATGTTATCTCTATTTTTTCCATATTGGTATTATTTGATTTGATGAATATTTTTAATTTGTTTTTTAGTTCAATTTTTTTCATATTTTGTCAAAAATATGAAAACAATTATTGAAGGAAATCTTTGATTTCCGTAAACAATTTTTTAAAATAAAAATTGAAATTAGCATCGAAAAACTAATGATTTTAATATAAAAAGTAATTAGATGGATAGGTTAACTTTCACAGCATATCGTAGAACTATAATTTTATTCGAAGAATGGCTGACATATTCACTAATGTTATTTTGTCGATATTATTTAAATGATACGCTTTTAACGAGTATTGTTGTGGGTATTGGGGCTCCAGCTCTATTTATCTGTTACTATAACTTACATAAATTAGAAATGTCAATTGATTTGTACAAAAGAACAAATTTTAGAGGATTAATGAATCCTATAAAATATTTGTTATTTAGAAAAATCATAATATTCCTCGATACAGTATTACTTTGTGCAATACTATTATTTTTAGGATATTATGTGAGAGATTCATTCGTTTTTAAACATATATGTGTTTTAGGTGGAATGTTTATTGGTACTAGTTATTTCTATTACATGAAATTAGAAAAATCACTCAAGATTTATCAATAATATTTATAA
>Ga0194120_10009707_pt1 | contig 12106 bp, 13 predicted proteins | sample TA2MahCa65mmetaG_FD_148642 | JGI IMG/M metagenome (GOLD analysis project Ga0194120, IMG submission 148642) | Freshwater microbial communities from Lake Tanganyika, Tanzania - TA2015019 Mahale Deep Cast 65m | ecosystem: Environmental > Aquatic > Freshwater > Lake | place: Tanzania: Lake... | reverse complement strand
TTCCGGCGCAGGCGCGCTCTCCTGGGCGTTCGGCGTCTCGGCGGTCGCCGGCTGCTCGGCTGGAGGCGTCTCCGGCGTCGGAGCGGCCGAGACGTCGGGTTGCGCCGGCGCCTCCGGTTCGGCCGGGACGGCGGCGGGCTCTTCAGCCGGCGCGCCCTCCTCGGTTGGCGCCGCCGGTTTGAAACTGCCCTCGATCGCCGCTTTCAGATTGGCGACGCCTTCGGTCGGCGCCAAATAGACGCCCAATACGAATCCGATCGCGCCGAAGATGACCGCCGTCAGGATCGTTGAAATACCACGCGCCATTCCGTGAGTTCCTCTGTGAGAAAAGAGACGTTTTGAGACGTTTCAGATACGACGCAACGAAGGCGGATGCTGCTGCGCGAACTCGATCGAGCGGCGCTGCGGGCGGCTCGTTCAAGCCAAGCCCCGAGTCGGCATAATCGCACGCCGGGACTTTGACCCGCAAGTCCGCAAAAACCAGCGCCAATTACGCCGCCGCCGTCCCCATTTGAAACGCCTGATTGTGGTCAGCGCGTGGCGAACGCAAGGGGACGTCCGGCGTCACTTCAGGCGGCAATCGAAACCGGCGATCGGCTGCTCCCCGGAGGGCAGCGGCACGGTGGTTGGCTTGGCGAGCGGACACCAGGAGCCGAGATTGACCACATAGGCGCTCGCCCAATTCCGATCCGCCCGGTATTTCGGCAAATCTTCCTCCGCCTTCAGACTGTCGGCATAGTGAATGACGACGGCCCACGCCGATTTGCGGCGATATAGAATTATGTCCGCATCGGCCGGCGCGAGCTCCTTCGCTTTGATCGCCTGCCGGGTCGCCGCGGACGGGATGCTCGACGCAATCAAAACGACGCCGAAACCCTTCTCGCCGGTCGGCGCGGCGGCGGGCTCCGGGGTTGGCGGCGGCCCAGGCCCAGGCGCAGGCGCAGGCGCAGGCGCAGGCGGAGGAGTCGGAGAAACGGCCGTGACGGCGGCCGGCGGCGGCGGCGAGATCGCGGCGGGCGCCGGCGGCGGCTCCGTTTCTCTTTTCGAGATCGAAAACCACATCAGACCGGCGCCGAGAAACATTACGAACAACGCCGGTCCGTTGAGCTCCATCTCGATGGCGGGCAATTTGATCTTGCTCATGCCGCCGCCGGAAAAATTGAAGGGAAGCAGAACCAGCCCGATCAGGATGAGCGCCAATCCGAACCAAAACATGATCTGCAGGTCGCTGATGCTCATGGCCCCTCCCCACTCAATGCGCGGTTCACGAATAGATTGGAAATATTTCGCTTGCGGCGTCAGCTCGGCTCGTCCTCCACGAAACGCGGGAACGTCGGCGTCGGCGGCGGCAGCGGCGCGCCCCCCTGGAGCGCGTTCTCCTCGTTTGCGTGCGCGAAGTCGCGCTCGTCCGGACCGACGTCCAGGAGATCGAGCAGCTTGCCGGCGGATTCGGGGATAAACGGCTGCAAGGGAATCGCCAGACGGCGCAGCGTCTCGGCGGTGACATAGAGTATGGTCTCCATGCGCGCCGGATCGGTCTTTTTCTTCGCCCAAGGCTCTTCCGCGGCGAAATAGCGATTGGCCTCGGCGACGACGCGGAAGATTTCCGCGAGCGCATGATGCGGCGCGTAATCCTCCATCGCCGCCCGCGCCTTGGCGAGCGCTCCGGCGGCTTGCGCCAGAATCTCCTTGTCGGCGTCGGTCAGCGTGTGTTTACGCGGTACGGCGCCCATACAATTCTTAGCGATCATCGACAGCGAGCGCTGCGCGAGATTGCCGAGGTCATTGGCGAGATCGGCGTTGATGCGGTTGACGATCGCTTCATGCGAATAGTTGCCGTCCTGGCCGAAGGGAATTTCCCGAAGGAAGAAATAGCGCAGCTGATCGACGCCATAGCGCTCGGCGAGCTCGATCGGATCGACGACATTGCCGACCGACTTCGACATTTTCTCGCCTTTGGAAAACAGGAAGCCGTGCACGACAATCTGCTTGGGCAAGGGCGCGCCCGCCGACATCAAAAACGCCGGCCAGTAGATGGCGTGGAAACGGGTGATGTCCTTGCCGATGACATGCGCGTCGGCGGGCCAGAACCGCGCTTTATTTACGTCTTCCGTAAGGAATCTCGTAGCCGTTACGTAATTCGTAAGGGCGTCGACCCAGACATACATCACGTGCTTGGCGCCGGTCTGCGCGCTCGGCGGAATCTCGATTCCCCAGTCGAAGGTGGTGCGGGAGACCGAGAGGTCGGTCAATCCCCGCTTCACGAAAGCGACGATCTCGTTCCGGTAGTGTTCGGGCGTGATGAATTCCGGATGCGTCTCGTAATGCGCCAGCAGCTTTTCCGCATAGTCCGACAATTTGAAGAACCAGCTCTCCTCCTCCACCCATTCGACCGGCGTGCCGGTCGGCGCGAATTTTTTGCCGTCGCGCTCGGAGAGTTCGCCCTCGTCGTAATAGGCCTCGTCGCGCACCGAATACCAGCCGGCGTATTTGGAGAGATAGAGATCGCCGTTCGCCGCCATGCGCCGCCAGATTTCGAGCACGGTCTCCTTGTGGCGCGCCTGCGTCGTGCGGACGATATCGTCGGCGCGGGCGTTCAGCGCCTCGCCCATCCGGGCGAATTGCGCGGCGGTGCGGTCGGCGAGCGCCTGGGGCGTTAGCCCTTCTTTCTCGGCCGTGCGCTGCATTTTCTGGCCGTGCTCGTCCATGCCGGTGACAAACAGCACGTCATAGCCGTCAAGCCTCTTCCATCGGGCGAAAGCGTCGGTGGCGATGCGCTCATAGGCGTGGCCGATATGCGGCGCGCCATTCGCATACGGAATGGCGGTGGTGATCATGTAGGGAGGGCGCTCGGGCATGGCTCGGGTCTAGCGCGGTTTGGCGGCGCGGGAAAGCGGGCCCGGCGGCGGCGGAGGTCCCGACTCCCCTTCCCGCCCGCCATACATTAAGCTGATCGCCCGGATCGGGCGCCGGAGCATGAGGATGAGCGCAGCCAGAAACGCGCCTAGGGACCTTGCGAAGCGCTTCGCCACGAAGCGCGAAGGCCGCGGCGGCGGCTGGCGTCGCGAGAGCTTCACGCTCGAGCGCGGCGAGGCGCGGGCGAAGGCGCGGGAATGGTTCGAGCGCTTTCCGAAGGCCGCCTATATGACAGAAATCGAGTTCTGGCGCGAATTGGACGACGGCCGCATCGAATTCACCATCCGCCGGCTGCCGAGCGCCGATTGACCGCGGTCGCCCGCCCTATTCCGGTCCGACGTCCGGCGTGCGCCAGCCGAGATGCTGGCCGCTGTCGACCGCGATCATCTGCCCGGTCACGCTTTTGGCCCGGCAAAGGTAGATAACGGCGTCGACCACGCCCGAAACGTCGGCGGCGCGCTCCAGCGGCACGCCGCGCGCCTCCGTCTCGAAGTCCTTCTCGCCGAGCGCCGCGTTGGGAAAGACCGGGCCGGGTCCCACCGCGTTGACCCTTATGCGCGGGGCGAACGCCTGGGCCATGGTTTGCGTCGCCGTCCAGAGCGCCGATTTCGACAGCGTATAGGTGAAGTGGCGCGGAGTCAGTCGCCAGACCCGCTGGTCGAGAATATTGACGATCGCGCCATTGGCCTTCGCCGGCAGCGCCGCCGCGAAATCGCGCGACAAAAGCAGCGGCGCGCGCAGATTGACCTGCATCTGACGCTCGTAAAGATCGAGCGAGAAGTCCTGCGCCGCGTCGATTTCGAAGATCGAGGCGTTGTTGATCAGGAGCCGCAGCGCGCCGAAGGCTTCGCCGGCCTGCTCGACAAGCCGCTGCGTCGAGCAGGCGTCGGCGAGGTCGGCGATCGCCGTCGCCGCGCGGCCGCCGCGCTTGCGGATCGCATGCGCCGCGAGTTCGGCCTCCTCCGCCGAACGCGGCGAGGCGTGCAGCACGACCGCCCGGCCTTCACGCGCGAACCGCTCGGCGATGGCGAGCCCGATCCGGCGCGGCGCGCCGGTGACCAGCACGGGTCCGTCTGCGTCGTCGCCCTCGCTCATGCGCCTCCCCTGCTGCCGAAGGCCTCAAATCAGCTCTGCGCGTCCTCGCCGTCGCCGACATCGCCGATATGTTCGACCGACACGACGCGCTCGTCTTCCGCCGTGTCGAACACGATGACCCCCTGCGCGCCGCGCCCGGCGATGCGGATGCCCTCGACCGGGCAGCGGATCAGCTGGCCGCCGTCGGTCACCAGCATGATTTCATCGCCGTGGCCGACCGGGAAGGAGGCGACGAGCCTGCCGTTTCTGGCGTTGACCGCCATGGCGACGATGCCTTTGCCGCCGCGTCCTGTTGTACGATATTCGTAAGAGCTTGTACGCTTCCCGTAACCATTTTCGGAAACGGTGAGAATGATCTGCTCGGCCGCCTGCATTTCGTAAAAGCGCGCATCCGACAGTTCAACGGCGCTCGTCGCCTCCTCCGCTTCCGCCTCGGCCCCGGCTTCGGGCGAAACATCCTCGCCCATGCGCCGGCGCAGCGCATTGGCGCGCTTGAGATAGGCGGCGCGCTCGTCGCCGGCGGCGTCGAAATGATTGAGGATCGACAGCGAGATCACGCGATCGTCGGACCCGAGCGCCACGCCGCGCACGCCCATCGAGGTGCGTCCCTGAAAGACGCGCACTTCCGGCACGGCGAAACGGATGCAGTGCCCGTCGCGGGTCGTGAGCAATATGTCGTCATGTTCGGTCGCGGTCGCGACATCGACGATCGCCTCGCCTTCGTCGAGTTTCATCGCGATGAGGCCATTGCGGCGCACGTCGACGAAATCCGAGAGCTTATTGCGTCTCACCGTGCCGCCGGTCGTCGCGAAAATCACGTCGAGCGTCGCCCAGCTCGCTTCGTCCTCGGGCAGCGGCATGATGGTGGTGATCCGCTCATTCTGCTCGAGCGGCAGCATATTGACCAGCGCCTTGCCGCGCGCCTGCGGCGCCGACAGCGGCAGTCGCCAGACCTTTTCCTTATATGCCTTGCCGAGCGAGGAAAAGAACAGCACTGGCGTATGGGTATTGGCGACGAAGAGCCGGTGGACGAAATCCTCTTCCTTCGTCTGCATGCCGGAGCGGCCTTTGCCGCCGCGCCGCTGCGCGCGATAGGTCGAAAGCGGCACGCGTTTGATGTAGCCGGCGTGCGAGACGGTGACCACCATGTCTTCGCGCGCGATCAGATCCTCGTCTTCGACCTCGCCATCGGCTTCGACGATCTGCGTGCGGCGCGGCGTGGCGTGTGCTTCCCTCACCGCCAGCATCTCGTCCTTGACGATGCCGAAAAGACGCTCGCGCGAGCGCAAAATATCGAGATAATCGGCGATCTCGGCGGCAAGCTTGTTCAAAGCTTCGGAAATTTCCTCGCGGCCGAGCGCGGTGAGGCGTTGCAAACGCAAATCGAGAATGGCCCGCGCCTGCGCTTCCGAAAGCCGGATCGCGCCTTCGTCGCTGAGCCTGTGGCGCGGATCGGCGATCAGCTCGACGAGCGGCGCCATGTCCTTCGCCGGCCAGTCGCGCGCCATCAGCGACTCGCGCGCCGCGGCGGCGTCCGGCGAGGTGCGGATGAGGCGGATGACTTCGTCGATATTGGCGACGGCGATGGCGAGACCGACCTGCAGATGGGCGTTGTCGCGCGCCTTGTTGAGGCGGAATTTGGTGCGCCGCGTGACGACCGTTTCGCGGAAATCGACGAAGGCGCGCAAAACGTCGTGGAGCGTCATCAGCTCCGGCCGCCCGCCGTTCAGCGCGATCATATTGACGGGGAAGCTCGACTGCAGCGCGGTGTGGCGCCACAGCTGGTTCAGAACGACATCGGCGACGGCGTCGCGCTTCAGTTCGACGACGATGCGCATGCCGTCGCGATCGGACTCGTCGCGCAGATCGGCAATGCCCTCGATCTTCTTTTCCTTGACCAGCTCGGCGATGCGCTCGATCAGCGCCGCCTTGTTCACCTGATAGGGAATTTCAGTGAAGATGATCGCTTCGCGATCCTTGCGCAACGTCTCGATCTCGGACCTGGCGCGCATGATGATCGAGCCGCGCCCGGTTGCGAAGGCGTTGCGAATGCCGCCCCGGCCGAGGATCGTCGCCGCCGTCGGAAAGTCCGGCCCCGGCACGATCTCCATCAGTTCCGCGACGGTGATGTCGGGCCGGTCGATCATCGCGATGCAGGCGTCGATCACTTCGCCGAGATTATGCGGCGGTATGTTGGTCGCCATGCCGACGGCGATGCCGCCGGCGCCATTGACCAGCAGATTGGGAAAGCGCGCCGGCAGGACCGTCGGCTCGTGCTCCTTGCCGTCGTAATTGGCCTGAAAATCGACGGTGCCTTCATCAAGGTCTTCAAGCAGCGCCAGCGCGGGCTTGGCGAGTCGCGACTCGGTGTAGCGCATCGCCGCCGGCGGATCATTGTCGACCGAGCCGAAATTTCCCTGGCCGTCGATAAGTTGCAGCCGCATCGAAAAGGGCTGCGCCATGCGCACCAGCGCGTCATAGATCGCCGCGTCGCCATGCGGGTGGTATTTGCCCATCACATCGCCGACGATGCGTGCGGACTTCACATAGGATTTGTCCGGCGTATGTCCGTTCTCATGCATCGAGAACAGAATGCGCCGATGCACCGGCTTCAAACCGTCGCGCACATCCGGCAGCGCACGCGACACGATCACGCTCATCGCGTAATCGAGATAGCTGCGCTTCATCTCATCGGTGATCGAGACCGGCCTTATGTCGGAGCCGGGCTTATCGGAGTCGTCTTTTTTGGTGTCGTCGTCGGCCAAGTGAGCGCCAGTTCAAGGAAAGCGTCTGGTTGACATGTCTATAGGCGATTCGAGCGGGCGACGCCAGCATTAGCGCCTTATGAAGAACAATGTATTTCAAAAGGTTATCGTCCTATTCGCCGTCCGTTCGGGATCGACGTCGGGCTTTTGGCGATTTGCGCGTCCCGGCGGCCGGTTTCAGCCTTTTCGGACCCGCCCGGAGAGCGGCCTCAACCGCCGATTTGGCCCAGAAAACCAGTTCGTCGGCGTCTTCGAACGCCTGGTCGGGGAGGCTCCAATAGGAAATCGCGATCGGTCGATCCTTGCCCTGATAGACGAAGAGGCGGGAGCCCGCCTGTTGAAACCGCGGCGCGCTGTGGCGGTCGGCCTTCAGATAGACGACGCCGTTCGCTTCGATCGCGAAGAACAGACCGTCGGCGTAAACGCCATGACCGCCGAACATGCGCTTCACGGACACCGCGGCGAAAGGGGCGAAAATCTCTTCGATACGCGCGCGGTCCATCATCCGCTCCAGTCGATTCAGGGACTCCCGATCTGCGATCCGGCGACGAGCCTTTCGGGGTCGGCCGGCTGCAGTTCGACGCTTTCGCCGCAGCCGCAGGCCGAGGTCTGGTTGGGGTTTTCGAACACGAAGGTCGAGGAGAACTGGGTCGTTTTCACGTCCATCGTCGTGCCGAGCAGATAGAGCACCGCCGCGGCGTCGACGATTACCCGACCGCCCTTTAGATCGATGACCTCGTCGCCTTTTTTGGGTTCGGCGATTTCCATTTTGTAGGACATGCCGGCGCAGCCGCCCTTTTCGACGGATACGCGCAACCCCTTCCCTTCGTCGGCCGCGGCGAGCAGTCCGCGCACGCGCTCGGCCGCCGCGGGGCTGACGTTCATCACGCTCATTTTCATCATTCCAGTCATTGCAAATCCGTTTCCGTAAGCGCCCATTCACCACATATCGAGCGCGACCCGCGCTTCGTCCGACATGCGGCTTTGGTCCCAGGGCGGATCGAACACCATATTCACCTTCACGTCGCTCACGCCGGGCGCGGCGCTCACCGCATTCTTGACCCAGACCGGCATCTCGCCCGCCACCGGACAGCCCGGCGCGGTCAGCGTCATGTCGATGTCGACCATCCCGTCATCGGAAATGTCGACCCGGTAGATCAGGCCAAGCTCGTAGATGTCGGCCGGAATCTCCGGATCGTAGACAGTCTTCAGCGCCTTCACGATATCATTCGCCAGGCGCTCGTTTTCAATGGCGCCCGACGCTTGATCCGGTGGAGCGGCGCCTTCCGCTTCTCTGGTGTTGGGAGCATCGTTCATCAACACGAAATTCCCTTACGCGAAAAGAGAGCGGGCCTTTTCCAGCGCCTCCGCCAGCCGGTCGACCTCTTCCCGCGTATTGTAGAGCGCGAAGGAGGCGCGACAGGTGGAGGCGACGCCGAAGCGGGCGAGAAGCGGCATGGCGCAATGCGTTCCGGCGCGCACCGCGATGCCGGATCGATCGATCACCGTGGCGATGTCATGCGCATGCGCCGCCGCCATGTCGAAGGAGACGATCGGTCCTTTATCCGGCGCCCGCCCATAGATTTTCAGCCCCTCGATCTGAGACAGTCTCTGATGGGCGTAGGCCGTCAGCCCCGCTTCATGCGCGCGGATCGCGTCCCGGCCGATGCGCTCCAGATAGTCGAGCGCCGCGCCAAGTCCCACCGCTTGGGCGATCGGCGGCGTGCCTGCTTCGAACCGGTGCGGCGGCTGGTTGTAAGTGACCGCGTCGAGCGTCACGGTTTCGATCATCTCGCCGCCGCCGCAGAAGGGCGGCAGGGACTCGAGCCATTTACGCTTGCCGTAAAGCGCGCCGATTCCGGTCGGACCATAGAGCTTGTGGCCGGTCAGCGCATAAAAGTCGACGTCGAGCGCCTGCACGTCGACGTCGAGATGCACCGCGCCCTGCGAACCATCGACGCAGAGCGGAACGCCATGGGCATGCGCGATGCGCGCGACATCGCCGATCGGAGTCGGCGCGCCGAGCACATTCGACATATGGGTGAGCGTCACGATTTTGGTGCGCTTCGAGAAAAGCTTCTCGAATGCTTCGAGATCGAAGCGGCCGTCGGCGTCAACCTGGAGCCATTTCAGCACGGCGCCCTTGCGCTCGCGCAGGAAATGCCAAGGAACAATGTTGGAGTGATGCTCCATCACCGAGAGGATGATCTCGTCGCCTTCGCCGATATGCGCCTCGCCGAAGGAGGCGGCGACGAGATTCAAAGCTTCGGTCGCGCCTCGGGTAAAAATGATTTCATCGGTCGATTGCGCATTGAGATAGCGGCGCACCGTCTCGCGCGCGCCTTCATAGCCTTCCGTCGCGGCGTTGGCGAGAAAATGCAGGCCGCGATGCACATTGGCGTATTCATGTTCATAGAAATGCGTCAGCCGCTCAATCACGGCGCGCGGCTTTTGCGCCGAGGCGGCGTTGTCGAGATAGGCGAGCGGCCTGCCATAGGGGCGCTCGGCGAGAATCGGGAAGTCGGCGCGAACCGCGTTGACGTCGTAAGCCGTTTCGATGCGCGCGATCTCGTTCATCGGGCGATCCTTCGAGACAGCCAAGCGCTGACGCGATCCGCGAGAAAGGCCTTCAACTGGTCGTCCTCGAGCGCCTCCATCGCCTCATTGGCGAAGCCCTCGATGAGCAGGGCTTCGGCTTCGCGGCGCGGCAGGCCGCGCGCGCTCAGGTAAAACAACTGGTCCTTGTCGAGCCTGCCGCAGGTCGCGCCATGGCCGCACTGCACGTCGTCGGCGAAGATTTCGAGCTCCGGCTTGTTGTTCATCGTCGCCTGCTCGGAAAGCAGCAGCGCTTTCGACTGCATGGCGCCGTCGGTCTTTTGAGCGCCCTGGCGCACGATGACCTTGCCTTGAAACACGCCGACGCTCTGATCGTCGAGAATATGGCGAAAGCGCTCACGGCTTGCGCCGTTGGGCTTGGCATGGTCGACGATCAGCGTCGTGTCTGCGTGCAGGCGCCCGCGTCCCAGCGTCGCGCCATTGAAGGCGGCGCTCGCCCTTTCGCCGTCAAGCCGCGCAAAAATCTGCCGGCGAAGCAGGCCGTCGTCCTCGATCAGCGCGAAGGAACTGATCGTCGCGCCGGCGTCGAGATGCGCCAGCAGCGACGCGACGCGGATCGAATGTTCCACGCCGCCCGAAAGATGCGTCACGAGGTCGACGCGCGCATTTTGCGCCAGTCGAAGCACAAGCGCGCTGTTGTCCTGCGCGGAAGCCGCCGATCGCGCGCCAAGCGTTTCGACCATTGTCGCTTGAGCGCCCTCGCCGAGCATGACGAGCGCGCGCGTATAGGTCGACTGCGCCGCTTCGGCGGAGCTGAGCGTCGCAAGTTCGATCGCGCGGCCGATTCTCGTCCCCGACGCGATTTCGATGACCACGCCGTCCTGCATCAGCGCCGCATTCAGCGCGAGGATCGGGTCCTGCGCGCCGATATCCGCGCTGGCGAGCGCCGACATCACATGCGGCTCTCCCTGGGTCAGCGCGTCGCGCAGCGATTGCACGGCGACGCCCTCGGGGAGCCGGGCGATGTCGGAAAGATCGGGCCGGAATACGCCGTCCAGCGTGACGAGCCGCAGCGAATCATGCGCGCGCGGCAAGGACAGAGCGGCATGTGAAGCGGTGGCGAGCGGCGCCGGCCGGCTCATCGCCGCCTTGAAGTCCGTGTAGTGCCATGATTCCACGCGGCGGCTCGGCAGGCCGAATTCCGAGAACGCCGCCCACGCCGCAGCGCGCAGACGCGGTGCGCCCTTGTCGCGCATTTCTTCGTAGAAGGAGGAGAGCGTCGCTTCCGCTTCCGCAAGCTTGATCATCGCCTCATGCCGCTTCTTGCGCGATGTAATCCTGATAGCCGCGCGCTTCGAGTTCCAGAGCGAGTTCCGAACCGCCCGACCGCATGATGCGCCCCTGCGCCATCACATGCACCGTATCGGGCCTGATATAGTCGAGCAGGCGTTGATAATGCGTGATGACGACAAAGGCGCGATCTGGCGAGCGCAGGGCGTTGACGCCGTCGGCGACGATTCGCAGCGCGTCGATGTCGAGCCCCGAATCCGTCTCGTCGAGGATGGCGAGACGCGGCTGCAGAAGCGCCATCTGCAGGATTTCCATCCGCTTTTTCTCGCCGCCGGAAAAGCCGGCGTTGAGCGGCCGGCGCAACATGTCCTGCGACACGCCGAGCGACGCAGCCGCGTCCTTGACGCGCTTCATCAGATCCGGCGTCTGCAATTCCGCTTCGCCGCGGGCGCGGCGCTGCGCGTTGAGCGCCGCCTTGAGAAACGTCATGGTCGCGACGCCGGGAATTTCGACCGGATACTGAAAGGCGAGAAAAATGCCCTTGGCGGCGCGTTCGGCGGGATCGAGATCGAGAATATTCTCGCCGTTGAGCCGCACGTCGCCTTGCGTCACGTCATAGCCTTCGCGGCCCGAGATGACGTAGGAGAGCGTCGATTTGCCGGTCCCGTTTGGCCCCATGATCGCCGCGACTTCGCCGGCCTTTACGGAGAGCGTCAGGCCTTTGAGAATTTCTCGCTCGCCGACGGAGACGTGGAGGTCCTTGATTTCGAGCATCAATTCAGTCCCTCGAGCCGTCGCCTCATATGCACGTAGCGAACCACTTCCACGCGGTCCTCGAGCAGTTGGTACAGGACTAGATAGGCGCCGCTAATCGCGCTTCTCACGCCTTTCCCGATGTCCGGTCGCTCTCGTCCGATTTGCGGATGTAAGCCCAACAATCTCGTTTTCCTTTCCAGCGTATCCAACGTCCGATCCGCCGCGGTCTCATTCTCTTTTGCGATATAAGACCAGATCTCCATTAGATCCTCTTCAGCGCGCGCCGTTCGAACGATGCGCATGGAGAATTAGCTCTGTGAATGACGGCGGCGCGCCTCGGCTTTGATTTCGTCGATCGCACCGAAGCGTCCGGCGCCGCTTTCGACTCCTTCGTTCCATAGTTTTCGCAACTCATCCACGCTCATCCGCTCGACAAGGCGTTCGGTGCGCCATTGCGCGACGGCGGCGCGAATAGCGTCGTCCGCGGATTGGAACTCGCCGGCATCGACCGCAGCAGCAAGCTCGGACTCCAATTCCTCTGGAAGAGAAATCTGTAACGTGCGCATCACCCCACGCTCCCTTCCAGCGAAATCGAAATCAACTTCTGCGCTTCGACGGCGAACTCCATCGGCAGCTGCTGCAACACGTCGCGCACGAAGCCGTTGACGATCAGCGCCGTCGCCTCTTCCGCCGAAAGCCCGCGCTGCATGGCGTAGAACAGCTGGTCC
>Ga0194120_10009705_pt1 | contig 12109 bp, 11 predicted proteins | sample TA2MahCa65mmetaG_FD_148642 | JGI IMG/M metagenome (GOLD analysis project Ga0194120, IMG submission 148642) | Freshwater microbial communities from Lake Tanganyika, Tanzania - TA2015019 Mahale Deep Cast 65m | ecosystem: Environmental > Aquatic > Freshwater > Lake | place: Tanzania: Lake... | reverse complement strand
CGGCATAGGAGCCGAGCGCGCGCCGATTGGAAAAGCTTCGAGAGAACGCCTCGCGGACCAGCAGCGTCGCGCTCTCGACCCCGATCCCGCGCAGGCCGCACAATTCGCGGATCATCCGCTCGCTCGCATCCGCCGGCGCATCCTTCTTCACCACCGCGTCGCGCGCCGTCTCCACCGCTTTGATCTGCGTCACGACCAGCTCCAGCCGATCGAGCAGCCGCTCGATCCGCGACAGCGCCGCCGAAGGAAGCGCCGCCCCGTCCGGCTGCCGCAGCTCGGCCAGCTGCCGGCGCCGGTCGCGCCGCAGCCCCTTGAAGCCGCAAATTCCCAAGGTCGCCAGAATGCCGTCGATCTTGTTCAGGATCGACCGCCGCGCGCCGATCAAATCCTCCCGCTCCCGATGCGCCCGCCGCGCCTCCTCGTCGGCCTCGCTCGGCACGGGAACCATCGAGCACACGCGCGGCTCGCCCCGCAGAAAGGCCAGCAGCGTGCGCAGCAGCATCTCGGCGTCGATCGCATCCGTCTTCGCCCGACGCGCCCGACGATCCACCGGCAGGCTCGACGCCTGCATCACATGGACCTCGACGCCGCGCCGCATCAGGAAGCGCGCCAGCCAGAAGCCGTCCCGACCCGCCTCGTGCGTCACGACGATCCGCGCGATCGGCTTGCCGGCGGCGGCGCTGTGCGCCTTGATCGTCTCGAGCAGCGTCGCCAGAGCCGGCCCGGTCGGCTCGACCACATATTTCGTGTGCTTGCGCGAGCCAGAGACTTGGACCGCGACAACCCATTTCTTCGAGCTCAACTCCAATGCTCCGATCAGCGTGCTATCGTAATCCAGAGCGGCGGCCACAGGCGCTTGATCCAAAATCCGGCGCATCCTCGGGGTTCCTTTCAGTTCGAACGACAAACCGAAGCTTACCCCGTCTCGGCCGTCGCTCGCCCCCATAGGGTCTGACGGGATAAGCCACCGGCGTTGCTCGCCTTGAGCCGTTAGGCTCGGGGTGCTGATTCCACGAAAGGAAGCAACACCATGCAGGAACATACCAACTCGACCGCGATTCCCACGAATGCGATCAAAGCTGAGGCGCTGACGAGCATGTCGGCGAGTTTCGAGCGGTTCTGCCTGGCGGCCGGGCTCGAGGCGCTGACCGAAATGCTGGAGGCGGACGCCGCGAACGCCTGCGGTCCACGACACGGGCGCGGCAGGAGCCGGCGGGCGCATCGGTGGGGAAGGACGAAAGGCAAGATTGTTTCCACGGCGGCAAAACGGAGCTCGAACGCCCGCGGCTTCGCGGGTTCGACGGAAAGGAGCAGGCTCTTCCCAGTTGGGAAGCCGCGCAAAGCGAAGACTGGCTCAGCAGGTGGGCGATGAACCAGATGCTGATCAATGTCTCGACGCGTAAGTTCCAGCGGTCGATGCGCCTGCCGGAGGGCGACGTGCTGGCGCAAAAGGGGTCCGGCCTGTCGAAATCCGCAGCCTCTCGGCATTTTGTGGCGCTGTCGGCGGCGCGGCTGAAGGAATGGATGGCGTCCGATCTTTCGGGCCTCGACTTGCTGGTGATCCAGATCGACGGCATTCACATGGACGAGGACATGACCCTGGTCGCGGCAGTCGGCGTCGATGCGAGCGGCAACAAGCATCCGCTCGGCGTCGTGGAGGGCGCGACGGAAAACGCGGCGACCGTAACGGCGTTGATCGACAATCTCGTCGAACGCGGCCTCGATCCAGCTGTTCCGCGTCTCTTCATCATCGACGGCTCGAAAGCTCTTTCCAAAGCGATCCGGGCGACGTTCGGACGCGACGCGGCCATCCAGCGCTGCCAGATTCACAAGGCCCGCAATATCATGGACCGCTTGCCCAAGTCGATGCACGCGCAAGTGCGGCGCGTCCTTCGCCAGGCCTGGGAAATGGACGACGCCGGCAAGGCCGAACAGCTGCTTCGCAACCTCGCCCGGCGCCTCGAAAAAGACTGGGAAGGAGTTGCCGCCTCGATCCTGGAAGGGAAGGGCTCGACGAGATGCTCACCGTGACAAAGCTCGGACTGCCGGCCGAGTTGCGGCGCTCGTTGGCCTGCACCAACATCGTCGAGAACGTCATGGGCACGGTGCGGCGTGTCTGTCGTAACGTGAAATACTGGCGCTCGCCTTCGATGGCGTTGCGCTGGGTGGGCACCGCCATGCAGGAGGCCGCCAAGGGCTTCAGGCGCTTGAAGGCCCATAAGCAGCTTCCGCTTCTGAAGGCGGCGCTTGCCGCTCGCAAGGCGAAAGCCGTCCCGTCGAACGAGCATCTTGCTCAAACCGCCAAGGCCGCATAGCATTCATCCCAGCAACGCCGATTTCCGCTTTTCAACATCAAGCGGGACATCCCCATGCGAAGAAGCCCTCTGTCGCTACGGATGATGGACACGATCGCGAATGGCCAATGGCGTTGATGGCGGCTCGGCGGGTTCTGGCGGCCGGCGGCGCTATTGGAAGCAGGACGAGAATGCCGCATTGTCGCGGAGAGCCAGGACGCTGGGGCGTCCGCGGCTGAAGTGGCGCGGCGTTACGGGCTCGACGCCAATCTTCTGTTTATGTGACGACGACGATTCGCGGAGCCGACTGCGGCCGAACCGCCGGTGATCCTGCCGGTCACGATCGCTCCCTCGGCGCTTCCGGCGGCACCGGAGGCGGCGGGCCGGATGGAGATCACCCTTTCCTCCGGCGAGAAGATCGTCGTCGGCGCGGATGTCGAGACTCATGCGCTGGCGCGTGTCATCAAGGCGTTGCGGCGATGATTCCGATCTCGACCGACGCGCGCGTGTGGCTCTCCGAGCGCCGGAAAGACGCAGGCGTCGTACCGTCGGTCGGTAGCGTCGGCGACGGTTACGACAATGCGGTCGGCGAGACGATCAACGGACTCTACAAAGCCGGTCATCTGGCGACGAGGGCCCTGTCGCAACTTCGAGACGGTTGAGCTCGCCACGCTCGAATGGGTCGACTGGTTCAACAACAAGAGGCCGCTGGAGCCGATCGGAAACATTCCCCTAGCCGAAGCCGAAACGCGCTATTATGCGCAAATGGAGGATCCCGCATTGGCGGCGTGACTCAAACGAAGTGGCCTCCGGCAAACCCGGGGCGGTTCACACATGGAGGAAGCTGTGCTTAACGACAAAGCTCGTCGAGTTTATGTTGGCTCTATGCATGCTATCAAATCAATTGCACGTTCAGTTGTTGCTGTTATTGGGCTGATTTTTCTCATTCCATTTTTCGCGACTCTTGCTGTTGCTGTGGCAGCCCTAGACACCGAGGATGTCCAAGATGCTCGTCGTCAGCCCTAAATCGAGTGACATTCTCGGCCGGCCGCCGTGTTCCGATGATCTCGACGGCATGTAGGATATTCGCGAAGAATACGCGCCGTTCGAAGACGAAGCCATGAGCAGGGGGCGCGTTGGATTGCCAAGGGATGGGGGAATAATGCACGACGTGGGAGCCATTCGCGGATTTCGGCATGGACATCCCGCACGTCGCAATAACCCGAAACGCGCTGCGTCGCGCCTCACTCCACCGTCACGCTTTTCGCCAGATTCCTCGGCTGATCGACGTCCTTGCTCATGAAAACCGCCACATGATAGGCGAGGAACTGCGCCGGCACGATGTAGACGATCGCCGCGAAGGGACCGTGCACAGTTTCCGGAACCTCGATGAAGCCGGCGAGGTTGGCGGCGGCGGCCGCGCGCGCCGCCTGCGAGCCGATCAAAATGAGATGACCGCCGCGCGCCGCGACTTCCTGCAGGTTCGAGACGGTCTTTTCCAGGCTCGCGTCGGCCGGCGCCAGCACGATCACCGGCATGGCGTAGTCGATCAAGGCGATCGGCCCGTGCTTCAGTTCGCCGGCGGCGCAGCCCTTGGCGCGGCGGCGCGAAAGCCGGATCGAAGAAGGGCATTTGATGCCCGATCACGTCCACATGCTGATTTCGATTCCGCCAAAATATTCTGTGGCGGAGGTGATCGGGTTCATGAAAGGCAAGAGTTCGATCTGGATCGCGCAGAATGTCGAGCGCAAGGCGCGCAATTTCACGGGGCACAAATTCTGGGCTCGGGGCTATTTCGTTTCGACGGTCGGGCGGGACGAGGAAACCATCCGGGCCTACATCAAGAACCAAGAGCTACAGGATCGAGAAATGGATCAACTCTCCATGATCCCATAATCCCATCAAAAAAGTAGCAGAGTCCTTTAAAACCGCTTTTAGCGGTTCTCCATCAAACCACCAGCTTAGCTGGTGGTTTCTGACTCAGTCACGCGCGTGGAGGGTAGGGCGAACCGAAATCCCCACTTCCTTGCAAAAACCGATACTTGCCGAATACCGAAAACAGTGTCTAAACAGGTCCTTATGGATAATTCACAGCCGACTGCCCGTAAAGATGCCGCAAACGCCGCGCAAGCCGCCGAGAATCAGCCACGCTGACGGTGAATCAGAAAAGGGCGACTCACGATTCCAACTCAAGATGAGCCACTGACAAACTGCTGGCGTCCCGCGACGATTTGTCCGCAACCCATGCCGTTTGGTATCGCGACCGAAGTTGCTATTCACGCCGCATCGGCGCGGGCCGTATTTGGAGGGAGAGATTTTCAAAAAGGGCGACGGCTTGGGACAGAGCTTTCTGAAACTGTACCTTTTTGCGCGCCATCGCCGCCCCTCCTGAAAACAGCTTGCACCCTGTTTCTTCTCGACCAAAACATCGACTGACGCAAGCGCGTAATCAGGATAGATTTTCGGCCATCGGCATGGACAGGCTAAACTGAGCCTTGGCTCCCCGAAGTCAGTCACGGAATTGAGCAGCAGCGCCCACGGATGTCGGAACTGAAAAACCTCATCGCGCTTGATGGCAGGTGGATCGCCGTGAACGCGAAACCCAATCAGGAAGGCGTGGCGCTGGCCAATCTGGACCGCCAAGGATTCCGCACGTATTTGCCGCTCCTGCGCAAGACCGTAAAGCACGCGAGACGCAAAACCGAGGTTCTGCGTCCGCTGTTCCCGGGATATTTGTTCGTGGACCTTGATCGTTCGGCTGGCGTCTGGCGACCGATCTTATCTACCTACGGCGTAAGAAGCGTCGTGACCTGCGCGGACTTTCCAAGCCTCGTTCCTCGGGGATTCGTCGAGGCTCTTCAAGCACGCGAAATGGACGGCGCAATAGCGGATGCGTCGAATCGATATCAGATCGGTCAGCAAGTGCTCATAGACGGCGGGCCCTTCGGCGGCATGATCGCAACCATAGTGACAATGAAGGAACGGGACCGACTTACTGTGCTGGTCGATTTCCTGAATCAAACCGTCAAGACCACGCTTTCCGCAAGGGCGGTGACCTCAACAGATGGATAGCTTCGGCGGCCTTCCCGAGCTCCCCGCCGCCCGATGCGTCCGTCACGGCTCTGTGGAGAAGGCGACCACGGCGCCTGTTCGCAGCGATTCTTCGATCGCGAAGGTGGCGCGCGTCACCGCCTCCAGCTCCGCAAGGGGTACCGGCGGCTCTTCGCCGCTCTTCGCCGCGTCCATGAAGGCGGCGATCAGCGCTGTCTGGCCTTTGTCCTGCGCGCTCTTTGAGGTCTTGCGCTTGCCGTCGCGCGCGACGGCGAGGCTGCAAAAATCGTCGAGCTGAACGACGACCCCGGCCGCGAATATCTCGATATATTCCTTCGCTACCGCGGCGTCGCCGAGCGACGAATAGACGATCGCTCCTGTCGAGCCGTCGGCGAATTTGACGAGGATCGACACGGCGTCGTCATGCCCGCGAGCGGCGACGGCGGAAACCTCCATGGGAAGACTGCCACAAAGATAGGTCAACGCATCGACGAAATGACAGGCTTCGCCGACGATGCGCCCGCCGCCTTCGTCGCGTTGAACCCAGTTGTCCGCCGGTATCGCGCCAGCGTTGACGCGATAGCTCATCACGAGCGGCCCCGAACGCGGCTCCAGCGCCGCCTTGGCCGAAACCAAGGATGGCGCGAAACGTCTGTTGAAGCCGACCGTCAGCACCTTCGTCGAAGCGGCGGCGGCGTCGAGAACCTCGTCCAACCCGGTGTCGTCGAGAGCCAGCGGTTTTTCGCAGAAGACATGTTTTCCGGCGTTCAGAGCGGCGGCTGCCAGACTGGCGTGCGTGTCGTGCCGCGTGACGATAAAAACGGTGCCGACCGACGAATCCTCGATTGCGGCCTCGGGTTCGGTCGCGATCGTCGCGAACCCGAATTTCTCGCCGGCGTGTCGGGCGCTCAGCCCCGTCGAGGTGACGACTGTCGCCAGCTTCACGCCCGCGACCTTGCGCAGCGCCGGCAGCAGCATTCCCTTGCCGTAATTGCCGAACCCGATGAACGCGACCGTCGATGGATCCGTTTCGCCCACCTGCTGCGGCACACGGGCGATGCGGCGTTCTGCGCGTTCTGCGCTCGCGTTCGCGTAGGTCAGCAACATGGCAAGATGCGGTTCGCCGCGCTCCATGAGACCGTACGCCAGCTCCGCGTCGCGAATCGCGAAGCGATGCGTGACGAGCCGCGCCGGCGCGACCCTGCCATCGGCGACAAGGGCCAGAAAAGCCTCCATATTGCGCTGCTCCGTCCAGCGGACATAAGGCAGGGGGTAGTCGTGCCCTGCTATTTCGTATGACGGATCGTGACGACCGGGTCCGTACGACATCGACAGTTTGAGATCGAGTTCCCGTTTGTAGAAAGCTTCGCGATCGAGATTCATCCCGACGAGGCCGACAATGACGACGCGCCCTTTCAGCCGGCTGATTTCCGCGGCGATATTAACGGGCTCGTTTGATTGGGTCGAAGCCGTGAGAATCACGGCGTCGGCGCCCTGGCCATCGGTGAATCCCATGACGGCTGTTGCGAGCGCGGCGGAAACCGCCACGTCGGCGCCAAGCTCTTTCGCGAGCTTGACGCGTTCGGCGTTAGGGTCGAATCCGAGCACGCGGCAGCCGTTGGCCTTCAGAAGTTGGACCGTGAGCAGTCCGATGAGGCCCAGCCCCATCACCACGACCTTTTCCCCCAATGTAGGCGCCGCCTGGCGCACGCCTTGCAGCGCGATGGCGCCGAGCGTGACGAAGCTTGCGTCCTCGTCGCTGACGCCATCGGGAATCCGCACCGACAGATTCTTGGGGACCGCGTTGATCTCGGCGTGATTCGCGAGACCGGCACCCGCGCAGGCGATCCGATCGCCAACAGCGAATCCGTTGACGCGCCGGCCAACCGCGAGGACTTCCCCTGCGAGGCTGTATCCCAACGGGATTGGCGTATCGAGCTTCGCGAAGACCTTTTCCATGGTTGGACGAAGGCCGTCGCGCTGGACGTTGCGAATAACGCGGCGCACGAGATCCGGGCGCGCCATCGCCTTGCCGGCGAGCGACGCCTTGGCGATGTCCATGAGTTGCTTCTCCGTGCCGGAACTGATGAGCGACACGCGCGTCGCGACCAGCAACGACCCGTCGCTCAAGCGGGGAGCGGGAGCATCCACGACCTTGAGTTCGCCGGAGCGATAATTCTGTTCGACCTGTTTCATCCGATTGCGTTCCCTCTGGAAATGACTTTCAACAACACACTCCCTTCGCTTTCGCCGTGCGGCATATGTCCCACCATGCGCAGAGTCGCCAATTCGCAGCCCATGTCCGGCCACCAGACTGATGTGATGGCGTCGAGTGTGAAAGTAGTGGCGAGCGCGATCCGAACGTTTTCCCTCTGAAGCTCGAACCCTTCCGGGGTCTTCGCCACCTTCACCTCGGGATGAAGAAGAAGGCTTATTCGCGCGCGCCGGTCGGTCGATCGCTCGATTCTGTCTCGGATCAGGATTTTATCCGCACGGACATCGAAACGGCGCACATGACGCGGGTGACCCTTGAGATGCGCGAAGCCGTCATGCGCGCCTTCGAGAACGAAGCCGTCCGCGCCGGGCTCCCAACGCCGCACCTCAACGTTGGGCCGTCGCCCGCAACGAAAGGCGCCGAAGAAATCCGCCTGGTCGGCACCTTCGGGGCAGAGTGTATTGTGATTGGCGGCCGAACGAGACACCTGACGCCGTCCGCCGGCGATGTATTCATAGACTCCCTGATCGACGATAATGCGCTTACCGGCGACGGACCACTCAAAGGACAGCACGTCGCCGTGGCCGTGTGCAGGGAGATCGTCGGGCGCTATTCGTCCGCAGTCTGCGATGAAGTAGTCGTCGCCGTGTCTCAAGCCAAAATATCCGGCCTGCGGCAGGCAGAACACTGGTCTCGGCGCTGGCCGACGAGCGAACATGCGCCCAAAAACGTCCAGGCATTCGCCCGGCTGGTAAGCCATGATCAGACCGGCGTCGTTGAATTGGGAGACGGCGCCGTCGGGATGAGCGAGATCGGCCGTCGCCTGCGCCATCCGATACAGCGTATTGTCGAGTTTTCCCTCGAGCGGGTCGGCGCCGAGCGCGTGGCGGCATTCGAGCAGGTCGGCAAACACCTGGCAATGATAGGATGGCGAGCGCTCAAAGTGCGTCCCGTCGGGGAGAATCTGGGCGTCGAGTTCTTCTTCGAGCAGCCGCACGCCTTTGGCGCGCCAACGCTCGGCCTCGGCGCCGCTGAAATAGGCCGACGCCCACAGCAGCGCCTTAATATTCTTGACGAGGTGGTTGCCGCCAAGATCCGTTTCGAGGTTGCGTTCCAGGAAAGCGATCTGGCCGACGGCGCTCACTTCGACACGTTCGATGAATTGTGCGGGCAGATCCGCCCTGCGCCGCGCCAGTTCCTGCAACCATACGACGACGCGCAGCGACAGGGCGTAGCTATTCCAGCTATCGCGCCAGGCGCCGGGGCGCGAGGCCGGATTGGACGCAATCCAGTCCTTTACGAGCGCGACCCAGGCGGCGGCGTCGACGCCCTCCAGGTATTCCATGTAGTGGAGATTCATGCGCCAGAGCTGGTTCGCCGGCCCCGGCCCCGGCGCCGCCCAGTCGACGCCGGGGCCCGGCATGGCGACGCTGCGGTTGAGGAAGGCAAAGCGAAGGCCGTCGACTGCGCTGGGCGCAAGTTCGGTGCGAGGACAGAACAGCGGAAGTGGCGGAGCGGCGGCGCGCCTGACAGGCGGCGCCTTGGAGTCAAAGGACACTCGGTCGAGCAGGGCGCGCTTTACACTGAGTTCGAGGCGTCGCAGGAGTTTTCCTAGCGGCATATGCCTGCCGAAATGGAAGGCCCGACGGACCCGCGCAAAACCCTTTGCGCCGTTCATCGCGACGCGGCGTCCTCGATTGAGCCTGTCTCTCGCTCTCCGGCTCCCGAATTCCCGATGACGCTTTCGAGAAGATCGAAGTATCTTCGAGCGAGCTTTGCCCGGTCGTAATGCTCGCGCACATAGGCGCCACCATGGCGGCCAAGCTTCGCCGCAAGCCCCGGATTGTCGGCGAGCTTGACGACCGCCGCCACCAACTCCTCGGCGCTCTCGGGCGTGATCGCGATTCCCGCGCCCGCCTCCTCCAGCATCGCGCATGCCTCGCCCTCGACGCCAAGCACGATCGGACGCTCCATCGCCATCGCCTCGAATATCTTGGAGGGGAGGACCGTCTTAAAGAGGTGATCCTTCTTGAGAAGGATCAGACTTACGTCCGTCGCGGCCCACACCATGGGCATATCGGCTTTCGGGAGTTGCCCGACTATGCGCAGGTTTTCGATATTCATTGTCTGTGCTCGGGCGACGAGGCGCGCCCGCTCCGCGCCGTCGCCAACCAACAGAAAACCGACGCGGCGATCATCCGAGAGCAGCTTGGCGGCGTCGAGGACTGTCTCGAGCGCGTGCGCCATTCCGTGCGTGCCGACATAGGCGGCGACGAATCGTCCCTCGAATCCAAGCGTTTTCTTGAACTGTTCGCTTCCCGCGCCAAGCTTAAAAAAATCGAGGTCGGCACCGTTCTTGATAACACTGATCTTGCTGGCACCGCCTCGCGCAGCAATATGCGGAACGAACGAATCGGTAACGGACACAATATGGTCGGCCCGGCGGTAAGCGAGCGATTCCAGCCACTCCAGAAATCGGATCGCGACGCCTTTACGCATGGCCCCCACGGTGATGATGCTCTCGGGCCACAGATCGCGGATTTCGAGAACCCACGGCGCTCCCCGCATCCATTTGACAAGAAGGCCCGTCAACCCGCAAAAGAATTGGGGAGACGTGGATATAATGAGGTCGGGCCGTTCGAGCCGGACGGCCGCAAGGGCCGCGAAAATCATGTAGGAGAGATAGTTCAGGATTCTCAGCAAGAACCCTTCGTTCGCGGCGAGGAAAGTCCATACGCGCGCGACCCGCACGCCTTCGAGCGTCTCGAGGTGGAAAAGCCTGTTCTTGTAGCCGGGGTAAACTTCGCCTCTTGGATGATTGGGCGCGCAGGTGACGACGGTCACATCATGTCCGGCTCGCGCCCAGAGCCTGCAATGCTCAAAAGTGCGCGAGGCGGGGGCGTTGACCTCTGGCGGAAAGTAGTGCGAGAAAAAGAGGATGCGCATGTTGCCCTCGGTTCAGACCGCAGGCGGTCAATACAGCGGTCGGCGCGGTTCTTCAAACCTCAGGCGCCGCTCGGTTGTCGAAAGGCTAGAAACGCCTCCACATGGTCGGCGATCCGCTCCGCCGCCTTGCCGTCCCACAGTTCCGGTACGCGCCCTCGCTTGCCGCCGTTCGCCAGCACGTTGGCGACGGCTTCCCGCAAAGCGCTCGGCGAACTTCCAACCAGCGTGTTCGTCCCCTCCTCGATGGTGATCGGCCGCTCGGTGTTGTCGCGCACAGTGAGGCACGGCACGCCCAGCGCCGTCGTCTCCTCCTGCATGCCGCCAGAGTCGGTAACGACAAGGCGCGCCTCGCGCATCAGCCCGAGCGAGCGCAGATAGCTCAGAGGCGGCGTTGCCAGAAGCAGGCCGTCCTCGAACAGACTTCCCAGCCCGGTCGCTTCGATTTTCGCCTTCGTTCTTGGATGGACGGCGAACAGCAACGGAATATCGCGCGCAATGTCGAAGAGGGTTTCGATCAGCCCCCGCAACTGCGCTTCGTCATCGACATTCGACGGCCGGTGCAGGGTCACGAAGCCATAACCGCCCTGTTGCGCGCGCGACGCCATGGCGCCCGCGCCGATCTCTTCGAAGGTCAGCCGGGCCGGCGCCGCCCGCGCGAGGCAGGCGTGCAGCGTGTCGATCATGACATTGCCGACGAAGCCGATCTGTTCGGGCCGCGCGCCCTCGCGCAGCAGATTGTCGCAAGCGGATCGTTCGGTCGTCAGCAGAAGTGCGCACAAGCGATCGGTGACGAGGCGGTTGACTTCTTCCGGCATGGCGCGGTCGTTGCTGCGCAGCCCGGCCTCGACATGCGCGACGGGAATCAGCATTTTGCTGGCGACGAGCGTGGCGGCGAGCGTTGAATTCACGTCGCCCACCACGATCAGCATGTCGGGGCGGGGGCTCGCCAGCACGGGCACGAGCGCCAGCATGATGCGCGCCGTCTGTTCGGTATGCGTGCCCGAACCGATTTCGAGATTGACGTCGGGATCGGGAATGCCGAGCTCTTCGAAGAAGACGGCGTTCATGGCGACGTCGTAGTGCTGCCCGGTGTGGATGAGCCGAACGGCGAAATCCTCGCGCCCCCGCAGCGCGCGCATGATCGGCGCGATCTTCACGAAATTCGGCCGCGCCCCGACAATGCAGTCTATGCGTTTCAATGTCGCATTCCTCACGAAGAATTTGCAGGCTGCTTCCCTGGCGCTGGAGGACCGGTCAGGAGGCGGCAACGCCAGCCATCGCAACGTGTAGACTCGCCGCTCGCATGCGGCTACCCTGCGGTCCACGTCGGATGGCTGGTCAGCTTGGTCGGAGCGCCACCAGCCGCTGCATGGACTGGACGCAGAGTTGTCGCACCGCCGATCGCTGTGCGGTCGGCAGGCATGTAAGAACTGCCGGGACCAGTCCCAAGGTGCCGAAGATCGCCGCGCAAGCGACGAACTGCAACGGCGTCCCGGTGCCGAGAAGGCCCTTGGCACCCGCCAGGATGAGCCCGCACCAGAGCGCCGCCGCGAGCAGCGCTAACGTACTCTGTCCAACGTAGCGCCGTGGATTGATGGCAAAG
>Ga0194120_10009702_pt1 | contig 12112 bp, 20 predicted proteins | sample TA2MahCa65mmetaG_FD_148642 | JGI IMG/M metagenome (GOLD analysis project Ga0194120, IMG submission 148642) | Freshwater microbial communities from Lake Tanganyika, Tanzania - TA2015019 Mahale Deep Cast 65m | ecosystem: Environmental > Aquatic > Freshwater > Lake | place: Tanzania: Lake... | reverse complement strand
AGGCGCGGCGCAAGGGTCTCGGCGGCGAGATCCTGGCGAAGGTCTGGTAGGCGAGCGATGAGCCGCATCGGTCGCCTTCCGATCCAGCTCCCCAAGGGCGTCGACGTCACCGTCACCGGGCGCACGCTGAAGGTGAAGGGCCCCAAGGGCGAGCTGACGCGCACCCTCCATCCAGCGGTGGACATCACGCGCGAGGACGGCACGGTGCTCGTGAAGCGCAAGGACGACTCGCGGATCGCGCGGGCGGTGCACGGCCTCTCGCGGACGCTCCTCGCGAACATGGTGAAGGGCGTGACCGCGGGCTACTTCAAGGACCTCGAGATCAGCGGGACGGGCTACCGCGCCCAGCTCGCCGGCAAGAAGCTGCAGCTCGCGCTCGGCTTCTCGCACCCGGTCGAGATCGACCCGCCCGCCGGCATCACCTTCGCGACGGAGACGCCGCAGAAGGTGCGCGTGAACGGGATCGACAAGGAAGTGGTCGGCGAGGTCGCCGCGAAGATCCGCGGGCTGCGCGTCCCGGACCCGTACAAGGCGAAGGGTGTGAAGTACGCGGGCGAGGTCATCCGCCGCAAGGCCGGCAAGGCCGGCAAGGTCGGCGCGAAGGGGGCTGCGTAGATGCCATCCGAGATCCGTCGCATCGCGCGGAAGCGCCGGCACGTTCGCGTGCGCGAGCGCGTCGCGGGCACCGGCGAGCGGCCGCGCCTCGCCGTGTTCCGCTCGCTGTCGCACATCTACGCCCAGGTCATCGATGACCGCTCGGGCCGCACGGTCGCGGCGGCGTCGGACCTCGACATGGGCACGGGCAAGAAGTCAGTGAAGGCCAAGCAGGTCGGCAAGGCGATCGCCGAGCGCGCGAAGGCGAAGGGCGTCGGCGAGGTCGTGTTCGACCGCGGGGGCTACCGCTACCACGGGCGCGTGAAGGCGCTCGCCGAGGGTGCCCGCGAGTCGGGCCTGAAGTTCTAGGGGGAGAAGAAGAGTGCCGAGGATCGATCCGAACCGGCTGGAGCTGACGGAGCGCGTCGTGCAGATCAACCGCGTGTCCAAGGTCGTGAAGGGCGGGCGCCGCTTCAGCTTCTCGGCCGTCGTCGTCGTCGGTGACGGCCGCGGCCACGTCGGCGCGGGTCTCGGCAAGGCCGACGAGGTCCCGGACGCGATCCGCAAGGGCGTCGACGACGCGAAGAAGCACATCATGCTCGTCCCCCTCGCCGAGCGGTCCATCCCGCACGCGGTCACGGCTCAGTTCGGCGCGGCGAGCGTGCTCCTCCGCCCGGCATCGAAGGGCACCGGCGTCATCGCGGGCGGCTCCGTCCGCGCGGTAGTGGAGTCGGCGGGCATCCGCGACATCCTCACGAAGTCGCTCGGGTCCACGAACCCGGTGAACGTCGTCATGGCGGCGATGCGGGCGCTCGAGCGGCTGCGCTCGCCCCAGCAGGTGAGCGAGATGCGCGGGGTCGACGTCCCGGGCAGCCGCTCGCGCGAGAAGGAGCCGGTGAGCGCCTGATGGCCGAGATCGTGATCGTCCAGAAGAAGAGCGCCATCGGCGAGAAGGAGGGCGCGCGCGGCACGCTGCGCGCGCTCGGCCTGCGCCGCATGGGTGCGCGCGTGCACCTCGCGGACTCGCCGCAGCTGCGCGGCATGCTCCGCAGGGTCGCGCACCTCGTCGAGGTGAAGGAGCCGTCAAAGTGAAGCTCCATGAGGTGAAGGCGCCGAAGGGCGCCCGCAAGCGCCAGCGCCGCGTCGGCCGCGGGACCGGGAGCGGTACGGGCAAGACCGCGGGCAAGGGCACGAAGGGCCAGCTCGCCCGCAGCGGCCCGGGCCTGCCGGCCTGGTTCGAGGGCGGCCAGACCCCGCTGCACATGCGCCTGCCGAAGCTGCGCGGCTTCAAGCCGCCGCGTCGCACGAAGTACGTGGCCGTGAACATCGGCCAGCTGAAGGACTACGCCGAAGGCGGGAAGGTGACGCCGGACCTCCTCAGGGCGAAGGGCCTGCGCGTCGACCAGCCGCTGAAGGTGCTCGGCGACGGCAGTCTCGGGCAGCCGCTCGAGGTCCACGCCCACGCCGTCTCCGCGGCGGCGCGCAAGGCCATCGAGGCCGCCGGCGGCACGGTCGTCCTGATCGAGAAGACGAAGTAGTGGCGGCGCAGGTACCGGTCCTCGGCGCGCTGACGGACTCGCTCCGCGCGCCCGACCTCCGCAACAAGATCCTCTTCACGCTCGGGATGCTCGTGGTCTTCCGGTTCCTCGCGCACGTCCCGCTGCCGGGCGTCGACCAGGCCCAGCTCACCACCGTGCTGAACAACAACCAGCTGCTCAGCCTGCTCGACCTCTTCTCGGGCGGGGGCCTCGCGCGCTTCAGCGTCGTGGCGCTCGGGGTGAACCCCTACATCAACGCGTCGATCATCATGACGCTCCTCAACCAGACGATCCCCGCGCTCGAGCGCCTCTCCAAGGAGGGCGAGTACGGGCGCAACCGGATCAACCAGTACACCCGCATCCTCACGGTCCCGATGGCGCTGCTGCAGGGCATCGGCGTCTCGGTCTTCATGCAGCGCTCGGGCGTCATCCCGGAGTTCGGCTTCCGCGACCTCGGCCTGACGCTCTCGATCCTCGGCACGCTCACCGCCGGCACGCTGCTCCTCATGTGGCTCGGCGAGCTCATCAGCGAGAAGGGGATCGGCAACGGGATCAGCTTCATCATCTTCGCCGGCATCGTCGGCCGCCTCCCGACCACGATCGCGCAGACGATCGAGGTCCAGGAGAACGTCGCCCTCCTCGTCTTCTACGCGCTCGTCGGCATCGCGATCATCGCCGCGATCGTGTTCATCCAGGAGGGCCAGCGCCGCGTCCCCGTCCAGTACGCGAAGCGCGTGCGCGGGACGCGCATGTACAGCGGCGGCAGCACGCACATCCCGCTGCGGGTGAACAGCGCGGGCGTGATCCCGATCATCTTCGCGATCTCGATCCTGCTCCTGCCGTCGCAGATCGCGCAGTACTTCACGACGAGCGAGGTCGACTGGCTTCGCGCGGCCTCGGAGTTCACCGTCGCCGCGTTCGCGAACGCGTTCGTCTACAACGGCCTGTACTTCATCCTCACCGTGGCGTTCACGTTCTTCTACACGGCGTTCACGTTCATCCCGAACGACGTCGCCGACAACATCAAGCGCTACGGCGGCTTCATCCCGGGCATCCGCCCGGGACGGCCGACGGCCGAGTTCCTCGGCAGGGTCGTCACCCGGATCACGATCGCCGGCGCGCTGTTCCTCGGCATCGTCGCCGTCATGCCCACGCTCGTCGGTGACCTCACCGGCGTCCAGACGCTCCGCCTCGGCGGCACGAGCATCCTCATCGTCGTCGGCGTCGTCGTCGAGACGATGAAGCAGCTCGAGGCGCAGCTCCTCATGCGCTCCTACGAGGGCTTCATCCGGTAGTGGTGCCCGGCGACGTCGTGCTCATGGGCCCTCCGGGCTCCGGGAAGGGCACGCAGGCGAAGCTCAGCGCCGGCGAGCCGGGGTGGGTCCACATCTCCACCGGTGACCTCTTCCGCAAGCACCTCCGCGAGGGCACGCCGCTCGGCCGGCTCGCCGACGGCTACATGTCGAAGGGGCGATACGTGCCCGACGACGTGACCGTCGGGATGGTCCGCGAGCGCATGCGCGAGATCCGCCGCGATGAGCGCGTCGTGTTCGACGGGTTCCCGCGCACCATCCCGCAGGCCGAGGCGCTCGAGAAGCTCCTCGGCGAGCTCGGGCGGCGCGTCGCGGGCGTCCTACTCATCGAGGTGGACCGCGAGGAGCTCGCGGCGCGCCTCGCCCGGCGCGGCGAGGGCCGCGCCGACGACTCGCCGGAGGTCGCGCGCAAGCGGTTCGACGTGTACCAGGAGCAGACGCGCCCGGTCGTCGACCACTACGAGCGCAAGGGCCTCCTGCGCCGCGTGCCGGGCGTCGGCAGCGTCGAGGACGTGCACGCGCGCCTCCGGGCGGCGCTCGGATGAAGGAGCTCGTCACGCTGAAGACGGCCGAGCAGGTCGCCACGATGCGCCGCGCCGGGAAGGTCGTGGCGGAGATGCTCGCGCGGACGACCGCCGCGGTCCGCCCCGGCATCACCACCGGCGAGCTCGACAGGATCGCCGCGCAGGTGCTGAAGGAGCGCGGCGCGACCTCGTCCTTCCTCGGCTACTACGGCTTCCCGGCGACGATCTGCACGTCGGTGAACGACGAGATCGTCCACGGCATCCCGGGGAGGCGGAGGCTGAAGGAGGGCGACATCATCGGCATCGACGCCGGCGCGATCGTGGGCGGCTGGCACGCCGACGCCGCCGCCACCGTTCCGGTCGGGCGGGTGAGCGATGACGCCCTGCGGCTCATCCGCGTCACCGAGGAGGCGCTGCGGCGCGGCATCACCGCCGCGAAGGCCGGCGGCCGCCTCGGCGACATCGGCGCCGCGGTGCAGTCCTTCGCCGAGCGGAACGGCTTCAGCGTGGTCCGGAACTACGTCGGCCACGGCATCGGCCGCGCGATGCACGAGCCGCCCCAGGTGCCGAACTTCGGCACCGCCGGGGTGGGGAGGCCCATCGGCGCGGGCCTGTGCATCGCGATCGAGCCGATGCTGAACAGCGGCGGCAAGGAGACCCGCCTCCTCGACGACGGCTGGACGGTCGTGACCGCGGACGGCTCGCTCTCGGCCCATTTCGAGCACACCGTGGCGGTCACGGACGCGGGTCCCGTCGTCCTCACCGCCGCCGAGCCCGCTCGCGGCGCGGCTCGCTCGGCCGCCGCGGGCGAGCTCGCCGCCGCCCCCGCTCGCCGCGGGGAAGCGGTCGCGGCGGGGTCCAGGCGCAGGAAGTGAGCGACTTTAGTACACTGCCGGTCCCCGCTGTCGGAAGGCCGCGGAGGACCGTGTCTGGAGAAAGGTTGGCCAACAAGGACGTCATCGAAGTGGAAGGGACCGTTTCCGAGGCCCTTCCGAACGCGATGTTCAAGGTGGAGCTCCAGAACGGTCACGAGGTCCTCGCGCACATCTCCGGGAAGATGCGCATGAACTTCATCCGCGTCGTGCCCGGCGACAAGGTGCTCGTGGAGCTCTCGCCGTACGACCTGAAGCGGGGTCGCATCACTCGAAGGGTCAGGTACTAGCAGGTGAAGGTCCGCGCGAGCGTCAGGAAGCGCTGCGACAAGTGCAAGATCATCCGGCGGGAGGGACAGATCCTCGTGATCTGCTCCGAGCCGAAGCACAAGCAGCGGCAGGGGTAGGGAATGGCACGTATCGCTGGCGTCGACATCCCGCGTGAGAAGCGCATCGACGTGTCGCTGCGCTACATCTTCGGCATCGGTCCCGCGAAGGCCGCGCGCGTGTGCGCCGAGGCGAAGGTGGACGGCGCCATCCGCACGCGCGACCTCACCGAGCCGCAGGTCGCGAAGATCCGCGAGGTGATCGACCGCACGCTCACCGTGGAGGGTGACCTCCGCCGCGAGGTGGCGCTGAACATCAAGCGCCTCCAGGAGATCGGCTCCTACCGCGGCCTGCGGCACCGCCGCGGCCTCCCCGTGCGCGGCCAGCGCACGCGGACGAACGCGCGCTCGCGCAAGGGTCCGCGCAAGACGGTCGCGGGCAAGAAGAAGGCGTCGGCGAAGACATGATGGCAACGACTGCACGGGGGGCTCCGCCCCCCGCGAACCACCCGACGCCCGCGGCGACTACGGCGAAGCCCGCCGCCCCGGCGGCCGAAGGCGCCCGCCCCGCTCCCGCTCCGCGCAAGCGGCGCGAGAAGCGCGTCGTGCCGCACGGCCAGGCGCACATCAAGGCCTCGTTCAACAACACGATCGTGTCCATCAGCGACGCCCAGGGGAACACCATCTGCTGGGCGACCGCGGGCGCGTCGGGGTGGAAGGGCTCGCGCAAGAGCACGCCCTACGCGGCGCAGGTCACCGCCGAGAACGCGGCGAAGAAGGCGGTCGAGGCGGGCATGAAGTCCGTCGAGGTCTTCGTGAAGGGCCCGGGCGCCGGCCGCGAGGCCGCCATCCGTGCGCTCGAGGCGAGCGGCCTCACCGTCACCGCGATCACCGACGTCACTCCGATCCCGCACAACGGCTGCCGGCCTCCGAAGCGGCGCCGCGTCTAGAGGAGGCCCGATGGCTCGTTACAAGGGTCCCGTCTGCCGCCAGTGCCGCCGCGAGGGGGTGAAGCTTTACCTCAAGGGCGAGAAGTGCATCACGAAGTGCACGATCGAGCGCCGTCCCTCGCCGCCCGGCATGCACCAGCAGCGCCGCCGGAAGGTGTCCGACTTCGCGCTCCAGCTGCGCGAGAAGCAGAAGGCGCGCCGCATGTACGGCGTGCTCGAGCGCCAGATGAAGAACACGTTCGACAAGGCGTCCGAGACGAAGGGCGCGACGGGCGACCAGCTCGTCATCCTCCTCGAGACCCGCCTCGACAACGTCGTGTACCGCTCGGGCTTCGCGAAGTCGCGGGCCCAGGCGCGCCAGCTCGTCGCGCACGGGCACATCGCGGTGAACGGCCGCATGTCGAGGACCCCGAGCCGCTCCGTGCGCGCGGGCGACGTCGTGGCGATCCGCGACGCGAGCCGCGGCCTCCAGTACTTCAAGGACGCCCTGGCGTGGGCGAAGACGCAGCCGCGTCCGGGCTGGCTCGAGGTCGAACCGGACGCCTTCACGGCGCGCATGGTCACGACGCCCACGCGCGATCAGATCGAGACGCAGGTCAACACGCAGCTCATCGTCGAGCACTACTCCCGCTAGTCACGGTCCACTGGGCGGATCCGCGCCCGGAAGAGAGGTACGACATGTCCATCGTCCAGCTGGAATATCCGAAGGTCGAGCGCCTCGAGGGCGACGACCGCTTCGCGCGATTCGTCTGCGAGCCCCTGCCCGCCGGCTACGGCACGACGCTCGGCAACTCGCTGCGGCGCGTGCTCCTCAGCTCGCTGCCCGGAGCGGCGATCACCGCCGCGCGCGTGCGCGGCGTGGCGCACGAGTTCTCGACCATCCCGGGGGTGAAGGAGGACGTCGTCGAGATGGTCCTCAACCTCAAGGGGATCCGCCTCCGCTCGTTCGCGACGGAGCCGGTGACGCTCGTCCTCGAGAAGGAGGGCTCCGGTGACGTCACCGCGGCCGACATCCAGACGACGAGCGACGTCGAGATCGTCAACCCCGAGCACAAGATCGCGACGCTCGAGCCCGAGGCCTCGCTCTGGATGGAGCTGACGGTCGAGACCGGCCGCGGCTTCGTCCCCGGCGACCGTCGCGAGGGTCTGCCGATCGGGGTCATCCCGATCGACGCGCTCTTCGGGCCGGTGAAGAAGGTGAACTTCACGGTCGAGAACACGCGCGTGGGCCAGGTGACGAACTACGACCGCCTCCGCATCGAGGTCTGGACGGACGGCACGACGCCGCCCGACGAGGCCGTCGCGCAGGGCGCGCAGGTGCTCGTCTCGCAGTTCTCGCTCTTCGCCGGTCTCACCCGCGCGCCCTCCGCGCTCGCGCAGCCGGCCCGCCAGGACGGCGCGGGGCTGCCCTCCGGCGTCGCGGACATGCCCATCGAGGACCTCGACCTGCCGCAGCGCGCGTTCAACTCGCTGAAGCGGCACGGCATCGCCAAGGTCGGGCAGCTCCTCCAGACCCCGGACGAGGAGCTCCTGCGCATGCGCAACTTCGGCAAGAAGTCGCTCGACGAGATCAAAGAGCGCCTCGCGGCGCTGGGCCTCATCGAGATGCCCGAGCGCACCGCGGGCTCGGACGAGGACGAGGGCGACGTCACCCATCTGAACGAGACCGAGCCGCCGACGGAGATCGGCGAGCCCGGCGACGACGTGGACGAGGGCAACCGCCGCGGCGACGCGGGCGAGCGCGTGAGCACCGGCCGCGGAACGCTCGAGAACGAGTAGATGCCGCACCAGGTCCACGAGCGCAAGTTCGGCCGAACCACGGATCAGCGGCTCGGCATGCTCCGCAACCTCACCGTCTCCGTGCTCCGCTACGAGCGCGTGAAGACGACCGAGGCGAAGGCGAAGGAGATCCGCCGCTTCGTCGACCGGATGATCAACCTCGGCAAGGACGGCACGCTCTCCGCGCGCCGCCGCGCCCTCGCGTGGCTCCCCGAGAAGGAGCTCGTCGAGAAGCTCTTCACCGACCTCCCCGAGCGCTACCCCGACCGCCGCAGCGGATACCTGCGCATGACGCGCGTCGGCCACCGCGTGGGCGACGCCGCGCCGGTCGTGCAGCTCGAGCTCGTGCCGAGCGCGCAGGAGGAGCGGAAGGTCAAGGACGCGGCCGAGGAAGAGGCGCAGCCCAGGCGCCGCCTGCCGTTCCGCCGCGGTGGCGCGAAGAAGGAAGGCGCGGAAGCCCCGCAGCAGCGGAAGAAGGCCGCGGCCTCGAAGGGCAAGGAGGGTTAACGGCTTCCGAAGGGTCCAGGCCTCGGACGTATAAGGCGACGGTCGCCTACGACGGCACCCGCTACGCGGGTGCGCAGGTCCAGGCGAACGCGCCGACGGTGCAGGGGGAGCTGGAGCGCGCGCTCGGCCAGGTGACGGGGGAGCCCGTGCGGATCGTGCTCGCGGGACGGACCGACGCGGGGGTCCACGCGACGGGACAGGTCATCAGCTTCCGGAGCGGCACGAAGGTGGACCCGCTGGTCATCCGAAGGGGGGTGAACGCCCTCCTTCCGCAGGACATCGCGGTGAGGGACCTGGAAGAGGCGGCGGACACGTTCCACGCCCGCTTCTCGGCGACGGGCCGCGCATACGAGTACCGGATCCGGGCCGGCGCGCATCGCGAGCCGCTCGAGCGGCACCGGGAGCACTGGGTGCCCCAGCCGCTCGACGAGGGCGCGATGGAGCGCGCGGCGCGGGACCTGATCGGGCGCCACGACTTCGCGGCGTTCGCGACCGGACCCCTCGAGGGGCGCTCCGAGCGCGACGTCCGGGTGGCCGGGTGGCGGCGCGAGGGGACGCTCCTCCGCTTCGGGATCGAGGCGAACGGGTTCCTCCGCGGCATGGTCAGGGCCATCGTCGGTACCCTGTTGTGGGTCGGGACCGGCCACACCGCGGCGGACCGGATCGGGGCGATCCTGGCGTCGCGGGACCGCGCGCAGGCGGGACCGAACGCGCCGGCGGCGGGGCTGTGCCTCGTCGAGGTGAAGTACGAAGGCGACGCGGGCGAGACGAGCGACGAAGACGAGCAAAGGTGAGCGAGATGAGCACGTACACGGTGAAGGCAGGCGAGATCGAGCGGAAGTGGTGGGTCGTCGACGCCGATGGCGCGACGCTCGGTCGCCTCGCCACGCGCATCGCGGCGGCGCTCCGCGGGAAGCACAAGACCGCCTTCACCGACCACCTCGACGTCGGCGACGCCGTGGTCGTCGTCAACGCCTCGAAGATCCGCGTCACCGGCAGGAAGCTGCAGCAGAAGATGTACGCGCGGCACTCGGGCTACCCCGGCGGCTTCCGCTCGGAGACGCTCGAGCGCCTGCTCGCGCGCCGTCCCGAGGAGGTCATCCGCCGCGCGGTCCGCGGGATGCTCCCGCAGAACCGCCTCGGCGACAAGATGATCCGCAAGCTCTACGTCTACAGCGGGGCCGAGCACCCGCACGCGGCCCAGCGTCCCGAACCGATGAAACTCGCCGAGGGGGCCACCGCCTGATGAAGACCGCACCGTATTTCCAGGGCACCGGGCGCCGGAAGACGTCGATCGCGCGCGTGCGGCTCGTGCCGGGCGACGGGAGCGTCGTCGTGAACGGCAAGCCGCTCGACGAGTACTTCGCCGGCGAGGCCATCTCGCAGATCGCGCTCATGCCGTTCCAGGTGACGAACACCGCGCGCCGCTTCAACGCGCAGGTGAAGGTCGAGGGCGGCGGCTTCAGCGGCCAGATCGGCGCGATCGCCCACGGCATCGCCCGCGCGCTCCTGCAGTCGGACGCGGAGCACCGCGGCGCGCTGCGCAAGGCCGGCCTGCTCACGCGCGACCCGCGCGCGAAGGAGCGGAAGAAGCCGGGCCTCAAGCGCGCGCGCAAGGCGCCTCAGTTCACCAAGCGCTAGGGGAGCGCGCCGAGCTCCTCTTCCGCGCTCCCCGCGAACTGGGCGAGGATCTTGTCGCCCTTCGTGCGGATGGCCGCCGCCCCGAGCGTCGCTACGCGCCCGACGACCTCGTAGCGCCCCGCGATGGCGAGCTCGCTCCCGACGGCGGCGTCCGTCGCCGCCAGGTCGATCGTCGCGCCGATGCGCGAGCCCACCTGGCGGTCCTCGCCTGAGGCGGTGACGCGCATCGCGCGCGGCCCCGTCTCCCGCACCTCGACCGTGAGGTCCGCGCGCATGGCGAACGGCCCGATGCGGTCCTCGAGGAGCGCCGTGTAGCGCCGCGGTGGCTCGACGTCCTTCACCTCGCGGACGACCGAGAGCCACGCGGCGACGCGCCGGACGTCGCGGATGGCCTCGAAGACGGCGTCGGCTGACGCGGCGAGGCGCAGCGTGCGCGAGAAGTCCTGCTGCACCCGCTGCCGGCCGCTGCTAGACGCGCACCCGGAACTCATCCATCTTCACGGGCACCCCGCTCGCCTTGCAGCGCCCGAGGTACGTGCGGTGGACGCGCGGGTCCTGGTCCTCGTACCCGATCTGGTTGCCGCCCTGGCTCGTGTCCTTGTCGACGTCCTGGTTGTCCAGGTACGCCGTGAGCTTCCACTTGTTGCCGCCCCAGCGGATCGCGAGGTACCGCGCGGGGTCGCCGCCGGTGTTGAAGTGCTGGTGCCACCACTGCCCCGGCGGCACGAAGAGCGCGCCGGGCTTCCAGTGGATCTCGACGTTGTTCTCGAGCGTGTCCGGCCACATCCACGAGTACCCGCTGCCGCTCAGCATGACGACGTGGTAGCCGGGACCGTGGCGGTGGCCCTTCTTGTACGTGCCGACCGGGAACTCCGAGACGTGCGAAACCATCGTGTTGTTCGCGAACTCGAAGCGGATGTTCTTGCCGCCTGCACCCCGCTCCTTCCAGTCCTTCAGCTGGAAGCGGCGCACGTCGGCGACGAAGTTCGTCTCCCACACGCGGCCGGTCCAGAGCGTGCCGCCGCCGTCGAAGTAGTCCGCGCGCCCGTCGTAGCGGTCGCGGAACACGTACGGGCAGCCGAAGATGAACTCGCTGTTGTGGAGGAGGTTCATCATGATCGGCATCGTCGTCACGGCGAGGAGCCGCGCGGCGAGCGTCCCGGACCCGTTGTGGATGCGGTGCCGCATGTTCAGCGGGACCGAGAAGAGGCTGCCCTCCTGCCACTCGAACGAGACGCGGTCCTCGCCCTCGTTCCAGACCTCGCACGTGCCGCGTCCGCCCAGGACGAAGAAGTACTCCTCGAAGAGGTGCTTCTCCGCCGCGGTCGAGCGGCCGGGGTCGAGCGCGAGGAGGTAGCTGCCGTCGGTGTCCTCGGCGCCGAAGAGCCGGATGTAGGCGCCCTTCGCGTCGAGGCGCGGCCACGGCGCGACGTCCGCGGTGCGCAGGTCGTCGATGCCGTATCCCCGGTGGACCGGGATGCCCTCCTGCTCGAGGAAGAGCTCGTACGCGCCGCGACCCCAGTACGCGGGCCGCTGCTGCTCGCTGCCGGTGGGACCCGTGGTCTCTTTCACTGCGGACTCCCCGTGTTCGAACTCCGATCGAAGCGTACCGGCCGCTCGCCACATGCGCTGATACCCTCGCGAAGGTGACCGCGACGCTCTCCGCCGCTACGATGCCGACCTTCGATCCGTCGACCGGCGAACGGATCGCGGACGTCCCGGTCGCGGGGCCGGCGGACATCGATGGCGCGGTCCAGGCGGCGCGCCGGGCCGCTCCCGGCTGGGCCCGCTTGGACGCGCGGGAGCGCGCCCGGCTCCTGAAGGAGCTCGCGAAGCGCGTGCGCCTGGCGTCGGACGCGCTCGCGCTCGCGGACGCGCGCAACTCCGGCATCACGCTGAAGGTGGCGAAGCGCGACGTCGGCATCGGCGCCACGCGCCTGGAGTGGATGGCCGAGCAGTCCCTCGAGCTGAGCGGCCAGGCCTATCCCACCGCAGCGGGCCGGCTGACGTATTCGGTCCGCGCGCCGTTCGGCGTCGTCGCCGTGATCTTCCCGTTCAACCACCGGTG
>Ga0194120_10009696_pt1 | contig 12117 bp, 9 predicted proteins | sample TA2MahCa65mmetaG_FD_148642 | JGI IMG/M metagenome (GOLD analysis project Ga0194120, IMG submission 148642) | Freshwater microbial communities from Lake Tanganyika, Tanzania - TA2015019 Mahale Deep Cast 65m | ecosystem: Environmental > Aquatic > Freshwater > Lake | place: Tanzania: Lake... | reverse complement strand
GCGCGTTGCCGCGACCGATCTGGCCGATGTACGCAAGGATAATCGCCTGAAGGTAAGCTCTATCGTCGAACTCGGTTACCAGGGCCTAACCATCAATGTCGGCAGCGGCGAGCGGGCCAAGTCGGCCATCGGCGCGAACAAGAAGGTCCGCGAAGCGCTCGAATTGTCGCTCGATCGCGACGCGATCAATCAGGTCGTGTTCAATGGCGAATTCAGGGTCGGCAATCAGTGGCTTTCGCCGCAAAACCCGAATTACGTCAAGGAAATCCCGATCCCGAAGCGCGATGTCGCCAAGGCGCGAGCCTTGCTTCGCGAGGCGGGACATCCCAATCCGGTCGTGCATTTCATGGTCGCGACGACCGGCGAGTCCCAGCAGGTCGCGCAGGTCATTCAGTCGATGGCCAAGGAATCGGGCTTCGACATCCGCATCCAAGCGACCGAATTCGCCTCTTCGCTGAATATCGCCGAGAAGGGCGATTATGAGATGTATCTGCTGGCTTGGTCCGGCCGAACCGATCCGGACGGCAATCTCTATAACTTCATCGCTTGCGACGGACCGAACAACTACTCGAAGTTCTGCAAGAAGGAAGTCACGGAGCTTCTCGACAAGTTGCGTCTGACCACCGACCTCGCGCAACGCCGTTCGGCCTGGCGCGATATTGCCAAGATCACGCTCGACGAGCGCCCGATCATCTACATCTATCATCGCCAGTGGTTCTGGGCTTATTCCAACAAGCTCACCGGCTACAAGGAATATCCGGACGGCCTGGTGCGCGTTGTCGGCATGAAGCTCTAGCCTTGTTGGCCGCGCCCGGTCCTGACATGGGGCCGGGCGCGAAACGACCAGATTCTCATGCTGACGTTTCTGATCCGACGCCTTGCCATCGTCTTGCCGACGTTGTTGTTCGTCAGCTTCATCATCTTTGGACTGCAGCAACTCTTGCCGGGCGATCCGGCGTCCGCCATGGCGGGCGAGGAGCGCGATCCCGAAGTCGTCGCTCACGTCCGCAAGATGCTGCATCTCGACGAGCCTTTGCCGGTTCGCTACGGCTATTGGATCGGCGCCGTGCTGCAAGGCGATCTGGGGCTGTCGCTCCGCATCCAAAAGCCGGTGACCGAACTTGTCTTGGAAAAGCTGCCGGTGACAATTCAGCTCGCCACCATGGCGTTCTTGATCGCGCTTCTGATCGGCATTCCGATGGGCGTCCTGTCGGCGGTCAAGAACGGCACGGCGTGGGACTATGGTGCGAACGTGATCGCGCTGTGGGGATTGTCGACGCCCAATTTCTGGCTCGGCATCATGATGATCCTGCTCTTTTCGGTTCAGCTGGGCTGGCCGCCGGCGTCGGGATTCGTTCCGCCATCCGAGGACCTTTCACGCAATCTCCAATCCACCATCATGCCGGCCTTTGTCCTGGGCAATGCCATCGCCGCCGTGATGATGCGCCATACGCGCAGCGCCATGCTGCAGGTACTGACCACGGATTACGTCCGCACGGCGCGCGCCAAAGGCCTTGGCGAGGGCAAGGTGGTCGGCAAACATGCCTTTCGAAACGCGTCTATCCCGGTCATCACATTGGGCGCGCTCGAATTCGGGCAACTTCTATCGGGCGCGGTCTTGACCGAACAGGTCTTCACCATTCCGGGCTTCGGCAAACTGATCGTCGATGCGGTGTTTAACCGCGACTACGCGGTGGTCCAAGGTGTCGTGCTCTGCACGGCGACCGCCTATCTTCTGCTCAACTTGATGGCGGACATCCTCTACGTCCTGGCCAATCCGAGGCTGCGCGGATGAGCGTCGCCGATGCCACGACGGCCCTGCACGGTCTGGCGCCGATCGAAAGCCCGTGGCGTCGAGCGCTTCGCCGCTTGTTGCGTCGGCGGGGCGCGGTCGTCGGCGGCATCGTGGTCATTGCCTTCGTCGCGATCGCCGTCTTCGCGCCCTGGATTTCGCCTTACGATCCGACCGCGACCGATTGGGGTGCCGTCCGCAAGGCGCCTTCGGCCGCCCATTGGTTCGGTACCGACGAGATCGGGCGGGATGTCTTGGCCCGCGTCATTTTCGGCGCGCGCGCCTCGCTCCTGGCTGGGGTGATCTCGGTTGCGATCGCACTCGCGCTTGGCGTCCCGATCGGGCTCTTGTCGGGCTATGTCGGCGGTTGGCTCGACGGTCTTTTGATGCGCATTACCGATGCCATGCTCGCCTGTCCGTTCCTGATCTTGGCCATCGCCATGGCGGCGTTCCTCGGGCCGAGCCTGACCAACGCCATGATCGCCATCGGCATCAGCGCGACGCCGATCTTCATCCGCTTGACGCGGGGCCAGGTCCAGACGGTCAAGGTCGAGGACTTCGTCGAGGCGGCTCGCGCGGTCGGCAATACGCATTGGCGTATCGCGCTACGGCACATTCTGCCCAATATCATTCCGCCCCTCATGGTCCAGGCGACGCTGACCACCGCCGCGGCCATTATCGCCGAAGCCTCGCTTAGCTTTCTAGGCCTTGGCCAACAGCCGCCGGCACCCTCCTGGGGCAGCATGCTCAATATCGCCAAGAACTTCCTGACCCAAGCGCCCTGGATGGCGGTGTGGCCCGGCGTGTCGATTTTCGTGGTCGTGCTCTCCTTCAATCTCTTGGGCGACGGACTTCGCGACGCGCTCGACCCGAAGCATCGTTGAATTCGTGCCCGGATTGATCGGCGCGGTCTTCGTCATGACCTATGTCGGCATGGCGCTCGGGCGCCTGCCGCGTCTGCGCATCGACCGCGCCGGCATCGCCTTGATCGCGGCCGTCGTCCTGATCGCCGGCGGCGGCGTGCCGGTCGAGCAGGTCGGCGGCATGCTCGATGCCCCGACGCTGCTGCTGCTTTTCGGGCTCATGGTGCTGTCCGCGCAGTTCGCGGCGGCTGGTTTCTATGATGGCTGCGCCGCGGCGCTTGCCCGTGCCGAGGTCTCGCCTTTCCGGCTCCTTCTCATGATCAGTCTTGTGGCGGGTGGCCTTTCGGCGGTTCTTGCCAATGACGTGATCGCTTTCGCCATGACCCCGGTCCTTTGCCAGGGCCTGATCCGTCGCGGCCTCGACCCGCGACCTTTCCTGATCGCTCTCGCTGCCGCCACGAACGCCGGGTCGGCAGCGACGGCCATCGGCAATCCGCAAAACATCTACATTGCCCAGTCGGGCCGCCTCGATTTTGTCGAGTTTTTCTTGATCTGCGGGCCTCCGGCCATCGTTGCGCTGTTCGCCGTTCCGCTGTTCGTCCATTGGATTTGGCGAGCGCAATACGTCCTCGACATTCGGCCTCCCGGCGTGCCAGCGAATTCGGACGACACGCCGCTCGCCCGCGACCGCAGGCAATTCCGCAAGGCCGTGTTCGCGACGATCGTCCTGGTCGCGCTTTTCGCGACGCCCCTGCCGCGCGAGGCGAGCGCGCTCGCGATCGCCGCGCTCCTGATGGCGAGCCGCAAGATCGCGAGCCGCGATCTGATCGCCGGCGTTGACTGTAACCTCCTGGTGCTTTTCGCCGGCCTTTTCATCGTCACCGGCGCCTTTGCCGGGACGCCGATCGCAACCGAGCTCTTCAGGGATTTGGTCGAAAGCGGCTATTTGCCCGAGCGGCTGTCGATCCTCGGCCCGCTTTCGCTGCTCATGAGCAACACCATCGGCAATGTTCCGGCCGTCGTCTTGCTGCTTCAGGTCTGGGCATCGCCGCCGTCCGGAGTGCTCTATGCCTTGGCGCTGCTGTCGACGCTTGCCGGCAACTTCCTTCTTGTCGGCAGTCTCGCCAATCTGATCGTCGTCGAGCGCGCGGCCTCGGTCGGTGTGAAACTGGGCTTCATCGAACACGCGAAGGTCGGCGTGCCCATGACGCTCGCCACCATGGCCTTGGCGATGATTTGGCTTTGGGCGATCGGCAGCGTCGCCCTCTAGGCCTCAGCGGTAGACGAAAGCCAGATCGTCGAGGTCGATTTTCGGAATTTCGTCTTTCTCCTTCCAATAGTCCTGGGAGTGCTGCCATTCCGGCTTGTCGCCGCGCTTGGGCAGGAGATGCATGCCGCGCATGATGTAGCCCGGATTGAAATTCTCGGGATCGATCCATGGCAGGAGCGGCATGTCCTTGTCTTGGGGGCGGAGCGCGACATCGACCCGCGATGCGCCCTTGATTTTCATGTGCTTGAGCAGACGACAGACGAAGTCGGCGACCAAGTCCGAGCGCAGCGTCCAGCTCGCACGAAAATAGCCAAAGACCCAGGCCATGTTGGGAACGCCGGTGAACATCATGCCGCGATAGGTGACCGTGTCCGAAAAGGTCAGCGGCTTGTCGTCGATGGCGAAGGCGATATCGCCCAAGACATTGAGATGAAAGCCCGTGGCGGTGACGATGATGTCGGCCTCGAGTGTCTTGCCTGATTTCAGGCGAATGCCGTTTTCGACGAAGCGGTCGATCTCGTCGGTCACGACCGAGGCCTTGCCCGAACGGATGCCCTTGAAGAGATCGCCGTCCGGGACGAAGGCGATGCGCTGACGCCAGGGCCGATAGCTCGGCGTGAAATGCGTCGCGACATCGTAATCGGGGCCGAGATAGGCGCGCACGCCCATCAACAGCTCTTTCTTGACGTTCTCCGGTTCTTCGAAGGACCGACGCGTGAAATTCGCCTGATCGAAGAGAATTTTGCGCCGGACGATTTCGTGGATCCAAGTCTCGTCGATTTGGAGCTGGCGCAACGTATCGGCGAGGTCGTTCTGATTGCGCGCCGGGATGAAATAGGTCGGCGAGCGTTGCAGCATCGTCACCTGCGCGACGTCGGCGGCGATCGAAGGAATGAGCGTCGCGGCGGTCGCGCCCGATCCGATCACGACGACCTTCTTACCCTTGTAGTCGACGTCCTTGGGCCAGGTCTGGGGATGGACGATCCGACCCTTGAAGTCGCTCATGCCGGGCCATTCCGGCGTATAGCCTTCGGAATGCCGGTAATAGCCTTGGCACATCCAGAGGAAATTCGCCGTGTAGCGGAACGGCTTGCCGTCCTTCTTCTGGCGACCCTCGATGGTCCAGAGATTGTCCAGGCTCGACCAGGACGCACTCAAGATGTCGTGGTTGTAATGGATGTGCCGGCCGAGATCGTTCTCCTCGATGACCTCGCGAAGATAGGTCAGGATCTGCTCGGCGGTCGCGATCGGCGGACCCACCCAGGGCTTGAACCGATAGCCGAAAGTGTAGAGATCGCTGTCCGAACGGATGCCCGGATAGCGATGCGTCAGCCAAGTGCCGCCGAAACTCTCGAGCGTCTCGAGGACGATGAAGCTCGTTCCGAGGCATTGCTTGGTCAGATGACAGGCGCCGCCGATGCCGGAAATGCCGGCGCCGACGATCAGGACGTCGAAATGGTCAGGTCGAGCGGAGGGGGAATTCCTCGGTTTCTCGCGGACGGTCGTCGTGCTCATGGAACCATTTTGGGTCTGCCGATGATCCGGGTAGTCAAGACCATAACGGCGCGCGATGCGACCGGAAAATCGCCGCGGACGATCTTCTCTCGGGCGAAGGACCGCGCTAGCATGGGGCCAATCAGAAAGTATGGGAGAGATGCCATGTTGATCAGCCGTCTTGTCGCTACCGCGGCTATTGCCTGCGCGTTGTATGCAGGCGCCGCCGCGAGCCAGCCGAAATCCTTGACGCTTGGAACCGCGTCGGTCGGCGGAACCTATTTCATCTATGGCGGCGTGGTCGCCAATCTGTTGACCGAGAAACTCGGCATCAACGTCTCGACCCAGCAGACCCAGGGCCCGAACCAGAACGTCATCTTGGTGGACGACAAGCGCGTCGAGCTCGGCATGACCACCATGGGCATCGCCCTGCAAGCCTGGAACGGCTCGGGCGAATGGACCAAAGGCAAGAAGTACAGCGCCATCCGGGCGCTCTTTCCGATGTACGACACGCCCTTCCATTTCGTCACGACCGACAAGAGCGGCGTGACCTCGGTTGCAGGGCTCAACGGCAAGGTCGTGGGCGTAGGCCCGCGCGCGGGCACGCCCGGGACTTACTTCCCGATCATGTTCGAGACCCTCGGTCTCAAGGTCACGATCCGGAACGGCTCGGGTTCGGATATGGCCGGCCAACTCGGCGACGGCTTGATCTCGACCTTCGCCTTCGCTGCCGGCCTGCCGATCGCGGCTTTCAGCGAAATCGAGGCCCAGCGCCCAGTCAAATTCTTCACTTTCACCGATGCCGAGATCAAGGCGCTCAAGACGAAGATGCCGGAATTGTCGGACGCGGTCGTTCCGAAGGGCACTTACAAGACCCTGGCCGAAGACCATAAGACCATCGGCGTCTACAATTTCGCCATCGCCCATCAGGACATGACCGAGGACCTCGCCTATCAGATCACCAAGACCGTCCTCGAGAACAACGCCTATCTGGTCAAGGGCCACGCCTCGGCGACCGAGACGCTCTATCAGAATTGGAACCGCAACGGCTTCCTGCCTTTCCACAAGGGTGCGGTGCGCTATTACAAGGAGAAGGGAGTCAATATCCCGGCAAATTTGATGTAAGGAGCCGGCGCATTTTGCGCTTATGAATGTAGAAAAATCGACCGGTCCGGTCGACGCTGACGCTCTTGAGTTTCAGGGGCTGAAGCGTCGACTGGAGGGATTTGAAAAGCAGGCATTTTTCTGGCTAGGCGTCTCGTTCACCGTCTTTCATCTGGCCGTCCTCAACTTGTTTCCGATCGACTCGGTCCTATTTCGATCGATCCATCTGGCCTGGGGCACGGTGCTGGGGCTTGGCTATTTCGCCGTCGCCGCCGGTCGCTCGCTCGGTCGCATTCCTCTTTATGACTACGTCTTGATGGCGGCCGCAATCGCTTGTGCGGTCTATATCGGCATCAATCTCGACGAGCTTCAGTTCCGCGCCGGCGCGCTTTATGAGCCGGGCGATGTCGTCGTCGGTATCGTCGGCACGGCGCTGGTTCTGGAGTTTTCGCGTCGCACCGCCGGTCTCGCCCTCACCATCATCGCCGCGGTCTTTCTCGCTTACGCCTTCGTCGGACCATGGCTGCCCGGCGTGCTCTATCACAAAGGCTTCCCGACGGGTTTCGTCTTTACCTATATCTTCAGCGATCAAGGGATTTTCGGTCAGACGCTCGAAGTCTCTTCGACCTTCATCATCATGTTCACGGCTTTCGCCGCTTTCCTGACCATGTCCAAGGCGGGGGATTACTTCAACGATCTCGCCGTCGCCTTGGTGGGTTGGGCGAGGGGCGGGCCCGCCAAGGCGGCCGTCGTCTCGGGCATCTTGTTCGGTTCGATCAGTGGCTCGTCGGTGGCAAACGTCGTCGCGTCAGGGTCGGTGACCATCCCGATGATGCGCCGCGTCGGTTATGATCGACCGACGGCAGGTGCGATCGAAGCGACCTCTTCGACCGGCGGCCAGATTACGCCCCCGGTGATGGGTGCGGGCGCCTTCATCATGGCCGAGGTCACGGGCATTCCCTATTCCGAGATCGCCTTCGCGGCGATCTTTCCCTGCCTCCTTTTCTATATCGCCTGCTATGCGCATTGCGACCTGCATGCGGTGCGCAGCGGATTGCGCGGCTTGCCGCGGCACGAGTTGCCGGCCTTCCTGCCGATGCTGTTCAAGCTTTATCTGTTGGCGCCGATCGTGGTCTTGGTCTGGGCCTTCGTCGCCGGATATTCGGGCTTCAGGGCGGCCGGCCTCGGCATCGTCGCCGCCGTCGTCGCAAGCTGGCTTTCGCGCGAGCACCGTATGGGTCCGAAAGCAGTGGTCGATGCGCTCGACATGGCCGGGCGCGATTGCATCCAACTCGTCGCGGTTTGCGCGGCTGCCGGCATCATCGTCGGCATCATCGCGCTAACCGGCGTCGGCGGACGTTTCTCGCAACTCGTCCTGGCGATCGCCGGCAATAGCCAGCTTCTGGCGCTCGTCTTCACCATGGTGATCGTGACCATCCTCGGCATGGGTATGCCGACGACGGCGGCTTATGCCATCGCCGCCGCCGTGGTCGCGCCCGGACTGATCCGCATGGGCGTGCAGCCGCTCGTCGCGCATATGTTCATTTTCTATTATGCCGTCCTCTCGGCGATCACGCCGCCGGTGGCTGTCGCTTCCTTCGCGGCCGCCGGAATGGCGCAGGCCGATCCCTGGAAGACTTCCTGGATCGCGGTCAAGCTGGGCCTCGCGACCTTCATCGTGCCCTTCATGTTCTTCTATTCGCCCTTGCTGCTCGGCCAGGGCGCGGTCGGCGAGGTGATGTTGGTATTCGGTACGGCCGCCCTCGGCGTCGTCTTGCTGGCCATGGCGACGGAAGGCTGGCTCAACGGCCCGCTGCCGATGGCGTTACGCGTGCCGCTTTTCGCCGCGGCGATATGCCTGATCGTCCCCGTGGCGCTCTACGACATTGTCGGTATCGCGATCGCGATCGCCATCTGGGCGTGGCAAAGAAAGACGCACGGTGCCGATCCCGGCGCCAAGATCGCGGCACCGACGCCCTAGTCGTTGCGACGAGGCGTGAACCGCGCGACCACCTTGTGGCGTGATCCGGGAAAGACGAATTTCGCATAAGTGATCGCGCCACCGCGCCGCCAGGTTTGGCGCTCCATCACCAAACAGGCCGAGCCCCTGGCGATCTTCAGGTTCTTGGCCTCTTCGGGGCCGGCCGCGAGCGCGCCGATATGGTGCTCGGCATCCGTCCAAGGCACATGTTCAATCAGCCAGCCGCCCGCCGAGCGGGCATCGAAGGGTTCTTGCAGGACATTCGGCACTTCGGCCACGTTGATCCAGCGCCGTTCATAGGCATAGGGCGAGCCGTCGGCATAGTGCAGCGCCCTGAGATAGAGGAGCGCGCGGCCGCGCGAAATTCCGAAAGTCTCGGCCAAGTCGCGGTCGGCCTTGATCGGATGCCGATCGAGCAGCCGGTAGTCGTAAACGGCGCCGCTCGCGACGATTTCAGTCTTGATGTCGCGAACCTCGATGACCGCAGGTTGGCTGCCCGGCTTGGCGACGATGGTGCCGGTCCGCCTGCGCCTCTCGATCAGTCCGGCATTGACCAGCGTCGTCAGCGCCTTGCTGACCGTCATGCGGGCACAGCCATAGCGTTCCGTGAGTTCGCTTTCGGGCGGCACGCGGTGGCCGGGCGGCCAGGCACCGGACAGAATCGCGCGCTCGATGTCCCTCGCGATCTCGACATAGCGAGGCAACGCATCGTCCGTATCGTTCCGCAAATCCTTGCGTGTCACGTGATCTCCTCCGCGACCGTCTCGATCGGAATTAATTGTATAGACAATTGAGCCTTTCGGGAATAGAATTCTTGAACCTCGGGGAAGGGTCAAGGGTCGTTGCATGCATTTCGACCGTCTTTTCGTCAATGCGCGTCTCGCCACGATGGCAGGGCGAGGTCCGATCGTTGGCCTGATCGATCGCGGCGCGCTCGGCGTCCGGGAAGGGCGCATCGCCTATGCCGGATCCATGGCCGATCTGCCGCAAGACGCCGGCGCCGGAGAAAAGACCGATTGCGAGGGTCGGCTGATCACGCCCGGCCTGATCGATTGTCACACGCATCTCGTTTATGCCGGAAACCGGGCGCGCGAATTCGAACGGCGCCTTGAGGGCGCGAGTTATGAAGACATCGCCAAGGAAGGCGGCGGTATCGTTTCGACCGTCCGGGCGACACGCGCGGCCTCTGACGAAGCGCTGGCGAGCGAAAGCTTGCGGCGGCTCGACGCCTTGATGGCCGAAGGCGTGACGACGGTCGAAATCAAGTCCGGCTATGGTCTGGATGCAGAGAACGAAGCCAAGCAGCTTCGTGTTGCGCGCAGCCTAGCGACCAGGCGCGCGGTCGACGTCAAGACGACTTTTCTCGGCGCGCATGCCTTGCCGCCGGAGGCGCGGAACGATCGCAAGGGCTATGTCGACGCCTTGTGCCAAGAGATGCTGCCGGCAATCGCCCGGCAAGGGCTCGCGGACGCGGTCGACGCGTTTTGCGAGAGTATCGCGTTTTCGCCCGCCGAAGTCGGCCGCGTCTTTGATCGCGCGAAGTCGCTGGGGCTGCCCGTGAAGCTTCACGCCGACCAACTGACAAATCTTCATGGCGCGGCGCTCGCGGCTTCCTTTGGGGCGCTTTCGGCCGACCACCTCGAACATACGGATGAAGAAGGCGTCGCGGCCATGGCCAAGGCCGGGACCGCGGCGGTCATGTTGCCGGGCGCCTTCTACTTTCTGCGGGATACCAAAGTGCCGCCGATCGAGGCTTGCCGGCGCCATGGCGTGCCGATGGCGATCGCGACCGATTGCAATCCCGGGTCGTCGCCCCTGACCTCGCCGCTCCTCGCCATGAACATGGCCGCGACGCTGTTTCGCATGACGGTCGCCGAGTGCCTGATCGGGTTCACGCGGGCGGCCGCGCAGGCGCTTGGATGCCTGGCCGATCGCGGGACGCTCGAGATCGGCAAGCGCTGCGATCTCGCCATCTGGAACGTCAAGACGCCGGCGGCGCTGGTCTACCCGATGGGTCACAATCCACTCGAACGACGGATTTTCGGAGGCCGCGGATGAGCGCCGTAATCTTGCATCCAGGCCAAGCCAAATTGGCGATTTGGCGTAGCGTCTACCGGGGCGCAAGCATCGCAGTCGACCCCGGCTGTAAGGCTGCAGTGGAAGCGGGTGCGGCGACGGTCCGCGCGGTCCTCGCCAAGGGCGAGCCGATCTACGGCATCAACACCGGTTTCGGCAAACTCGCTTCGGTCAAGATCGGTGATGCCGACCTCGCGCGGCTCCAGAGAAACATCGTGCTGTCGCATGCCGCCGGTGTCGGCGACGCGCTGCCTGCTGACGTCGTCCGCCTCGTCCTCGCTCTCAAGATGGCGAGCCTCGCGCAAGGTGCGTCCGGCGTCCGCTGGCGGGTCATCGACTATCTCTCGACCTTCCTTGCCGGCGACATGCTGCCGGTCATTCCCGCGCAAGGCTCGGTCGGCGCATCGGGCGATCTCGCGCCGCTCGCCCATATGTCGGCCGCCTTCATGGGGGTCGGCGAAGTCGAACACAATGGCCAGCGCCTCCCCGCCGCCGATGCCTTGATGCGTCTTCGATTGGAGCCGCTGGCGCTCGGGCCGAAGGAAGGCCTGGCCTTGCTCAACGGGACACAAGTCTCGACCGCGCTCGCCTTGGCCGGGCTTTTCGATGCCGAGCGGGTCTTTCAAAGCTTCTTGGTCACGGGTGCGCTGTCGACCGACGGTGCCAAAGGCTCGGACGGTCCCTTCGATCCGCGCATCCATCGCCTGCGTCGCCAGGAAGGCCAGATCGTCGCGGCCGAGGCCCTGCGTCAGTTGATGGCCAGTTCTGAACTCCGCGCATCGCATTTGAAGGCCGATGACCGCGTGCAGGATCCCTATTGCCTGCGCTGTCAGCCGCAGGTCATGGGCGCCTGTCTCGACCTCCTGCGCCAAGCCGGCGCGGTGCTTGAACGCGAGGGCAACGCGGTCACCGACAATCCGCTCGTCTTCGCGGAGACCGGCGACATCCTGTCGGGTGGTAACTTCCATGCCGAGCCCGTCGCCTTCGCGGCCGACCAGATCGCCATGGCGATTTGCGAAATGGGTTCGTTGGCCGAGCGCCGGATCGCCATGCTGGTCGACCCTGCGCTCTCCCGCCTTCCGGCCTTCTTGACGCCCGAGCCCGGGCTGAACTCCGGTTTCATGCTCGCTCAGGTCACGGCCGCGGCGTTGACGTCCGAGAACAAGCAAAGAGCCTTTCCGGCGAGCGTCGATTCGATACCGACCTCGGCCAATCAGGAAGACCATGTTTCCATGGCCACCCACGGGGCGCGACGCCTGATCCGCATGAACGCCAATGCGCGCGGCATCGCCGCGATCGAATGGCTGGCCGCGGTCCAGGGGCTCGAATTTCACGCGCCGCTCAAGACCAGCGTAAGGCTCGAAGCGGCCAAGGAACTGCTTCGGGCTAAGATCGCGCGCTATCTCGACGACCGGTTGTTCGCGCCCGACATCGCTGAGGCCGAAGCGATGATCAAGAGCGGTGCTCTGGTGGCCGCCATTGGCGATTGCGTTTTACCTTCGCTCTAGGCAAAGAACTTTTTCCGAACGGATGAACC
>Ga0194120_10009691_pt1 | contig 12118 bp, 10 predicted proteins | sample TA2MahCa65mmetaG_FD_148642 | JGI IMG/M metagenome (GOLD analysis project Ga0194120, IMG submission 148642) | Freshwater microbial communities from Lake Tanganyika, Tanzania - TA2015019 Mahale Deep Cast 65m | ecosystem: Environmental > Aquatic > Freshwater > Lake | place: Tanzania: Lake... | reverse complement strand
GCCACTTAGCACGCCGGCTACGCTCGTGGCCTCGTGCTCCTCCTCGTCGCCTGCACCCCCGGCACCATCGACCTCGGCACCGACACGCCGGGCACGGCCGACCCGGGCGCCGACAGCGCGGAGACCGTCCCCGGCACCGACACCTCGGAGGAGCCCGACGACACTGGCGACGGCGAGGAGCCCGAGGCCTGGCCGCAAGACTGCGCCTCCATCTACGACCAGGACGAGCTGCCCACCGTCGATCTCGACTTCCCTCCCGGCGGCTTCGACGACCTCGTGAGCGCCTGCCACAGCGGCTCCCAGGCCTACCACGCTGTCGACTTCACCTGGAACGACGAGACCGTTTCCGCGATGGTGCGGCTCAAGGGCAACTGGTCCTGGAGTTGCGACAAGCTCCAGTTCGTCGTGTCCTTCAACGAGGTCGACCCCGACGCGCGCTTCCACGGCCTGCGCAAGCTCGTGTTCGACGCCCCCTGGTACGACCACACGCTGCTCCACGAGCGCCTCGCCCACCCCCTGTTCCAGCGCCTTGGCCTGCCCTACTCGTGTGTCAACAACGCGCGCGTCAACGTCGACGGCGAGTACTACAGCCTCTACGCCAACCTCGAGCGGCTCGACCACGAGTACCTGGAGCGGCACTTCGAGGATCCGAGTGGCAACCTCTACCAGGGCGGCAGCGAACTGAAGACCAACGAGGACGTGGGCGACACCAGTCGCTTGCAGGCGCTCAGGTCCGCCACGACGGTCGACGAGATCGCCGCGCTGGTCGACCTCGACGAGGCCACGTCCGAGTGGGCCGCCGAGGCGGTGATCCCGGCGCTCGACAACTACTGGGCGGGCGTCGAGATCAACTACTACCTCTACGACCACCCAGCCCGCGGCTTCCTGTACCTGCCCTACGACCTCGACATCAGCTTTGGCGACTCGGCCTACACCGACGGTTCACCCGTGTGGTCGGGCGTGGTCGACGCCGACCCCATCACCTGGGAGCACACCGGCTGGCGCAAGGAGGTCCTCTTCGAGATTGTCCTCGCCGATCCCGAGTGGTGCGAGGTGTACGTCGAGAAGGTGGCGGCGGCGCGCGAGGCCTACGACCCCGAGCTGATGGCCTCGCAGGTCGACGAGTGGGCGGCCCAGATCGAACAGGCCTGGGCCGACGACCCCCGCGCCTGGGTGAGCGCGCGCGACCACGCCGAGGCGGTGGCGAGCCTGCGGGAGTTCCTCTTCGACCGGGCCGCGGCCGTCGACGCGTGGCTGGCCGAGGGCGACCACTGCCCCGCGCGGTGGTGACCCAGCTGCGCAACGGTGTGTTACCGCCGTAGGCCTAGAATCAGCTTGTGCTCACGATGCACAGGTGCGACAATATGTCCATGCACGAGCATGGCAAGTCGGCGCTCGCGGCCGAGCTGCTCCGCGCGGCGCGTCGCCTCCCGCACGGCGATCCCCTGCTTGGTCTCAACGGAACTCGTGCCGAGGACTGGTTCGAACTACTGGAACCCGTGGGACCCGTCGCGCTCGTGGGCTTGCTCGGTGCCGCCTGGCGCGGTGACGTCACCGACATCAACAGCGCGGCGGTCGCCCTCGACCTCGGCGCGAGCGTGGCCGACTTCATCGAGGCTGAGAGCTGGTTTGCTTCTCACGGGCGCGGCGCGCTGCGTCCCTACTTCAGGTGGGAGCTGAGGGGCGGCTGGCTCTCCGGGCAGGACGATCGGCGCCGGTTCCTGGATCTCGCGGGTCGCATCCACGCGCTGTTTGGCGGGGGCGCCGCGCCCGTCGCGCCCGATCTTGCCGCCCTCGTCGGTCTCGCCGTGCGTCGCCAGTTCCGCGGCTGGCGCGAGCGCGCGGGCGATCGGGTGGCCTGGGAGGGGCCATGCACCGCCCGGTGCGCCACCGGCCAGGCCTGCCGCGGCGAGGCCACCATCATCCTGTCTCCCAGGGTCGACGAGGTGTGCGTGGTCCCCTTCCGGGTGCCGGGGAGTAGCCGTGCGATCTTCGTGCCGGCCCGGGGCCGCGTGGGACGCTCGTTCCTCGTCTCGGCGGGGGGCCGCTCCGCTCACCCGCTGGTGATCTTCGACGAGAATGGCCGGGGTGTCTCGGCGGCGCACGCCGTCGATCCTCATGCCGGTTGCGTGATGATCGACTTCGCCATCCCGGCGCTCGACCGCGATCCCAGCTCGCTGAGCTGCGGCCGCGCCGAGGGCTGACATCACACTACTCGACGCCGCAAGTCTCGCGGAGGGCTGTTCGCTGGTCGTCGGACAGGGTGTAGCTGTACGGGTTCCCGGCGTCGGTGTTGACGAGCTCAATTGGGTTCGTGGAGAGATTCACGCGACCGAACAAATGCGTCCCGAAGCACGTCGGGGGCTCGTCCTCGGACGAGTAGCAGGTCGCCGTTCCAGCACCGCCGGCGCTGTCGCCCGTGTCACCAGATTCGCACTCGCAGTAGATGTACAGGCCGCTTCCGTCGGTGCTCACCCAGTCGCCGTCGTATTTGTCGGCGCACTCCGAGCCGCCACAGGCCGTGGCCATGCCGATGAGAGTCAGCGCACTTACGCATTCCGCTCTCAGCATGACGCGAGCCTCCACTCCCCGGCGTTCTGATTGATCGAGGGCATATTTGCAACCGACTGCGCCCGGGCCTCGGTCCACACCCGCTCGTTCCAAGCCATCACCCGGTGCCCGGTGCAACACGACGACGTGTAGCCGTTCCTCGAGGCGAACTCGTACTTGTAGTGCGCCGTGAGCAGGTAGGCGGGGATCTCGTCGAGCAGGCAGGAGTGGCACGTCTCGTGCACGATCATCGCCGCAAGCTCCGCAGTCACGCAGGCACACGCGCCGTCCCCCGAGCCGCACGATTCTGCGGCGCGCGAGTTGTACACCGCCTTGACGAACTGCTGCGCGAGTTGGATCACGACCGCGCCTGGCACGGTGCAGCCATACCAGTTCTTCAAACCGTTGCACGGATTGCCCCTTCGATCGACACGCTCGAAGTGCAAGTATCCGGCGAAGGCACTCGCGGCGGTCAACAGGTTCACCACGCAGGCGCCCGAGACCTTGGCCCCGAGCACGTTGATGTACCGGTCGAAGAAGTCCTCCACGATGTCGATGTTCTCGTTGATCTGCGACATCGCCTTCGCGATGATGAACTCCCCCGAGTCCGAGAAGTCCGGGTCGAGGTAGCAAAACTCCGTGGCCTCCCAGCCAATCTCCGGAGCGAGCGCGGGCATTCCCCCGCCAAGCAGAGGGCTTCCGACCACGGAGGAATCAACTGCGGTGTCTCTTCGCCGCGGGGTGGTGGACCGTCGCGGCAGCTTCGCGCGTCCCGCTGCGCGCGAGGCGTCGAGGAACCGTTGCTCATCCGGCAACAGCGGTCGGGCGTACCCCTCGGCGTCGGCCTCCCCACGTCCGCAGCCGCATCCCGCCGGGGCTGGCAGCGGGCCGCGCGGGACGCCTCGCAGCGGGGCGCGTGACCAGTCGAAGCCCCGGGTCACCGCTAGCTCCGGAACTCGAAGGCGAGCGCCAGTGTCACCACCCCCGACTCGATGGCGCTTCCGGTCGCGGGGGAGCACACGAGCGCCACGCGAATGAACAGACCGAGCTTGCTCTTGTCGGTGAAGTCGGGCTGGATAACGTAAGATGTGGCAGTGCTGTAGGCGAAGAGGTTCTCCGGCGTGCTCGTCCACTCGATCCCATCGATGGATGTGTACAGGACGGCCTTCCACCGGAAGTTGGCCGTCTTCGACTCCAGCTTGGTGTGCGGGGTGACGGTGAGCGTGTGCGGACCCCAGTTCGCGATCTCCGGGAGGTCGACGGCGAGGATGACGTCGGTGTTCGAGTCGCCGCCCGCAGTCTGCAGGCGAACGCGGTCCGCGACGGGGACGACGGTGACGCGACTCTGGGGCTGGCCGGATCGAGTGGACACTGGGATTGCTCCGTTAGCTTTGCCACGATAGCGCGTCGCTGGTCGCTGGTCGCTGGTCGCTGGTCGCTGGTCTTGACACTTTCTTGACATTCTTGGCGCGACGTCGGCCGCCTTCGCGCCGAGGGCTGAATCGCCCCAGCCTGACCACTCCTCGGCGCCCCCGTGACATGACCGAGACACGCCGCGCGTACCCCTTTGCGCCGTGACCCGCATCGCGCACCTATCGGACTTCCACCTCCTGGAGCCCGCCATCCGCGCTCGCCGGGGACAGGCCTGGCTGCGGGTGAACTACCTTAGCCTCAAGCGCGCGCTCGACTACGAGCAGCGCCGCGCCCGCGCCAGCGCCGCGCTGGTGGAGGCCCGCCGCGAGGGTTTCGACCAGCTCGTCATCACCGGCGACCTCACCGAGGACGGCGCGCTCTCGCAGTACGAGGTGCTCGCCGAAGTGCTCCACGGCAGCGGTATCGACCCGGCGCGCGTCACGCTCGTCCCCGGCAATCACGACGCCTACGGCCTCGGCTGGGACGAGGCCCTCGACGGGCCGCTGTCGCCCTGGGCGGCCACCAGTCGCCACGGCGCCGTCACGTTGCTCGATGGCTGCGCCGTGGTGGCGGTGTCGAGCGCCGTGCCCCAGAGCTTCGTCCGGTCGAGCGGCCGAGTGGAAATGGGCGCGCTCGACCTCGTCGACCGAGTGGCGCGTGACCATCGCCGTCGCCCGGTGGTCGTCGCGCAGCACCACCCGCCCTTCGCGGTGATGCACCAGTGGGTACACGGCCTGTTGAACCACCGCGAGGTCACGGGCCTGCTCCACGCCCATCGCACGGTCGCGGTGCTGCACGGCCACACCCACCAGCGTCGCGAGCGCCCGATCGAGCCCGGGGGGCCGGCGCGCATCTTCTCGGCGGGGGCGGTGGTCACCGACGCCCTGCCGCTGCGGGTGTACGCGGCGGCCGGCGAACTGCGCGCGCTCGGTGCCTGATCCCGCGAGGGACGTGCGCTATCTCGCACAGGTGCCGTCGAAAATCGGCGTTCTCCGGTTGGCCCGCTGATTGCTCCGGCACGGGAGAGAGGTGCCCATGGCCGCCGATCCCCCCAACCTCGCCGACTACGCCGCCGAGCGCGCCCGCTTCTCCTGGGCCGAGGCCCGCGCGCGGCTCGAGGGCAACCCCGCCGGGGGGCTCCACATCGCCCACGAGGCCGTCGACCGCCACGCGCGCGGCCCCGGCGCCGATTCCGTGGCCATCCGCTGGCGTGGCGCCCAGGGCGAGCGCCGAGACCTGAGCTTCCGCGACCTCTCGCTCGCCTCCAACCGCTTCGCGAACGCTCTCCTCGGGCTCGGCGTGGAGCCCGGCGACCGGGTGTTCATGCTCCTTCCCCGGTTGCCCGAGCTGTACATCGCGGTGATGGGCGCCCTCAAGGCGCAGTCGGTGGTGTGCTCGCTGTTCTCGGCCTTCGGGCCCGATCCCATTCGCCAGCGCCTGTCGCTCGGAAACGGCCGCGTGCTGGTCACCACGGCGGCGCTCTACGCGAAGAAGGTGGCGCCGATCCGCGCCGAACTCCCCGATCTCCAGCACGTCATCTTCGTGGGCGGCGAGGGCGTCGATCACTTCGACACCCTTTGTGCCGCCGCGAGTGACCACTACCGCATCCCGCCCACGCCGCCGGACACCCCCGCCCTGTTGCACTTCACCAGCGGAACCACCGGCAGGCCCAAGGGCGCCCTGCACGTGCACGAGGCGGTGATCCACCACCACGCGAGCGCCTACTACGCGCTCGACCTGCACCCGGGCGACATCTTCTGGTGTACCGCCGACCCCGGCTGGGTGACGGGCACCAGCTACGGCATCGTCGCCCCGCTCGTCCACGGCATCACCAGCGTGGTCTACGACGGTGACTTCGACGCCACCGCCTGGTATCGCCTGCTGCGCGAGGAGGCGGTGAGCGTGTGGTACACCGCGCCCACGGCGGTGCGGATGATGATGCGCGCCGGCGCCGAGCTGGCCCGCGAACAAGCTTTTCCCGCGCTCCGCTTCATTGCCAGCGTGGGCGAGCCGCTCAACCCCGAGGCGGTGCGCTGGGGACGCGAGGCCTTCGGCCTCCCCATCCACGACAACTGGTGGCAGACGGAGACCGGAGGCATCCTCGTGGCCAATTTCGCGGGCACCGAGATCCGCCCCGGCTCCATGGGACGACCCCTGCCGGGTATCGAGGCGGCTGCCGTGCAGCGCACCGAGTCCGGTGTCGAGCCCGTGGCCCCGGGCGAGCAGGGCGAGCTCGCCATCCGCGTGGGCTGGCCGAGCATGTTCCGCGCCTACCTCGGCGATCCCGAGCGTTACGCGCGCTGTTTCGTGGGCGAGTGGTACATGAGCGGCGACGTCGTCCGCGTCGACGGCGACGGCTACTACTGGTTCGTGGGGCGCGCCGACGACGTGATCAAGACGGCCGGGCACCTCGTGGGCCCCTTCGAGGTGGAGAGCGTGCTCATGGAGCACCCGGCGGTGGCCGAGGCGGCGGCGGTGGGCCTGCCCGACCCGGTGGCCGGGGAGACGATCAAGGCCTACGTGGCGCTCAAGCCGGGACAGGACGCGTCCGAGGGCACGCGACGCTCGATTCTCGGGCATGCTCGCGTCCGGCTCGGGGCGGCGATCGCCCCGCGCGAGATCGCCTTTGTCGATGGCCTCCCGAAGACCCGCAGCGGCAAGATCCTGCGGCGCCTGCTCCGGGCGCGGGAGCTGGGCCTCCCCGAGGGCGACACCTCGACGCTGGAGGCGTCGTGATCCCCTCCTCCGCCCACGCGCGGCACCTCTACCAGGAGATGTTGCGCATCCGGCGCTTCGAGGAGCGCTGCGCCGAGCTCTACCAGGCCGAGAAGATCCGGGGTTTCCTTCACCTGTACGTGGGGGAGGAGGCGGTGGCGGTGGGGGCGATGCAGGCCGCCCAGCCGGGCGACCAGGTGCTCGCCACCTACCGCGAGCACGGGCACGCGCTCGCCCGCGGCGTGCCGGCCGATCGGCTGATGGCGGAGATGTATGGGAAGCAGGAAGGGTGCTCCGGCGGACGCGGCGGCTCGATGCACGTGTTCGACGCCGAGCGGGGTTTCCTCGGGGGCAACGCCATCGTGGCGGGTCACCTGCCGCTGGCGGTGGGTATCGGCCTCGCCGAGAAGCTGCGCGAGAGCGGCGGCGTGGCCTTCTGCTTCTTCGGCGAGGGGGCGGTGGCCGAGGGCGAGTTCCACGAGTCGCTCAACCTCGCCTCCTTGTGGCAGCTCCCGGTGGTGTTCATCTGCGAGAACAACCTCTACGCGATGGGCACGGCGCTGGCGATCAGCGAGGCCGAGCGCAGCGTGGTGGCCCACGCCCACAGCTACCGGGTGGAGGCCGAGGCCGTCGACGGGATGGACGTGCTCGCGGTCGAGGCCTGCGTCCGGCGCGCGGCCGAGGGGGCAAGGACGGGCCAGGGGCCCCGGCTGGTCGAGTGTCACACCTACCGTTTCCGCGCGCACTCGATGTTCGACGCCCAGCTGTATCGCGACAAGGCCGAGGTGGCGCGGTGGACCGAGCGCGACCCGATCCGCCTCTTCGCGGTGGCGATGCGGGAAGGGGGGCTGCTCGGCGAGGACGACCTGGCCACCGCCGCCGCCGAGGTGGAGGCCGAGCTAGCCGCTGCCGTGGCCTTCGCCGAGGCGGGCACGTGGGAGCCGCTGGAGAACCTCGCCCGCCACGTGTGCGCCCGCGAGTCGCTGCCTCCCGCCCCGCCGGCGCCGTCCGGTGCCCCGGCGCGCAGCACCTACCGCGAGGCCTGCAAGGCCGCGATCCGCCAGGTGCTCGCCGAGGAGCCGCGCGCCTTCCTGATGGGGGAAGACGTGGCGCACTACGGCGGCTGCTATGCCGTCACGAAGGGCTTGCTCGCCGAGTTCGGGCCCGAGCGGCTGCGTGACACCCCCCTGTCCGAGAGCGCCTTCGTGGGCGCGGGCATCGGCGCCGCCATCGCCGGGATGCGACCGATCGTCGAGGTGATGACCGTCAACTTCAGCTTGCTGGCGCTCGACCAGGTGGTGAACAACGCCGCCACCCTGCGCCACATGTCGGGCGGACAGCTCGCGGTGCCGCTGGTGATCCGCATGGCCACCGGCGCCGGGCGACAGCTCGCCGCCCAGCACAGCCACAGCCTCGAGGGCTGGTACGCGCACGTGCCCGGCCTGCGCGTGCTCGCCCCGGGCACCGTCGCCGACGCGCGCGGCATGCTGCTCGCCGCCATCCGCGACCCCGATCCGGTGCTCATCTTCGAGCACGTGATGCTCTACAACGTGGAGGGCGAGCTCCCCGCCGGCGCGGGTATCGTCGACATCGATCACGCGGCGATCCGTCGCCCCGGGAAGGAACTCAGCATCGTGACATACGGCTACAACCTGGTGAAGGCGATGTCGGCAGCGGAGCTGCTTGCCGCGGAGGGAATCGAGGCCGAGGTGATCGACCTGCGCGTTCTCCGTCCGCTCGACATGGCCACCGTGCTCGCCTCGGTGGCGCGCACCCGCCGCGCCGTGGTGGTCGACGAGGCCTGGCGCACCGGCAGCTTCGCCGCCGAGGTGGCGGCGCGGCTCGCCGAGGAAGCCTTCTACGAGCTCGACGCGCCCGTGCTCCGCGTGTGTACCGAGGAGGTGCCCATCCCCTACCCGCGGCACCTCGAGGAGGCGGCGTTGCCCCAGGTGGCCGACATCGTCGAGGCGGCCCGCCGGGTGGTGCGCCATGGCTGAGTTCCGGATGCCCTCGCTCGGCGCCGACATGGAGGCCGGCACGCTGGTGCAGTGGCTGGTGAAGCCGGGCGACCGGGTGAAGCGAGGCGACCTCGTGGCCGTGGTGGAAACCCAGAAGGGCGCGATGGAGATCGAGGTCTTCGAAGACGGCGTGGTGGAGCAGCTGCTGGTGGCCGTGGGCGCTCGCGTGCCGGTTGGCACCCCGCTCGCGATCCTCGGGACGGGTGCACCGGCCCCCTCGGAGCCCGTGCCTCCCGCCGCCCCTCTGCCCGCGGTGCCCAGAGCGCCCGCCCCCTGGATCCGATCCTCCCCCTCCGCCCGCGTCCTGGCCGCCTCGCTCGGTCTCGATCTCGCCACCATCCACGGCACCGGCCCCCACGGCGCCGTCCGCCGCGTCGACGTGGCGTCGCTCCGTCCCGCGCCCGCCGCGCGCCATGGTTTCGACCCCGCCGAGATGCGCGCCGCCATCGCCGCCGCGATGTCGCGGAGCAAGCGCGAGATCCCCCACTACTACCTCGCGCGCACCATCGACCTCGAGCGCGCGATGGACTGGCTCGCCCAATACAACGCGAGTGTCAGCATCACCGACCGCGTGCTCCCGGCGGTGATGCTGGTGCGTGCCGTCGCCCGCGCCGTGGCCGAGGTGCCCGAGCTCAACGGCTTCTGGATCGACGGGCACTTCCAGCCCGCGAGCGCCGTCCATCCCGGCGTGGCGGTTTCCCTCCGCGGCGGGGGACTGGTTGCCCCGGCCCTGCTCGACGCGGCCGAGGGCACGCTCCCCGAGCTGATGGTCCGCTTCACCGACCTCGTCACCCGGGCGCGCGCCGGGCGGCTCCGCGCCTCGGAGCTGAGCGCGGCCACGCTGACAGTATCCAACCTCGGCGACCTCGGCGCCGACGAGCTCTTCGGCGTCATCTATCCGCCCCAGGTGGCGCTGGTTGGCCTCGGGCGGGTGCACGAGGTGCCCGTGGCCGTGGATGGCATGCTCGCCATCCGCCCGGTGGTCCGCGCCAGCCTCGCCGCCGACCACCGCGCCAGCGACGGCATGCGCGGCAGCCGGTTCCTCGCCCGCCTCGACGCCCTCCTCCAGTCCCCGGAGTCCCTGTGACACGCGACCAAGCCCGCTCGCACCTCGTCGACGTCCTCGCGGAGATCGCGCCCGAGGCCGACCTTTCCACCGTCGATTCCCGCGCGCCCTTGCGCCCCCAGCTCGACCTCGACTCGATGGACTTCCTGCGCTGCCTCCAGGGGCTCCACGCCCGCACCGGCGTGGACATTCCCGAGGCCGACTACCCCCGCCTCGGCACGCTCGACGCGATCCTCGACTACCTGGTGGCGCGGGCGCGCTGAGCGAGGCCGCTGGTTGCGCCCGGTCAGGGGATGCCGGTCACTGCCACGTAGGTGGACCGGCTGGTGGTCGTGCCGTCGCCGAGCTGCCCGGTGGAGTTGTCGCCCCAGGCCGCGAGGCTGCCGTCGTCGAGCAGGGCCAGGCCGAAGCGCAGGCCGGCGCCCACGGCCACCGCGCCGCCGAGCCCGGACACCTCCACGGGTGACAGGCGCTGCGTCGTCGTGCCGTCGCCGAGCTGGCTGTAGCCGTTCCAGCCCCAGGCCCAGGCGGTGCCGTCGGAGAGCGCTGCGACACCGTGATGCGACCCGGCGGCGATGCTCACCACGCCCGGGAGGCTGGTCACCTCCACCGGCGAGATGCTGTCTACACCCGTGCCGTCGCCGAGCTGGCCGTAGTCGTTGTCGCCCCAGGTCCAGAGGCTCCCGTCGGACTGGATCGCGAGGCTGAACATGTTGAAGGCCGCCACGGCGGTCACGTCGGTGAGCGTGCTCACGGTCACCGGCGTGGTCCGGTTGCTCGTCGTCCCGTCGCCGAGCTGCCCGTAGGCGTTCCATCCCCAGGCCGATAGTGTCCCGTCGTCGAGCACCGCGAGCGAGTGATAGTAGCCGCCGTCGATCGACACGGCATTGGTGATCCCGCTCACCTCCACTGGGCTGGTCCGGTTGGTGGTGCTGCCGTCGCCGAGCTGCCCGTAGCTGTTGTCGCCCCATGCCCAGGCTGTGCCGTCGCCCAGCACGGCGAGGCTGTGTTTGTAACCGCCGCCCACGGCCACCACGTCGCTCAGCGCCGTGATCTCCACCGGGCTCGTCCGGTTGGTCTTGGTGCCGTCGCCGAGTTGCCCGTCGCGATTGCTACCCCAGGCCCAGAGGCTGCCGTCGGACAGGATGGCGAACGAGCTGCCATAGGTGGCCGCGATCGCCACCACGCCCGACAGGCTCGTCACTTCCTCGGGCACGCTGCTATCTGTCGTGGAGCCGATGCCCAGCGCGCCGTAGCCGTTCCAGCCCCAGGCCCACACCGTGCCGTCGGCCAGGAGCGCGAGCGTGTGCGACTCGCCGCCGGCCACCGCAGTCACCCCCTCGATGATGATGGTCACGCTGTCACTGCCGCTGGCACCGTCTTCCCGGCCGTCGCTGGGCACCACGTAGCAGGACCACTCCTCGCCCGAGGTGGTCGCGGCCGCCGACACGGTGTCGCCCGGGAGGGTGGTGGTGGTGGCCCCGGCGTAGCTCGTGCCATCGACCGTCCAGGTCACAGCGTAGTCCACCGGGTCGTCGTCGGCGTCCGTCGAGTCAGACGACACCTCGCAGGCGAGGTCGTCGATGGCCTCCACGGGCGAGCCCGGGTCGATGCTCACCGTGGGTGCGCTGGGGGGGCTGTTCAGCACGGCCACGCTCACGCTCTCGCTCGTGTCCCAGCCCTCGCTGTCGGTGGCGGTGAGGGTGCAGCTCAGCGTGTCGCCCGGGTCGGTCCCGGCGGCGGTGAGCGTGTAGCTCGCGTTGGCGGACAGGCTGGCACCGCTGGTGGTGTTCGACCACCCGTACGCCAACTCGATCGCGTGCCCGTCCGGGTCGGAGGCGCTGCCAGCGCAGGTGACGGTGTCGCCCACTCTCGTCTCGGTGCTGCTGGCGGACAGGGTCTCGACCACCGGCGCCCGGTTGTAGCGCGAGATGGTGACACTCGCGGTGGCGGCCGTGCCCTCCTCGGCGCCGTCGCTCGGCAGGGCCGTGCAGGCCCACTCCTCGTCGGCGGTGGTGGCGCTGGCGGGAACGGTGTCGCCTGGCCAGGTGGTCGTCGTGGTGCCCGCGAAGGCCTCGCCGTCGACGGTCCAGCTCATCGCGTAGCTCGGCACGTCGCCATCGACGTCGGGCGCGGGGGTGGCCACCACGCACCGCACCTCGTCCACCTGCTCGATGGGGCGCTCGGGCGTGATCTCGAGTGTCGGCTTCCCGGGGGCGGAGTTGATCACGGCGGCGTCGGCGCTCGCGACCACCTGCTCGCGGCCGGCGTCGGTCGCGGTGACGGTGCACGTGAGCGTGCCTCCGCCCGCCGCCTCGCCCTCGGCGAGCGTGTGCCAGTAGTCGGTGCCCACCTC
>Ga0194120_10009688_pt1 | contig 12124 bp, 10 predicted proteins | sample TA2MahCa65mmetaG_FD_148642 | JGI IMG/M metagenome (GOLD analysis project Ga0194120, IMG submission 148642) | Freshwater microbial communities from Lake Tanganyika, Tanzania - TA2015019 Mahale Deep Cast 65m | ecosystem: Environmental > Aquatic > Freshwater > Lake | place: Tanzania: Lake... | reverse complement strand
AGGATTCCTGCAGCGGCGGCGGGCGGGGGGGGCGGGGCGGCGCTGGCCCGGGCGCGCGAGCGGCGGCGAGCTCTCGGGCGCGAGCGCGGCGCCGCCGTGGATCGACGCGGCGCACAGTGGGTCGAAGAGCGACGCCTCGCGCTCGGCCGGCTAGTCAGCGTCGACGGGAGCGTGCGCACGCGGCAGGCGGCCCTGGCGCTCGAGGTAGCGCGTGACGCGCCGGGCAAGCAGGCCGCACTCGAGGTAGCGGCGCAGCTCGCGTTCGACGAAGCGCGGCAGGCCGTGGCCGGCATCGGGCGACAGAGCGCGCTCGACGAAGGTCTCGATGTGGGCGAGCAACACGCGGTGCAACACACCGCGCTCGGGCTCGCGACAACGCCGTCTGACGTTGCTCTCGCTCGCGACTCGCATCTGCAGCGACAACGCAAGTCGTGCGCACTAGTCGCGGGGTCGCCCTGCGAATCTCTTGGGGCTCGCTGGTGGCAGAGCTGGGGCGCTCGGTGGCTAGCGGGTGGCGAGCTGGAGGCCGGAGAGAAGTTGGGTGAGGTGGTGGCGTTCGGTGGGGATGGAGCCGATGGGTACGAGGCGATCGTCGGCTCAGACCAGGCCACGAAGGCGTTGCTCGTCTCACCCGGCTTGAGCGTGATGTCGCCCCATGCGCCGGGTTTGATCGCGTAGGTCGAACGCAGCTTGTCGTCGAGATACCCCGAGCTCACATACAACAGGCCGCGCTCGGTGAACGGCGTCGGGATCGCGATCGACGACATCCCAGCGAGCTCCCAGAGAACCTAGAATTCTTGACCACTCCCCGCTCTCATCGAAAGACCCTTTTATATTCACGAAGAAAGCGGGCGGAATGCAAAGAGTTTGTGGCAATTCTTTCGACTCAGTCTCAATGTATATTTTCAATCACCCGAATAACCCAGAAAACAGTGGTCCAATTTTACTTTCAGAAAACTCTCGACAAACAAAGCTCTGCAATTTTAGCGCCTTTTCCTTCGCGTCCTTCTGATTTTCGAATGTTGATCGCAAGATTTCGATCGCATGCGGTATATCCGGCTCAGCCCAGAAGGAATCTTCACGATATGAATCGGGAGCTATGGGATCTACAACGTTTACTAACTTATATCTGACTAAATTGGCATACTCATCGGGCAGATACTCTACTTGTCCCCCAAAGCCTGTAATAATTACCGGACTACCATAAGCACAGGCATCGAAGGCCCCGATCCCCCAGCCTTCTGACCGGCAAAGCGAAACATAGCAGTTTCCCCGTTGGTGCAACTTATCTATTTGATGATCTGAAAGAACTTCATCGATATAAATTATCTTCGCGGGATTCTCGTAGCCTGCTAGTATTTTCTGAAGGCGTTTTTTTACAAGTGGCCTCTCTGTCAAGCCAAATAGTTTTCTCCAGCGTCTTGCTGGAACCGTGTAATCTTCAATCGTTGATTTAATGACCAAGCACACCGGATCTCTGGCGGTGAATGCTTTTAGAAAAGCCTCAATCGTCAGCCAGATTGATTTGCGGATAGTCCATGTATTTATAGTATAGAAAACGAATTCGTTTTCGCCGATGTTAGGCCAGAATTGAACATCCTTTTTTCTTGTTGGTAATGCCACATGGGGGATGACGGCGATTGGAGTGGTAACGCCATCCTTGATGAATACTTCCCTGTTCCAGTTGCAAGGCACTATCAGCGAGTCGCAGATATTCAGGAGATCCTTCCAGTGTTTGGGGATTAAATCAGTCTCCCATACCGTGCACCCGATTATTTTCTTATCAGGTTCCAGGCCTCTCCACAGCGGATAATACTCCGGAACCATATGCACTACTACGGTGTCATATTCAAATTTCGCATTACAGTATTGGCTGAGCTCAGGATCCGGGCTGCTTGATTCAAAACTTGGAGCATATCCCAATGGGCCGCTCCTGGCAGCGACCATTGGAGTCCAGCTAACTTTGATCCCGGCTTTTGCCAGCGCCAGCATGTAGCGCTTGGCTGCTACCGCGTACCCGCCTGGTCCATGCATCGACACATATTTTATCCCTCTAGAACTCATCAACTGCGTCTGTCTTTGATTCTCATCGGACAATGCCATGATTCTTCTATTGCTTCATGAAAAAAGCCAATCAGGGGAGAAGTAAAATGTCCATATCATCCGCTTGATCTAGTTTGTCAGTGCCAAGCGTCTCAATCGGTTCTTCTTTCAGCACTTTGAATTTACTTCTATAATTCGGGATAGGACAGTAGGATTTAAAATACCTTCTTACTAGTTGTAAGAATTCCTTCTCTCCCTGATAACATAATCCGCGGGGCCAATATTCAACGACAAGTGGCACACCTGCAAGCCAAAGCTCACTTCCAGTTCTAATCACATGGCCCTCCGAGCCTTGAGTGTCTGACCACACAAAAGCAACGCTCTTAGGATCTATTTTTCGCTCTCGAAGGATATGAGAGAGCGGGAATCCGCTCACATTTTCTCTGCTTACTCTCCCCTCGGCGTAGTCGCACATATCAGAATAGATTTCCGATCCTCCCGGATTAATTTCAGGGGTCACCATGGTTAGATTTTTGACTTCTTCAAAAACAGCTCCCTGAAAACAATCTATTCGATCAGTCAAGTTATTTTGAGCGATGTTCTTTTTTAGCAGTTCGAAATTAGCAGCTATGGGCTCAATAGCTAACACCCGGCAGGCGCACAGCTTTGAAATGCGAATGCTACTACTGCCAATGTTAGCGCCAGCATTGATAACATACTGCTTGCCGGAAAGAAGATTCCTCCTTTCTAGTAGATCCACTACAGAATCTATCTCTTGAAATTGCCAGTGCCCATAAACAAACAAACCATAACCGATAATTCCGTCGCGGGCTGAAGCCGTCCAAACGGTCTTATTTCGAGTGAAAGTAATCGTCTTGGAGGCTGTTCTATAAAGATAATTCCACGCGAGAATGCGGGGATATTTTTTGAGTATACGAAAAAGAATGAGCCGAATCGTGTGGATAAATTGGTTCATCGCGTTCGTTGCCAAATTACGCCGATAACTTGTTGTTGCTTGCAAAGGCTCCGAAAAAGACCCACATGCAGGGAGCCATCAGCCAATGGGCCTTCGCCAGCTGTTCCGGCCAGGCTCCCGGCAGTCGAGTAGTCTCCCACACGGTTGAACTCACGGCGGTGCGTCGGCCCTCGATCGCCTTCGCCATCGGAAAGTACTCCGGCGGGGTATGGATGCCTCCCCATGTCGTGGTCGATCGGCCGGTTGCAAAGAGCGTCAAGTTCCGCGTCGCCGACTACCGGACCAAGGAAGGGTTGATACCAAAGCCGCCCCGTGTCGCCAAGCGTCATCGGAGTCAAGGTTACGGGCACGCCCGCATCCCGCAAGGGCAGGATCGCGCGTCGGGCGGCGATGCCGTAGCCGCTCGGCACGAGCAGCAAGACGCACCTCACGCCGCGGAGGCTCATGTCGTGATGCCGGGGAGCGTCTTGACTTCTTTCTCGCCCTGCGCCGCTCTGTCCGCCTCGGCCGCGAGCTCGCGGAACTCGGCGCTCGTTGCGAGCAGATCGTCCCAGGAGCCCCAGGCCACCAGTCGTGAGGCGGAGAGAACGGCGATACGGTCGCAGCGCTGGGCTGTGGTCATGCGGTGGGTGACGATGAGAAGGGTTCGTCCGGCGAGGTGCCGGATCGCCTCGGCCAGGTCGCGCTCGGTGGCCGGGTCGAGCGCAGCCGTGGCCTCGTCGAAACACAGCACATCCGGGTCACGGTAAAGGGCGCGAGCGATGGCAAGCCGTTGACGCTCTCCGCCCGACAGACGCCCCCCTCGCTCGCCGATGGTCGCGTCGAGCCCTTCGGGCAGGGCGGCGACGAAGTCGTGAGCCTTGGCGAGATCGAGCACGCGATGAACGCGGGCGTCGTCGATCTCGGCGTCGGGCAGACCAAAGGCCACGTTACGTCTCACCGTGTCGTCGAGCAGAAAGGCCGTCTGGGGCACATAGCCAATGTTCAGACGCCAGGCGCGCAGGGAGCTGCTTTGGAGGGCGACCCCGTCGATTCGGATCTGGCCCTCCCCGGGCGCAAGCAGGCCAAGCAGGAGATCGAGCAGCGTGCTCTTGCCGACGCCTGTCCGGCCCACGATGGCGAGCGAGGTCCCGCGTGGAACCTCAAGGCTCACATCCCGCAAGGCCGGGGTTGCGGCGCCTTCATGAGTGAATCCGACGCCTTCGAGCGTGATTCGATCGGCGAAGGGCAGCCGGGTGACGGGGCCTTCTGCGGGGATTCGCGCCAGCTCCTCCAGTTCTCGAACCACGGTTTCTGTGACCGCGACATCCCGTCGCATTTCCGAAAGGTAGCGAAGGACGCGCTCTACCGCCGGCACCGCACGGAAACCGGTGTACGCATACAGGCCGAGGGCTGGAAAGGCGGTCGCGACGCCGTCCCGCCCGCCCATGGAGAACAGGGCCAGCGCGCACGCTCCCAGCACGAAGGCCGCTTCGAGCACTGAGCGAGGCACTTGATTGAGTGTCTCATCGTGCACCTGCAGCGCCAGGGCATCCTGGCGGCCCGACACGAACCTGTCGCGGAAGAAGCGTTCACGGCCGAGGACCTTCACTTCTCGCCACGCTCCATAAAGCTGCTGAAGCGCGCTCAGGGAGAGGGCCTCGACTTGCCGACTCCGCAGCGCATGCTCGGTCGCAACTCTTCGGGTCAGTCTCAGAGTGCTGGCCACGAGCGCAAACAGGAGCAGGCCCGCGAGCAGCACATCAAGAGGGCGGATCGCGGCCAGGAGCGAAAGCAGTCCCAAGACAACGAGCGCTTCCGTGCCCGCGTAGACCGCGCTGTCGATCGCCCCCCAGATGGCGGGAGCGTACACCGAAATGTCCCGCGCCCTCTCCGCCGAACTCCGGCGGGTGTGGCTTGAGAGGGGGACGGCAAGGTGCGCATCCACAAGCCGGCCCGACAGGCTGTGTCCAATGCTTCCGCGCAGCCGTTTGCGGGCCCGGCCGAGGCCCAGCAGGACTCCAATGCGTCCGAGATGAAAGGCGCCCATCAGGCCAAGCGCGATGGCGCGAGCCGAGCCCGGGTCGGTGGCGTCCGGGGCCAGCAGGGGAGACAAAGCGGGCGCCGCGGTCATTGCGTCCGGCCGCGACAGCAGTTCGATGAACACGAATACTGAGGCACCCCCCAGCCACTCGAGGCCGGTCATGGCCGCGGCCAGGACCAGCAGCCACACGCCCCTCCGGCGTTCCCACGGGGTCAGAACGCGAACACGGCGAAAGACGGCCCGGGCGAGCCCGAGGCTGCCGATCGCCGGAGACACGCCGCTTGCAGACGCCCGACCTCGCCACGAGCTTTTCGCCATCAGTACCATGATGATACACGCGGGATAGGAAATCGAACGGCTCGCCAGCCCGTCACCGAGGCCTGATCTGGGCTCTGGTGGACCACTTGACGGATCGCCCAGCAGCGGCGAGCGTCCCTCTCGCGGTCGACGCCGACCTCCTCCGGCGGAAGTCATCCGCTTGGAGTTCCTATCCCCCGCACCCCGGCCTCGTCGACGAGTTCCGCCTCCTGTTCGAGACCGAACGCACCGATTCCAGGCTCTTCCCGCTGCGCAAGCGCTGAGCGCCCGGGCGCTTCAGCGGTTCGCGAAGATCGCGTAGTCGCGCGCGCCGTCGCCGCGAGCGAGAGCGCGATCCATGGCTTGGGCGATCGCCGGGAGCAGCATCGTGGGCGTCGATCCAGCGGCCTCGAGCATCAGGCGCGTGTCCTTGCGCGCCATGGTGAGATCGAAGTTCACCGGGCCGGTGGGGGAGCTCGCGACGCGCTTGGCCACGAGCGCGGGGCTCGGAACGAAGTGTTCGAAGAGCTGCAGCATGGTGTCGCGGTCGACGCCGTTGCCCGCGCCGATGGAGAAGACATCCGCCGCAGCTCCCGAGAGCGCGAAGAACAGCGAGTTTCCGGCCAGCTTGAAGACGGCGGCGAGGTCGTCGCGCTCGCCCACGTTCACCAAGGTGCCGGTGAGCGCAGCGAGGTGGCTCTTCACGCCTTCGGTCTCCGCCTTGGGGCCGGAGACGAGCATCGTGCCGGTTGCGGCGCGTGCGTTCGCGGGCCCCATGAACACGGGCGCGGAAACGTAGCGCACACCTTCGGCCCGCAGCGCCTTGCAGCGCGCGGCGACACGCGTTGGCAGATTCGTCGAGTGGTCGAGGATCGGAACGCCGGCACCGAGCCCCGGTCGCAGGGCTGCGATCACGCTGTCGACAGCGGTGTCTTCCGCGAGCACGAGGTGCACGTGCGTCGCGCCGCGCACCGCCGTCGCCGGATCCACGGCGACGACCGCGCCTTTTTCTCGCAGAGGCAACGCCTTTGCCGCCGTGCGGTTCCACACGCGGACCTTGTGGCCCTTCTCCAGCAGGCTCTCCGCGAAACCGGCTCCGAGGAGCCCCAAGCCGAGTACTGCGACGTCCTTCATCGCCGCAGTCTAGCGGCGCGAGGATCGACCTCGCGCGATGACCACGTGCGATGCGGCACGCTCAGGCGCCGAGCACGTGCTCCATGTAGCGACTGGCGAGCTCGGAGTGGGCCAGGCCCTGGGTGCGGCGCTCGTCGCGCATCCTCCCGCCGACGAGGATCCCGACGCGCGTGCCGCAATCGATCGCGAGCGCCAGATCATGGGTCGCCATGAGGATCGCTCGCCCTTCCTTGGCGAGCCGCTGCACCTGCTGGCCGAATTCGTGCGCGGCCAGCGGATCCAGTCCCGAGGTCGGCTCATCGAAGAGCAGCGCCCGCGCGTCCTTGGCGAGCGCGAGCGCGAGAGCGACCTTCTGGCGCATGCCCTTGGAGTATCCGGACACACGACGTCGCGCAGCTTCGGCCTTCAGTCCCGCGTGTTCGAGGAGCTCGATGGCGACCGACTCTCCCGGAACCTGATCGAGCGAGAGTCCCGCGAAGTACTGCAGGTTCTCGACACCGCTCAGGTGCGGATAGAGCGCGACGGTCTCCGGCACGTACGCCGTCGCAGCGCGCGCTTGAACCGTCTGCGGGCCAAGCTCGAAACCGGCGATGCGCACGCTTCCCGAGCTCGCGGACTGGAAGCCAGCGAGGATGCGGATCGTGGTCGTCTTTCCGGCTCCGTTGGGGCCGAGCAGGCAGAAGACGTCCCCCTTGCGGACCTCGAGGTCGAGAGGATGGAGCGCGACGTGCTCGCCGTAGCGCATCGAGAGCGACTTCAGTTCGATCATGAGGTCTGGGGCGCCGAGAGCCTTCGAGGGGCCTAGGTGCGGCGAAGGAGACGGTCGGGGGCGGAACGGGCGACGAAGAACCACGCGCCCAGCAGGGCTGCGACGGCCCACGCTCCCAACGCGAGCCACGGGGAGCGAGTCGGAGGAAGTTCGACGGCTTGCGCCGTCGCGAGTTCGAAGAGAGCGTCGTACTCGGTGGCCTCGAGCGCGTCGCGCGCGACGACGCGACGGATCAGCGCGAGCTTCCAGCGTTCGAACTCGAGCTGAGCCTGATCCTCGAGGGCGCGACGGTGCCGCGGAGCGCTGCCGGCGATGTCGAGCAGCGCCGCGTGCGCCGCGAAGGCGGGGGACGCGAAGACGGCCAGCGCCTCGAGCTTGTGACGCCGCTCGCGCTGGGCATCGAGTTCGGCGGAGTGGGACCCGAGCTGCCGCGGGAACTCGAGGCTGAACGCGAGCCGCTCGATGTCTCCAGCCCGAGTCTTGTCCGCGAGCGCGCTCTCGATTTCTGCCGAATCAAAGCCGTGGCTTGCGAATGTCTGCCTCGCGATCTCGCCGCGGCGCTGCCACAGAGCGCCCGATTCGGAACGTGCCCGGCGCGCGATGGCGGTGCGGTCTTCGGTCGGATGGACGGCCACGGCCAGCTCGGCCGTCGCCACGGGAATCGCCCAACACAGGAGAACCCACGCGAATGCGAGCACTCCGAGGTTGAAGGTCGAGCTGCGTCCCAGCGCGCCCACCGCGAGGGCGAGTGCGGTCCAGAAGGCGAGCACGAGCAGCACGACTCCACTCCACGCTGCAAGGCCGGCCAGCGCGTCACCCGTGGCGCGGCCGCGGGCGAGCAGGGTCAACGCGACAGCGCAGGTGGCACTCGCCGCGAGAACCGCGGCTCCCAGCGCCGCGCGGCGCGAGATCACCAGCCACGGCCGGCGGGCGTGTCCCGTGAGCATCGCCCAGCGGCCGGACTCACGCTCCCCGCTCGCGAGTCGATGCGCGAGCAGGATCGCGAACCATGGAAGCAGCAACGTGACGAGGAAGTCGAGATCGAAGCGACCGTTCGCGAGCAGGGAAGGGCTGCGCGGTTCGTCGGGCGGAAGCTCGCCCACTCTCCGGTCCGTCGCGGCCCATGCGGGCGGATGGAGCTCGCGCGTACCCGTCGCCGACCACAGCAGCGCCGGGCTCGGCTCCACGACGACCGGACGCACGCGGCCCACGGCGTTCATCGGGTTCGAAGGATCGCGTCGCACGCGTTCGCCGCGTGCGAGCGCCGCGAAGCCCTCGGCGACCCATGCGAGATCGCGCTTGTGTTCCGCACGTGTCTCCTGCGCCACACGTTCCCGCGCCTCCAGCCAGTCCAGTCCGCCCCAGACGGCAAAGGCGCTCAGTGCGGCGAGCAGGGCCGCCGCAGGAACGAGGGCGGTCTCGCGAGCGAGCAGGCGAAGTTCGGCGATCCAGTGCATCACGGAGTCCAGCGCTTGAGCCGCGAGGCGACCGCGAGCCACGCCGCGGCGCACCAGGCGAACAGGGCCACGAGGCTCGTTCGGTTGGGAGCGAGTCGTTCGGCGAGCGGACGGTCCGGCGGCTCGAATTCGGCGACTCGCGACCACGTCTCGGTCCCCACCATCTTGGGGCGCTTCTTCTCGTCGATCTCGTGGGCCTCGAGGTCGTTCAGGAAGCCGATGAACTCGATCCTGTAGTCCGCTGCGGCGCGCGCGAAGTCGAGTGCAGCCGGAACATCGGTGCCTGCCAGCGCCATCGACACGGGTCGCAGCGCGCAGAGCGGCGAAACCAGCGAGAAACCTGTGACGGTGCTTTCCTGCGCCGCGAGCGTGGACCATAGCTCGCCGAACTCGCGCTCGTGGACCTTGGCGCGGTGCTCTTCCTCGGCTTGCATCACGATGCCGCCGAAGTTGACCGGCAGGTCCTTCAGCTCCGACACGCCGTACTGGGCGAGTACCTTGCTCTCGAGTTCCTTGCGGCGCGCATCCTCGGGGTTGTGACCATCGATGCCTTCGGCGTGTCCCGCCTCGACCGAAGCCTCGAACTCCGCACGCGACGGAAGCGGGTGGCGCTGGCTTGCGAACTCGCTGGCCAGACGCGGAACGAGCAGGCAGGTCGCGACCCACAGCACGACCGCACCGAGCAGCGCGCGCGACTGGTCGCGACTCGCGAGTCCGAGCCACGCTCCAAGCCCGGCAAAGGCGCCGAGGTAGAGCGCGTAAGCGACCGTCATCCATCCGAGCGCAGCACGTTCGTTCGCGGAGTCGGCGGCCATCCAGCCGCCGAGGGCCAGCGGAGTGACGAGCGCGAGGATCGCCGATGCGCTCGCCAGCGACTTGCCGGCGACGAGCCGCCCCGGAGAAGGCGCCGAGAACAGCAACAGGCCGAGGGTGCCGCGCTCGCGCTCGCCGCCGAAACGCAATGCGGCGCCGAGCAGCACGAGCAGGGGAGCGAGCAACTGGAGCACGAGCGCCGGCGAGAGGAAGCCGAAGGAACGGGAAGCGCCTTCGTCGGCTGCGGCGCGAAACTTGAAATCGTGCTGGACGTGGGCCTCGATTCGCACGCTCGAGCCAACGAACGGATCGACGCCGGGGTCGATTGCCGCCAGCGGTGGAGGAACGCGGTGGACGAACGTCCCGAAGTGTCCGGCGGAGTGGGGCGAGGACTCTCCCTGGCCGAGCCACTCCTGCCGCAGCTCCTCGCGTTGGCGCGCGTGATCGGCCACAGCTTGTGCGTGTCGCCGGGAGTGCACCGCCAGCGACAGCGCGAGCATGGTCAACACCGCGAGCCACGACACCACGGTCGTGCCATCGCGCCAGCTCGCGCGCAGCTCGTGCGCCACCACCCGCGGGATCAAGCGGCCCTCCAGTGTCGGACGAGACGCTCAGCCACGAGCCGTGCCCCTCCGATGTTGCGTGCGGCGGGACCGACTTCGAGCTCCGCCAGCTCGCCGGCGACGAGCAGGTTCCGACCCCACTCCAGCGTCGGAGTGAGCTGCGGGAATCCACAAGGTGCGAGCGGCAGCCCGAGGTTGCGCTCGGTGCGTTGCAGCCAATCGCCGCCGGGGCGACGTCGCTCGAAGCCTGTCGCGAGCAGGACTCGGTCGAAGCCATTGTCCGGCAGTCCCTTGGGGCCGCTGACTTGCACTCGACCGCCCTCGAGCGCGCGTGCGGACTTGACTGCGCCAACCGCGAGCTGAATGCGGCCGCGGTGCAGCGCTCCCTGCAACGGATGCAGCAGCCGAGCCGGAATCGTGCCGGGCTTGCGCGCATCGCGGATCCACTCGCGGCGTTGTTCCGAGGACGGAATGTCTCCGAATCCGCGCAGGTACTTCGGCCCAAGCCAGCCCGGGTCGGAGTCGTACTCCGCGTGCCGCAGCGGCTCGCCGCAGGCCCAGGTGACGGGCCCGCTCGCCTCGCGAGCGAGGGCTAGCACGAGGTGGGCCGCCGTGCAGCCGCTGCCGACGACCAGCGTGCCGCCGCTCGTGCACGGGGCGGGGCGTTGATCGAGTTCGAACACGTGGTCCAGTTGCGCGCCACCTGAGCGAGCCGTGCGCGCCCACTCCGGCCAGTTCGCTCGTGCCGGCGGACCCAGCGCGAGCAGGATGTGTCGGGCTTCGAGTGCACCCTCGGAAGTCTCGACCCTCCAGCCAGAACGCAACTTCTCGACTCCGCTCGCCTCGCCCCGCAGGCGCAGCTCGTTGGAGCGTCGACGCTGGATCGTCGCGCGTGCGTGGGCTTCGAACAGGCAGACCGACGGCAGCTTGTACATCCCGAACAGCTCGCCCGAAGGCGGGGACGTCGGGCCACGGGAGAACTGCAGCAGCGAGAACGGCTCGACGTCGATGTGGTGGACGCCGGGGCTGCGGAGGAAGTCCATGCAGGTAGCGCGGGACCGGCGGAACCACTCCTGAAGGGGTTCCACGTTGCGGTCGAGCACCCGCACGCGGTCGCGCTCGAAACCACAGGGCCCGGTCAACACGTGGCTGAAGTAGGTGCCGTGCACTCCGCCGCCGATCACGAGCCAATCCAGCATCTCTCGGACGCTTGCCGGCCAACGGCGACCGGTTCCCGAATCGTCCTCAGGAAACCGTGGCGGCGGACGTTCCGGACAGTTCGAGGAGCTGCGGCATCCAAAGCGGGTCGGTCCTGGGCAGGTCGCGGAGTTCCGTCGGCTCGCGGCGTTGCTTGCGCAAGAGCGGAATCGCGGTGGGCAGCGCGTACTGCTCGCCGGTGAACCTCTCCACGAAGCGACCGCCGCGCACCTCGCCGCGCAGTTCCATCAGGCGCAGCGCGCGGACCAGGTCGCGCCAAGGCAGCGGAGCGCGCTCGCGTTCGAGCAGGGCGCGGAACAGCACGCCGTACCTGACGAGCAGGGCACGGGCGAGCGTCTCTGGTGTCGTCGCAGGGCGCGACGAGCGTTCGAGCAGGGCCCAGCGGCCCGTCGAGATCGCCATGTCGTTGCGGCGCGACGGCGGCCGCATCAGATGGCGCAGTGCTCCGAAGTTGTCGCTGGACGCGAGGCCGAGCGCGACAAGCTCGGCCAGTCCGCGGTCGACGTCAACCGAGAGCAGTCCGGTCGCGCGCGGCAGCTCGTCGGCGAAGCTCGCGCCACGCTTCGCGAGCGTGTCCTGCACCGCACGTGCGGGCCACGAGAGTTCGTGCACGGGTTCGCTGCGCTCGAAGCCGAGCCACAGGTCGGCCTGTTCGCGCGGGAAGAAGGCGAGCGGAGTCGCCCGCAGCGCCGTGCGGCCGGCTCCCACCCCCGCGCGCCCATCAGCTCACCTACCACGGTGTGCTCGCGCCGGCCTCCGCCTGGCGCGACCTCGTCGTGCCCACGCGCGCGCCGGTCCCCGCCGCACACTCGCACGCAGCTTCCGCTCCCA
>Ga0194120_10009676_pt1 | contig 12138 bp, 16 predicted proteins | sample TA2MahCa65mmetaG_FD_148642 | JGI IMG/M metagenome (GOLD analysis project Ga0194120, IMG submission 148642) | Freshwater microbial communities from Lake Tanganyika, Tanzania - TA2015019 Mahale Deep Cast 65m | ecosystem: Environmental > Aquatic > Freshwater > Lake | place: Tanzania: Lake... | reverse complement strand
ATCACAAATATACAATCGAAAGTGTGTCAAGAATGAACTGTCAAAAATATATATATATGTACAAAGACTCTTCTTCAATATAAGCTCGCTTCAGTCTGTATCTGCGTCGCTGCTATCATCCGCAGGTTCTTCTGACAAGTCTACATCTTCGGCCTCTTCATCAGCAGGTTCTTCTGACAAGTCTACATCTTCGGCCTCTTCATCAGCAGGTACTCGCGATGGAGACTCTCCCGTGTCAACTGGTACCTGAAATATAGCACAGGAAAGAAAGGTCAACCCTAAATGATAATGCTTCTAAAAGGTGAAAACCACTCACAGCAGCAGCATCCTCATCATCTGCTAGTTCAATTTCCCCAACTATGCCCTTCTTCGCTTTGCACTTTCTGAACCAATCGGTGAGAGATCTCACCATCATGTGCCTGACAGCGGACATCTCGGCATAAGCGCTACTCCTTTTATCCTTATTTAGTTCGGGCAAATTGAAACCCCCCCCAGGGTTGCCGTGGGTCAGGGCAAAATCTGAAAGCAAAACAGAGGAAAAATGGAAAGTCTTTAATGACAGCGGATAAGTGCTATTTAAGTTACCAATCAGGGCGTTCTTTTTCGTCTCATCGATGGCCGGGTACAACATTTTTCCCTTTATTGGATGGATAAATGCTACCCTGCCATTCAAGGTCCGGTGCATTCGCTCTTCCTCACTGCAAAAGCGCTTGAACAGATTCCTTGCCAAAATGTTGGGCTTTTGGCTTAGGGAACATAAAGAATATTAAGTCTCTAGAATATATGAAACATCAAAGTAGTCAAAGAGCATTTCTTACTTCATTTTCAAGAATTCTTCCTGCTCTCTTGGAAAAACGTAGAAACCACATTTGGGCAAAAGCTCCACTTTGCCTTGTTTTATATCCTTTTTCGCTTTCTTACATTTTTGTCTGTGCACTCGGTATCTTTCCTCCATGACTCGTAAAAGTCTGCCTCGTTTATGACACTTTTCTGGAAAAAAACACATGAAAATGCCAACAACTGGCAAAAGGTTAGGTTTAAAAAAAATACACTGACTTTTCCAATAATTGATATCGCGAGAAACATCAGCTGCGTCCACATCATCAGTGTCTGAGTCTTCTGAAGTGGATTTCACTGGAGAAGGTGCTTTCACAAATAGTTTCTTCTGTGGTGTGGCCTTCTTCTGTGGTGTGACCTTCTTCTTCTTTGGGGTCTTCTTCTTTGGTGTCCTTTTCTTTGTGGGTGTCCTATGCTTTGGTGTTGAATCCCTCGTCGCAAATACTAAAAAAGAGGGTATATCTACGTATAAAAGATGTGGAATAAAAAATATACTTTTTTCAACAACCCTTTGGCTGAGAAAGGGGAAATTGCCACTCAGGATCAAATGGATCGTCGTCAAATGGCGGCGGTGAAATGTCTCTCCTGTCATCTTCCAAGTTTGCGTCGTCATAGATGCTGCGAAACTGTGAAACTTTTGTGAAAAAAACTAAAGTTTTAAAAAGACCGGTGCACAATTCAAAAAGTGTATGGAAAAAATATTACTGTCACTCAAACGCAATGGCTTTTGGCTAGCTGAGAAATCCTCAGTGTTGGACTCTGTATCAGTACTTTGACGCTGTGAAACTTTGGTGAAAAAGACTACAGTTTTAAAAAGGTGCACTATTCAAAAAGTGAATGGAAAAGATACTACCGTCACTCAAACGAGGTGTGACTGACTGTCTTTGAGTGTTGTCCTCTGGTTGCTTTGACTGTTGTGATCCAAAACTCTGACGTTGTGAAACTAAAAAACAAAGACACAAATACAAATACAAAATTTACCTTACCAAGATTCCTCAAGCAAGTCATATATACCGTCACTCAAACGAGGCTGTGAACCATGCTGTTTAGCAACAGAGGCAGAATTGATGGATTCAGGGTCAGAGTCTAAAGAATAGAAGGAAACAAAAAAGGGTTATAAGTGTCATCTAAAAATAAAACTACGAAACCAACCATCAGTAAAAGGAAGACCTAAAGAAAAGGTCTCGACACTTAAGCTAGCATCGGGTGTAATGTCTACAATCAATGAAGGAACGTCGTCATCGCTATCTGTCGGTGCCTTTCCAAGGGCGCTTGAGGGAGTGGTCCGCCGTTTTGCAGGAGGATCAGCAAGTGTAATGCCTCCTCTTGAAACTTCAAGTTCCTTGCCTGCTTGCAGTGCTAAAAAAAGAACAAAGATATGTAAGAAAATTGGAACTATTTTAAGGAATGTAGCATATGAATTATCTTACAACTAGTAACATTTTTATTGGTCATTCTCTTTTCCAGCAGGAGGTCCTTAATGTTCGGGGTAATGGGACTTTTGAAAGGGTAATCTTCAACATCTTCTCCTGCAAGTTCCTTTGAAGGAGGATCTGCTTCAAAGTCAGGTGGTGGTTGCCACATTCCTTCCAGAAGTTTCTTTTGAGCGCTCTCTGAACTTTTCTTGTATTCTTCTAGGTAGAAACAGGATAATTCAGTTTTTTAACATTCAAGTATTTGTGTTTTAATTTCTTACTGTCGCCGCCGTGTCGTTTCTTTTTCCCCACGCCTGGTTCATTCTCTGACGACGACGTTTTTGCATCAAATTGCAACTTTCTTTTGGCCAAGACACGTGTCTTTCTTTGAGCAATATCTTTCTTCAAGTTTTCAGCCCCTTCATCAATGTCTTCATCTGCAGCAAATTGTAAGTAGTTTTTGACAAACAACACACACAAGAAATGCAACTTTCATTCAGAATATTACCTGCATTGGATTTGGAAGAAAGGCTGCTTTCAGAACCAGAGTCACCAGAATTTGCAGCTCTAAGCAATGCCTCTTCATACTCCAAGCGTGCTTCCATTTCTTCATGTGTGCCTACGAGTTTCAAAGGATTGTCTTGTACGTCGACCAAAATCCAATACTTATGGTAAAGTCACCATGCACAACAATCGTGCCACTGTACTCCTTTTTGTCCCACAACATAGGCAGCGTGAGGCCAATAAGCATGGACCAGGGCTTCATTCGCATTTTGGGATCGGCAATGTCTGTCCGCTCCATAATGCTATACCTTTGCACTTTTGATCGGGGTGACAAGGGCCATTTACATAGGCACTTTTGGTCGTCATCTTTCGTGTTGGTTTGAGGTGGGTTCTCTGAAAATAGCATTATCTGTCACTATCAACCGTTCAAGATGCAACCTTCAAAAGGGATACCTGTATTTCTCACACTTTGAGGCTTTTTGAACGGGGCGCTGGCGGTGGCTTTACGCGCCGTACTACGGGTCAACGCTGGTGTTGGGGGCGGCATATCTTGACAAATAGTCTACGTCTCTGAAGGAAAATCTGGCGAATTTGACAAACTTGTCCTCCTTTCGTCCGTCGTTTCTATAGCTTCTGCAGGATACCCAACTTGAAAAGCAGTAATCTGGACAGGATGACAAAAATGGTTTGAAAACTAAAGCTGTGACTCGAAAGTCTAGACATTTACGTTCCAAAGTCTAAAGTATACTCGAAGAACGAGTTTAGCAACAGAAATTACAAGATGTCTTCAAGTTTTAACCAAAACTACAGACTGACTAACCTCTTATCTTGTGTCGGCTAACTGTGCTCTCTATTCTCAATACTTTACTTACAAAAGTTGTTTGCAACTGGCCGAAGGTATAAAGAAAAGAATTCAATGCAGTCTTACCTTTGAAAAAGCAATCTTCTTTGGAAATGTTCAATTTTCTTCGACAAAGTTTCTTCAAGTAAAGTCGGAAACGTGGAACTGATTTTGAATCGTTTTGAATTCCTGTGCATTGCCGCCGCTAGCACGTTTGCGTACGGGTAAACGTTTTGTTTTTATTACGAACGCGACAGCTTAGAACTGCACGCATGCGCAGGACTTCTCCTTTTTCGCTCCCGCCCGTCCACTCGACAGAGGGCCACGCAGCGCCGCGTGCACTATATGCATGAGACGGAAAATTGATAAATAGAGATGCGACGGTGCGTTGGAGTAGAGGTAAGTCGATACATTATTTACAAAAAAGGCCTTTTTTCAAAGGCTCTTTCAAATTGACCCGGGTAAACGGATTGTGTTGTTTACATTTGAAACAAAACTGTCCATCGACACGGATCATTCAAAGACAAAGGAAGGGATTTTTTCCGAGAATTATCGTTACATTGTTCAATTTAAAGTTGGATAATTCATCAAGCAATTCAAGTCTACCAAAATGGTGAGTTTTCTCTTTTTTAAAAACACGAAATGTTTTTCTCATTGTCTGTTGTTGCCGTACGTTACCAGTCTGATGATCAACAATTCGATCGTACCATGGACATTCTGACCGACAAGAATAGTGAGCTTTTGACAATTATAAATAAGCTCAGAACTATTAAACAGGACTTGAAGGATATGGAAACTTTTATTCCCATCAGAGGAGAAATGATGTACCTCATGTTTAGACCTCAACTGGCCCAACTCGAAGTAAGAATATATCATTTCATTCGGTTGATTGTGTTAATAGAACAGAAAGATTTGAAAAAGACCCTTTTTTTTAGGAAGTCATTGATGCCCTCGAAGCCAAGTACAGAGAAATTGAAACTGACATTGACGATCACTTGGACAGGGCATATCAGGAGGCCATTGACATGTTAGCTAAAAACAAATAGCGAGTCATTCCTTCAAAAATAATCATTTTCTAGTTTCTATTTTGTGTTTAAGGTGACCCTATATATATATTCTTCGAAGCCATCTTTTTCTTGCAAAAACCTGGATAAAATCATTGCCTTATCTAACACACTTTCCACCTCAGCATCCGACAAACCTTTGACACCTTTCTTCAGTTTATCATCGATAAACAGTGAAAGATACTCTGGAGATCTTGTGTTGAGATTTAGAAAGCATTCAAAGTCCCCAGAAATCACTTGTTTGAAGTACTTGTCGCTATTAAAAGCTTGCTGAAGAAACTTGTCATATTTGTCTTTAAGGTCAAGAAGATTTTGAATGTAGACGATCGCATTTACAGGTTCATTACTACTATTTTATTATTTATTTATTTATTTATTCAAAATGTAATGTATCCACCCTCGCTCCCTCCCTTGACTGTTTTTAAAATAAAGTTAATTTTATCCAAATTGATTTGAAAAATGGTTTGTGTCATGCAGGAAGGGTTACTGGAGGGGATGAGGTATCCCAAGGGTCCAGCACCTGTTTTTAACCCAGCGACAATGGGTTTTTTTTGAACAAACAAACAAGTTTTTTTCCTTGGACTCTGTGCCTCTGGGGTAGCTGCAGTGCATGAGGTACCCGAATGATCATTCAAAGTACAAAAAAAAAATCCTTCCCATCCTTTTCCTTTGAAAATTGTAATTAAAAGGAAACTGTCAAAAATATTTCATTTCCGTCGCGTCTTTCGAACAGAAAAGAAGTTGTTTTTCAAGTAAAAATTTTTTAAATTTTTCATCAATTCAAAGATGGTAAGTTTGACAAATTTTTCCTATCTTTTTCTACCTTTATCGTAAATATATCTTCTGCAGGATCTTGACAGAAAATTGAGAAAATTACACATCGACAAGGGTCAAATTCGCCAACAAATTGTCAATTTGACCCAAGGGATCACAGCCCTGAGCCAACTGAACTTGGAGGTCACCATCCACGGAGAGCTCAGGGCCTGTGACTTTCAGAGGGAGGTCAAGGACCTAAAGGTAATATGCTCATTTTTTAGTCTTCCTGTGGCATTTTGTAAGAAAAAATCCTTTTCTTTAGTGGGTGATTGCTTGCCTCAACATGAAGGCCGACGCCATAGAGGCAGAAATTGACAGAACCCACGATGAATGGGTCTCGGCGGGATGCCCTTTGACCCGCCCGTTCCGCCCACCCCATTGGCTTAAATAATTTCCTTTTTTTTGTTATTATTATTAATATATATTCTATATGAAGAAAGTGTTTTTTGGAACGGTAAAAGGTTGGAGGAGTGTGTGGCTTTCACCGCTAAAGGGGTATCACGTAGGCCCTACGTGACGTGCAGATAAAAACCGGTTTTGAAAGAGGCAAAGAAATCTTTTTTTTCTACAAGAGGCTCGCGTTCAGCCAAAAAAAAGGTTTCTTCCATCATCTTTATGCCGTTTTTAGACGAAATTTCCTTTGACTCTGTGCCTCTTGGGTTGCTGCAGTGCATGAGCTACCCGAATGATCATTCACAGCACAAAAAAAACAGTGAAAGTGGGAAAAAAGGTTTTTTTCTTACAAAGAATACATAGGACTTCCCCAAAAAAAGGTTTTTCTGTACTTTTGTGCATGGTAGTTTTGGAAAAAAGGTTTTTTTCCACAATCTGACATATCCGTTTTACATAAAACGTGGCATTTTTTGTCATCTACTGTTCTTTTTCCGTCGAAAGATCCACAGATTATATGAAAAAAATGTTTTTTCTTCCATCAAGCGTGACTCACAGGTGTAAAGAGGCCGAAGAGGTCGTTTTTTTCTGTGAAAAAACCTTGGCATCTTGACATATCATTGGTTTGCTACCTTCTATAGACACAAAAAGACCACCTCTCATTCTCTCGCGACACGTTGGCAAGGAACAACGTTCAAAAGTATCCGTTTTTTATTGCAATAAAGCAACCTTATTTGTACAAATTATTTTATAAATCTACCTTGATCGATCAAAGATGTCGAGAGCTCTTCACCGCAACAACCCGCTATACGTAAGTAGAAGAAACCCTTTTTTCGTCCCTTTTTGTCCATTTGAGCAGGCTTCTTGTTTTGTAGGAAACACATTTCTTCATTGAAAAGCTCCATGTTCAGATGGGCAAAATTAAAGAGCAAATCAGAGGCCTAGAGGTTATCAAAGGCCAATTGGAGAATGCAAACAAAGCCTTGACCGTGAGAGGTGCTGTCCAGGTCCTCTCTTTTCAAAGGGAACTTGTCTACATCAATGTAAGCTATTAACAAATTGGTCTTTCTCAACCGTACTGCTGTCCAAAAAAACCCAATTTTTTAGGGTCTTATATTCTCCCTGAATAACAAAGTGGCCGAAATTGACGAAAGAATCGACAAGGAGATGGAAATCTGGAAAGCTGAGGGCTGTCCCCATCCACCGGGCAGATGGGTCATGACGTTGATGAACGATGCTTTAAATTAGTTGTCAAAGAAAAATCGTTCTCCTTTTTTTAAACACATTTATTTAAATAAATCTCTAGTTTTATCACACGTGTTGTCTTTCTAGAAACAAACAAACAAACCATAACAAAGGGGAGGCCTGTTTCTGAAACACAATAAAGTTTTGAAAACTTTATTAAGAGTTTGCAAAAGAAGTGTTTTTTGAAAGAAAAGTTTGTGGACAATATGACAAAAAGACGAAAGACGTACATAGGTTTCAAAGTCTTGGGCACGCCACCTAAAAGATCCTCGAGATATTGGAGAGCAGAGGTAAGTCTTGACAGAAGTCAGTGACAGCTATAGCTATAGAGCATTAATTAATTGACGGACATTTTTTGCTTAAATTTCCAATCAAAGGCACGTCGTTTAATAGAGGAAGAGCAGCAGGCGTATTATGAGTCTCAACAGGTGGCTGCAGAACATGAGGAGGTTGAAAATATTGACTTTCAAGTTGGAGTGAATGATGAAGAACAACAACAACAAGGGCCAGATGTTGAGGATATAAACCTTGGTGACTCTCCTGCACAACTGTCGTCGAGTTCTGGTTCTGAACTTGAAGAGGTACATTTTCAGACAAATCATGTCATATATGTGGTCCTTTTTAAAGGTACCTTTCTCCTTACAGCCATTCCGTGACGCTGAGGATGACGTGTATTTCTCCTCGGATAGTGACGACTACATTGGTGGCGTGGGAGGCGTCAATGAAGAGGAGACAGATGAGGACAGTGACGAGGAAAATGGTGAAGAACTGTACACTGATGACCCTTTGTATGAGGGTTCCAGTGTGACGAAAAAAGAAGCTCTAATTCTCATGCACGCTTACATATTTCGTCACAATTCGTCCAAACAGGCAGTCTCTGATTTTTTGAAGATTGCAGCTCGGCTAGTGCCGAAGGGAGAAAGTGCGTGTATACCGTCGAGTTACTACAAATTCATGACGTCTTTAAACATTGACATCAAGAGTGCCACGAAACATTACTACTGCCAAAGGTGTCAAGAGCCAGTCACAAAGTTTAGTGTACTTTGCAAAGAATGTAACACCTTCAATTCGAAAAAGGATTTGGAAAGCAAAGACCAATATTTCTACCAGCTAGATTTGACCAAGGTGTTGTCCTTTTGCTTGAATATACCGTCGAATGGAGATGACGTACTGAAGAATATAAGGAAAAGACAAACTTCTGCCTTTGAAAAGTCGACAGTATTCGAGGACGTGATGGATGGGGACGCTTACAAGAATCTTGGTAATGTAAAGGTCGCTGTAAAACTGCAAAATATAGCGATATTCGTAACGTAATCTCTTTACTTTTCAGGTCTGAGCGGTATGGATATCTCTTGTCAGATCAACACGGATGGCGTTTCCCTTTTTAAATCTGGCATCAAACAGTTGTGGCCTCTGTTTGTTAGCATCAATGAAATGTCCTTTAAGAAGCGGAGGCGAAACACCATGCTGGTTGGCCTGTGGTTTGGTGACAAGCCCAAATTCTCCACGTACCTCCAACCCTTCATTGAGCAATGCAACCAGTTGCAGTGTGAAGGTGTTCTGTGGAAGAACAATAGCGTGGATATTCGCTCCATCGTCAGATTCCCCTTGTTCACTGCGGACTCTATGGGTCGGCCCCTTGTGCAGGGTTTGAAACAGCACAACGGCTATTATGGATGTCCTTGGTGTCTTTGCCGTGGAGAGCGAGACAAGGTATATATTTCAAAGCAAAAAAGAAGGGTATTTTTTGAACAAAGAGTGCTTACTTGTCTTTCAGACCAACAAAGTACGCCACTTGTATCCGGAAAATTGCTTGAATGAAGAGAAACGTACTGATGCCTTCATCCGAGAGCAGGTCAGGAAGTTGATGGATGATAATGATGATAATACTAGACCAAAACTAAAGCGTGAAGGTACAAAAGGTGTCCTTTTTTGCTCACCCATGATCACAATGGAATTCTTCAACATGGTGAAGGGATTTCCTTTGGATTACATGCACTGTGTCCTGTTGGGTGTGGTCAAACAACTGACCACGGCCCTTATAACTGCCAACAAGACCGATAACTACCACCTAGGAAAAATTGGTATGCTGTTTCAAATGTCTTGCATTTTAACGTCGCACCCCGGGCCTATATCAAGACTTTCACGTATTTTTTTTCAAAGAGATGGAAGCTATAGAGGCCAAGTGGGCGCAGGTCAAGGTATCGTCTGGCACAAACAGGAGAGTGCGTCCTTTAGCGACCTACAAGCAGTGGAAGGCCCATGAGTGGAAGACCTGGCTGCTGGTGTGGATTCCAATTTTGAAAGAACACGTCTCCTCTGGAATGGTGCAATTGCTGTCCAACTTTACACTTGGAATCCTTCTTTTGATGAAGGATACTGTAACGCGAGACGAAGTCGACCATTCGCGCGATTTGTTGCTTTTATTTTGCAAAGGTACTAATATATAACGATAGTCCGTTTATCATTGCTCAACCTTTGTGATTCTTTTTCCAAAAGGCGTGCAAGGGATCTTCTCAAAGCGGGAGTGCAGCTTCAACATCCACATCATCTCCCATGCTGCAGACACTGTAAAAGATTGGGGACCATTATGGTAGATATTTTCTCAAGATTCCAAATGTTGATAATTGACCTTAATTCCTTCAATTCAATCATCAAAGGGCCTATTCACTTTTCCAATATGAGAATGCCAATGGACGATTGAGAAACTATTTCAAGGGCGTTCACAAAGTTCTCACGCAAATTGTCCAAAAGTCTATTGCACACCAAGACGTCATCACTGCAAGTACGACCAAACATTAGCCTCTTATGAAAAATACACATTATCCTCCACTATTTCGTGCCATAGGTGACCACTTGCTGTGGTCTCCCGAAAACTTTATCTTGGTGGAACAATTGTTGGATAACAAGAGGGGCTTTTCCAAAATAAACATAGTGACAGCAGGTTTGTAGTGACAATTCTTGTCTTTTGGAAATCCCTTTGGAATAAAGTGCATTTTTTGTTTCCTTTTAAGGTATATACCTTGCGGGTCCACGCAAACGCTACCGCCTAAGCGAAGTAGAACGATCCTGTGTTGCCAAGGCTGGGGTGAATCCCGAAACCACGGTTGCTTGGTCTTACAAACATGTCCTCATCAATGGCTACCTATTTGACGTTCCCCAAAAGGACTTTAAGGATGCTCTTTCCACAAATGCAATTTTTAGCACAACTGCTGGTGGCATTTTTGTATTGCAAATGCTTGTACTCCTGGACCACATTGCATTGATGCTTTGCAAAAAACTAGTTCTCAGACCTGTCATTGATAATGCCAACAACGATTTTATTTACAAAGTTTTGTCCGTGGGCCAAAGACTCAAGGCAGTGTCCGTCCTTAACGTTATAGGCACCAAATATCATGCGATTGTTGACAAAGACGGCCTTCTAACTCACGTTGTCAAAGTACCAAATACCTTGGAAGTGGAATGAATGAAAACAGGCCAGATATATGTTAAAACTTTCTATTTGCGTACATATTTTTTTACACTTGTTTTTTGTATATATACTTTAATTAACGCTAAATTATACACTATATACAACAAAAGTTAAAATTTTCCTCGACTCAGTAGTTTAAAAAATCTTCTCCTAATTAAACTGTCGCGAGTCCTCAATGGCAATAGCCTTTTTTCAGTGGTTGAGTCCTGAGTTGTGTCTTCTTGTTCTGGCAGCTTCCTCCTGGGTGTGCTAAAAGATGGAAAATTGCAAATGTTAGAGCATCTTTCTTGATTATCTGTTATGAGAATAAGGGATTTATTACCGAAGCTTGCTCTCCTTTTTGGCCTTTTTAGCAGGTGCTTCCTGACCACTTGGGGACCCCTCACGAGGCAAACGCCCGGTCGCTGGTTGGGGATCAAAGTCTGCTCCTTTGACAGAATCCTCCACCTTTGAAGAGGGTCCTTCCTGACCAATTGAGAACTCCTCAGGAGGCAAACACCAGGTCGCTGGTTGGGGATCAAAGGCTGCTCTTTTGACGGGATCCTCCAGCTTTGAAGAGGGTCCTTTCTGACCACTTGAGGAGTCTTCACTTAACTGTAAATCACTCCATGACAATGTTGATGTTGAGGGATATCGAGGGATGACTCGTTCCGGCGTGATTGGTTGATACGCCATCGCTGGGGGTCCCCATTCCTCCGGCAGGGTATCCAGCACAGCAGCTGCTGGAATGTTCTTGTGATTCTGCCGTATCAGGGCCAGCTTGCGGGGTCCCGTTGACCAGACTGACGTTGATGTTGAGGGAGGTGTGCTATACAAACGAGAAACTAGGCCATAAATCGCTTATTTCATATTTAGACGCAGTGAATATCTACCTCAATTCTGGACGCTTTACAATATCTTCAGCCTCATCCTGCATATTTTTACGCAACTGTATTAAAAGCTCCCTCAATTTGTCTTGTCCTTGTTTCTCATCCAGTAGCTTGATGGCCTCGTCTAGCACTTTCACATGTTCATTAAGACTTTCGTTCATTTGCCTTAAGGCAATTTTAATATCATTAATGAACTCGATGTTTAAATGCGACATTTTTAAACAACTTAAGTTCCAATTTGAGCACTTCACTTGACGACACAAACGTTGAATTTGAATATTTGTCAACAATATATATATATAATTTGAAGACAAAACGTACTGGGTGGGTGGGACAGATAGCAATAGGCGGTTCATGATATAAAAAACGCACGAAAAATAAAGATGACAACAATTCCCACACGTGGCCTTCATTTGACAGCACTTTTATTACATAAATTCTTTATCGTTTAAAAGCAGCAGCAATTTTGTGTTTGATCGAAAAAAAGGCAATATCGCCCTTTTTTGGAACTCCGGTGTGATATCTTTATTTTGCATTTTTACAGTACGACATAACCAAATTTGGCGCCCGAAGTCTACCTTCTCCAAAAAGTCTACTTCAGTCTCCTTTTTTTTGGCGCCCGAAGTCTACCTTTTTTGGAAAAAGGGTGACTTTTTTTTCGGTCGGGTATGTAAAATAAACTTGC
>Ga0194120_10009672_pt1 | contig 12140 bp, 8 predicted proteins | sample TA2MahCa65mmetaG_FD_148642 | JGI IMG/M metagenome (GOLD analysis project Ga0194120, IMG submission 148642) | Freshwater microbial communities from Lake Tanganyika, Tanzania - TA2015019 Mahale Deep Cast 65m | ecosystem: Environmental > Aquatic > Freshwater > Lake | place: Tanzania: Lake... | reverse complement strand
GCTTGCGGCCGCTGACGGCCGGTCACGGCCGCACCCGGTGCATCATCCGCGGAAACGCGATGCACTCGCGGATGTGCTGCACGCCGCAGATCCAGGCCACGGTGCGCTCGAGCCCCAGCCCGAAGCCGGAGTGCACGAACGTGCCGTACTTGCGCAGGTCGAGGTACCACCCGTAGGCGTCCATCGGCAGCCCCTCGTGCTTGATGCGCGCGAGCAGCTTGTCGTGGTCGTCCTCGCGCTGCGAGCCGCCGATGATCTCGCCGTATCCCTCGTGGGCGAGCAGGTCGGCGCAGAGCACGGTGCGCGGATCGGCGGGATTCTCCTTCATGTAGAAGGCCTTCGCCTCCTTGGGGTAGTTGCACACGAAGACCGGGCGGTCGTAGTCGGCGACGAGCAGCGCTTCGTCCTCGGCGCCAAGATCATCGCCCCACTTGATGCTGCTCCCCTTCTTCTGGAGGATCTCCACCGCCTCGCTGTACGGGATGCGCGGGAACCCGCCGTTCACCGGCTCGAGCTTCGACGTGTCGCGTTCCAGCTCCTTGAGTTCGGCGGCCCGGTTCTTCAGGCAGCGCTGCACGAGGTAGCTGACGAACTCCTCCTGCAGGTCCTGGTTCATCGCCTGGTCGTACCACGCCATCTCCGGCTCGATCATCCAGAACTCGGTGAGATGACGGCGCGTCTTGCTCTTCTCGGCGCGGAACGTCGGGCCGAACGTGTAGATGCGCCCGAACGCCGCGGCCGCGGCCTCGCCGTAGAGCTGCCCCGTCTGCGCGAGATACGCGGTGCCCTCGTCGAAGTACTCCGTCTCGAAGAGCCCGGCGCGCTCACCGATCGCGGCCGTGAGAATGGGCGTGTCCACGCGCAGGAAGCCGCGCTCGTGGTAGAAGTCGTGGATCCCCTGCTCCACTTCGTGCCGCACGCGGGCGATGGCCACCTGGCGCGGCGAGCGCAGCCAGAGGTGCCGGTTGTCGAGCAGGAAGTCGATGCCGTGCTCCTTGGGCTGAATCGGATAGTCGAGGGGGCTCGCTCCGACGATGGCGAGGGCGGTCACGCCCAGTTCGTATCCGCCCGGGGCGCGATCATCGGCGCGCACCTCACCCGTCACCGCCACGCTCGTCTCGAGCGTCAGCTGCGCGAAACGCCCCCAGTCCTCCTCGGGCATCTGCTTCTTCACGAGGACGCACTGCAGGATGCCGCTGCCATCGCGCATCACGATGAACGCCACCTTGCCGCTCGACCGCAGGTGCGACACCCACCCCTGCACGGTCACGGTCTGGCCGGTGTGCTGCGAAAGATCTCCGATACGGGCAAACGTCTGGCTCACGCGATTACTTCCCCTGGTAGCTGATGCGATACACGGTCCCGCCGAGGTCATCGGTGATGTAGATGGACCCGTCGGGGGCCTGGGCGATGCCCGTCGGCCGGTGGTTGCGAGATCCGGCGGGCGGCGGCCCCGCGGCGCGATTCCCCTTGAACGCCTCGGACGCGAAGCCATCGGCGAACGTGCGTGGGGCCCCGGCCGCGCGCCCGCGGCGCAGAGGGAGGAACGACACCCGGAACCCGTCCTGCACGAGCGGCGCGCGGTTCCACGACCCGTGGAAGACGACGAAGACCCCGTTCCGATACTCCGCCGGGAACGAACGGCCCGTGTAGAAGTGCATCGCGTTCGGCGCCCAGTGCCCCGGGAACGAATAGACGGCGCCCTTCAACGACGCGCAGCGTCCCACCTCCTTGCCGTCACCGCCGTACTCGGGAGCCAGCACGAGCCGGCCGGATTCCATCGAGTGGTAGCAGTAGGGCCAGCCGAAGGCGTCTCCTTCGCGAATCTGGAGCAGCTCCTCACCGGGATTCTCGGCGTTGTACTCGTCGCTGAAGCCCCAGTTCATCGCGAGCTGGTCGCGGCCGTGCATCGTTGTCCACAACTCACCCGCCGGCTCGTTCCAGGCGAGGGCCACGGCGTTGCGGATCCCGGTGGCATATCGCTTGCCGTCGGCTTGGGTCTGGCGCGGCCGGTTGGCGTCGAAGACCCAGATGCCGGCGCGCGTCTCAAGCTCGACGCACGGATCCGCGCCCTTGGACCGCGACTGGCGATCACGCTCCTGGCACGAGTTCGACCGCGACCCGACGTTCAGGTACAGCGTGCTGCCGCGGACCACGAAGTTGTACGCCACATGCCCGCCCAATGGGAGGTTGGCGATGATCGTGTCCGCGGCGCCGAGTACGGTGTCGCCCGTGGCGAAGCGATACCGCACGATCTGGTTGCGTTCGGTGGCCCACAAATAGCCGCCACCGACGGCGATCCCCGTGCCGCCGCTTCCCCCGAGCTTCTTGACGAGGTCGGCCTTGCCATCGCCGTTGGTGTCGCGCAGGAGGATGACGCCGCCGCCGGGGCCGACGCCGGTGCCGCTCTCCGCGCCGCCGCGCGGCGGGTTGGCGTTGACCAGCACGTCGCCGTTGGCGGCGACCGTCACGTGGCGCACCGCGCCGAGCCGGTCGGCGACGACCTGTGCGCAGAAACCGGCCGGGACGGTGAGGCCGACGTCGCACGACGGGCGCGCGCCCTGCGCGCCGAGTGCGGCGGGTACCAAGCCCAGCCCGGCGACGCCGGCCAGCCGCGTGAGATGGAGAAGGTGCATGGAAGAGGACGGCAGGGAGCACCCGCCGCGAGGCGGGGTACACCAGCAAGGCAAGGGAGCGACCACCCCTTGCCGGAGGACGCCAGCAATATAGTATCAGCGACGCAGGGCCGAGATCGACCTTTCCCCCCGGAGCACCCCCCGATGACCCGTCACGCGATCACCCGAATCGCCGTCCTCACCATCGGCACCGCCGCGACTGCCCTGCTCGCGCAGTCCAGCGCCGCGGCGCGCAGTCCCCAGGCGCAGGAGAAGCTCTCCATCGGCGTGGAGGCCGAGCAGTTGGGGCGCAACCGGGTGAAGATCACGATCACCGGGAAGAAGTTCACGCCGAACGGCCCCGTGTTCATCGGCACCACGGCCCTGCCCGGCACCTCGAACGAGCTCGACCTCGGGCGCATTGAGGCCGACAAGGACGGCAAGATCTCGCTTAAGCGCGATGACCTCGAGTGCTCGACCCCGGTGCAGGACGACGCGGCACGGCCTGTCTTCGTGATCGTCACCGACTCGACGACGGACCGGAAGGTCCGCCAGCGAGTGGACGGCACCGCCTGGCTCTGCCGGTAGCGTTTGGGTGCGGCATCACGGCGTACTGCCCTGACGCGCCGTCATCCACGCGGGGCCAACGAGGACCCCACACGCGAAAAGGCCCGCCAATCGGCGGGCCTTCTCGTTTCCCTGGGCGAGGCTCGGCTAGTTCTCCGACTGCCCGATGCGCATCCCGTAGAACGACTTGTGCACGAAGAACATGGAGACCACCAGGAAGAGCACTGCCAGCCCGGTGGTGAGTCCCGCACCGCGCTCGTAGCTCAGGCTCACCGCCAGTTCCACGGCCAGCAGGCCGAAGAGCGTCGTGAACTTGATGATCGGGTTGAGCGCCACCGACGACGTGTCCTTGAACGGATCGCCGACCGTGTCGCCTACGACCGTGGCATCGTGCAGCGGCGTGCCCTTCGCCTTGAGCGACGTCTCGACGACCTTCTTGGCATTGTCCCACGCGCCGCCGGCATTGGCCATGAAGATGGCCTGGTACAGCCCGAACACCGCGATGGAGACCAGGTAGCCGATGAAGAAGAATGGCTCGGCGAACGCGAACGCCAGCGTGGCGAAGAAGACCGCGAGGAAGATGTTGAACATCCCCTTCTGCGCGTACTCGGTGCAGATGCGCACCACGGTCTTGCTGTCCTCCACCGACGCCTTGGTGGCGCCTTCCAGCTTGATGTTCTTCTTGATGAACTCCACCGCGCGGTGCGCGCCGGTGGTCACCGCCTGCATCGAGGCGCCGGTGAACCAGTAGATCACGGCGCCGCCGGTGATCAGGCCGAGCACGAACGGAGCGTGCAGGAGCGACAGCTTGTCGGTGTTGACCGTCAGGCCGCTGGTGAGCGCCATCATGATCGAGAAGATCATGGTCGTGGCGCCGACGACCGCCGTGCCGATGAGCACGGGCTTGGCCGTCGCCTTGAAGGTGTTGCCCGCGCCGTCGTTCTCCTCGAGGAGATGCTTGGCGCGGCCGAAGTTCACGTCAAAGCCATGGTCCTTCTTGACCTCGGCCTCGACGTTCGGGACCTGCTCGATGAGCGACAGCTCGTAGACCGACTGCGCGTTGTCCGTCACCGGGCCGTACGAATCCACGGCGATAGTCACCGGGCCCATGCCGAGGAAGCCGAAGGCGACGAGGCCGAAGGCGAAGACGGCGGGGGCGAGCATCAGCGGTTGGCCCTGGAACTCCTGGCCGAGGCCCATGCCGCTCACCCAGAACGCCGCGCCCATCAGGGCGACGATGCTGATGCCGAGCCAGTAGGCCGAGAAGTTGCCGGCGACGAGGCCGGACAGGATGTTGAGCGAGCTGCCCCCCTCCTCCGACGACGTGACCACCTCGCGCACGTGGTGCGAGTCGACCGAGGTGAAGACCTTCACGAACTCCGGGATGATCGCGCCGGCGAGCGTGCCGCACGAGATGATCGCCGAGAGCTTCCACCACAGCGTCGCGTCGTTGGCGAGGTTGGGGATCATCGCCTTGGAGACGATGAAGGTCAGGACGATCGAGACGATCGAAGTCAGCCAGACGAGCGTGGTGAGCGGGTGCTCGAAGTTCATCTCGTCGGCGGTGCCGTACTTCGACTTCGCCCACAGGTCGTTCAGGAAGAACGAGGCGGCGCTGGCCACGAGCATCATGATGCGAATCACGAAGATCCAGACCAGGAGTTGCACCTGGATGATCGGATCGTGCACGGCGAGCAGGATGAACGTAATGAGCGCGACGCCGGTGACGCCGTAGGTCTCGAAGCCGTCGGCGCTCGGCCCCACCGAGTCGCCGGCGTTGTCGCCCACGCAGTCGGCGATCACGCCGGGGTTGCGGGCGTCGTCTTCCTTGATCTTGAAGACGATCTTCATCAGGTCGGAGCCGATGTCGGCGATCTTGGTGAAGATGCCGCCGGCGATACGGAGCGCCGCGGCGCCCAGCGACTCACCGATGGCGAAGCCGATGAAGCACGGCCCCGAGTACTCGCGCGGGATGAAGAGCAGGATGGCGAGCATGATGAGCAGCTCGACGCTGATGAGCAGCATGCCGATGCTCATGCCGGCGCGCAGCGGGATCGAGTGCAGCGGGTAGGGCTTGCCCTTGAGGGCGGCGAAGGCCGTGCGCGAGTTCGCGAACGTATTGACGCGGATGCCGAACCAGGCGACGCCGTAGCTGCCGGCGATGCCGACGAGGCTGAAGACGAGGATCATCCCCACCTTGAACGCCTCGAAGTCGAGCAGGACGCCGAAGTACAGGATGATCACGACGGCGATGAACGCCTCGAGGATCAGGATGAACTTGCCCTGCGTGACGAGGTAGGTCTTGCACGTCTCGTAGATCAGCTCCGAGATGTCGCGCATCGCCTTGTGGACCGGGAGGTTCCTCAGCTGCGTGTAGATCATCAGGCCGAACAGGAGGCCGGCGGCACAGAAGAGGAGGCCGAGGGCGAGCAAGCTGTACCCGTTGAGCCCGCCGATAAAGGTGACGCTCGTCATGTCGGGGAGGACGAGATTGGCCTCGCCGCCGGGCTTGTGCGCCTTGACGGGCGCGGTGGCCGGGACCTGAGCGTCGGCCGCCGGGGCGGTGATGGGGGCCGCGGTCGGCACTGCGGCCGGCGCGCCCTGCGGATCGGCGGCGGGGGCCTGCGCCATGAGCGGCAGTACGAGCACAACGAGGGCGGCCAAGGCCGCGAGCACACGGAACTGACGGGCGGACATCACACGCCGCATCAGGTCGTGAGCGAGCCAGCTACGCATCAGGGTCCTCCAAGGGGTGGTTCGCTGCAGGTGGGGGCCGGAGCCAACTAACAGGTTCCGGGCAAACGTAAGAATATAACCTTGGAGTGCAGGGAACAGGGAGCAGAGTGGGGTGCGGGGGGCAGGGTGCGGAGTGGGGTGCGGGGGGCCGGGGCCCCTGCTCCCTGCACGTCGCCCTGCTCTGTGTTCCCTGCACTTCGCCCTGTTCCCTGCTCCCTGCACCGCGCCAGCCCTAGCCCACTCGAAAAAGCTCAAGTGCCCGCCCGTATCTCGAAGTGAGCGTCTTCTGCAACCCCCGGTTCGCCGCCGAACTCAGCGTCGGGTCGGCGGCGAGCAGTCGCTCAGCGGCGGCGCGGGCCATCTCGCTCAGCTCCTCGTCGCGCACCGGGTCGGCGATCTTGAAGGTCGGCAGGCCGCTCTGCTGCTTGCCGAACAGGTCGCCCATCCCGCGCAGGCGCAGGTCGGCGCGCGCGATCTCGAAGCCGTCCTCCGTCTCGACGACGTGGCGCAGCCGTTCGCGGCTCTCCGCTCCCTGATCGCCGAGCAGGATGCAGAACGATTCTTCGGCCCCCCGCCCCACCCGCCCACGCAGCTGGTGCAGCTGGGACAAGCCGAACCGCTCGGGGTGCTCGATCACCATCACCGTCGCGTTGGGGACGTCGATGCCCACCTCGATGACCGTGGTGCTCACCAGCAGGTCGAGCCCGCCGTCGCGGAATGACCGCATGATCGCGTCCTTCTCGTCGCCCGAGAGCCGGCCGTGCAGCAGCGCCACCCGGCGGTGCGCGAACGGCCCGCTGGCCAGCGCCTCGTACGCGGTGGTCGCCGCCTTGAGCGCGATCTTGTCAGACTCTTCGATGATCGGATAGACGAGATACGCCTGCCGCCCCGCGGCCAACTGCGCTTCGACGAACTCGAAGACCTTGTCGCGCGCGCTTTCGCCGCGGAGTGCGGTGGTGACCGGCTGGCGGCCCGGCGGGCGCTCATCAAGCACGCTCACGTCGAGGTCGCCGTACAGCGTGAGCGCGAGCGAGCGGGGAATAGGCGTGGCCGACATCAGCAGCACGTCGGGGGCGCCGCCCTTCTCGCCGAGCGTCGCGCGCTGCTCCACGCCGAAGCGGTGCTGTTCGTCGATCACCGCCAATCCGAGGTTGGCGAAGGTCGTCCCCTCCTGCACGAGCGCGTGCGTGCCGACCACCAACACGGGCCCCGCCTCGGCGAGCCGCGCGGCGGCCGCCTTGCGCGCCTTGGCGGTCATCGAGCCCGTCACGAGCACCGGCTCGACGCCCAGCGGCGCGAGCAGGCGGCTGAAGGTGCGGAAGTGCTGCTCGGCGAGCAGTTCGGTGGGTGCCATCACCGCCGCCTGATAGCCGTTCTCCAGCGCGAGGCAGCAGGCAAAGAGCGCGACGATCGTCTTGCCGCTCCCCACGTCGCCCTGCAGAAGGCGATGCATGCGCTGGGGGCTGGTCATGTCGGCGACGATCTCGCGCGTCGCGCGCACCTGCGCGCCGGTGAGTTCCCACGGCAGGGACGACTTGAGCTTGGACGTCAGCTCGCGCCGGTTGGTGAACGCGATGCCCTGCCGCGCCTGCCGCGCGATGGCGTTGGCGCGGCGCTGGAGCAGGTGCACGCAGAGCAGTTCGTCGTACGCCAGACGGTTGCGTCCGCTGATCGCCTCGGCGACGCTCGCCGGGCGGTGCACGCGGCGCAGGGCGTCCTGAATGCCAGGCAGCCCCGTCGACCGCAGCAGGTCGGAAGGGAGATACTCGTCGAAGGCCGGCACCAGCGCGTCGAGGTGCTTGTCGATGATCGCGCGGATCATCTTGAACGACAGCCCCTCGGTGGCCGGATAGACCGCGAGCACGCGCCCCTCGGCGGTGCCGGTGTCGTCGGCGCCGAGGTTCACCCATTCGCGCGGCATCAACTGGCGGCCGTGGTAGAAGCGCACCGTGCCGCTGAGCAGAAGAACATCGCCCTTGTTGATGGAGCGGTCGAGGAACGGCTGGCCGGGCCACGACGCTTCGATGAGCCCGCTCGCGTCCTGCACGACGGCCTGGAAGATGCGCAGCCCCTTCCGCGTGGGAAGCACGCCCTTGCTGATCACCGTGCCGATGACGGTGGCGTCCTCGCCGATCCGCAGCGCGTTGATCGCGCGCACGGTCGAGGCGTCCTCGTAGCGATGCGGGATGTGCAGCAGCAAGTCGCGCGCATTGAGCACGCCGAGCCGCCGGAACGCCTCGGCGCGCCGCTCCCCCACCCCCTTCAGGAAGGTGATGGGGGTGTCGAGGATGCGGGCGGGTGGGCGGCTGGCGGGCATCAAGTACCCAAGGCGGGGATCGTCAGAATCGCGCGGTCAGGGATCTTCGGACGCTGTGGAATCTACTGACGCGGGGTGCCGTGGACGATGCGATGACGGCCAGTGGACGCTGAGAGGACGCTGGAGCCCCAGGTTGCAGGCATCGATGAGCGCCGAGCCGCATCCGGCGGGTCGCGTGACCCGCGGGTGATGCGGCGGCGAATCCGATCATCGAAGGAGTAGCCATGCGCATCTTTCCACTTCCGATCGTGGTCGCCTCTTTGCTCGTGCTTGCGGCCTGCAACGTCGGCAGCGACGACACCAGCACCCTCCCCACCGCATTCGTGGCGCCGCCCGTCGTGACGGCCGCACCCTCGCGAGGGGCCATGCTCGCCCGCGACCTGTGCAGCGGCTGTCACGGCGAGAGCTTCAGCGGCGCGACGGTGGGCGCCACGTCCTGCCCGAGCCTGAGGGCCCTTGGGGCCTACTCGACCACGGAGTTTGCGGACCTCCTCCGTAACGGCGTGGCGCGCGGCGGCGACCAGGTGGACTCGTTCATGTCACTGAATGTCGAGATCGACGACAACGACATCCCAGTGTTGCTCGAGTACCTGAAGCGCGCTGTCGCCGCGCGGTAGCGGCGAGAACGTATCACGCCATCGCGAACGAGCTTCGCGGCACCCGTTCGTGTCGTCGGACGCGCGATGGAGGGATTCGTCGTGCAATAAAGGGATGACGCGAGCACGGGCGCGACGCATCGCCTGGACGTGCACGCGTACTTCGCCGAGGTGTGGGGCGAGGCGGCGACGGCGTAGAGCCGCCTAGCCTTCGACCAGATCCTTCGCGAACACCGTCGCGTCAAACGGCAGCAGATCGGTGGCCTGCTCGCCCACGCCGACGAACTTGATCGGCACGTTGATGGCCTCGTGCACGGCCACCACCACGCCGCCGCGCGCGGTGCCGTCGAGCTTGGTCACCACCAGTCCGGTGAGCGGCACCGACTCGGCGAATGACTTGGCCTGTTGCACGGCGTTCTGCCCGATGGTCCCATCGAGAACGAGCAGGGCCTCGTGCGGCGCGCCGGGGAGACGCTTGGCGATCACGCGCACGACCTTGCGCAGCTCTTCCATCAGTCCTTCGCTGGTGTGCAAGCGTCCGGCGGTGTCCACGATCACCACGTCCACGCCGCGCGTGACGGCGGCGTCGATTGCGGTGAACGCCACCGCGGCAGGGTCACCGCCGGGCTGCGCGCCGATGAAATCACTCCCGCTACGCTCGGCCCAGACCTTGAGCTGATCAATCGCGCCGGCGCGGAAGGTGTCGCCCGCGGCGACCATCACGCGCTTGCCCTCGCCACGAAGGCGCGTGGCCAGCTTGCCGATGAACGTCGTCTTGCCGGCGCCGTTGACGCCGAGCACGAGCACCACGGCGGGCTTGTCTGCGGGCAGCACGAAGGCTGGATCGCTGTTCCCCGTCTGGAGCGAGGACAGGATGCCCGCTTCCAGCGCGCTGAGGAACTCCGCCTCGGTCTTGAGCGCGCCGCGCTTGGCCTGCCGCTCAACGTCGGCCACCATCCGCATCGTCACCGGGACGCCGAAGTCTGCCTCGAGCAGGAGCGTCTCGAGCTGTTCGATGGACCCCGCGCTCACCCCGCCGCGCGCGAGCACGGCCACGTCGAGCAGCGCGACATCCTTAAGCCGCTGCCAGAGAGAGCGTTTGGGCTTGAACAGGGGCATCGAAACGATTGAGGACTTGGACTGCGGATCGCGATTGAGGATTCCGATTTCGGATTCCGATGGGGATAAAGCTACGCGACGGGGCGAGGAGGACAAACTGCGCGGGCATCGGCCGCCATCGCATCAGTTGAAGCTCCGTGCCGCGCGCCCCGCCGCGCTGCGCGACTGCGGCAACTACGTACGGACTTCCCTCGCCCGCTTTTCGCAGTTGCCCCGACTTTCCGCGTTTCGGAAAGGGGTAGGTTCCAGCCATGGCTAAAGCGACATCTTCTACACCACTTTGGACGGCGGACGCGGCGGGCCGGCTGAGCGCCACAGTCGCCTGGCTCGACGGCCGCTTCGGCAAGCGCGCCGACCGCCACGTCCGCGCGCGCGTCGTCGTGCAGGCGATCTTCGCTGTCACGTGCATCGTCCTCGGCGTACAGTTCGCCCGTTGGGTAAGCGCGGCGCAGGCGGGGACGCTTCCCCTCCCCGACCGCCCCGCCGGCGTCGAGGGCTTCCTGCCGATCAGCGGGCTGATGGGCCTGCTCGACTGGTTCTATCACGGCAGCCTGAACGTCATTCATCCGGCGGCGACGGTGCTCGTGCTCATCGCCATTGCGCTGGCCCTGCTGCTGCGGAAGTCGTTCTGCTCGTGGGTCTGCCCGATCGGCTTCCTGTCGGACTGGCTCGCCAAGCTGGGGCGCATGGCCTTCGGCAGAAACTTCAAGCCGTGGAAGTGGCTCGACATCCCCCTGCGCGGCCTGAAGTACCTGCTGATGGCGTTCTTCGTCGTGTCCATTGTGACGATGGGCCGCGAGGCGCTGACCGAGTTTCTCACGTCGCCGTACAACAAGGTGGCGGATGTGAAGATGGGGCTGTTCTTCACGCAGATGAGCACCGTCGGACTCAGCGTGATGGCCGTGCTGGTCATCGGCTCGGTCTTCATCCAGGGGCTGTGGTGCCGCTACCTGTGCCCGTATGGCGCGCTGCTCGGCCTGTTCTCGTGGGCCTCGCCGTCACGCATTCGCCGAGATCCTGCGACGTGCGTTGATTGCGGCTTGTGCGACAAGGCCTGCCCGTCGCGCCTGCCGGTGGCGACCAAACTGCGCATCCTCAGCCCCGACTGCACCGGGTGCATGGACTGCGTGGCGGCCTGCCCGGTGAAGGGGGCCCTGGCCATGAAGGTTGGCCGCCGCACGGTCCCGCCCGTCACGTATGCCGCAGCGGTGCTGATGCTGTTCGTCGCGAGCTACGTCGGCGCGCGCGCCGCCGGCGCCTGGGACAACCAGGTGAGCGACCGGGAGTACGTGGAGCGGATACAGAACATCCGATCCAGTGAGTACGGGCACCCGGGGATGCAGAACGATTGAGGACTTGGACCGAGGATTGCGATAGGTCGACTGCGACTGAGGATTGCGACCCGCGACCGGGCGGACCCGCCGCCTCCATCGCCAATCGCAATCCTCAATCGTATTCCTAAATCGCAATCCTCGGTCCAAGTCCTCAATCGTCCTCTACGCGAGCATCCCCGCCAAACTCGCCGACATGAACGCCGCCAGATTGCCGGCGATCATCGCGCGCAGGCCGAGGGAGGCGAGGTCCTTGCGCCGCTCGGGGGCGAGGCCGCCGATGCCGCCGATCTGAATGGCGATGGACGAGAAGTTGGCAAAGCCGAGCAGGGCATACGTCAGGATGAGCGCGCTGCGTGGCTGGAGCACCTGGTTGGCGCCGAGGTCGCCTGCGAACTGCGCGTACGCCACGAACTCGTTGAGCGTGGTCTTGATGCCAATGAGGCTCCCGACGTACGCGGTGTCGGCCCACGGCACACCCATCACCCAGGCGAGCGGGCGCAGGACGAAGCCGAGAATCATCTGCAGGCTCAAGCCGTCCACGCCTACGTACGGACCGACCCAGCCGAGCATCGCGTTGAGCAGGGCGACGAGGGCGATGAACGCCATGAGCATCGCGCCGACGTTGATGGCGAGCTGCACGCCCTGCCCAGCCCCATTCGCCGCCGCTTCAATGACACTGCCGTCTGTGGTCACGGCGGCGGCACGCTTGGGTAGCCACCAGCGGCGCTTCTCCTCGGGAGCCGGCGCGCCCTCAGCGGCGACGTGAATGCCTCCCTTCGTCACCGGTTCCTCGGTTTCTGGCAGAATCATCTTCGAGAGGAAGAGCCCGGCGGGCGCATTCATCACGCTGGCGGCC
>Ga0194120_10009669_pt1 | contig 12143 bp, 22 predicted proteins | sample TA2MahCa65mmetaG_FD_148642 | JGI IMG/M metagenome (GOLD analysis project Ga0194120, IMG submission 148642) | Freshwater microbial communities from Lake Tanganyika, Tanzania - TA2015019 Mahale Deep Cast 65m | ecosystem: Environmental > Aquatic > Freshwater > Lake | place: Tanzania: Lake... | reverse complement strand
CGCGCTTCGTGGGCACGGGCGGATCGCAGCGCCCGCGCAGTTCTTCTCCTCCCCCAGGCGGCAGGCCCGCATCTCCGTCCGCGCAGGCGGCCGCAGGACCCGTAGACGGCGCGCGCAGCGCGCTCGTAGGGTCCGAGAGCCTGCGCGGGCGGAGATGCGGGCCTGCCGCGCCCCCGCCGGCAAGGAAGTGGTGTCTAGCGGGACGATACGGTGACGCACGCATCGGCTCTCGGGGTCATCATGCGCCAATCACGAGACTGGCACTGGCGGAAGCACCTTGAACTCCTTGGCAACATATTGTACAGTATTCCTGTACAAGTTCCTCGACCACACTGCCAAATGACGACCACCACCTACAGCCACGCCCGCGAGAACCTCGCAAAGCTCTGGGATCAGATCGAGGATGAGCGGACTCCGGTGGTACTCCAGCGCCGAGGCCATGCGGACATGGCGCTGCTGCCGGCCGACGAGTTGGCGAGCCTGCAGGAGACCGCCCACCTTCTTCGGTCACCCAAGAACGCCGCCCGGCTGCTCACGGCACTGTCACGCTCCCTGCGGGAGACAGCGCCGACTATTGAGCTGAATCAGCTTCGGGCCGACCTCGGCGTTGCCGCTGCGGCCCGCTGACTGGCGCCAGGCGACAAGCCGTGTCCGGCAAGAAGCGGAGAGGTCCGCCACCGACCCCGCCGACCCGGGAACGGCGGAAGTTGGTGGTGCAGCCGGAGTGTCTCGAGGACCTTCGATATTGGGTTCGCACAGACCGGAAGACGGCGCTCAGGGTGTTCGACCTGATCGAGGCCACACTGCGCGATCCGTTTCGGGGCATCGGTAAGCCCGAGCCGCTCCGTCATCTGGGCCCCGACCTCTGGTCGCGGCGCATCACCCAGGAGGACCGGCTGGTCTATCGCGTGCACGACGACGTCGTGGATCTGCTGATGGCGCGGTACCACTATTAGCGGCTCGCGCCACACGGGGACGCGCGCAACTCCGGTCGCGCCCAGCTCAGGAAGCGGCGACTCCGGGGGTGTGCGTCGGCGCAATTCTCGCGACTTCGAGAGCGCGCGCCTGGCGGCGCGCGCTCCGTCTATGTCGCTCCAGTATGCGTCTGTACACACCCCCGGAGCTGCGCGCTTCGTGGGCACGGGCGGATCGCAGCGCCCGCGCAGTTCTTCTCCTCCCCCAAGCGGCAGGCCCGCATCTCCATCCGCGCCGGCGGCCGCAGGACCCATAGACGGCGCGCGCAGCGCGCTCGTAGGGTCCGAGAGCCTGCGCGGACGGAGATGCGGGCCTGCCGCGCGCCCTCGCGCGTTTCTGCACGATGCTGCTGGCCGCAACGAACCGATGTTCGGTGGGACGGTGCGGTGACGCACGCACGAGCCATCGTGGTCACTATGCGCCATGCACGAAGACTGCGGGTGACCGACGCACCTCCCGGCCGCGGAGCGCGCGTATGTGGATCCCGCAAAAGTGCGGGACTACCTCCTCTCGCCGATCCACCCTCACGGCCGGTTCAAGGCCGATTTCTTTCGAGGTCTCGGATACACCCGCGCGAAGTGGCCCCGCCTTCAGCGAGATCTCAAGGGTGCGGCAACCTCTGATGGAGCAACCCCCGCTGGACTGACGGTCTTCGGGCGGCTTTTCGAATTGCATGTTATGCTTCGAGGACCGGGCGGTCGCGAGGCACGCATCGTAACCGTCTGGATCATTCGGCGGGAGGAAACTTTCCCACGATTCGTCACCGCGTACCCGGGAGCACCGAGATGACCTTCCGAGAACTCGAGATCGTGGTGCTCATCCGCGATGTGGCGGAGCACGGCCTGCGTCGCGGCGATGTTGGCACCATCGTGCATTTGCACGCACACGACGCGTTTGAGGTTGAGTTCATGAGCGCGTCCGGTCGAACACACGCCGTAATAACACTCACCGCCGCCGATGTGCGCGCTGCGGAGGACCGCGACCTCGTGGCGGTGCGGAGCCTGTAGCGCGCGGGGAAGCGCGCAACTCCGGGGGTGTGCGTCGGCGCAATTCTCGCGACTTCGAGAGCGCGCGCCTGGCGGCGCGCGCTCCGTCTATGTCGCTCCAGTATGCGCCTGTGCACACCCCCGGAGCTGCGCGCTTCGTGGGCACGGGCGGATCGCAGCGCCCGCGCAGTTCTTCTCCTCCCCCAGGCGGCAGGCCCGCGTCTCCGTCCGCGCAGGCGGCCGCAGGACCCGTAGACGGCGCGCGCAGCGCGCTCGCAGGGTCCGAGAGCCTGCGCGGACGGAGATGCGGGCCTGCCGCGCCCCTACCCTAGGCCAAGGCGCGCGAGCAACTCCGAAGCCGCGCGCACGCGCACCACAAGCTCGCCCGACGCATCGTCCACGCGCTGGCCAAGCACTTCAGCGCTGCGATGCAGTTCGGACAGTCGCTTCCCGTCACCCGGGCTCATCCGCACCTCGCGCACTGGCCGACTCGCCCGCCGCGCCTCCAACAGGGCGGCGCGCAGCGACTCCAGTCCGCCGGGCTGAACCGCGCTCACGAAGACGCTGCCGGGGAGCAAGTTGCCCATCCGCTCGCTGAGCGCCTGCTCCTCACCCAGCGTCAGTCGGTCAGTCTTATTGAACACGTGCACCACCGGCGTGTCGTGCACCCCGAGCTCCACCAAAACGTCATCCACCACCAGCCGCTGCTCTTCCCACGTCGGGTGGCTCGCGTCAATCACGTGCAACAGCAGGTCGGCCTCGCGGGTTTCTTCTAGCGTTGCCCTGAATGATGCGACGAGGTCGTGCGGGAGCTTGCGGATAAACCCCACCGTGTCTGTGAGTAGTACCTCACCACCCCGTCCTCCTCCCAGACTGACCTCTCGTGTGAGCGGATCCAACGTCGCGAAGAGCCTGTCTTCGACAAAGATATCATTCGCCGCGCTCATTCCCTTCAGGATCGAGCTCTTCCCCGCATTGGTGTAGCCCACCAGCGCCGCGCGGAACTGGCTCCGCCGCTGCTTGCGCTGCACCTCGCGGCTTCGCGTCACCTCACTCAGCCGCTCTTTCAGCAGGCGAATCCTGTGCCCCACCAGCCGACGGTCGGTCTCAAGCTGGGTTTCTCCGGGTCCCCTGACTCCAATCCCCCCTCTGAACTTTTCCAGGTGACTCCATAACTTCGTCAGCCGCGGCAACGAGTACTCGAGCTGCGCCAACTCCACCTGCATCTTGGCCTCGGCGCTCCGCGCACGGATGGCGAAGATGTCCAGGATCAGCTCGGCGCGGTCTATCACGCGCTTGGCCAGCGCCCCCTCGAGGTTTTTCCCCTGCGCGGGCGTCAGCTCGTCGTCGAAGATCACCACCGTCGCCCCACGCTCGGCAATCAGCGCTTTCAGCTCCTCCAGCTTGCCGCTGCCGATGTAGGTGGCACTGTCCGGTCGCTCCACCTGCTGGGTGAGCGTCCCCACCACCAGCGCGCCGGCGGTGTCGGCGAGGCGGCCGAGTTCCTCGAGATGTTCCTGGACCAGGAGCTTGGCGGTGCCGCGTTTGAGCGGGGCCCCAACAAGGATGGCGCGTTCCTGGGGCGGGCTGAGATCGATGATTTCTCTTGGCACACTGCAACTTAGTGCGCGGCGGGCCGGCTCGGGGGTCCGTCCCCGCGAAATTCTCGCGCCTGCGGCGCTCGAGTATTCGCGGGGACGGACCCCCGAGTCGGCCCGCTCCCACCGTTGCGCGGGGGCGAAGGACTCGCGCTCAGCCCGCCCCGGGGGACGCGGGGAGCGGGAATGCGGGGAAACGGTGACGGTCGCGTTGGATTGGTGATGAACGCCGGGAGATGCCGCGTCACTCTGGGTCTATGCTCAGCAGACCCAACACCCGATCGCCAGGGCTGGCGCGAAGTAAGCCAATGGCGTACTTTGCCGTATGAGGTTCGTCGAGACTCCGGTCTTCACGGCGAGCCTCCGCCGACTGATGAGCGACACGGAGTACCGCGAACTCCAACTGGCGCTCGTACTGCGCCCGGAGCAGGGGCGGTTGATTCCGGGCACGGGTGGACTGCGCAAGCTCCGTTGGCGCACGGCGGGGCGAGGCAAGCGCGGCGGTCTGCGAACGATCTACTTCTGGGCGGTCAACGAGGACACCTGCTACATGCTGTACGTCTACTCGAAGGCCGAGCGCGTGAACCTGAGCGTAGCCCAACTGCGCGCGCTGGCGCGGGCGGTGCGAGAGGAGTTCGAGTGAAGGCTGCTGACTTCCGAAAGCTGATGCAGAGCGTCCGCGAGGCTGGCGAGATCCGTCGCGGCGAGCGCAAGCCGTCGCGCGTCACGGTCTTCCGCCGCGCCGACGTCAAGCGGCTGCGCGCCGACCTGGGCCAGACCCAAGCCGAGTTCGCACTGATGATCGGCGTCAGCCTCGCCACCCTGCGGAACTGGGAGCAGGGCCGCCGCACCCCGGACGGCCCCGCCCTCGCTCTCCTGCGCGTCACGGCGCACAATCCTGCTGCCGTGGTGGCCGCCCTGCACGGGCCGGCACGCGAGGGCGCGGCGTAGCACGCAGCGTGGGTCGGCTCGGGGGGCGGACGGGAGGGGATGGTAACTGCGATGATTTGGTGATGCACGGGGGGCCAGACTGAGCTATCGTCGGGCTGCGCCGGCTTCACTTGCTGCGTCACCCCGATCCCCTGAGACTCCCGGCATGGCAGACGATCGAGACATTAGGCCCGAGGCGCATCGCCTGGTCGAGAGCCTTCCTGCGGGCGCAGGGTGGGACGATCTCTTGTACGAGGTCTACGTCCGCCACGCGGTCGAACTCGGACTCGCCCACGCCGACGGCGGGCGAACCCTGGATCACGAAACGGCACTCTCGCGCATCCAGGCGCGGATTCGACGCGCATCGTGATGTTGCCGCTCAGGTGGCCGAACCACGCGGTCGGTTCGCGAACTCGTTGAGCCGCCCAACCGGTTCTTCCTGCCCCACCCCACCGCCGAACACATCGGACCAATGACCTCCCGCATTTTTGACTTCGCGCATCTCTCACCGGCGGAGCGCATCGAGCTCGCCGGGCAGTTGTGGGACAGTCTCGAAGTCGTGCCCGGCGCGATGGCGGAGGAGCTGGCCGCAGATCTCCGGCGGCGGCGCGAAGCGCTGCGCCAGGACGGCCACCTCGGCGACGACGGCGGCGGAGTACTGGACCAGATCGCAGCTCGCTAGTTTAGCACGAAGGCCGGGGGCCGCTTCCCGCGAAATTCTCGCGCCTTCGGCGCTCGAGTATTCGCGGGAAGAGGCCCCCGGCCTTCGTGCCGCGAGGGATTCTGGTACCAACTGCGTGCGAAGGGTGATGAGCATCGCCGTGGCGTCAGCTTTTTCGTGAGCGATCACGACGCATGTACATGGGTCATGCTTAGGTGTATAGGCTAAACTTGACACCCATTGCCAATCACCACAGACTTCCCATGCGTTCGGAACTCGCCCGGCACCCGCAACGGCTGCAGTCGCGGCACCCCATCGTGATCGAGGAGATGCTCGCGCTGGTCAGCGGTGGCAAGTCAGGCCTCCCGGTATTCGGAGCAGACGACACGTGACACGGACCAAGAAGCAGGTGAAGGAGGCGCTGCGGCTCACCGAACTGCCGGACGACGGGTTCATGGAGCTGCTGGCAAAGGCGGGGGACGCCGATGTGGTGGCGGCGCCTCGCCCCCGCCGGACTCGCCGTGGCTATCGGCCCGACGAGATCGAGACGATCGTGCTGGAGGGCGCGGTGGGCGCCCTGCTCGCGCACGCACGCGAGGAGGCCAAACGCTCCCTCACGGCCGTCGGCACGCGAGCCGGCGTCACGCGGGCGCGGGTCCAGCAGATCGAGCAGAGCGAGAACATCGAGGTCGCCACCCTCGTGCGCGTGGCCGCGGCGTGCGGCTATCGCGTCGACATCAGCCTCGAACCGCTCCGCCCGGGCCTGCGCGCCTTCTCCACCGTGCTGCAGGGCGCCGCGCGGTAACGCTGCGGGTCGCTCAGTCCGCCCGCAGGCCTGCGTGCGTTCGATACGCCTCGCGGCGATTTGGTGACAGCGCGCCCCGACGGCCCGCTCAAGTTGGGGCAAGCCAAGGGTGGAGGAGCGAGGCGTGACAGAGCACGCGGTACTTGCAGCGGTGGATGAGATAGCGTATGGTACAATTGTACCACTACCTGTGAGTCTACCGATGGTTGTCGTCGACACGTCCGTCGTACTGGCGGTGCTGCTAAACGAGCCGGCCCGCTCGTCCATCCTGCGCCGCACGCGCGGCGCGCGGGTGCTCGTCGCGGGAAGCCTTGAGTGGGAAGTCGGCAATGCGCTCATCACCCTACTGCGCCGCCGTCGCCTCACTGCGAACGACCTCCAGCGGGCTTGGCGGTCATTTCGGCGAATCCCCTTCGCGATCGGCGCCTGCGACGTCGCCACCGCCCTGCGTCTCGCCGCTGACGCCGGCCTCGACGCATACGATGCCTACGCCGTGGAGACCGCACGAGCGGCCAGCGCGCCACTCCTCACCCTAGACGAACGGCAGCGCCGCGCGGCCATCGCCGTCGGCGTGGACGCTCCGGAGCTCTCCTGATGCGCGAATACACCTTCTCGCGGGCCCGTCAGCAGTTCGCTGGCATGCTCGACCAGGCCGCCCAGGACGGCGCGGTGCGCATTCGCCGGCGCGACGGGCAGGTGTTCGAGGTGCGCCCGGCGGAACAGTCCGGGGCATCTCCGCTCGAGGTGCCGGGCGTCTCGCTCAACCTCACGCGCGGAGAGCTGCTCTCCGCCCTCGCCGAGTCACGCGCGTCCGGCGCTCGGTTTGTCAGCGAGCGACCGCCGCGCCGGCGGGCTCGGTAGCGCGCCGGCATGCGCACGTGCCATCAATCGCCGAGGACGGGTACCCTATGGGCATGGTGATCGCTGCCGACCACCTCATCGTCGCAGACCTCGCCCAGTTCGAAGGGCGGACGTGATACTTCAGGTGCGGCCCGCCGATTTGTAGGCGGCCGTCGCGCGGTAGCGCCGAAGTTCGCTGGCTCAGCACGCAGGCCGGGGACTTCCGACACCTCACAGGCACCCGCGACCGAGCGCTGAGGGCCAGTGCAGGAGTAGGACCCAGGCCTAACGCGCAATCGCGAGTGCCGTCCCGCAATGAAATGGTGATGGACCAACTGCGGACGCGCGTTACGCTCGTGGTAGCTTCGGCCACTTGTGCCACCTTCACAATACTGCTAAGATGCGAGAAGCAGGGTCCGTCCTCCGGCGAACGCCGTTGGTCTTCGTGGCGTCAGCCCGCCGCGATCTCCAGAGAATGCCTGAGGACGTACAAGATTCCTTTGGATTCAAGTTGGATCGCGCGCAGATCGGCAGACGTCCGGTCGGCGCACGGCCGTTCGGGGAGGGGCTGCCCGCCGCCATTCTCAAGCTGACGGCAGACGATGACGGCGCCACCTACCGCGCGGCATACGTAGTCGCGTTCGCCGGTGTGGTATACCTGCTCCACGTCTTTCAGAAGAAGTCAAAGTCGGGAATCAAGACACCCAAGGTCGACAAGGCGCGTGTACTGCAGCGCTACCAATGGGCGCGACAGGACTACGCGCAGAACAAGGACCGTTACCTCGATATCGCACGCCACCGAATGTCGTCGGGACCAGAAAGAGAGGCTCCATGAGCGAGAAGCGACGTGCCCGTGAGCGGAAGTCCGTCAAGCCACGCGCGGCGCCGAGTCGCGTGACGTTTGAGCAGGGGAGCGGCAATGTCTTCGCCGACCTCGCCCTCGCCGACGCCGCGGAGCGCCAGGCGAAGGCGGACCTCGCCCACGTGATCGTCAACTTCGTCGAGGATCACGGTTGGACGCAGAAGACGGCCGCCATTGCGCTCCACATTGCCGAGTCCGAGATGTCGGACCTGATGAACGGCAAGCTGCGACGGTTCAGCCGGGAGCGGCTTGAGCGATACCTGTTCCTGCTCGGCATGGAGATTCGCATTCAGGTCCTGCCCCGCCCCGCGGGACGGCGCCGCAGCGGCGTCACCGTGCAGGTGCTCGCCGGCGCCTAGCGGTGGGTCGGTGTTCAGCCCGCAGGCCGAGGTCCTCTTCCCGCGAAATTCTCGCGCCTGCGGCGCTCGAGTATTCGCGGGAAGAGGACCTCGGCCTGCGGGCTCGCGACATCTTACGGGCTTACACGACCGCGCACTTTCGGCCAGCGCAGGCGCTCGAGACAGGCTAGACGCGCAATCGCGAGCGCCGGGCCGCAATGGAATGGTGACGGCGTAGCCATCCGTTCACCATAGCGTCCGCCAGTTCAATCTCGGCGTTGACCTTATGTATCCACGTGGCTACACTTCTCCGACAACTGAAATCCGTGCGACCGCACAGTTCCTCGCTTGGCTCGACGGACTGCGCGATGTCCAAGCCAAGGGTCGCGTTCAGTTTCGGATCGAGCGGCTCGCCGCGGGGAATCCTGGCGATTTCAAGGGGGTGGGCGGCGGGGTTCTCGAACTTCGCATTCCCTACGGCCCTGGATACCGCGTCTACTACATCCGGCGGGGCCCCGCGCTCATCATCCTCCTCGCAGGAGGAGACAAACACGGGCAAGCCGCGGACATCGCACTTGCCCGGCGGCTCGCAGTAAACCTCTAGACTGAGATCGATGCCAAAGACACGGACCTTCCGATACGACGTCGCTGAACACCTTCGGAACCCGGAGGAAATGGCCGCGTACCTCGAGGCCGCACTCGAGGGGGCCGACGGTGACGCGTCGTTCGTGGCGAAAGCGCTCGGCGACATCGCGCGCGCCAAAGGCATGTCGCACATCGCGCGAGACACGGGGCTCTCCCGCGAGAGTCTCTACAAGGCGCTGTCGGGGCAGCGCAGCCCCGATTTCGCAACGATTCTCAAGGTGGTTTCCGCGTTGGGACTGCGACTGCATGCCAACACGAGACAGCAGGCCCCCGCCGTCACGAGAGTCCGCGCCGTCAGAGAGCGCTCCCCGAAGCGTTCCAGATAGCGGCGCGCATTCGATGCGCACCGCAATGATGCGATGACACAGCGGCCGCATCCCGACGTTAGCCTCGGTGCGAATGCGAACCGAGCGTTGACAGGATGTATCTTATACGATACAGTGTGGGTGACGCGGCGATCGTAATGGCCACGCCGGAGTTCGCCGCCTGGCTTTTTGCTCTCCGCGATACACGGGCACAGGTGCGGATTCAAGCACGAATCCGACGGCTCTCCGACGGCAACCCTGGCGATTGCGCCTCGGTCGGAGGCGGCGTGTTTGAGCTGCGAGTGCCAGTGGGCGCCGGATACCGCGTGTACGTCTGCAGGACTGGTGCCCGCATTTCTCTTCTGCTCGCCGGCGGCGACAAGCAGAGCCAACCCGAGGACATCAGACGTGCCAGAGATCTCGCCAGAAACAGCGCGCATTATTTCGCGGAGTAAGGGCAAGCTCATGCTGTGGGACGTCGCGGACTACCTGACGTCGCCCACCGAGATGGCGCTGTATTTTGAGGCGACGTTTGAAGAGTTCGGCTACGACGGTCGCGCGCTGATCCGCGCCCTCGGTGATATCGCCCGAGCCCAGGGAATGACCGGCGTGGCCAAGCGGTCCGGACTGGGACGGGAAAGCCTGTACAAGGCACTCTCCGGCGACGGAAATCCGAGCTTCGACACAGTGTTGCGCGTGCTCGATGCGCTCGGGTTGCAGCTCACCGTCAAGGTGAGCCAGCCGGCACGCAAGCGTCGGCCGACGCGTCGGCGCGGTTAGGTCGCCCGCAGGCCGGGGGCCTCTTTCCGCGAATACTCGAGCGGCAAAGCCGCGAGGATTTCGCGGGGAGAGGCCCCCGGCCTACGGGCGACTGCCTTCGAGTCACGCGCCGCCGCGAAATGATGCGACTACACGCTTGCCTGACCGCGCCGAGCAGGGGGCATGGCCATCGCCGCCGATCATTTCACGGTTCGGGATCTCGCCCAGTTCGAGGGGCGCAACGGTCGCCACGAGTTGCTCGACGGAGCGCTTCTCGTGACGCCGCTGGGCTCGAGCCGTCACCAGTCGCTCTGCCTCGCCCTCGGCGCCGCGCTGCGGGCGTACGTGTTGCGTGAGCGGATCGGCGCGGTCTTCGCCCCCGGGCGGGTGATCGTGGACGACCGCACCGCGCTCGAGACGGACGTGCTGGTGGTTCCTGGCGCCGACGCCGCCCGTCAGCCGTGGGAGTCGCACCCCGCCCCGTTGCTCGCGGTGGAAGTGCTCTCGCCGAGCACACGCTCCTTCGATCACCTGCAGAAGCGGGCCGCCTACCTGCGCCGGGGCGCGGCCGAATACTGGATTGTTGACAGCGAGAAGGGCGAGATGTTGCGCGTGCGGCCCGGCCTGGAGGACGAGGTCACGTCGTCCCAGCTCGTGTGGGCGCCCGGTGCTGACGTGCCGCCGCTCGTGCTCGCGCTCCCGGCGATGTTCGCGGAGCAGTAGGGCCTCCGGTCCCACGCGCCGGCTCGGGGGTGTCGGCCGGCGAATACTGGAGCGGCATAGATGCGCGCGTGCACAGCACGCGCGCTACAGGCCGCGAGAATTTCGCCGGACGATACCCCCGAGCCGGCGCGTAAGCGCTACCGTCCGAGCGTGTCGTACCGCCCGCGGCTCTTGTACGGGCGCGTCAGCGAGCCGAACGGCGTGGCCAGCGTGAAGTCCCCCTGCACCGTGTAGTCCACGCTCCCGCGCTGCAGCAGGATCCCCGCCGCCTGCGTCAGCTCCCGCATCGTGAAGTTCACCGGCAGCGTCACCGTGCTCGTCGCCTTGTTGTCCAGCGTCACCCGGCGCGTCACCTCGCCGGTGGCCACCTTCAGCGAATCGGCGAAGACGGTGTACGTCACCCGCCCCACGTCGATCCGGTAGTCGTTGGGGTTGTAGACGTCGAGCACGACGTCGAGCGAGCCCCCCTGCAGGCCGATCCCCCGCACCTGCACGTCCCGAAGCTCCACCACGGGGTTCTGGAAGGCCGATCGGGCCAGCCGGGCGCATCCGAGCGCCCCGAGGGGGAGAAAGGCCGCGAGAAGGGCGATACGGCGCGGGAAGGATGATCGCTGCATGGCTTTGGTGACGAGAGAAAGGACGAGCCGGCGTATTCTACACCGAACTTGACGGAAGGAGCGGTGATAGATATCTTTGGTATATATCATCCAACGAGCGACGCGGTGAAGAAGGCCAAGCTGTTCATGAACGGGCGCAGCCAGGCGGTGCGGCTCCCCAAGGAGTTCCGTTTCGCCGGCACGGAGGTGTTCATCGAGCGCCGAGGGGAGGAGATCGTCCTGCGCTCCGCCAGCGGGGCGGACCGGTGGGCGCGCTTCGCCGCCGCCGTCGGCGCGCGCCCGGACTTCCCCGCCGACCGTGACCGCTCACCCGCAGACCCGCGGAAGCCGCTCCCGTGAGCACGCTGCTACTCGACACGTCGGCGTGCATCGACCTCCTGCGTGGCGAGGCCCCGGCCCTCGCCGCCGCCCTCCCTCGGCATCGCGGGGGGCCGATTCTGGTCTCCGCCATTACGCTCGCCGAGCTGCGCGTGGGCGAGGCCAAGCGCTCACGCGGCGGCCCGTCGGTTGTGGACGACCTCCTCGCCCCGTTCGAGGTCGTCCCGTTCGACGCCGCCGCCGCGGAGGCGTATGGCGCCATTCGCGCGACGCTGGAGCGGAACGGTACGCCCATCGGGCCGCTCGACACGCTGATCGCCGCGCACGCGCTCTCGCTTGGGGCGACGGTGCTCACCGCGAACCTGCGGGAGTTTCGGCGGGTGCCGGGGCTTCGGGCATCTGCTTCGCTGTAGCAGCTTCGGGGGGCCGACCCGGCGAAATTTTCGGGTGTTCGCGCGATCGCGCCTGCGGCGCGCTCGCCGTCGATGACCCTCAAGTATTCGCCGGGACGGCCCCCCGAAGCTGCTCGCCACCGCCGCTTGCTTGCCCGGCGCGACTACGGCTGCTCTGCTTGCCCGCCGCTCCGCTTCGCGATCGCGGCCCACCACTCCAAGCGCTTGGCGATCTCTTTCTCGAAGCCGAAGGCCGTGGGCTCGTAGAAGACGCGACCGGCCACTTCATCGGGCAAGTAATCCTGGGGCGTGTATCCCTCTGGCTCCGCGTGCGCATAGCTGTACCCTGCGCCGTAGCCGAGTTCCTTCATCAGCTTGGTCGGCGCGTT
>Ga0194120_10009660_pt1 | contig 12154 bp, 7 predicted proteins | sample TA2MahCa65mmetaG_FD_148642 | JGI IMG/M metagenome (GOLD analysis project Ga0194120, IMG submission 148642) | Freshwater microbial communities from Lake Tanganyika, Tanzania - TA2015019 Mahale Deep Cast 65m | ecosystem: Environmental > Aquatic > Freshwater > Lake | place: Tanzania: Lake... | reverse complement strand
GGCCTCCTTGGAACCACAGGCCATAACCGACCTCCTTGCGGCGGGAGCCTACGCCCTGCCTGACACCAGGCAAGCTCCCCGTGAAGGCTCGATGTGCCAGATGCGCTTGAGGAACTCTGACCCTCCCCCGTCCGCCTCACTGTGCAGCCGCGCCCGCGTCCACGTAGATCCGTCGCCGGTTCAAGCGGGTGAGAAGACGCCAGCGAAGACTGTTCTCGGAAGGACAAACTCCGTCATGGGAAATCGTCCCCTCACGGTGCTCAGATCCGAAAATCAGTCCAGGGACCTGTATTACACCGTCTGCGAGCGCCGCAAGTGGGCGCAAGACGCCATCGGTTACAACGCGCTGGTGCTGAGCTGGCCAGATCTGAAGCGTCAGGCAGACGAACAAAAAGACCTCGGCCCGGCGCAGAAGGAATTGATCTAACTGCGGAGTGCGGAATGAAAAACACAACTCGACACCTCACCCCGGCCCTCTCCCCGATCGAGGCGGAGAGGGAGGAACAGCGAAGTGTCGAATGAACAACGAAAGCAACTATGGCAAAAAAATTCTCCATCTACTGGTATAAGGAAGGCCCGGAGTTCAAGCAGGCGTACCTCTACAACCTACGCGACAACGATGTGCAAGAGGGTGGCAAGATTGCCAAAGGTGCGATCGTTCAAGGCGCAGTGGGTTTCGCGGCGGCCGAATGTGAAGTCTTTGGCTGGACGGGTAAGACCGTGGCCTTCACCGCAAACCGGCGCTGCGAGTGGCACGATTTTGAGTTGCCGTGCATGGCATCACCGAACCTGCCGGCAAGCCAGGCGTCAGCGACCGAGTTGCGGGCTGCCAATTACGCCGTTGCCGCAATCACGAGCGATGAAGTGAAGGCGTTGGCCGACAAGCTCAAGATTCCAGCGGTAAAAACGCCGCAGGGCGTGTGGGTCATCAATGTGGAACTGGCGCGTTTCGAGCGGCAAGGGCCGGGTCGGCGCGCGACACTGGTTTAACGGTTTCAGCGTTACATGCACCATGACTTTGGGAGGCAGGAACCTTTCTTCATACCCCCTAGGAAGTTTTCTTCATACCTCCACCCGTCCGCAGCGTTAGCCTGTGGACAAGTCCATCCATCTCTCGCCGCAGTTGCTGAAGCTGGCCATCGGGAATCCGACGATATTTCCCGGCGGCGTGAATCGTGCGCTCGTTTTGGTTTTGGATCGTGACCGTGATGAAGCCTTTTTGTTTGAGCGACGCGATGTAGGTGGCGATCTGGCGTGGGCTAACGCCGAAGAACTCGGCGAAGTAACGATTGGAGGCAAAGCAGCCGCGTTCGTTGTCCAGGCTGTGGACAAAGAGGACTTTCTCCATCAACGAAAGTGCCGGAGAAAGCCAAATCTCCTTCGGAATCCAGATGCCCTTGAAGTCTCGCTGGGGTCGCTCCATGAGGACCATTCTACCATGGGCAGGACGGAGTCTGCCAGTCGCGCTATCCACACCCCCAGCTCTTCCGACATCTTCCGAAAGCTGCTGCCGTGATATGATATTGGTTGAGGAACTCGTCCTTGCTTGTCCGTCTGGGCGCTTCCCCATTACTCGCCAAGCATCGATTCAATGATGGAAACCACAGCAGCCTCGAAAGTCCCCAACGGTTCCGAACCATTCCGAGCGGTTCCGAATTCTTCGGCAGATTTCGGAACTGTTCCGAACACTTCCGAGAGCTTCCGCACGCTTCGGCATCATTCCGAGCGGAGCGAAAACCACACACTGACCGTGCGTGAAGTGGCCCGGAGATTTGAGGACGCCGGCGTAGCTCGGACAGAACGGAGCATCGTCAACTGGTGCCAGCCGAACAAGATGGGAGTTGCCCGGCTCGACTGCTATTTCGACCCGAACGAGCGGAAGTATTTCATTACGCCGCAAAGCGTGGAGTTGGCCATCGCGGAAGAAAAGGCGAAAGCAGCCAGGTCTCGGCAAGCAGATGGGGAATCTGAAGGCAGGATTCCGAGTGGGCCGGAAATTCCACCGGGCCACAGAACAACACATGCTGGTTCGGAAGAGAATCGAGAAGCGACGAAGGCGCTTGAACATGAGGTCATGGATTTGAAGATCGTGAACCGAGGCAAAGATTACTTCATTGAACAGTTGCAGAAAGAGCGTGAGGGCCTTCTGGAAAGACTCATCACCAACAGTCAGAAGCTCGGAGAATTGGAGACTCGGTTGCTGCAGTTGAACGCACCCATCGCGCCATCCGGCAGTCCGCAGTCGGCCTTTCCAGAGAATTCTCCGGAGGGCGAACCTCCACCGGTATAGTCCAGAACGGCGATTCATACTCCGCTGCAAATTGTTTCCCGCTGGGGAGGTAGCGATGGAGGGGGAAAGACCAAGGGGGTGGGGAGCGCACCCATCCCCACGCACGGAAAAGCCCCGCTTGGGGCGGGGCTTTCCAAAACGGTTTGAGCGAAGGCGAGACCTCACGATTTGAATAGCTCGCCATGATGGGCAGTGGAACGATGATCGCATTGCGGCAGGCTGTGCTTCGGCGGAACCACGCCTAACATCCTCGCGCTAGTCCGCCATCGCAGGGCTTTGTGGTCGCTTGGAAGCTGGCCGACAGCGACACCGAGAAGTCCGCCTTGCCGGGCTCGACCCCACGACGATAGTCAAGTTGGGTGAAGTCAACCGCGTGCGGCCGCTCCACCGCAATTGGCCGCTCAGCGATGCGCTTTGAGTTGGTGGGCAATATCGCCGGTGGTGTGCCCGTCCAAACTCATGAGAATTCCCTGCACCCGCAGGAGCAGGCGCGGGGCTTTTTCCCGCTGGGCCTCCCGCCGAACCTCCAGAAGCTTGGCGATCGTCTGGCGATTTCCTTTGGCAAATATCGGGCGCATATCTGCCTCGGGACCATAGCCCACTCCGCGCTCATGTCGATTTATTGATTTATTTATGCGCGGACATATAGCGTCAATATGTGGGACTGACCCCTTTACGCTCATGGGAGATGATTCGTAGCAGATGTTGAAGGGGCACACTCTATCGACGTTTTGCGGTAGTTCTCTCGGCAAACCAAATGATATCGCGGCTCTTTGGCGCCTCATATCGGTTCAGCTGAAGCCGATAGGTCGGCGTGACCTTGCTGGATTGCTCAACCCACCGGCGCTTTTCGGCATGGCCATCGGCGAAGCTGAAGGTTCCGATCCCGTCATGGAGGCTGCTCGGTTTATCCACCCAATTGTTGGAGTCGCGCATATCTGTTGTGAGTTGGCCGTCGTTAATACTGTCCGGATGTTCGTCCGCGAAGACCCACAACGAACTCGGCCCAAGTTGGTGAATGTCTCCCTCCTTCAGAAACTGATAATAATTTCCATCGGCCCGGTCATCACCGATGAACCCATTGAGGCTAAAACTCCGAACGCGGGGCTGGCGTGGTTTACCTGCCATTGAACGGTCCGAAGGACACTTGTAAATGCCTTCGCTTCCACTGTAAGTCCAAAGGAGACCGTTACGGAGGTGCAGCAGGTTGGTGTTATCGCTGTTGCCGTCATCATAATTCAGGACCCCGTACGCCCAGTTCGGAGTCGGCGCAGAGACTCGGCCGAACGCATTGATCACTAGACGATCGCTGTTATTATCGGAGTACATCTGCCAGGCCAAAGCCAATTGTTTGTTATTGTTCATGCAAAGAATCGCTCTGGCTCGCTCTTTGGCGCGGGAAAGCGCGGGCAGCAGTATGCCAGCAAGAATGGCAATGATGGCAATAACCACGAGCAGCTCGATCAGCGTGAATCCTCGAGGTGCGGAGTGGCGCCGAATTGGCAGCAAGCCATGACGGTCAGTCGCGTGGTCGCGTGATGACAAAGACTTCGGAGGGAGGATTGGTTTCATGGGTCTATTCGCGGCGGAGCCGATAGTATTGTTGTTGGTTTGTTCGCGGCAAAGTGAGTCCAGTGACGTTGTTTGTGAGGACCGTTTGCACTTGCCAAGTCATTGCGGCCGAGATCGCGGGCGCGAACTCCAAAGCGTAGCGGGCGCCTGCAACAAGATTGGAAGTCGACAAGAGAAGTTCACCTTGCGAAGAGCCAGTCAGGTTCAGCGAGGGAGGAAGAGCATTTCCCTCCACCATGGTCATTATCTGTGCGGAGTTGTTCAGAGTATTATCCTCCGAGCCCGCCCAAATGGAGACCGCGTTCGTTAAGGTGCCACGCCCAAGTGGTAACACCGTGAAGTTGATCTTCGAAACGGCCGGATCAAAGTGTTTGAAGGTAAAAACGACTGCGTTGCTGGTGTGAGTTGGGCTCGCGCCAAAGTCAATCGTGTTCGTGGCTCTGACGAATTGAATGGGCGCCGAAAACACGTTGCTGACAACGACCCATTTACCCATGCATGTTTTTTCCCGGATAAGCTGAATATCGTAGGTTAACTCACTTCCAGCTTGGACAGGGTCAGGTTCCGCTTTCGAACCCGGAAGATCCGGATAGAAATCAAGAAAACTGCAATCGCTTCCATTCAACAGCCACCACACTGCGTTGCGGAACAAGAGCCGACGGGCTTCCTGCTGGCTATCATCGCTGGCGGGTAGCGTTCGAAAAGTCTGAGTAAGAATTCGAGTTCGCCGGACGGGATCGGTAAAGGACACTAGAGCATCACCACCTGAGGCACGGCCGAGTACTGTCTCCCCAAAGACGTTCAAGGCTGTTCCTCCCTGAATCTGGCCCGTTGGTGTAAAATCCTCCACGGTTCCATACTTGCCGTTGAACACGACGCCATAGGTGCCGAAAAGCCGCGTTTCACCCGAGTAATCGATATCTACCAAAGTGCTGGTGACGGGCGTTGTTGGCAGTGCTCGCGGTGGACGGAGGTGAGTTAAATCCCGCCAGGTGTCGCGCTCAATTCCCGGGAAGCGGCTCATTACTGCCAGCAGGTCGTCGCCGATGAAGTAAAGGTGCTTGCCGGCGACGAATGCTTGCCGCAATAAATCGATCGTGAGCGCAGTTAGCCCGGGAGTTCCTGTATCCGCCCAAATGATGCCTTCGAATTCTGAGATCAAATCGAAGGTGAGCCCCTCCTGGTCAAGGACTTTGTAGGTAATACCATCTCCTTCCAAGTATTGGGTCATCCGCACAATTTCTGCGTCGTCGCGATTTCGAATGATCAAGATTTGACCTTTCAATTCGCTCACCCGAATTCTGACAGGAACAGATGATCCGGTGAGGCCGTAAACGTCGTGGACGATGCTACCAAGAGGAATGTTTCCCTCCGTCGGAGTGACCCAAGTGATGGCCGGTTCCCACCTGTAGGTGTCCGGCGGCGCCTTTAGGGTCTGAATCAGCCTTGGCGGTGTCCCCGCAAAAAACTCGATTTTGTCGATGGGTGTATCCACGTCAGACGCTGCCGCAGTTATGCGCACTTGCCCACCAAGCCGAAAGAGTTGATTCTGAGCGGGAGTTGTCAGGACCACCTTAGGCGGCTCATTAGTCACGTAAAAAATCACTGGAGTCGCGGCGGCCCTTTCGCCGAATAAGTCCTCGACCGTAGCTGTGATCGTATTTGTGCTGATCTGCAACCCGAACCAGTTCGTGGACAAAGTCGCCGATTGGCTTCCTGGTGACGTTGCCGTTAGAAACGGTTGACTGTTCAGAAAGACTCGAAAGTTCGTTAGAAAACTATCGGTGTCGTCCGCTTGAACGGATATCGGAATCGGCGAGTCGATGCGGAAGTTTTTGTCATGTGGCGGACCGACGATCCTCAGGCGAGGCGGATCGTTCGTGACACGAATGTAATTCGTTCGCACCAATTGCCTGGTGAGCAGGGGAACAGCAATCGGGTTGGTCAGATTCAGCGTGACGTCCTTGTAGCCTGGTGTTTTGAAGGACATACTCGGACTTCGCTGCGTGCTAGTGCCTTCGTTGCCGAAAATCCACCCATATTCGACGAACGAAGGGACTTGAGTAGTCGGCAGCGGAGGCGTGAGTACCGGCTCCACAGAACCACCACCCGGCGTGACCCCGGGGCCAGTGCTTACATTTGGCAAAAGAGACGGTGAAGTCCTGGAGTAGCTGCTTCGAATCGTCACTGTCTTCGAGTCTCCGTCAATGTCGCACACATACCAAAAGACATCTTCGGCACTCTCGGGGATGTGGATCGAATAAACTGCCTTTGCTTCCAATTGATTGGCTGGTGAATTCGTGTAAATATTCAGGACCGCTTCAGAAGTTGTAAGCGAGCCCGCGTCGGCTGCTCGGAACTTGTTTGCAAAAAGACGATAGGTTCCCGGGAGGAATTGATGGATGGTGATAGACTCCGGCAGACGTCCCCCTTCTATTACGTCGTACTCAAACGTAGCGAACGGCGCGACGTCGGCTGCCCCTGCATCTCGTCGATTGACAACCACGTTTTGCCCATTCCTCACATAGGGCGTCAGTAGTTGCAAATCCAGGTCTGCAGGTCTGTCGCCCCAATTCAGAACAAACCGCATACCCTTCAGAAGCACTGGCGACATGAAGAACTCTTGTCGGATGATTCCTCCTTCTTGCAGCACGACCTGACGGTTGACGTAATTGTAATAGCCGGATTTCTTGCCGTTGAGCTCTATCTCGTTAAAGGTCGATTGATCGACAAAATTCACTGGCCGGTTGAGCCCGACGACAAGACGGTTGGCATAAAAGTCTGCCCGCATTGATCCTGGTTTGATTCCATACAGTTCGTAGTCGCCGTTGACGTCAGTTGTTGTGCAGTAGTAATTGGCTCCTGGGTTGGTTGGATCGCCGCCGCAGACTTCCGCCCCTGGGATTGGGCGGCCCGTGGTCGCGTCTTTAACCAAACCGCGAATAATGCCTCCCAAAGTCAAGCGTGCAGCCTCGCTCCTGACAGAAGAGCAGTATTTGTTGCTAAGTATAACGACATAGTATCCCTCGTTGGCTTCGGTCACGTTGGTCAGGGTTAAGGTCGGTGACGGTATCGCCCCATTCGACGCATAGAGTTGGCCCGAAGCTCCAGGGATCAGAGTCAAAGGCGAATTGGGCGGCACCGTCTTCGAGTCGCCCGGTCGCGTACTCGGGGCAAAATACCACTGGTAAGCGACAAAAGGTATCTCTTTGAGACCGGCGCTGAACTCCACCCTGCTGCCCTTCCTTGCCGCTAAATCCTGTGGCTGCCGTTCGACGACGGGGCAACTCGGATCGACGACATAATTGACCAGGAGTTTCACGTTACCCTCTTCGTTGCTGATCCCGTCCACCGCGAGTTGAACCTGAGTCGCGTCGGTCAAACCGATTCGCAACAGACGGCTTCGAGTACCGGAACTCGTCTTGGCCGCCTGCGCGAAGTTCGTCAGGGCACCGGTCACTGGCAAATTCGTGTAAAGCGCCAGGATCGTCCGAATGGAACTCTCTTGAGAGTCCACCGTGAGAAACCCAGGGTCGTTCGGCGCCTTCCAGCTATACCAAATCGATCGTGCCGAAGCTTGGCTCGAACTGTGCACCGGTTCATTCGTCTCGCGAGTCGCGAAGATATTGTAACCGGTCACCAATGTATTGGTCCCGGGGATGGTGATCCGATTAGTATAATGGTCGTTGGGCGGTGGGATATAAACCGTGACGCGCGTCAAGACGGAGTTCGTCCAGCCGTGGTCATTGGTCATTGTGACCAAGTAATAGCCGCTGTTCAGGGGTGAGACATTGCTGAGGGTCAGCGAGCTACCGGTTGCCCCCGGCAAAGCACCAAAGCTGCTTACCGTGATGCTATTGGTTCTCACCCAATAGTTGGTTAGCATGAGAGCGCTGCCATCGATGCCCGAAACCGGCACGTTCGTTCTCTCGATAAAGATTCTTGAGCCCGTGATCGAACTGGCCAGGCTGAGGCGCTGCGAAGGACTTAGAGCACGGTCGGTGTATGGGTACCATTGGCTCAGCAATGGTGGAACTACCGATTCGCTAAAGAACCATTGATAACGGATAGGACTGCAGCTCTCTGCCCCAATATCGAGTTTCACGCTTTCTCCCTCTTTGGTCTTGCCGTGCTCAATGGGTTGCGCCAGTGAGTTGGTGATCCACGGTCCGGCATGCACGGTCAGAGTCGCAACCCGGCTGGTAACAGATCCCGCCACATTCGATACGATCACGCGATAGTCACCCGAATCGTCTGGACCCAGATTAACCAGCTTCAAATCGCTCCCCGTCGCGACGGTTCCCGCGCGCAGGAGATTCATCCCGCCCTTTTGCCACTGATACGATAGCGGCCGCAGACAAAGATCATCCGCGGTCACGCTGAACGTAAACTCAGTGCAATCCCGGCGATGGCCGCCGCTCGGGTGCGAGGAAATCTTTGGAAGCGGATCCACCGTCAGTCTGGCCACGCGGCTGGTCACCGACCCATACTCATTCCGCACAACGACCGAGTATCCGCTGGAAGCCAGCGAAAGTATGCTTGCATCGTTGGTTTTCACGGAAGGGAAGCTGAGCGGCACACTCGTGGCGCCGGGAATGTCAACGCCGTCCCGACGCCATTGATATGAGAACGGAGGACATCCCGCCGGAACGACGCTGAAAGAGACAGGCCGGCACTCGCGCACGTCGAGAACGTCAGATGGTTGCTGACGAATTTCGGGCGGGAGACGCAACGAAACTCTCGCAATCCGGCTATTGGTCTGTCCGGCACAGTTATCAATCAAGATACGATACAACCCTTCGTCGCTTGGCCGGGCGCTATCGGAGATCTTGATTCTCAATTTCTCCGGCGTCGAATTGGGCGGGAAGATTTGAGTTACCGTGGTGCGCTGACCGGTGGGATCGAGATCCGGATTGATCACTTTGATCTGGCCCGCGGCATCCAACTCGATCTTCTGCCACTGGTAGGTAATTGGAGCTAGACTCTCTACCTCCACGGACAGGTAACAGGGATCACATGCCAAAACGATCTGGTCGTCGCAGTTTTTCGTGATCTGCGGCGGCAGCACCGTCGTCGTTTGAGTAAGATCGATCTTGACGTTACCGACAGCATTATTTCTTCCGTCCACTGCAATCGAATAGGTCGTTCCACTCGTGCTGAAAAACGTGACTTTGTCGAGTGCCTGGCGTTGATGTCGCGCGAGCGCCAAACTCTTAACTGCACCGCCAACGTAAACTCCGATGCGGCCTGATAAGGACCCCTCGGCAAGCCTTACCGTAGTCAAGCTGCATTCATCCGGCACCTTCCAATTCCACCAGACCGAGCGCTGTGCCGCGTCGCCAGCGTGGCCAAACTCGCCCGCTTCTGCGGTGCCTCCAATGTTGTAACCTTCAATCGGCACTGTCACCGGGAAGAGAATCGGCGTGGAATTGACAAAATGATCGTTCGGCGGGACTACCAATACTGTAAGAGTTCCCGGAAGACTGGCTTTGGACACTCCCGTGTTTCTGACGCTAACCAAAACACTGTAATCCCCGGCCACGGGCAGGCTGGCGCGATTGAGACTCAACTCCGACGCGCCGCTGCCGGCGCTTGCGGCGCCTGAAACCTTAACCGTCACAGTTGGATCAGCAGGATGCGCTCCGTTCTCCAGATTATTTCCGTTGAATTTCCATTGATACTGAAGCTCACTGTTGGCCCGGTTACGGGCGCTAGCCGTGACGCGAAAGCTGACGAATTCTCCAACGGCCTTGGTTTGGCTTGGAGGCCGCGTAACCTGAATATCGGGATCAATGACGAAAAGAGGGGCCTCGGCGCTAGTGATCGAGCCAACCGGGTTCGACACGATCACTCTATAAAGCCCCTCATTAGCCGATGTAACGGCTGAAATCAATAAGTTAGTCGTGGTCATGCTGGGCAGGTTCGCGAAATCGGAAGACCCCCCTCCCTTAAACTGCCACTGATACTGAAGCACCGGTTTCCCAACCGCTGTCACACGTGTGCTAAACGGCGTGCCGGCATCCCGGGTGTCGCCGGCGGGTTGTGTGACAATTCTTGGCAACAATGAGAGATTGAGGCGCGCGGGAAGGCTTGGGGAGTTTCCAAATTCATTTGAAACTACCACTGAATATTCGCCTAACCAGCCTTCTTGAACGTTATTCAAGGTCAATTTCTCCGCCGTCGCTCCATCGACACGGGTCCCGTCCAGCAGCGGACCATGGCCCGTGACCAGACCGTTGACCAGATTCGTGCCTGCGTGCTTCCACTGATATCGCAATGGAGGTGGGGTCCCCACGCCGCCGATGGTAGTCTCGCTGGCTCCAAATCCCGTCGCACCGACTGTGAATTCCACCGCCTCTCCGACCGTCGCATCGACCGAGGAAGGATTCCGGTCAATTCTTGGGGCCGAAATTAAATTGAGCGTGATGGTAAGCGGGCCTCCTTCTTCTTTGTTCTCGCCGGCAACCGCAATCTCATAGGTGTCCGTCCTAAATACAGTGGCTCTGATCTTGATCGACGTCTCACCTGGTTTGATGAACCCACAGACAAATCTTCGTCTCTTCAATTCCTCGAAGCTCTTCCCCGTGTAAAGTCCGACGAGGGGTATAAACCCAACCTCTCCGGAGGTTACTTCAATCTCCACGACGCCGTCAGAAGGCGGTTGCCAGGTCGCCCACTTGGATCGCCCCGGACGACTGCCGCAGTGGTTCGGCTCTGTTTCCCACTTGGCATCCACTTCCAATTCGCTATCAGCATCTTCATTCGACAATGAAATCGATAGCGACGCACCGCGGTAGATCTGCCGCGGATCGTCGAATCTGTCGGTGAAGACAGTTGACGGCGATTGTCCACGGACGCTATTCAAGATCAGAAAAGGCAAAATAAAAGCGCAAGGAATAAGATGAAGTTTCATAGACGTCCTTTTAACGCTGACCGATGCGAACCTGGTGAGGTGAAGTGAGGTTGGTGGCGTGTGATAAAGCGAGCCTTGGCATCGAGTAATAGCAAGGCGGCTGTGCCAATCGTAAGACGACACTTATGTGCATGATTCAACGCTTCCCAGATCTCCAAGTCTCGCAGAACCTCTAAATCACGCAGACCTTTCTTCCGCGCGACGCTTTTACACCGGTCAGCCCGCGGAGTGCAAACGAATTTGCCTCGGCCACGTCGGCCTGAATTGCGGCAAAAGTTTTGTTACCCGGGAGGGGTTGAAATGAGTGAGGAAAAGATACGTTGCGTCCAACCGGGCGTGCATTCCTCCTCGAGCCGTGGCGTCCTGCTTTTGAGGAACCAAAATGTCAGGGCAACGCCCAGGCCATTGATGAAGCCATACGTTTGCTCGAGGACACTGTGCCAGTTCGTTTGCAGACCTGACTTCACTTCGATGAGCTTGAAAAGCGTGGCCGTGGCAAATCCGAATCCGCCGACGAATCCGCTGGTCAACGTGGCAAAGACGAGCGGCCGCCAGCCCTGGCGCGCGAAATAAAGAATCATGCGCATCCATCTCATTTATACACGTACAGAAAAAGTACAAGCGCCCAATTGTCTCACTTGTCTCGCTTGCTGGCGTCTCTTTCGCTCAATTTAGATGCGTCTGCCCTGACCCTAACTTTGGCTTGTGTTTCCAGCCCCCCGCGTTAAGCTGCCTCTCACTCGGAAAGGCTCGCATGAATCCTCCTCGCTCCGCTCTCTCACTCCTCGCCGCCTGGGCTTTGTGCTCGCATGCCTCGGCGGTGGCCGCCCCAACGGTCACCAATGTCCGTGCCGCACAGAGGCTCGGCACCAAGCTCGTGGACATTCACTACGACCTCGCCAATCCCGGCGGCGCCGGCGTGAACGTCAGGATTACCGTGTCGTCCGATGGCGGCAACACCTACAGCGTGCCCGCCGCCGCGTTCACCGGCGCCTTTGGCGCCGGGGTCACCCCCGGGATCAATAAACACGTGGTCTGGGACGCCGGGATCGACTGGAATGGCCGTTTTACCGATCGTGGCCGGGTGCGCGTGAGCGCCGAGGATGGCCTCGGTCCCGCGGGCATGGCCTACATCCCCGGGGGCCACTTTCAAATGGGCGAGAACTCAAGTCCGCGTTCCATCTTGGTCAGCGACTTTTGGATCGACCGTTTCGAGGTCAGTTACGAGCTCTGGAACCAGGTTATGCAATGGGGTGTAGCTCGAGGTTACATCTTCGGCCAACACGGTCTGGGGGTGGCTCCCGATCACCCGGTGCATACTGTTTCCTGGTTCAGCTCAGTAGTCTGGTGCAATGCCCGGTCCGAAATGGAAGGGTTGA
>Ga0194120_10009657_pt1 | contig 12155 bp, 13 predicted proteins | sample TA2MahCa65mmetaG_FD_148642 | JGI IMG/M metagenome (GOLD analysis project Ga0194120, IMG submission 148642) | Freshwater microbial communities from Lake Tanganyika, Tanzania - TA2015019 Mahale Deep Cast 65m | ecosystem: Environmental > Aquatic > Freshwater > Lake | place: Tanzania: Lake... | reverse complement strand
CCGAAGGGCGGCAGTTCTTTTTCGCCAGACTTCGTTGCTTGCTCCTTACAGATCCACTTCGGGATATGCTCGTCGCTCGCGCCTCGTCTGGCCGAAAAATCCCTTGCCGCGAACGTGAGCGTATTTATGAAATGGACCACTAAGGTCCGAGTGAGTGTCACTCGCGAGGGAGATTTCGCGAAGGTCGCGGTCGCTGATCAAGGCATCGGAATTCCCGAGGAACAACTGCCGTTGGTTTGGGAGAAGTTCTATCACGCTCTCGCTCCGGAAGCGGCGGACGTCGCCGGCAGCGGACTGGGCCTCACCATCGTCAAACACATCGTCTCCATGCATGGCGGCGAAGTTGATGCCACGAGCGAAGTGGGCCAGGGATCGGTCTTCTCCTTCACCTTGCCGCTGGGCAGAGCTCAGTAATCAGTATTCAGTGTTCAGTATTCAATCATGCCTGCCACTGACAACTGATCACTGACAACTGATCACTGACAACTGATCACTGACAACTGAATACTGATCACTGAATACCGATCACTCCCCTCCCCTACCCAGCCCCTCGTACAACCCGGCCAGGCGCCGCGCGTGTTCATCGTAAGCGGATTCAAACAATTCTTCCGACCGTTTCGCTCCAACGACCGCCGTCGCGCTCAGAACTTTCGGCGGACTTCCAGCGCGAGCCAAACGCGAGGCGACTTCCGCCTTCAGACAGTTGACCAACAAACATCCGCCCACCGTGGAGCCAGGCGACACCGGCGTCTCCAGGCCGTCGATCGCCACCATCGCGTCACCGGCCGGCGCGCCGGTGTCGAGCGCCAGGTCGGCAAAATCCTGGAGCTTCTTTCCCGACGGATGCTGGCTTTTGCTGGCTTCGGAATGTTTGCGGCTGATGATGGCGACGACTTTGAGTCCGCGCTGCTTGAAACCGGCCGCCATTTCAATGGGCACGATGTTGCACCCGCTCGACGAAGCGACCAGCGCGGAGTCTTTGGCCCAGAGATCGAAGTTCCGCAAAATGCGGTCGGCCAGTCCACTAACATTCTCCAGGAACATTGCTTGCCGCTGTCCATTCGGGCCGACCACAAGATTGTGGAAACTGAGCGAAAGTTCGACGATGGGATTGAAGCCCGGGAACGAGCCATAGCGCGGCCACATCTCCTCCACGAGAATCCGGCTGTGACCGGAGCCGAACAGGTGGACCATGCGCCCCGCCAGAATCGTCTCCGCAAACCAATCCGCGGCCTGGCGAATGGCGGGCGCTTGCCGTTCGACGTTCGCGATCAATTCGCGGCACTTGCTCAAGTATTGCGCACTTGGATCCACGAACCAGAACGCTACTGGATGAAATGGCTGGAGAAAAGCCTGATCGGCCTAGTCCTGACTCGCGCCCAGTCGCGCCCAAAGTAGGGCAGGCTTCCAGCCTGCCTCTGGAGATTGGAGATTGACATGAAGAAATCCCAAAGGGATTCCCGGCCAAATGCACTCCTCTCACACCTGCCTGGTTGCCCAGCGCGCCACGGCCTAACTCCAGGGACAGGCTGGAAGCCAGTCCTACTTTACAGGAAATCAATCGCCACGACTTCGTGGTCGAGGATGGACGGCACCACGAGGTCCAATGAACTGACGCCTTCCACAAACGCGGCGGGTTTGCCGCGCACCAGCAACTGAGCTTTCTTCGGCCGTTTGCCTTGCGGCAGCCGGATGCGGACGCGCTGTTCGCCCAGCGGGAACAATTCCCGGAACGGCCCTTTCATCATCATGGGATTGGTGAGGTTGACGAGGTGAATCGTCATGGAGTCCTTTTGCAGCCACGCGGTCACGTCGAGAACGCCGGGGCCCGTCACGACGACTTGCCGTTCCTCGTTCGTAGCCCATTCAATCGCGTTGCGCAGCAGCCGTCCGTGGTCCAGGCACAGGACTTCCCAAAACGTGCGGTCGATGTCCTACGGAAAGTACACGATTCGCCCGCGACCTAACTCGCGCAGAAAGACCTGCGTTTTGTCCGTCTTCACCACGCGCGGATAAACCTTTTCCATCGGCAGGTCGGGGTAAGAGGGAATCAAGGTCAGCGGGGTGCTGTAAAACCGCTCGACCGGCTCGACCTCCACGCGCCAGACGCCGTTGATGATGCGCGGCGCGTCTTCAAGGCCCGCCAAAACCGGATGACGTTTCCCCGTCGCCGAATCGTTCTCCAGGCGAAGATAGGAATTCTGCATCGGTCCCTCGACGCGTCCCTTGGTGGAGACTCCAAACAAATGAATGTGCTGGCGCCGCGCCGGGTCGGACGGATTGTTCGTTCTCGGCAAGTCGAGCCCGGTTGCGAGCTTGAAGTGCTTCTGGCAATGCTCGCAGTAGCACATGCCCGAACCGTCCCAGCGATTGATGAAAATTCCATCCACGCGGTACAGCGACATGATTTCTTTGTGGACCTCGGTCATGTGCTCGAAATTGTAGGGACCGAGCCCGCACGTGACCCACAATTCCGGTGAAGCCCAATGCCGGCGCGGCTTGCCGTCCGCTGTCACCGCGATCCAATCCGGATGCGCCTCCTTCACGTCGTCGTACGTGGCGTGCGGATCCGTGCGCGCGATCACGACCATGCCGAGCTACCGGCAGACTGCGACCAGATCTCCGAACGGGTCCATCTCGCCCAGGAACTGGCTGCGATGATGAAACGGGATTTTCGTCGGATAATATGCCACACATCCGCCCGCGCTCAGGCAAGCGGCGTCCGAATGCGTGCGTTTGAAGTAGTCGAGCCAGAACTTCAGATCGAACTTGCCCGTGTCATCCTCGACCAGCGTCAATTGCGCCCAGCGCATCGGACGATCGAACCAACCGGCAGAGGGCGCAGCCGAGGCTTCCGCCGCTTCGGTGTTGGAGTTCGCCGCGTTCAACGCGACGGCCGCTGACAAGACCGCCGACGATTCCAGAAATTCCCGACGAGACAGGTGGTGCTGTGAATCCATAATAGTTTTCTCCCACGAAATGTGGGTAGCGCGGGTGATCCGCCCGCCTCGTTCGGTGACTCGCCGAACGAAACGGAAGCACGCTCCCGACTAAGAGCGTGTCCGAAAATTCCGCGGGGTCCTGTTTTCGCGCCAAAGGCCGGATGGCGAGGCGCGACGAAGGAGAATATCCTCCCTGGATCTTCGACTGAGGAGCAACGAAGCCAGGCGGCCTTTGGCGCGAAAACCCTCCGGGCGGCGGGTCTTTTGTCCGTGGCCTGCGTTGGCTCGGTCCTTACAGCCCGCGTTGGGGATGCTCGGACCTCGCCGCCTTGGCCACAGCCAAAATCCCTCGCCGCAGGACCCCGCGCAATTTTCGGACACGCTCTAAGAGGGGGAGCCAATTTGTCTTCGAGATCAACCGCCATTCCGTCGGGCGTGTCCCCCGACGGCACAGGCGTGTCGCCTGTGCTACCCAAGATCGAATTTTCAGACACGCTCTGAGCGATTATTCCCAGTCCCCGCAATCAAGATCGAGCCAAATGTCAGCGGCTCACTCCTCAAATTGCAGGATGACGCGGAAGCCGATGGCCTCTTTTTGGCCGATGAAGCGCAGGTTCGGTTCCGGCGGCTCGAAGGCATGGTAGGAAACTTCGCCGGAGCGTCCGCCCCCCAGCAGCATCCAGGTGGTCGGAGCCGGGCCTGGAGATTCAGAGGGTCGTAAAAATGCAGGCACCATTCCCGAACATTGCCGTCCATATCGTAAAGACCGAGCGAGTTGGGTTCACCCATTGCCAGCGGTTTGACAAAGCGGCGCGCGTCGAATCGCTCCTCGCGATACTTGTCCCGGTAATGATCCCTGTGCCATTCCTCCTGGCGCGGGAAATGCCGATGGTGACGGAGTGGTTCTTTCCGACTTTTTCCAGAACTCTCCCGCGGTCCGGTAACCTCGACCTTCCTCCTGGACGAACCGGGCAAAATCCATGACCCGCGTTTCCCAGATGCTCCAGTAGAGCCCGTCCTTCCAACTCATGTGTTGGAGAATCACGAGCAAACCGTCCGGCTTCCGTTCGCGAACGCTATTCGCGAGCGCATTCATGCCCGCTTCATCCTGCACAGGTTTCGATTCTGTGGTGAGATCGATCGCCAGCCGATGGGAGGATTTCTCCAGCCTTTCGCGGTATTCCTTTTGGTGGGCATCACCCTTCGTTTGGCAAAGTTGCTCCTTCTCTTGCGTCTCCACCCTCGGAACGTTCCGCGTTTTGTCTTTCCGCGAGCTTGACCTTTGTCTGAAACCCGCCACATTACGCGGCTCGATTTTGAAATCCGCCCACGGATGGTAAATTGGAAGCCGTGGCACGGGTTTTGGAAAACACTGATTTAGAAGCAATGCAACACATTCGAAACATCGCGATCATCGCGCACGTGGATCACGGCAAAACCACGCTGGTGGATTGTCTCCTGAAGCAATCCGGAACCTTCCGCGCCAACCAGGCTATCGCCCACGAAGAGCGCATCATGGACTCCATGGACCTGGAGCGCGAAAAAGGCATCACCATCCGCGCCAAAAACGCCGCGTTCAAATACAAGAGCTACCACGTCAATATTGTCGATACCCCCGGCCATGCGGATTTCGGCGGTGAAGTCGAGCGCGCCATGAGCATGATCGATGGCGTCCTGCTCGTCGTCGATGCGGCGGAAGGCCCGCAAGCGCAAACGCGATTCGTTTTGCGGAAAGCTCTGGAAGCCGGCGCCAAGCCCATCGTCGTCATCAACAAAATCGACCGCGAAAATGCCAATCCGAAGAAGGTCCTCGATCAGGTCTTCGACCTCTTCATTCAGCTCCACGCCACGGACGAACAGCTTGATTTCCCATTTGTGTACGCGAGCGCGAAAGAAGGCTACGCCAAGGCGGAACTCGATCACGTCAGCGGCACGATGGAACCGCTCTTCGACGCGATCATCAAACACGTGCCGCCGCCGCGCGCGTTCGCCTGTGATGGTTTCCAGATTCTCGTCGCCAACCTCGACTACAGCGATTACCTGGGCCGGATCGCCTTTGGAAAAATTTACTCCGGCAAAATCAAGGCCGGAGACCAGGCCATTTGCCATCATGCCCACGGCACCAAGACCGCTGGCAAGATCACGTGCATCTATCACTTTGAAGGCCTCAAGCGCGTCGAAATCGCCGAAGCGCACGCTGGCGACATCGTGGGCCTGACCGGTTTTGAGGAGGTGTTCATCGGCGAGACGATTGTCGATAATCCGGACCGCCCGCCGTTGCCCGCCAAACCCATTGATCCGCCGACCATTCAAATGGAATTTGCGGTGAACGACGGCCCCCTGGCCGGCCAGGATGGCAAGCTGGTCACCGCGCGCCACATCTGGGAACGGCTCGGGAAGGAAACGCGCACGAACGTCGCCATCCGGATTGAGCAGACCAGCGATCCAAAAATCTTCGTCGTGAGCGGACGCGGCGAAATGCAAATCGCGATTCTGGTCGAACAAATGCGCCGCGAGAGCCATGAAGTGCTGGTGTCGCGCCCGGAGGTGATCTATCGCAAGGACGCCGCAGGCCATCTTCTCGAGCCCATCGAAAAATTGTTCCTGGAAATCCCGAAGGATTTCATGGGCCCGGTACTCGAGAATCTTTCGACTCGGAAAGCCGAAATCACGAACATGCACCACCACGGCGATCAGATCAGCGTCGAGGCTCTGATTCCGATGCGCGGCTTGATCGGGTTCGAGACCGACCTGGTGAATACGACGCGCGGCCTCGGGGTGATGAGCCATCTGTTCCACGAATATGGCGCGGACCGAGGCGAAATCCCGTCGCGCAAAAACGGTTCGCTCGTGAGCATGGAAGATGGCGACGCCACGGCTTACGCCCTGAACATGATTCAGGAGCGCGGACGCTTGATGGTCGAGCCGGGCGAGAAGATTTACCGAGGCATGATCGTGGGCGAAAATGCGCGCGACAACGATATCCCGGTCAATCCCTGCAAGACGAAGCACCTCACGAACATGCGTTCGCAGGGCGAAGGAAAAGGCATCCAGTTGGAGCCCGCCCTAAAGTTAAGCCTGGAACGCGCGCTCGAATACATCGGCTCGGACGAATACGTCGAAGCGACGCCAAAGAACCTGCGTTTGCGCAAGAAGATTCTCGACGAAACCCAACGCAAGCGCGCTCTACAGAATCGCGCCGTGAAGGTCGTAGCTGCCTGATCGGATGGTGTGGCGCTCTTGTTCTGGCGGAACGCTGCGAGAGTTTGTAGGCTGGGCTTCGGTGACACGGTTGAGAAGCTCAGATGTTGACCACAGAACAACTGAACGGCTTGATGACAGACCTCGATTCTGATCGTGTGGAAAGAACGACTTCGACCAAGAACACGGACAAGTTCGGGGAAGCTGTTTGCGCCTTTGCCAACGATTTCCCCAATCATCGACAGCCGGGATATCTGCTCGTCGGGATCGACAACACCGGCAAGCCTTGCGGACTGAAAGTCACTGACGAACTCCTGCTCGATCTCGGGGCTCTCCGCTCGGACGTCAATCTCGAACCGCTGCCTGCCTTGACGGTGCAGAGGCACATGTTGCCCGAAGGCGAGGTCGCAGTGGTGGAAGTGCTACCATCCGATCTGCCCCCCGTGCGCTACAAAGGCCGGGTCTGGATACGTGTGGGCCCCTCCCAGCGGGGAGCCAACCAGCAAGAGGAGCGGATTCTGACCGAGAAGCGGACGGCCCTGCAGAAGACCTTCGATGCCCGCCCATGCGAGGGATGCACGCTGGACGATCTGGTCATGGACTTGTTCCTGGTTACTTACCTCCCAGCCGCCGTGGCGCGGGAGATCATCCCAGCGATCCGCAACTGGCTTTGCCCGCGGGCGACATTTCCCCGGCGGGGTACGTGGTCATGCAGCACGCTGTCCGGGCCGACCGTCCCGTCAAAGCTTACCAGAAATGGATGAAGCGAATTCCTGAAGTCTATCACGAGGAAGTCCTGACCGACCCCAATGGGGGCGCTGTCTCGACTGAGACGGATCGAGAATGCCTTTCCACCGTGAAGCACTATCGTAGTCTGATGCCCATGGCCCAGGAGGCGCTCAAGCCCATCTTCCACCTCAAGGCGGCAGACGGCGCTCTGGGCGGGCACATCTACGCGGTTCAGGAGTGCTACGATGATTTCAAGAGACTGGCGAGCGCGATAGCACACAAATGCGGAGTTCCTCTGCCATGACTCCTGCCCCGCCCAAAAAGCTCATCGAAGGTTGCGCTCCCTCTGGGCAACAACGCTCGCACTTCCTCAATAGTTCGGGTCCCAAACCAGAAGGAAACACCATGACTACCCGCTTCTCCCGCCGACAAGTGTTGCAGTTGGGCGGCCTGGCCGCCCTCTCGCCCGCGGCGTTGTCCGCCCAAATTTCCGGTTCCACCACGGAATGGCCGCCGAAACTCGGCCCCGGCACGCCGAGGATTTGCTTGGGCGCCGGGCGCTCCGAGGAAGCCCACCTGCGCCAGTTGAAACAGGTCGGCGTGGATTACGTGCTCATGGGCGGGCCGCGCATTCCCTGGACGGAGGAAAGCTTGCGCCAGATCCTGGACCGCTACAAAGGCGGCGGCATCACCGTGATCAATATGATGATCGGCGGCATGAACGACATCATTCACGGCGGACCGAACCGCGACCGCGAGATCGAGAACCTTATCGCTTCCATCCGCGCCGCGGGCAAAGCCGGCTTGCCGGTCATTGAGTACAATTTCTACGCCCATCGACTGACCGAAGGCTACAAGGAGGAAGTTGGGCGCGCCGGGGCCGGCTACACAGCGTACGATTACGAGTTGTCCAAAAACCTTCCACCTCGCGAAGGGGTGGGCACTCACACGCGCGCTGAGCAGTTGAAAAGGGCTGAATACTTCCTCAAGGCGATCATCCCCGAAGCGGAGAAAGCCAACGTCCGGTTCGCGCTCCATCCGAACGATCCGCCCGTGCCCATGAGCCGGGGCTCCGAGCAACTCATGGACACGGTGGAACATTGGTTCGAATACCTCGACCTCGTGAAAAGCCCTTACAACGGCATGACCTTTGACTGCGGCGTCACACGCGAAACGGGCGCCGATCCCGTGAAAGTTTGCCGGACGCTCGGCGAACGCGACGTCATCAATCACGTCCACTTCCGCAATGTCGTCGTCCGGAAGCCCTACGTGGATTACACGGAGGTGTTCCTCGACGAGGGACAGGTCGATATGTTCGCAGTGATGAAAGAGTTGGTGCGACAAAAGTATTCGCGCGGGCTTTATCCCGAACATCCCCGCGCGCTCGACATCGATCGCGAACGCGGCATCCGAAACTCGTACCCAGGCGGGGGCGGACTCGTGGGCGAGATTTACAACGTCGCGTACACAAAGGCCATGCTCCAGGCCGCGTTGTCGCTCTGAGAACAGGGGAGCACACGCGCCTCGCGTGTTCCGGTCGGCGCCCTCGCCGACCGGAATGACCTCATCGGTCACTCACTATCGCATGACTTCTTTCATCGCACCTATGTGGTTGGCGAGGGCGCCAACCATGGCACGCGGGGCGCATGCACTCCCCTGTTCGAGTCAATAGATACGTCCGAGAAGCTATGACAACGACGCAATTCAATGTTCCTTCGACGATCCTCGTCGGTGGAGGTGTCAGTCAACAGCTCGCCGCGCAGGCTGCCCGCTTGGGAGGACGGCGAGAGTTGCTCGTGACGGACGCCACCATGGTGGCAAGCGGATTGGCGGGACGCTGCGTGGATCAACTCAAGGCCGCAAACATTCCTGCCGCCGTTTTCTCGGGCGTTCAGCCGGACCCAACGGACAAGAACGTCGCCGAGGGCCTGGCGTTGTTACGAAGGGAGAACTGCGATCTTGTCATTGGCCTCGGCGGAGGCAGCCCCATGGATGCCGCCAAGGTCATCGCCGTCGCGGCTACGAACGACGCGCCGATTCGCGAATTTGCCGGCTATCATCGCATCGCCAAGCCCGGCCTTCCTTTGATCTTGATTCCCACGACTGCCGGCACCGGCAGTGAGGTAACCAAAGTGGCAGTCGTCACCGACACCGAACGCGACGTAAAGATGATGATGCTCGACGCGCATCTGCTCGCGCGCGTCGCGCTAGTGGATTATGAATTGAGCCTGACGATGCCCACTTCTCTCACGGCCCACGTCGGCGTGGACACACTCACCCACGGCATCGAGGCCTACGTGTCGCGCAAAGCTAACGCGCTGACCGATCCGCTGGCGGCCGAGTGCATCCGGTTGACCGCATCGCATCTGTTTACCGCCTGGAAAGAACCGGGAAATCGCCCCGCCCGCGAGGCGATGATGCTCGCGGCCTGTCTTGGCGGGATGGCGTTTGCGAACAGCAGCGTCTGCCTCGTGCACGGGATGAGCCGCCCCATCGGCGCGATCTTCCATCTGGCGCACGGCCTGTCCAACGCGCTGCTGCTCCCGGAAATCACGCAGTGGTCGCTTCGCGGCGCTGTGCCGCGTTACGCGCAAGTCGCGCGGTGGGTCGGCGCGGCGGCGGACACCACCACTGACGACGAAGCCGCTGCCACACTACCCGAGTACCTTGCCCGATTGAACGGAAGCCTGGGCATCGGACGTTTGCGAGATTTCATCAAGGCCAGGCAGGAAGCATTCGACCAAAAGCTGCCCGCGATGGCGGAAGCCGCGTTGGCAAGCGGCAGTCCGCAAAACAATCCGATCATGCCTTCTGTTGCGGAGATCATCGAGCTTTACCGCAAGGTTTGGTAGTTCCGACGGTATCTCTGTTCTCTCCGTTTGCTCCAGTTAAAGGAATTCCCATCTGCCTCGCGGTCTGTATTCGCGCATTGTTGGACCGGAGCGTTTGGGTCATTCTGCGGTTGCATGAAGACAGGATTCTGTTGGCTGCGCTTCTTCGCAGCCTTGTTGTTCCTCCGGGAGGTTGGAGTTGCTTCTGACCCGCAACCCACGCCTTCCGCAAACACCGTTCGCGTTGCGGCCGCGCAAGCCGCGCGACGCACGATCGATTTTCGCCTGCCGCCCGCCGCCGCCCTGACTGCCGTGGACAAGAATTTGAGCGATTTGGAGCGCATCATCGATCGCGCGGGCGAAGCCAAATGCGATGCGCTCGCGTTGCCTGAAGATACGCTGAGCCTGCTAAACTGGCTGGGCGCGAACGAGACCCTGGCCGGCGAGGTCTTGCCGAAGGCGGTCCAACGAATGCTCGAACGCCTGGGCTCCGCCGCCGCGGGCCACCGCATGTATCTCATCGTGTGCAGCGACTCCATCGAGAGCGACGGCGGGATTTACAACACGGCGTTTCTGCTCGGCCGTGACGGCAAAGAAATGGGCCGCTACCACAAGGTTTGTCCGACGTGGTCGGAAGCGGGCGCGCGGCAGCGGGGAAGCGCGTTCCCGGTGTTTCCAACGCCGGATCTTGGCACGGCGGGTCTGCTCATTTGTTACGACCTGGTGATGCCGGAGACCGCGCGCTGCCTCGCGTTGCAGGGCGCGGACATTATCTTTTTCCCCACAATGGGCGGCGCGGCCATTGGCGACGGAGACATCGGCGTCCAGGCGTTGCGAGCGCGCGCAGCGGAGAATTTCATCTGGCTCGTTGTCGCTCATCGCGGCGGCGGCGCCATGATCATTTCGCCCCAGGGCAAAATAGTTGCCCAGGCGGAAGGTCCGGACGGACTGGCCATCGCGGACATTAATCCTCGCGGCCAGCGCGAGGGCGGCGACGCCTTTACTGTGCAGACGGTGGGATTGACGACAGATCGACCGGAGAACCGTAGCGCAGATTTTCAATCTGCTGTATCGCCGATTTCCAATCGGCAGGGCGCCGGCAAGTCCCAGCGGGCTCGGACTGGGAGACGCCCCGCAGAATACAATTCTGCGATACGGCAGAGTGCAACTCTGCGCTACGAGCTTTGTCGTCCATCCCGCGGACCAAGCAGTAACTGGCAGCGGGACATGCGCGCCCGCCTTTTCCGCGAGCGCAAACCTGAAGCCTTCCACATCCTCACTGAGCCGCAACCACCGGTGGTGGACAAGGTGCCCATTGGCCTGACCCGGCAAGAAGCCGGGCGCATCATGGCTCGGGCGCTGACCCTGGGCGATGAGGAGTTCAAGCAGGCCAGCGAACTTCAACAGCGCGGCAAGACCGGCGAAGCCATTGCGGCCTTTGAGCGGTTGCGAAAGGTCTATCCGGCTACCTGGATCGACCGCGTGTCGCAGCAACGCCTGGCCAAACTTGAACCGGCCAAGTCGAAGCCAGACGCATCCGAGAAGGGCCTCGCGGCGAAATATCCTGGCGATGTCGGCATCGGAAACGATCCGAGGACGCGCCGAACTCCGGTCGTTGGAGCGTCGAGATGCGCATGGAACGCGGCAAGAACCATGTCGGCGACGCGATCAAATGGTTCATGCCAGGCGCCGACGCGGTCTATGCGCGCTTCTACGTCAAGTTTTCGCCGGATTACCAATACAATCATCACTTCGTGTGGCTGGGCGCGAATCAGCGCACGAACAAATGGTCCGCCTTCGGGAAGGCCGGCCTCAAACCGAACGGCACTTACTATTCCACGCGCATGGAACCCTGGTTTGCCTGGGGCAAGAATCCATCTCCGGGCGAGGTGAGCTTCTACACGTACTATCTCGACATGGAACCGGATCGGAAGATGAACAAGTATTGGGGCAACAGCTTTTTTCCGTCAGGCCCCGGCAAAGGCGCGGCCGCCGGCCCCGCCCGCGTCATCCCGCCGCTGAATCAATGGCAATGCTGGGAGTTCATGATCCAGGCGAACACCGCGCCGGATAGAGCTGATGGCAAACAAGCCATGTGGGTCGATGGAAAACTGGTCGGAGAATTCACCGGCATCCGCTGGCGCAGCGACCTGGATTTGAAAGTGAATTGCCTCTGGCTCGAACACTACGGCTACGACGAAGGCGATCCCACGAAACGGTATTGGAAGAACCGATAATCCGTCTGGTTCGACGACGTGGTCGTGGCGCGGCGCTACATCGGGCCGATGAGCGATTGAAGCTTAGTGGTCCATTTCATAAATACGCTCACGTTCGCGGCAAGGGATTTTTCGGCCAGACGAGGCGCGAGCGACGAGCATATCCCGAAGTGGATCTGTAAGGAGCAAGCAACGAAGTCTGGCGAAAAAGAACTGCCGCCCTTCGGGTTGCGCCG
>Ga0194120_10009655_pt1 | contig 12157 bp, 10 predicted proteins | sample TA2MahCa65mmetaG_FD_148642 | JGI IMG/M metagenome (GOLD analysis project Ga0194120, IMG submission 148642) | Freshwater microbial communities from Lake Tanganyika, Tanzania - TA2015019 Mahale Deep Cast 65m | ecosystem: Environmental > Aquatic > Freshwater > Lake | place: Tanzania: Lake... | reverse complement strand
TCATTGAAGAATCTGTAAAAATCAACTTTTTGGCTGCGCACATAGTTAGGATCTAATTTAGAACCATCTCTCATCCAAGCAATGTCTCTATCCAATCTGCTAAGTTCATAATCTTTAAACCCTTTGAAACGACGCTCTGGGGTTTCAAGATTCTTCATCATATATACCCATGCAGATTCTAACTGATCTACATAGCTTTCTGGCAGTATTTGCATGCTTTGCCAAGTAGGTGTGCGTAAAACAGGGGTGTCGAACCAGACTCTTTGATAGGTGTTAGAATATATCTGTCTCAATCCCAACATAGATACCATGAGTTCTGCGAAGCTGGTCACTGACAGGTTGTTCATGGTTATGATAAAAGTTATACTGGATCTTTCGGGCACCTCAACAAGAAACTGATTGACTCTATCCCACAACAATCTAAAATCCAATCCATGTCTGATGTATTCTGCCTTTTTCATCCATGCATCGAGACTGACATACTGCATAAAATGTTCAATCTTTTGTCCTCGACACAATATCTTGACATAGCCTAGATATCGTTGCCACAGTTTGTCTTCTACAGAAAAGTTACTGGTAACATTGAGATGCAGACGCGGATTGTGATGACCAAGCACATAATCAAACACTCGATATGTGTTCTTGTCCATAAGTGGTTCACCACCGGTCATACGAAAATGTTCTAGCTCAGGATACAATTCGGGCCACCATTGCCAAAATGCATCCACATAGGGATTGTTTTCTTTGTTGGGTATAGGCCTACGATGTCCAGTGAAATAAGCAGGATCATTATGTGGAATCGATGTAGGGAACGCGCCTTCTCTTTTGACTTCTTCCATCCAGCTGGAACTGAATTGTGGGCTACAATAACTACACTTGAGATTGCATGCCGAGTTAAAGTTAACTTCAACGTAGCTAGGAATAATATCTTGATCCCAAGGTGCTGATACGATTTTTTCAAAATCTCGAGCAGCCCAGGGTTCACCAGACCGATAATGACGATCACTAAGTTTTCCGTTATCTTCCATGGTCCAACAATATTGACATTCGTTTGGACGGGTGCCAGCCAACATTAATTGGCGCTGACTCTTTTTATATGTTGTATTGTGTAACCCACTGGGACTACGTTGGATATCTTCAATCAGTATCTTATGCAAAGGTGGATGATAACAACTATTGGTGTGTCCTGTAGTAAGATGCAGACTGACCTGCTTCCATTTGGCCAAACACAGACTAGGACTCACTGAATCCAGTTTTTCCTTCATTACTTCAGCGTTACTTAAAAACTTTGATTTAAAGTTTTCTGTAACTTCATCACCTTTGTTGGTCAATTCTGACTCCTAACTGTTGATACAACTTTTCGATACCTAACGCATTTAAATGCCCGTCTGCTAATCTATCTTGAGTTCCTATATAAGGATAAAAAAGTTCATTTGTTGTTTGTCGTTTTTCCCAGGAAAATGATATTACAGTTTTTCCATGCGATAACAAAAAAGTTGTCGTAGTGTCTACAAGCATATCACTTAGTTCATCACAATAAGGATGACCAAAAACTGTATAAAAATATTTGTACACTTGCTGAGTGGAGTAGTCTAGATCGGCTGGAGATAAGTCGAATCCTTTCTCGTGGGATCCACTATAAAAATCAATATTTTGTTCTTGATATGTTATACCAAATCTAGAACTAAAGGTAAATCCCAAAACAAATACATCAAAGTCTTTGTAGTTCTGATAAACATCATTGCAAATAGCAATATTGCTTTTGCCTCCCCTACTACAGTCTTTAACTTTGTATCCACCTTGATTCTCAAACAAAAAACCAAGACTTTGATTTCTAGGCAATCCTTGCCCGTATGTAAGACTACATCCGTCTAAATATAGTTTGTCTACCATCCTTCTTGCTGCCTTATCACGTCAATTTCTCTTGTCATCACTCCACGATTATGCCAGTTGCTACGGTAGTGATCTTTGAAGAATGCACTTTGAAATGGAGGCATGAAGGCCATGGGCAATCCCAATTGCTTGCCCAGTGGCTCGGTGTAAAAGTCAATGGTATAACCAGGGTCCGAATCTTTATTTACAGCTTTCCATATGTTAAACAGACAATCAAATGACTGTACCTCACGATAATCCCAATCACTAAGCATGGTCATAAATGTTCCTTGTCGTGCTCCGGCAATGGCCCACAAACCATGTGCTACATCACAACCTACATTGTGCCAAATGGTAAGATGATCAAAATTACGCTTATGCACACGATCTTGAAATTCACTCACAGTGGGTTTGCGACCACGATCCAAACACATTTTTACACCTTCACGGAATCCTGCACGCCAAGCATGAAATGCAGATCCATTGGGATAGGTGGTACTGTAGCAATCATGCATGGGCCAGTACAAAGGATCAAAACAAAACTCAATTACCGTTTCATCTTTGCCATCGCTGTGCTCATGAGTTTTCATATTCCTAACAAAATCTCGTGTCCACGAACTTAAACCACCATTGCCATACATCAAACCATTGATATGATTACGGGCGCGCCAACGAAACACAGCCCGTTCCCATGATTCATCCGGAAACTCTAAGGTAAGATTAAAAAATTTTTCTTCAGGCATGTTATCACCATCAATCAGCACGAATCTCTCCGTGTGGCTAATTTCGGCTGCGGCCTTGTGTGCAGCATCTGAACCTTGCACCCCATCCACTCTCTTGGCCCAAGGAACCATGTTCTTGATACGCAGCCAGAATTCTTCTTTCTGTGGTTCATCATAACTTAGGTATATGCAGTCTAGATCTGCAATATCAACTCTATTCATATTGTCTAAAACTCCAATATATTGATGTTGGTTCGTCACTCAATATGGTTATATCGTCCGGATGACAGGCAGCGCCCGAAGTGCCGATCACTAATTTTCCCACACTAAAGATATTAGGCCGAACCAGTTTTCCATTTACAACTTTGACATCAAATCTATGATTGGCAAAAGTTTCTCTATCTACCAACAAGTACACTCCGGGCAAATCTGCATTGGTATAATTGGTCACATTGCCAGTTACCGGATCATAATACACGCGGTATTCTATTGCGACCGGCACTGGCCATTTTACGTTGGCCAAGGCTTTGATAAATTCATCCATAGTACTTTTCTAATTCTTTTACAAAAGTTTTTTGTTGATAGTGTATTGGCCACATTTGGCTTACAGTATTGATCCTAAAATCATTGTCTGTAATTTCCCAAATTAATTCTTTGCTCCAGTCATCTCCATCCAAACCATTGAATTTAGATTTTAAATGTATCATGCTGGGCACAGACAACGGCAATGTGTAGTGTTCTATTCCCAGTATTTTGAGAGCAATGGCGTAGGCCAAATCTGTGTTGACTGGTTGGTTTTTTCCAAATAATAAGGTTTGCATGACTTCTGGCCAGTCCATAATTATTTTTTTCACTGTGGTAAAAAATGTTTGCGCAGCTTTGCTTATCCGCCAATATGTGATGGCATTGTAAGCATCAGGCAGTTCATTCACATCAAATATTTTCCTGTAATGTCTTGATGTCCCCATGCGATTACGAAAATCTTTTGCACCCAACATGACCACAAGATCTTTGTGTTGCAATATGTCAAACCAGTGTTCTATGCTTTGGGGCACCACAATATCTGCTTCAATCTTGATAGTTTGTCGAAAAGGAGTTGCATAAAAACATTGCCAATCATTGTGCAATTTCCAAGTTTGATTCTGTGCATGATCACCAAATGGAAATATTTTTACAAAGTCAAAATCCTTGGTATTTTCGGGAATAATATCTGTAACAAGACACACAAGCGCAGTTGGTTGTGTTTTTTTAAGACTTTTACTCAATATTCTAGCACACCGCACATAATCAACATCGTCTGTGTTTTGAGCGATGATAAGATAACCTCGTTCTGCTTCAATTTTCATACAGTTTGGTCAAAGAAATTTTATTCATGAAATGAAAATCTTCGCCAGCAAGTCTAACCCTGTATTGTCGAGAAGATTTGTCATAAGTCAAATCAAATACATTGTGATCCAATTGTTGTATATCTACATCACCCAAAGCATTGGCCATTTTCCAAGGAATAGTTGGAATATTTTGTTCCATATGCCCATACAATGTATTCAAGGCAATGCTCACTGCATGATCATTTCTATAAGGTTTTGTGTGCATTTTATAGATCCTGGCATAATGTTTGTAATTATTGTTTATCATCCGTAGTAATTGGAAAAAATCCTGTGCAATTGGTACTTTACGGAAATACATTACCGTGGCCCAAAAGTGATGTAATCCTCGTGGTGTGGAAATAAATTGATATGAACTAAGCTGGTCTCGACCTGTGACATCATAGGCATATTTCATGGCAGTGACATCAAATGGTGAGTCAAACAACAAGTTTAATCTATCTCCACACACCACATAATCACTGTCGAGAACAACAGTTTGATCATAGGGACTGAGATCGTAACTATGTATTCGATTGACATTGAACCACTGATTGGGCTGGTTGTTTTTGCGGCGATCGTAAATGCGATTGCCACCCAAAATTGGTGAATCAAACACCACATTGTGGGAACATGACCTTTGGGCCAACGATGCTTCATCAGTTACTATGGTCACAGGTAAACCAAGATACCTAACCACCCGGTCTGCACACCAGGTGGCCTGCTTGAAATAATCAATTACATCATTGTTGAAAGCATAGACTAAAACACCTTTCATCGTTGTTTTTGCAGTTCTGTCCATTCCACAAACCAAGCATTCATCTGTTCTTGCCAACGATTAAACGCTTCAAGTTTCAATTCATGCGGTGAAATCATGACAGGAGTTTCATATAAATCTACAATTACAACATCATCAGTGGAACATGTGGTTAGGAGAGATAACAATTCGGGGCCAGCACGGAACAACCCGCCGCGATAAGGAAATATCATCTTGGCTTCGTATTTTTCCTTGAGGATTTTCTTGGCGGCCGCATGATCAAATCTTGACTTAATTTTAGCCACTAGTTCGTTCATGCTACAACTATAGAGGATAGACGGATAAAAGTCAAGGGGTCCATTGGACCCCTTGTGATATGTATTTGTCCGATTTATTAGTTAGACGAGCTTATGGTTGGTGTGCCCCAAGTATTGGTCAAATAACCTGTGGATGGCGCGACAAGAGTCACAGTGCTGTTAGTGTTACCATCTACATCTTCTTCTGGATCGGCTTCCGCATCATCATACAGCACTGTAATAACCATTACATTGCTTGACGATGCTCGAACACTGATTTGGACATAATTAACAGTGTAGTCAGTGTCGGTAGCATACTGTTTAAACACTACAGTATCGGAGCTAGTCAAATCATACCAACCAGTGCCGGTAAGATGCGTGCTGGGACTGCCGGATCCACCAACCTTTGTGGTGCCGGTGTAACTCGTGCCTGCGATAACTTGGGTAGATGTGCCTGTGGTCCAATTCAAAGTTCCGGTTGCATTCAACAAATTAGTCCATGATGTATTTTTAGCATTGGATGAACCAGCTGACCTATATCCTGACCATGTAACACGACCACCGGCATTAAAGAAATAACGCACTGCATCGGCACTGGACCAAGTTATAGTGTGCGTAAAGGTGGTAGTGGTGCTCCATGCGGCGGTGCGTGTGACAGATCCACCTGAGGTTATAGTAGTGCCTACCGCGAATAAGTTATTTCGATTTGGTAACTGGAAGACAGTTGTGATATTCGCACTTAGTGCGGCAAAGGCCGAAATGGTATCACCGACCGTTGGATTATTAATATTAGTGATAGATGATTGTTGGTGGCCTGCTGCAGTGGCAATCCTGCCCAACAACGTAGACCATTGAGTGGCAGTGACCACTGAACCAGCAGACACTGGAGAAACTGTATTGGATTGACCATATCCTTTGTCACCGGTACCTGTGCCCCAAACACTGTTTATGTTTGCAACACTGTTATCACCTGTGCCAGCGGCATTGCCTGTGGCAAAAATATTATAGTCGTCGTCAAGTATAACCGAACCAGTTGAATAAGTCATTGCTCAATCCTTAGTTAATGGTTACGATGGCTTCGACCACCCCTTGATCTTGATCATGCTTGGATGTAAGAGCTCGTCCTATCACATTAAATGCAGTGGCTTCACCTTCACGAGCCGCTCGGGCCAAACCATGTCCTGCGCTAATCAATCGATCACCTTTGCGTACTCTACCCATGACCAACACAGGCACACGACCTGTCATGGCCACTGGTGGATGTGTTTCGTCATCCCCAGCGCCACCATTCATGGTATAGGCCGGCCTAGTTGAAATTACTCCAATCACTTCATCGGTAGCTTCTTCCATGGCCGCTGTAATTTCTTTAGTGCCACCAAGCATGACCACTGTCCCGGGAGGATAGGCTGCATCCGATTCGAATCTTTCGGCCAAGTCAGCGTATTGTGCCGAAGTGGCCTTGGCAAATATAGTATTGAAATATCCTGAACTTGAACCAATATTGCCCACGCCATTTGCGCTGGCATTGACAATACTGCCTAGGGTCACAGCGGCTGTGCTAAAATTCACTGTGCTGGCCGATGTTGCTGAAATGTTACCCCCCACTGTCAATCCAGTGAGCAGAGCGACATTACCAGTGGCCCCGTCAATGATAATGGGACTTACTGTGGATCCACCATCATTGACCTGTATGTAAATATCTCCGTCCAAAGTCTGATTGCGCAGGTACACGTCGCTGCCCGACACAAACACACGCCCATCTGAATCAGCACCTACGTACAGGCCCGTGTCATTGAGTACGCTCAGTGTGCCTGTGGTAGAGGTGTTGGTATTGGTGCGCATGAAAGCAGTTGAATCCAAACTATCCAACAGATCGGCATTGGTAGCTGTACCTTTAAACACAGCATTACTGACCGTGGTGCTCATGTTTAAGCCAGGACCTATGGTGGCAAAACCACTAAGGGCTGCTGCTGGTGTGAATGTAGCGTCCTTGGAAAATATAGACACAATGGTATTATTCACAAACATCTTGACCACTACGTGATCTGAACCAGGAGAGGAATCTGTTATTGTGTCAACTATGGCTCCCGATGTACCTGAGCCTGTAGTAAATGCAGGGCCTACTAGGATGAAGCTTGACCCAGTGTATACTTTGAGTTGAGCATTGGTTGTGTCAAACCACAGATCACCAGCTACACTTGAGCTTGGAGTAGATGAACTGGCAGTGGCTGAACCTATGACCTTGAATACGGTTCCGTTGTAAACTTTTAGTAGATTGTTGGTTTTGTCCCACCACAGTTGTCCTCTTAATGGAGCACCGGGTGCCGATGTGTTTGAACCGTTTTCCAACAAGCGAATAAAATTTTCATCCAAAAACTCGCCGTATCCGGCATAGTTCTTGCCCACTAGGGTCAGGCTAGATCCGGTGTTGATGGTACCATCTGCTACCACAGCAAGAATTGAACCATCAGTTAGGTTTATTGTGTAAGCCATTATTTTACTCCTAGTCTATTTATCATACTGTAATGTATCTATATTTATGTAGTACTGAGATTAGTAAGTGTTTGAATGCGCACTGTGTAATCTATTTGAATCTGTCGATTCAAGCTCTTTTGCACCGGGTGGAAAATTACATGTGTGATCAATCGTAAAGCACTGGGACCACCATTCCAAGTTTTCAAGCCTAGCTCATCAAATACGTACTCACCGTTAAAATTGGTAGAATTATCAAAAGCCTGCTGTCCAGCAGGTTCACCGTAGTCCAACAAACAGTTAACCAGTATATCTGTGTATATAGTGCTTGTAGTGTGCAATATGGTTAATTTGTTGCGACTGGGATCGGTATTTGCAGCAGAATTATTATCAACCACTTTAGCATAGGTAGCATTGTATAGATCTGCATTTTGCCCAGTAACATTTGGTGGAAGGTATGTGATTACTCCAGTGGGATCAATTGATGATCCACCATTACCAAAAGCCATTGAATAAATTTGACCTATGTTTTTGTTGGCCAAAGTGTTGGCCATGCTGACTGAAATATTTTCATAATGTATGGCATTTTTTTTATCCACAAACACTTCTTGAGTGTTTGGATCAAAAATACGCACAAAGCCTTGAATTTTCACGGGCACCTGTATCATGCGCGTATCTCCACCATGACTTCTTTGGAATTTGGGTCAAAGATTTTTACATGACCAAAAACGGCAAAGCCAGCTCGTTCATTGGGCTTGCTCACAGGCTTTTTTGATTCAGATTCAGTTTTTTCTTCGATCTTGGATTGATTCATAGAACTATTTAGCTCGTACATTTACGCCCTCCCTTCTATAAACCTAGCTGCCAATGTGGACTGTTCTTGTAGTGGTAGTCCATTGCTGGCTGTGTTGACACCCTGTGCATACAGCACTTTAGCTTGATTAACATAAATTTCAATTTCTGATTTATCATGAGGCGCGGTGTCGAACGTAACTATCACTGGATTCACCGAAGACACCGAATATTGTGAACCGACCACCTGGGTGCCACCCACTTTGACTTGCACAGGGCTGGTTATCTCAAGGGTTGTGACAAATGTGGCTGTGGCCACATCTGATTGTGCAATAAACAATGAGCCGCTGTTGAAATCATTGATTTTTACCACGCGCCTGACAGGCACTGGCGTATTAAACACCACTGTGACGGGATCGAGATCAGTAAGATTATAAGTGGTTTCTAATTGCAACACAAGATCCTGGGCTGCAAACGATGTGGTCCATTGATTGGTTGAGCCTGTAGTAGGCACAGTCAGTGACGAAGCCGATCCCACTGTGGGCGTGTAAGTTATTCTAAATACCAACCCGGCCACAGGTACAGAATTCAATCGCACTGCGATGGGATCTAGGCTAATGATAGTAAAGTCCGCTTGGGGTAGTTCTACCAATGTTCCAATATTGGTTCCTAAAAAGCATCGCACAGATCCACCTATATACACGTCAATGTCATCATTAAAACCAATGTCTGTGGTGTATGTCGTGGTACTGCCATTGGCATCATGCACACTCCTGTCTATTTGCATTTGATATTGTTGTGGCAACAGTTCTCCAAGTCCAATGTCAATAGCCACTGAACCTTGACCGTGTGCGGCAACTGCCGTGCCTATCATTCCACGACGCAGACCAGACACAGTGTTATTGGTAACATTTCTATTGCGATATGTGATTCTTTCACCATTGATAGTCAATTGACCAAATATATTCGCGGCAGGATTGGGTTGGCTGAGATCATTGACATTTAGCACATGGATAATATCATCAGCTATGCCCAGGGGTTGAGTCAACACTGTGCTGTTGTTGAGAGTAATGCGATACAGGCGTTGATTACCACGCATGTCTTGGAAGATGCGGAAAGATGTAGCTTCGGGCACTGTGCTCTGGGTCATGGATGTAATTACTAAAACATCGGTCGATCCGACAATACTGCCACCAATAGTGACCACGCTGCCTGATGTGGTATATTCCTCACCAGCTTGTAAACGGTTACCATTCATAGTAACCCACAATCTGCTTGAATTTGTGATAACTCGGCCCGTGTCAAAATTATTTGAAAGGATCACAGTACCTACCGTATAATCAAAAGATCCTGGATCTCCTGAGACACTGCCTTCATCAAAATCTGTAGAATCATATGGCTCACCAGTGGTCGTGCTAGTTTCTGTGGGTCCTCGAAAAACTTGTGTGAGTAATCTTTGTTCAGCGGTGTCATTCCATGTGGTTACTGCAAACACCGCATTGGTTGCAGCACTAACACGCAGTATTAACTGATTATTGTTCACTATATAGTCAGCCCTTGTGGTCACTGCTATCTTGATTCTAGCATTATTGCTTGGTGCCGTAGAAAATTGCACGTAACGATTACTACTGCCTGCACTTACCGTGTAATTTACTGCTAAATTTTGCAGCCTGTCGTCAATGTACACTACCACATCATTGTCTGCAATGAGACCTTGTGGTATGTCACCCTTGGTAGGCAAGTAGTATGGCCCAACTGAACTACCATTACCAAAATATTCTATTGATTCTGGTGGCCGCAAACGCTTACCATTACGTTCCACTATCATGTCAATGGCATTTGTGCCTTGAAGGCTGTTAGCTAGATTATAGATTGACGTGCTACCATCGTAGGTAAAATATTCTGTTACTGGAAAACTCCAGAATCTTTGTGGATTTGTTGGTCCAAATGCAGTAACAACAACTCGGTGCGTGGCATCATAGGTATTGGTAAACAATATTCTAGTTTCATAACCATTTATAGGTGCGCGGGTATAGCTTTGGATAATTTCACCATTGACCAACACCAACAGGTCTTCCAGCACACTGTTTGCATCAACTATGGTGTAAAATGTCACATCAAATGATGATCCACTGTTGATGTTACTATTGACACGATACACGTTGTTGTTGAACCTTACATAAGTGCCTTGCAAATATGTGGTAAGTGTTGTCCAAGACACAGCAGTAATTACGGGAATAGTCAATGAATTTCCAACTGAAGTCCCACTATAACTTTCTTGAAAGAGCTGACTTCCGCCACCTATGCCATATACATTAATTTGCAAAATATTGCCGAAGCTTGAGGCACCACTGGACAGCACAGTCACAGTACGAGTTGACCAATTCACGTTGTAATCAGTGTTAGGTACCAGTGACGATTGCGTGGTTAGGTTAACAACACGCACTGCTGCAGCATTGACCATTACATCAGCGAAACTCACTGTACTTGCAGTGCTGGTATACAACAAATCTATAGAGTTGATGTTGAATCCGTGTCCATCTCCTAACCAATCTGATCCAGGACGGGTGTTAACTTTTAAATCCAAAGCATCAAAAATGGATCCAGGCACAAGTTCTTCTGGCGCATGGCTAGAGTATGTGTCAATAAATGCACCACCATCCACATTTATATCAGTTACTCTAGTACCAAGATAGGTATCGGTGAATGCACTTTCGTAGATAGCATCCAGTATGCTGGGTGAATAAGTGGGCGAACCTTCTGGTCCATAATCAAGGTTGTCATAGAGATTAACATCAAAATTACCAACGTCAAAACCGGTATTTTGACTGAAATTTGGTGCCATGACCTGTACACCGGGATAATCAATACCTACCATAACCTGGGCCAGTTCTCTGCCAGGCTCATTAGTTGATGGCGTGTAAAGTCCCATCACACGATCTGCTGCATCCAAAGTTGATTGATCTATCAAGGTATATTTTGACGGGTCAAAAACAGTTGAACCGATCAGTTCTAAACTGTCATCAACTTGATTGACAGAATACACTAGATTTTGAAATCTTACCAATTGTCCTTCGACAAAATTTGTGTTGGGTTGCCAATCCAAGATTCGACTTACATAATTGTAGCGATCAAGTTTTATATTGGTTTTTATGGTTCTTACTAACTGACTTTCCAACACAGCCACTGCCTTGGCATTTGTGCCATTGCCGCCTTGTATGGTAAGCAAGGGCGTACTGGTGTAGCCTGATCCCTGATCAGTTACAATGAGTTCAACTAGCTTGCCAGCAGTGTTTACGCGGGCTACAAATTTTGCCTGGCGCACAGCATCACCAGTGACCACAACCTGTGGAGGCACTGTGTAACCTTGCCCTTGATCGAGAATTGTAGCACCAATGACCAATAGTTTGTGATTGTCGTGCCATTGTTTCCATGGCAACTCCTTCCATATTGCTGCGGTAGAAGGTTCGCTGTTAGAGTATTTGGGCGGTACTGTGTCGTCCAAAATAGGAGATTCAAATTTTTGCGAAGTAGAGTTGTAATAAGCCGGACAATCAAAGTCTATAATCGTTCCATCATAAATGTCCAATCCTTCATAACTCAAATTGAACTCTTTAATTTTTACGTGATAAGGCTTGATCTCTTTGATATAGTCCAACACAAAATCTTGGTTGTCTGTGCGGAATATTTGATAAGGTAACAAATTGCGAATCTTGTGATTGACATCAATAAGTGAAGTCTTAAATAACCACTCTGGTGCAAGTTGTTCGGTTAACACATAATCAAAAACCAATAGTAACAGTTCATTACGGAATACGGCCCATTCGTTAATTAAGATTTCTTCATTTATAGAGCGAATTATTTGGCGTGTTTCAATGGCTG
>Ga0194120_10009651_pt1 | contig 12166 bp, 14 predicted proteins | sample TA2MahCa65mmetaG_FD_148642 | JGI IMG/M metagenome (GOLD analysis project Ga0194120, IMG submission 148642) | Freshwater microbial communities from Lake Tanganyika, Tanzania - TA2015019 Mahale Deep Cast 65m | ecosystem: Environmental > Aquatic > Freshwater > Lake | place: Tanzania: Lake... | reverse complement strand
TGATTTGGCTGACCAAAAGGTATTGGCAATAATCCAGACGCGTCACAATTTGGGTTTTCGGTCTCATACTCCCAAACTTACTGGCTTTTTGCCTTCCCGTCAATCACTTAGTTTTGCGTAAGTCCTAAAGAAAAAAAAGGGCGGGTTATTCACCCGCCCACAATGCTCAAACGATTAAGGGATCTCGCCAGCCAATTCCTGGTCGATCAACTGCTGGAAGTTGGGAAGAGGCTGAGCACCCACAAGTGCAAGCCCATTGATAAAGAAGGTTGGTGTGGACTGCACACCAATGCTGAAGGCATATTGCATATCCTGATCGATGAAGTCATCATGCTTGCCGCTGTCGAGACAGGCGGTGAATTCCTCAACATCAATGCCAAGGTCTGTGGCGTATTGCACATACACATCCCTGCCAAAGGCATCACTGCTGAACAATTTTTCATGAAAATCCCAATACACATTCTGGTCATTCGCACAGAGCGAAGCCACTGCGGCGGGCATCGCATCAGGGTGGATGGATGTCAGCGGCAGGTTGCGGTACACAAAGCGGATCTGCCCGGGGTAGGCATCCAGCAACGCCTGGTAGGTCTGCTCATGGAAGCGGCGACAGAACGGGCATTGGAAATCGCTAAACTCCACAATGGTGATGGGAGCATCATCCGGCCCGAAGCTGGGGAAACCTTCGGTGGGGATATCATAGCGGATGGGCTGCTGCTCTTCGGTGGGCGCAGCAACCGTGACGACAGAACTGCGTCCCCACAGAACGTAGCCAAGCATGAGGCCTACGCCAAAGGCAAGCACAACCAACGCAGAGTAAAAATGACTGCGCTTAAGGGTGATCGTGTCTTCAGCATCGGGGGTGTACATCTCTTCAACTTCAACAACTGGGGTGGATTTTTTAGATTTGGTAGCCATGGGTCGAGATTATAGCCTTTCTATGATTTTTGTGCAGCGGTACTTAAGTTTTACCGCCATGCACCGTTTTCTGGATTATTGCGTACATCCTCATTGGAGGTTCCAATGACAACTCAAAAAGGACATATTGCCTGGTATCTGTGGCCCTTTGCGGCCCTGTGGAAACTGCTGGCCATTATCGTGGAAATGACAGGTCGTTTCGTGGCGATGGTACTCGGTTTCGTACTGATCCTCGCTGGCGGGCTTGTCAGCTTGACGATCGTGGGTGCCCTTGTGGGCATTCCGCTGGCGATCATTGGCTTGCTGCTTGTACTACGCGGAATATTCTAACGGCAAGTTTGTGCAGATTGTGTAAAGACTATGTGGGTTAATCACCCGTTTGCGGGTCGCGTTGCGCGGGTGATTGATTCTTTTGGGGGAACAGGAGCAGGCGTCCCGTGGAGAGGGAGGCGAGAAATTTCCGCACGGCAGGGATTCTCACAATGAGAAAAAGGGCGAGGATGAGTCCATAGATCACCGGGCGGACGATGTCACCGGAGAAGGTGAGCAGGTCGCCTTTTTTGCTCCAGATGTAATGGAGGACGGCGAGGGGTGCGATCAGATAGACGAGGCGGTGCAGGCGCTTCCAATTTTTTCCGAGGCGGATCTTCCAGATGTCGAAAGAGGTAATTGCCAGCGGAATGAGCAGGAGGAAGGAAATCGCGCCGACGATGATATACGGTTTTTGGAAAATAGTTTGGGCGATCTGACTCCACGCGAGGCCGTAATCGAGATCGACAAAAATGATAACGTGGATGGTGGCGTACAGGAAGGCGTATAAGCCCAGTGTGCGGCGGCGTTTGAGCGGTTCACTCCAGCGGAAGATGCTGTTGAGCGGGGTGCAAAGCAGGGACAGAACAAGCAGCGTGATGGCATGACGCCCCGTGCGCTGTTCAAGTTCCTGAATGGGGTTGATGGAGAAACTGCCAATGAGTAATTCAAAAACAATCCACACCAACGCAGACCATGCGTAGATATGAATGGCGATCTGAAGCGGGGTAAAGCGGGAAAGAAATTTCATCGAACCTACATGATTGGATAGAAAGTGCTGACGCTTCTATATTTTGTCTTAATAATTCAAGCTCAAGTCCATGCCTGCGTACAGACTTGCCACCTGCTCGCCATAGCCGTTGAACATGAGTGATGGACGGCGGCTGAGTTCGCCGATGCGCCGTTCGGAAGCCTGCGACCAGCGCGGGTGATTCACATCCGGGTTGACGTTGGCGTAGAAACCATATTCGTTCGGTGCAACCGAAGCCCAAAGGGTGTCGGGCATTTTATCGGTCAGCTCGATCTTGACGATGGATTTGATGGATTTGAAGCCATACTTCCACGGCACGACAAGGCGAATGGGAGCGCCATTCTGCGGCATGATGGTTTCACCGTAGATGCCTGTGGCAAGCAGGGTCAGGTCGTTCATGGCTTCATCGAGGCGCAAGCCTTCCTGATAGGGCCAGGGATAGAACGGGCTGGATTGTCCCTTCATTTCTTCGGGGCGATAGACCGTTTCAAAGCGGACGTATTTTGCATCCGAAGTCGGCTCGACCTGTTTGAGCAAACTTGCCAGCGGAAAACCGTTCCACGGGATGACCATGCTCCATGCTTCGACACAGCGCAGGCGATAAATGCGTTCCTCCTGTGGAAAGAGGCTAAGCAGGTCTTCGATGCCGAAAGTGCGAGGCTTGCTGACCATGCCGCTGACTTCAATTGTCCACGGCGACGTGGTGAATTTTTTAGAGAGCGAAGCCACCGACTCCTTGTCGGTGGTGAACTCGTAATAATTATTGTAGTTGGTAATGTCTTTCAGGGAATTGGCGGGGTCGCCAAGCTCATCCGTCTTGAGCACACCAGATGTACTCGCGGGCTCATCGGTAAATTCCACTGCCTGCGGGGCACAGGCGGCAAGCGCCACACTGCCAGCGATCACGCCGGCTGTTTTGATGAAGTCACGCCGCGAAAAGTACACATCCTTCGGCGTAATTTCATAGGAACGAATGGGAACGGATTTATATGGATTGCTCATGGTCTCTCTCCTCGATATGTCTCTGATACAGAGACGCCCCAATTCTAAGGAAACTTCCTTATGAAAAGATGATAGACGGCTTAAGAAATGCCCTCAAAAACTTATCCCGCTTCGAGGCGTGTTTTCAAATTTTCCAGCAACGCGGTCTGGGCGTGGGTCGCCTGGTCGGTAACAAACCCCGCCAGCCACGCATGGCAGGAAATCTGCACAGACTCGCGCAGCAACGCACCTCCAGCCTGCGGCGTAAACGTATACCCCACCTGCAATGTGATGTTTGGAAAACTATGTACTACGGTTTCAAGACGCTGCGGCGGGTCGATGAACGTCGTTCGCACATGGATGCGGTTTCGGTATAAAAAAATTCCCAGCCAGCGAAAGGCTTCCACAGTATCATACGAAACAGATGTATGCGACGCCTGAACATTTTCGACATGGGTCAACAGCGGCTGCAGCCCGACCAGATTGTGCGGGTCGCGCAAATGGTCATACACCGTTTGCGGAGAGACGTTTATTTGTATTTCAAAACCCAATGAAAAGATTGGCATAATCCTTTACAAAAGCTCCCAGTCTTTCGCTGGGAGCTTCGTTATATTGTAGAAAAGTTTATTCTTTGAACGAATCCACAGCCGCCTGCTGCGTTTCATAATTCGGGATGTTCTGCAAAAAGCCCGTCATACCAAGAATGTGATACACCTGCGGCGGTGCATTGCACAATTTGACCCGCGACACCTTGAAATGTTCCCCTTAAGAGGTATAGATCTTATATACCTTCTGCATCGCGCGCATCCCGGCACTGGTAAGTGTATCCACTTCAGCAAGATCGATCAGCAAAAAGCGCGAGCCGGCATCATACGCATCACGCGCCGCAGCAAGCAGTTCCTCTTCGCTTTGCGCATCCAGCCAGCCGCGCAAATGAAACATCATCACCGGTACACTTCCCTGCACTTGCTCTTTCGTGATTTTCAATGCAATGTCCATAGGCTCCTCCAACGTTTGGTGAATTATACCCAAGTGCCATCTCAAATCAGACTTCCAATACGACGCTACCGGGTATTCGATACATTCGACTAGGCTAACAAGAACATCTCGCCTCTTCCATAACGGACGGCTGTTCCGCTTCGGTAAAGAGTGACCGCCCCTGCACCATGAACCTGCCACCCGCCTTCCAGATCAGTTACCATGCCGGTGGCTTCGTCGATGCCGAGCAGGGTTGCATCTGGCAGCAGATTCGTCAGTTGCTCAGCCCATGACTTTCCAAAAGTATTGTGATGCGGCAGGACACAGGCATTGGGGATCAAGTTTAGCCCCTTCAATAATCGCTTTTTAGATGGGTCATAATAGTGTTCGCATAACACCATCGCCCCCGCGCTGCTGCCTGCAATGACTCCGCCCTGTTCGTACACATCCAATGCCCCCTGCCAGCAGGCACTGCCAGCCAGCGTCTCTGCCAAATGACGGGTAAATCCTCCCAGTAAATAGAGCAGGCGTGAGGTCCGAATGGAGGCTGCGAGGGTTGGGTCAGCCGCAGAAGTTGAGTCGATTACATCCAGAGAAAAAACATTTGTCGCCCCCAAACTTTGAAACCAACGCACACCGTTACCGCCAGCCCGTTTGTGATTGTTATCCGGCGCGGCGGCGGCAGGGATGATGCAAATGGGTACATCCAAACCGCCAGCCAGTTCGATGGCGCGCAAGTCTGGCGCAGACATCTGCCCGTCAAACTCTGCACCGCCTTCGAGCAGGAGATACCCCATTTAGGATTTGAACGAGTCGATCGCTTCTTGCATGGATGGATAAATGCAGATGCTTTGCAAAAAGCCAGCAATGCTCAACACGTAATGCACCTGCGAAGAGGGTTGTGCCAGCACAAAGTAGGGCGATTTGAACGTTTCATTTTCATGCTCGGCATTCCACGACTGGATCGCATCCGCAGGAGTGAACATTTTGTAGATCGTGTGCAGCGCACGCAAACCTGCACTGGTTACCATTTCCACACCGCCCATATCAATGATAAGAGAACGTTCACCAGAGTCGAACACTTCGCGCGCTTTTTCGACGGCAAGACTCTCGGTTTGGCCGTCAATGTTCCCTTCAAAATGCAAAATGGGAACAACTCCCTCAATCTTTGTGATCTTCAACAATTCGGTCATTTTTGAATCTCCTCCTACTTTGGCGGTCAGTCAGATACTCATCGGCATTATACATCATATAAAAATCCCTGCACTTCTCACAGGAAGTGCAGGGATCCATTTGAGTACAGACAGGTAAAAACCTATTTGATCTTGCTCATTGCGAAATTATCAAAGGTGACATTCGTGCCGCTCTGAACACTTTCGGTCGCTGCGAACAGACCTACCACACCGCTGGTGTAGGTGGTATCAGAGACCGTGTCGATCACCTGCCCGTTCACATACAAAGTCATCGAGCCGTTACCGCAATCCAGACCCAGGCGCATGTTGCCGCCAGTGGCAGAGATGACATCCGACGTGCCTTCCTTGAGGAAAACGTCATCCTGCAGCATAGTCGCTTTAAAGAAGGCGTAATACCCATCGGGTGAGACGCCAACATAGTAGAACGATTCAGAGCTGCCCAGTTCATTGCAGATAAATCCATAAAATGCCTGCGGATCGGTGCTTTCGTTCTTCACATCCACTTCAAGGTGGGTGTTTTCATACGGCTCAAGGCTCGGCGTGGACCATGTCAGATAATATGGTTCAAAGACCTGCATCTGCAAACCGCCGTTGGCGTATTCCACCGAACTGTAGCTATCGGTGCCAGTGCCCCAACCGCTGCTGCTGCTCGAGAAATCATCCTTAGGCAGTGGATTAAGCAGGGAGTCAATATCGGGCGTGGCACAGGCCAGCGAAGCGAGGACAAGCATAAGTACAGAAGCAAAAACTTTAAGTTTCATTCCATTCTCCTTTGTTATGCGGCACATTGTAGTTGCCTACTCTCCCCCCGCAAATGGTACTTAACTCCCATTCACTCGCCGCGCTCCACAGACACACGCATCTCCACGCCATCACTGCTGACGTCGATCCAGCCGCTGCGGTCAGTGCGCAGAAGTGAGTAGCCGCCGCCAAGTGAATCGAGCACTTCCTGTGCAGGCAGCCCGTTCGGGTCACCTGCGCCGACGCTCAAGACCACCAATTGTGGAGTCATATTCTCGAACAGATCAGGCGGGTTGGTCGGGGCATAGCCTGATTCAGAGAGTAACAACACATCCACCTTGCCGATGGCATTTCCATATTCCAGCGCCTCAAGCATCCCCTCGCTCAAACCGACAGGCAGCAAGGCGCGGAAATTCCCATATTGGATGAGAACCACGCTTCCTCTTGGACCTGCAGCCTGGATCTCGATAAAGGAGTTTTCTCCCAGCTCGAGCCTTTGTCCTGCTTCCGCGCGGGTGACGGGGATGTTCTCTTTCGCAAAATACTCGTCCAGCAATTGCGCGGAGAACGAGGCTTGAACATTGCCGCTCCACAGCACATTTTCAGGCGGATAGATCTCCACAAGGCGCGGCAAGGCCGCCAGTTGATTTTCCTGTGTGGAAGCAATAATAAGCCAATCCAGTTTGCGCGAGAAAAGCGGCAGACGCCTGCCCAGTTCATCGGAGAGTTCCGTCACACTCGCGCCGCCGTTGATGAGGATGTTGCGTCCCTCGGGCGTTTGAATGAGTACCGCATCCGCCGAGCCAACGTCAAGGAAAGTGACGTGGAATTGTCCATCACCTGCGGTGGCAGAGGCGCGCCAGACCAGAATCATACAAATGAAAAGAAGTATGAAGGTAGACGTCAACGCCACTGCACGGAGCGAACCCGCTGTCCGCTGGAACCAATCGCGGATGTCTGACCAGCCAAACGTCACAGTAAGAAGCGCGGCGTAAAAGACGAGGACGAACAAGATGGACGAATCCCCCAGCACGATGACTCCGTTTGGCATAAGGGCAAATAATTCCACCACACGGATGGAGTAGATCGAAAACGGCAGGGCAATCCACGCAATGAGCTGCCCGAGCGGATAGATGATGAGGCTGACCAACACCGCCAGCCCGCTGACGATCATCACCGCAGGCTGCACGGGCAGAATGAAGGGATTGGCGATGAGCGAAACAAGTGAAATGCGATTAAAGTGATAAGCCATGATCGGAATGGTGGTCAATTGCGCGGCAAAGGTCAGGATGACATTTTCATTGATGATCCGCGTAATTGCGCTTGTATCTTCCTTTGTAATTTTTTCGATGATGCGGTTGGTGAAGTTGGAAAAAGGTTCGGAATAAAGAATGAGTCCAAGTGTGGCAAAGAATGAAAGTTGAAAACTGACATCCCACAAGACCAGCGGGTTGATGAGCGCCATCAGCAGCGCCACAGCCATGAGCGCATTCATGCCCATGTTACGCCTGCCAAGTTGCCGTGCAAACAAGGAGACACTGCCCATGAACGCTGCGCGCATCACTGCTGCATCACCGCCAACGAGGAAGGCGTAGAAAAATATCCCGACGACGGCTATCACTGCGCCCATGCGTTCGTTAGTGAGATTTTTGAATATGGAAAAGAAGATGCCCGCAATGATGGCAATGTTGAAACCAGAAATGGCGATGATGTGCGCCGTGCCTGTGTCTTTATAAGCTTGCTGTAGTTTTTCGGAGAGTCCCGTTTGCACACCAAAGAGAATGCCCGCCAGCAGAGACGCTTCGGGGTCGGGGAAGAGGCGGTAGGTGTTTTCGAGCAGTTTTGTTTTCAGTTTGAATATCTGTACATAGATGAAGTTTCCACTGTTACCCGGCAGGCGGGTGACCTCGGATTTGGTCATGTACGAATGGATGCCGAAGCGTGCCAGATAATCGCGGTAGGAGAAGTCTTCCCCTGTGGGCGGAGTCTTCAACTGTCCCCGCAAGCGGATGCGCTCGCCGTATTCGTAGGTCTCGTTGATCGGCACGCGGACGAGGAGCAAGCCTGAGGCGGGCATATCGCCGCTGCCGGTGTCTATGGCTTCAACTTCGATACGCAAGTTGGTGTATCGGTCACGGTAATCGGGGGGTTCTGTCAGCGCGCCGGTGATGAGCACATCGTAGGCGCGGTCGTTGTAAAAGGCGACGTGGAAAGCGTCAATATTCGGCTGGCAGAATTGGTAGTAGGCGGAGCCGAGAAGAAGAAAAGTGGGAAGTAAAAAGTAAAAAGTGGAAAGTTGGGAAGCGGAATTCGCGATTCGGGATTCGTAATTGGGGTTGCGGGTGATTAGGTGTCGAAAGAAGAGGGAAAGAGCAAAGACAAGCGCGGCGATGAAAAGCCATACCCAAGCGGGAAGAGAGGCGGCATGTGCGAGGATGATTCCAAGGAGGAAGGCAAGCAAGATCCACAGCAAGGGCATGGGGTGGATTCTACATTAGATTGAAAGAAATCTCACCACGGCATTCCGCGCAGGTGGATGATGCCGTCCGTGCGCCATTCATTCAGGCACTTATGAATCGGCATAACCATCGTCGGTCCGTGGTAGGTTTCCCATGTATTCGAGTCGGGGTTGAGGTTGTAGACATTTTGATGGACACGGGTGAAACCTGCGGCGGTGTAAAATTTTTCCACTTCATCATGGCAGCCGAGGAAGGCAAATTCCACGTCGGTGTTTATGAGGAGATATTGGCGCAGGTTTGCAAACATCAGCTTGCCGACTTGCTTGCCCTGATGGTCGGGATGAACCGCCACCGCGCCAACGCCCGCGATCTTGACGGGTGCATCCGCGACGGTGATGGTGCGATAGCCAAATTCGAGATGGGCAGCAGGTTGTTGATTTGAGTCTTCGGCGATCAACCGATATTCTGGCTTCGAACCCCAGAACGAATTGTGCGTGAAGAAATCGGTGTACTCAGGAAAGGATGCCACCAACATACGGCGGATATCCGCTTCTCGGGTGGAGGTCAGCTCGGGTTCGGGGATCAGGTTCCAGGTCAGCATGGAGGCGGATTTTATCCCAACGCCACATCCAAAATCATCATGATCGTAAATCCGATCATTGCGCCGCCCGTGGCAATGTGGATGTCCCGCTCCAATTGTGATTTGGGAATCAATTCTTCGATGACGACGTAGATCATCGCTCCTGCCGCGAAGGCGAGTGCATAAGGAAGGATCGGTTTGATGAAGATGACGGCGGCGGCTCCCAACACGCCGGCAATTGGTTCGACCACCCCAGAGAGTTGCCCATACCAGAAACTCTTCAATCGGCTCATGCCTGCGCGATGCAACGGCGCAGCGACGGATGTTCCTTCGGGGAAGTTTTGCAAACCGATGCCTACTGCCAGCGCAATCGCTCCCGCCAGCGTCGCGGACGAGTGCCCGTCGTACAACGCGCCAAATGCCACGCCGACTGCCAAGCCTTCAGGGATGTTGTGCAGCGTGATCGCCAACACAAGCAGCACACTGCGCTGCCAATGGGTTTTGATGCCTTCCGCCTCTTCGATGGGATAGCCGATATGCAAATGTGGCAGGATTTTATCCACACCCCATAGGAAGAGACCGCCGAGCAAAAATCCCACCGAAGCAGGCAACCATGCAGGCTGACCCATTTCCTCTGCCATCACAATAGACGGCGCCAGCAGCGACCAGAAACTAGCGGCGATCATTACGCCTGCGGCAAAGCCGAGCATGCCGTCCAGAAATCGGCGATTGACATCTTTGAAAAAGAACACGACACTCGCGCCAAGTGCGGTCACGAACCAAGTAAAGCAGGTGGCCAAAAACGCCTGCATGATCGGGCTGAGTTGGGAGAACCATTCGATGAACATGTTTCCTCATGGACGATGGACGGTGGCAAACAGTCTATCGTCAAGATTATAAAACTCCCCCAACAATCCTAAAACTGACAACCTTCCTCCAAAACAATGACATTCGCTTAATGTCGCGCCGTTATAATCCGCAATCATGACTGAAAAGAAACTCATTCTCGTCACAGGTGCCACGGGGTACGTCGGCGGCAGACTCGTGCCGAAATTACTGGAAGCAGGTTATCGCGTGCGTTGTCTTGTGCGTGATCCGTCCCGTTTGGAGGGGCGTGCGTGGCTGAAGCAGGTCGAGGTCACAGCAGGCGATGCACTTAATCCCGATGACTTGCAACACGCGATGCGCGATGTCTCCGTTGCGTACTATCTCATGCACGGCAAGCAGGGCGGCAAAGACAACGCCGATCGTGACCTGCAAGCTGCGCGCAATTTTTCCCACGCGGCAGAAGAAGCAAAAATCGAACGCATTATTTATTTTGGCGAGTTGGTCGACCCGACCGCCAATCTTTCTCCGTATTTGCGCTCGCGGCATGAGACGGGTTATCTACTGCGCTATAGCAGTGTACCCGTCACTGAAATTCGCGCGGGCATGATCATCGGTTCGGGGTCGGCGCTGTTCGAGATGATCCGCTATCTCACCGAGCGCGAGCCTGTGCTGGTTTGCCCCGCGTGGTTTTTCTCGCAGGCGCAACCCATCGCCATTCGGGATGTACTCGCTTATTTGGTGGATGCGTTGAAAGTGCCTGACACAGTAGGACGCGTGATCGAAATTGGAGGACCCACCCGCCTCACCTACGCGGACATGCTGCTTGGTTATGCCAAGGAGCGGAATCTACGCCGATGGTTGATTCGGACTCCGTTTCACGCTCCGAGGTTATCCGCGTATTGGGTTCACATGATCACGCCAATTCACTGGCGCGTGGTCGCCCCGCTGATCGAAGGTCTGCGCGCCAATCTCATCGTCCGTGATGATGCGGCGCGGAAGTTGTTTCCGCACATTCAACCGCTTGATTTCCAAACCGCCGCACATCTCGCGCTCGGACGAATCCAACGCGACAACGTGGAAACCTCATGGTCAGATGCATTGGTCACCGCGGTGGGCGACGTTAAGCCGTATGAGTTCGTCGTGGAAGAAGGCATGTACATCGAACGCCGCCAAATGGAACTCGACCTGCCCCCAGAGACGGTCTTCCGCTCGTACACGGGCATCGGCGGTGAGCGCGGCTGGCTGTATATGGATTGGAGTTGGGCGCTGCGCGGCTGGCTCGATAAAGCCATCGGCGGTGTCGGCTTGCGGCGCGGCAGGCGTCACCCTGATGACATTCACACGGGTGAGTCGCTCGATTTCTGGCGCGTGGAAGCGGTGGAAAAGAATCGCCTGATGCGATTAAGAGCAGAGATGAAAGTGCCGGGCAAGGCGTGGCTGGAGTTCACATCCGCGCCGAGAGATGACGGTAAGACGCTGTTCACCGTCACCGCGTATTTTGCTCCATATGGCTTGTTCGGCTTTTTATACTGGTATGCCATGTTCCCCTTCCATAAATTCATCTTCGATGGGCTGGCGCGCGGGTTGGCGTCACGGGCGAGGGTGTTGGGGCGTTCCTATTAAAGGCGCTATCCGCAGATACATCCCACCATTCACCATTCACTAATCCCTGCCCACTGAACACTTTTCCAAACCAATGGGGTTATACAAGACATGACAAACTTCCTCTTCCCCATTCTTGGATATGTACTCGGCTCGCTCCCGTTCTCGATCTGGGTCACACGCTACGTCAAAGGCGTGGACGTGCGCGACGCGGGCTCGGGTCACGCCACCACCACGAACACCATCCGCCAGGCGGGGTTCGGCTGGGGCGCATTGGTTCTCATTTTGGATATTGCCAAGGGATTCCTGCCGACCTTTCTCGCCCTGAAATACTCAGGTGAGACGTGGGTCATCGCGTTAACAGCAACGCTGGCAGTCATCGGTCATTGCTGGCCCGTGTTTGCAGGCTTCCGCGGCGGGATGGGATTGGCAACCGCAGGCGGCGCGGCACTGGCGGTCAACCCACTGACGTTTGCAGTGAGCCTCGGTTTGCTATTGCTGCTGGTGTTGGTCATCCGCCACTCGGCGCGGGCAAGTGTGGTGACAGGCATTCTCGCAGCACCAGTGCTATGGCTTGCCCACATCCGCGACGACTCGATGTGGGTCATGGCAGGCGCGGGGCTGGTGATCGCCATCCGTTTTTTGATCGATTGGAATCGCAAGTATCGGGAATTGTGGTTGGATCGGGAAAAGAAGTGATAGAAAAAATCGAGTAGGGAGCGGCGGCTAACCGCTCCCTCTCACACCACCGGACATGCGGGTCCGCATCCGGCGGTTCAATGAGAATAACGTGATTGGTTGTATCGTTCGGTAATACTTTCAAGCCCTG
>Ga0194120_10009648_pt1 | contig 12171 bp, 13 predicted proteins | sample TA2MahCa65mmetaG_FD_148642 | JGI IMG/M metagenome (GOLD analysis project Ga0194120, IMG submission 148642) | Freshwater microbial communities from Lake Tanganyika, Tanzania - TA2015019 Mahale Deep Cast 65m | ecosystem: Environmental > Aquatic > Freshwater > Lake | place: Tanzania: Lake... | reverse complement strand
GACCTACTGGATCTATCGCGATCGCCTCGGCCAGGGCGCGCCCTCCCTCGACGATCTCGTCCAGAACCGCTGGCCGTCTTTCGCCGAAGTGACGCCGCGTCGCACCGCCGCCAGCGACGTCCGCTAGGTCGGTCACGTCGGCGGGTGACGGATTTTTTCCGGAGCTTTTTTCCGGCGTTAACCAATAGTGGCGCCAGAACTTTCCGTGTCAGAAAGGCCGGCTATCTAAGAAAGCGCTGATTTTCCAAGACATTGCGCACTGTATTTTTACCTATACCGCTCGAACTTGTTTGCAATATAATCTGACTAAGTTACTCCGGTAATCCGGCAATTGCCCCAGTCGGGTTCTGGATTTTTTTGTCCGCCCTGCTAGGTTCCTACCACAAGCCGCCCTCGCTGCGCCGCCCAGAAAGGGAGAATTCTCGATGCGGCTCAACACGCCGGTCACGACCAACGAGTTCGTGCTGTCCGACGGCATGATGATCGTTTCCCGCACCGACACTGCCGGTCGCATTCTCGATGCCAACGAGGATTTCATCCAAGCCAGCGGCTTTACCTGGGACGAGCTCAAGGGCCAGCCCCACAACCTGGTCCGCCATCCTGACATGCCGCCGGCGGCCTTCGCCGATCTCTGGACGACCTTGAAGGCCGGCCAACCCTGGCGCGGCTTCGTCAAGAACCGGCGCAAGAACGGCGACTATTACTGGGTGCTCGCCAACGCCACGCCCCTCAAGGAAGGCAACCAGATCACCGGCTATGTCTCGATCCGCTTGAAGCCGACCGACGCCGAGAAGCGCGCGGCGGAAGGCCTCTACAAGGATATCCGCGACGGCAAGGCCGGCAATGTCGCCGTGGTCGCCGGACGCATCCGCAAGACCGGCCTCGGCGCGGCGGTCGACAATTTCTTCGCCGGCACCATCGGCCGGCGGTTGACCATCATGCTGGCGTTCATGCTGATCGCGCTCTTGGGTGTTGCCTGCGCCGGCATCCTGGGATCGAACGCGGTCAATAATGGCCTCGACCGACTCTATCGCCAGGCCTTGTTGCCGTCGACCAACGTCGCCCAGATCACCGACCTGATGGCCAAGAACATCGAGCTGATGTACGAGGGCGCGGCCGACAAGCGTATCGGCGACGATGCCGGCGCCCAACGGGCGGTTGGGCGAGTGCGCGAGAACGCCGCCAGGATCACCCAACTCTTCGACCAGTATCGCCAAGGCATGCTCGAGCAGAACGAGCGCGAGGCGGTCGAGCGGTTCCAGTCCAAGCGGGCGGCTTTCGTTCAGAACGGTGTCGTGCCGGCGCTTGAGATGATCGAGGGCAAGCGCACGGGCGACATCGAGCAGCACATCATCAAGACCGCCTCGCCCCTCAACCTTGCGGCCTATGACGAGGCCCAGGGCATCTATCGCATCCTGATCGAGAAGGGCAAACGCGAGGAGGCCCAGGCCGAGGCGCTGTTCACCACGGTTTCGATCACCGTCGGCGTGATCGCCGTGCTTGCCGCCCTCATCGGCATCATCCTGGTGCGCCTGATGACCAAGGCCTTCCTCGGTCCGATCGGCCAGCTCAACGAGGTCTTCGAGAAGATCGCCGCCGGCAATTACGAGAGCCGGGTGACGATCGACCGCGACGACGAACTGGGCAGCGTGCTGCGCCAGATCGAGGCGCTGCAGACCAAGCTCGGCTTCTCGCGCTTCGAGATGGCCGACCAGCAGAAGAAGGCGGAGGCGGAGAAGCGCAAGTCGATGCTGGCCCTCGCCGCCGATCTCGAATCCCAGGTCAAGGGCGTGGTCGAGAACGTCTCCGCGGCCGCGACCCAGATGCAGACCTCGGCCCAGGCCATGTCGCGCAACGCCCAGGACACCACCATGCGCACCACGGCGGTGGCGGCGGCGACCGAGGAGGCGACCGCCAACGTCCAGACCGTCGCCTCGGCCTCTGAGGAACTCTCGGCCTCGATCAGCGAGATCAGCCAGCAGGTCGAGATGTCGACCCGCATCGCCGGCCGCGCCAAGGAGGACGCCGAGCGCTCCGACCGCACCGTGCGCGGCCTCGCCGAGGCGGCCCAGAAGATCGGCGACGTGGTCAAGCTGATCAACGACATCGCCGGCCAGACCAACCTTCTCGCCCTCAACGCCACCATCGAGGCGGCGCGGGCGGGCGAGGCGGGCAAGGGCTTCGCGGTGGTGGCGAGCGAGGTCAAGTCCCTCGCCAACCAGACCGCCAAGGCCACCGACGAGATCGCCACCCAGATCAACGGCATCCAGTCGGCGACCCAGGAGGCGGTCGGCGCCATCCAGGGCATCGGCAAGACCATCGGCGAGATCAACCAGATCGCCTCGTCGATCGCGACGGCCATGGAGGAGCAGAGCGCCGCCACCAAGGACATCGCCCGCAACATCCAGCAGGCGGCGGCCGGTGTCTCGGAGGTCTCGTCCAACACCTCGGCGGTGACCCAGGTCGCCAACGAGACCGGCAACTCCGCCGGTCAGGTGCTGACTTCGGCCGAGGAGCTCAACAAGCAGGCCGGCGCCCTTCGCCACACCGTCGAGGGCTTCCTGACCAAGATCCGCAACTCCTGACGGGTCGCTGGTTTCCGACGACCCCGTCCGCCTAACGCAGGCGGGCGGGGTCGATCGCGAAGAGCAGCGGGTAATGGGTCCGTCCGCCGGACCAGCGTCCCGCCCCCGCCTCGGACGAGGCCCAGACCCAGCCCTCCACCGGCGCCCAGGCGATGTCCTGGATGCCGCCCGCGACCTTCCAGCTTTCGACCAGGCGACCGCTCGCGACGTCGAGGCGCTCGAGCACGCCATCCCCGCGCGTGCCTTCGTTGCGGGTGATCCAAAGCCCGCCCCGCCGATCGAAGGTCGCGCCCTGGGCGCGAGGGCCGATGGTCAACCGCCTCGCGGCGAAGTTGAGGCCCACGCGGCCGCGTCGGTCGAAGAGATCGGCGAGGTTGAAGGCGTGGATGGCGCCCGGGCCGTCCTTGGCATGGGAGCCCAGCCACAGGCGCTGGCCGTCGAAGGCGGCGAAGGCGGTGCCGATCTCCCGGTCCATCGGGGCGCGGCTCTTGACCGCGAGGCGCGGCGCCATGGGATCGCGGGCGGCGGCGAGGTCGAGGCGATAGACCTTGCCGTAGTCGGCGACAAAGAGATGGCCGCGCCCGTCCTGGGCGAGGCCGCCGGCATGACCGATATCGGCGGGGAGGTCGAAGGCGCCGAGGACCCGGCCATCCCGGGGATCGAGGCGGAAGACCCGCGCCGGCGGCGTCCGGTCGGCGACATAGCCGGCGAGGTAGAGCTCGCCTTCCGCAAAGGTGAGGCCCTGGGGAGTAAAGCCCGCGTCGAGCTCGGGCACCCAGATGCGCCGGACGATGGCCGCGGCATTGGGCACCGCGCTCAACGCTCGCTGGCGGGCGGGATCGCCGGGCGCGGTGCCGAGGACCCCCGCCTCGGCGAGGGCGAGGACCGGCCAGAGCAGCAGGACGAGGACGAGGGCGCGCATCACCGTCCATTCTCCCCGACCGTGTCGAGGTCGGCGAGGGTCGCGATCCGGGCGACGCGCCGGCGCCCGTCGATCCGGGCCAGCACATCGGCGAGGGTCGCGGCGTGGGACCAGCGCACGCCCATGAAGGCCCGCGCGAGACGGGTCCGGCCCTTGGTTCCCACCAGATAGAAGCCGCCATCCTCCGCCGGTCCAAGGACGATGTCGGCAACACCCAGGGCGCCGAAGGCGGCGGCGATCTGGCTGCGGCCGAGTTCCGGGATGTCGCCGCCCACCAGGACCCGGGGTCCCGGCCCGTGGCGGTCGAGGGCGCGGGCCATGCGGGCGCCGATATCGCCGCGCCCCTGGCCGTGGCGCGCCCGGCATGACCAGGCGCGACAGCGCCGGACGGCGGCGTCGGGCGCGAGGGCGAGCACCGTTCGCCATCTCGGATCCGCCACCCGCCTCAGGACACCCGCGACCAGGCGGTGGTAGAGCGCGGCGGCTTCGAGCCAACCCAACGACAGGGCGAGGCGGGTCTTGACCCGTCCCGGCCGAGGCGCCTTGACGAAGACGATCAGGGTCGGGCGTCTCATCTTCCGTAGAGCCGGGTGATCCAAGACATCGGCGCGCCGGCCCAATAGAGGGTTAGGCAGACGGCGTTGCGCAGCACCCGCCGGGCATAGCCGGCGCGATAGCGTGCTGCCGAGGTGAGGGCCGGCGTCGCCAGCAGGTTCAGGCGATCGCGACCGATCCGGCGGACGAGGTCGACATCCTCCATCATGGCGAGCGGTCGGTAGCCGCCGAGGGAGCGGTAGAGACCCCGTCCGATCAGCAAGCCCTGATCGCCATAGGGAAGGGCGAGGAGGCGGCAGCGCCAGGCGACCATGACCTCGAGCCAGCGCGCCGCCGCCGCCCTGTCGTCGAGGGCGAAGCGGAAGGCCGCGGCGCGATGGGCGTTGTCCGCCCTGGCGATGAAGGCCGCCGCTTCCGCCGCCCAGCCCGGACCGAGGCGGGTGTCGGCGTGGAGGAAGAGGAACCATTCGCCCTTGGCTTCTTCCGCTCCGGCGGCGAGCTGGCGCCCACGACCGCGCGGCGCCGTGATCACCCGCGCGCCCCGCGCCCCGGCGATATCGCGGCTCGCGTCGCTCGAGCCGCCATCGACGACGATGATCTCTCCGACCACATCGCATCCGGCGAGGGCTTCGAGGGTGGCGCCCAAGGTCCCGGCGGCGTTCAACGCGGGGATGATGACGGAGAGCGGGACCATGAGCGGGGTGGAGCATAGGGCGGCGTCGCTATGTTCTTGTAATGTTCCTGCCGTCTGTTACCCTGAAGCCATGGGCGAGATCGGCGATACCAGCGTGCCCGAGGCGCGGCGCCACGGTCGGGGCGCTACACTCAACGCTTCCGGTCGCTACGAGCCCGCCCAGCGGGTCGGCTTCGACGATGGCTGGGGCGCCGAGGAGGACCTGCCGCCACTCAGGACGACCGTCGCCCGGGATACCAGCCGCAGCGTCATCGCCCGCAACACCTCCCCCGACGTGCCCTTCGATCGCTCGATCAATCCCTATCGGGGTTGCGAACATGGCTGCATCTATTGTTTCGCGAGGCCCAGCCACGCTTGGCTCGGCCTCTCGCCGGGTCTCGACTTCGAGACCAAGTTGACCGCCAAGCCCGAGGCGGCGGCGCTTCTCGCGGCCGAGCTTGCCCGTCCCGGCTATGCCTGCGCCCCCATCGCCTTCGGCACCAACACCGATCCCTATCAGCCAATCGAGCGCAGCCTCGGCATCACCCGCTCGCTGATCGAGGTGCTGGCGGCCCACGACCATCCCCTCAGCATCACCACCAAGTCCGCCCTGGTCCGCCGCGACATCGACCTGCTCGCCCCCATGGCCGCCAAGAACCTGGTCCAGATCGGCATCTCGGTCACCACCCTCGACCGCGACCTCGCCCGCCGCATGGAGCCCAGGGCCTCGAGCCCGGAGCGGCGCCTCCAGGCGATCACGGCCCTGAGCGAGGCCGGCATTCCCGTCGCCGTCCTGGTCGCCCCGGTGATCCCCGGCCTCAACGACCATGAGATCGAGGCGATCCTCGCCCGCGCCGCCGAGGCGGGGGCGGTGGCGGCGAGCTCGATCGTCCTGCGCCTGCCCCGCGAGGTGGCCGAGCTCTTTCCCGCCTGGCTCGCCGAGCACTACCCCGACCGCGCGGCGCGGGTGATGAAGCTGGTGCGCTCGCTCCGGGGCGGGCGGGACAATGATCCCCGCTTCGGCACCCGCATGAGCGGCGAGGGGCCGCTCGCCCAGCTCCTTGCCCGGCGCCTCGATCTCGCCATCGCCCGGCATGGCCTCGATCGTCGGCGCTGGGACCTCGACACCACGCTCTTTCGCCCACCCGCGCCACCGGCTAAGAACGGCCAGATGTCTCTCTTCTAGGCCGGCCCATGTTTCGTCTCGATGAGCGCCTCTCGCGCGACACAATTCCCGTCGTCACCTGGCCGCTCTCGCGCGTCCTCCTGATGAACGATAGCACCTGGCCCTGGGTGATCCTGGTGCCGGCGCGGCCCGACCTGGTCGAGATCATCGATCTCGATCCTGCCGGCCGCGCCCTCCTGTTGGACGAGATCGCCCGCGCCTCGGCCGCGCTTCGCGCGGTCGCCCGGCCGGACAAGCTCAACGTCGCCGCCCTCGGCAATGTCGTCGCCCAGCTTCACGTCCATGTCGTCGCCCGCTTCCGCGTCGATGCCGCTTGGCCCAAGCCGGTCTTTGGTTTTTCGAAGCCCGTGCCCTACCCGCCCGAGGCGGCGCGGGCCTTCGTCGAAGCCTTTGCCGCCGCGTCGGAGGTCTGACCGCAAAGTAAAAAATTATCTGGACATCGTCCTTCGCCCGGACCAACACTCCCGAACAAAGCTAGGCCGCGCCGCCAGCGGCCAGGAATCGGGGAGTCTGGGGATGGCACGTTGGAAGGGCGCGATCCAATCGCAGCAGGATCAGTATCGCCTCAAGAAACTCGCCCTGATGCGCGAGGCGGGCAGGGCCTTCAGCCGCAAGGGCTTCCACAATACCTCCCTCGACGAGGTGGCGGCCCAGCTCAACGTCACCAAGCCGGCCCTCTACTACTACTTCCGCAACAAGCACGAGATTCTCTACACCTGCCTGGAATTCGCCCTCGATCTCGCCGATGAGAGCCTGGTCAAGGCGGAGGCCGGCGGCGGCACCGGCCTCGACAAGCTTGCCCGCTTCACCGCGCTCTATGTCGACGCCCTGACCAGCGAGTTCGGCGCCGGGGCGGTGATGATGTCGGAAATTCGCCTGTTGCCGCCCGAGGAGTTCCAGAAGCTGCGCACCCGCCGACGCAAGCTCGACCGGATCATGCGCAAGATGGTCGACCAGGGCCTGGCCGACGGCACCATCGCGCCCTGCGACCCGGGCATCGCCGTCGCCTGGTTCATGGGGGCGATCGTCCATGTGCCGCGTTGGTACCGCCCCGATGGCCGCCTGAGCGGCGCCGATATTGCCAAAACGTTTTCGGATTTCCTGCGCAACGGCTTCAGCCCGAGGCGGGGATAGCCGTCGATTACCGCCAAACGGCCCCTGGGCATTCTCAGACCAAAAACCTAGATTCTACCTCGGATTCACTCGATTCAGCGCCGCAAATCCGCCGCAGATCCGCCGCAGAAGCGCCGCAAACCGCCGCAGAAGTGACGCAAAAGCGACGCAAAGTGACGCAAAACGCCGCAATTTTCGCAGGATTAAGTTGAGAAAACACGTTTAACGCGTTGATATTTACTATTTGTTGCGCTGCATCATGACGCAAGAAAGAAAAAGCGCCTGTCGCCCCTTTCGAGGCGGTTCGGGATCTCGATTCACCATGTCAATCAGCGCGGCCGCCAAAAGACGGCCAAGACAAGTATCATATCAAAAAGACAATCATCCTGCAAGCCTTTTGTCGCGGGGTGGCGTGCCCCGCAATTCCTTGGTCATGATCGACATGCCTGGACTCCGGTTCGCGCGGCGGCGCCGCTTGGCCGGAGCGACCAGCCTTTTTGCTGACTCACCCCGGCGGCGTCGCCTTGGGTCCGGCGATGGTCATGGCCTTGGCGTAGGCGGGGCGGGCCTCGATGCGTTTCATATAGGCGCGGATGTTGGGCAGGTCGTCGAAGCTCCGTCCCAGGCCCTGGGACAGGGTGGAAAGAGTGAACATCACCATGATGTCGGCGCAGGTGAGGTCGTCGCCCGCGAGATATTTGCGCGTCCCGAGGCTTTGCTCGAGATGGCGGAAATAGCCGTTCTCCCGGCGCTGGATCAGCCCGGCCATGCGCTGGGCGTCGGGGCCCTGGGGAGTGGCGCGCAAAGCCAGCTTGCCGAAGAAGAGGCCAAGCAGGTTGTTGTTGAAATGCATCCAATAGAGATAGTCGTAATACTCCGGCCGGTCGGGTCCGACGGTGAAGCGGCCACCGCCGTGGCGATGGCAGATGTATTCGACGATCACCGCCGATTCGACCAGGGTGCGATCGCCGTCCTGGATCACCGGCGCGGTCGCCGCCGGATGCAGCGCGAGATAGTCATCGGGAGCCAGGCGGTCGGCCTTGCGGTGATACCATTTCAGCTCATAAGGCAGGCCCAGCTCCTCCATCAGCCAGACCACGCGGTCGGATTGCGACGCGCCGAGATGGTGGATGATGATCATGACGGCTGCCGGATCACGCCCTATCGGCGAATCTCGCCGCAGCGGCGCCAGAGCTGATCGACGGCGCGAACGGGCATGTCCGGGCTGGGCTGGACCGCGCGCAGCACGATTTCCTTGTCGTCGATGACCTCGAACTTGGCCTTGGAGCCGTCGGCGCAATCCATCAGGAGGTCGGCGCCGGCCAGGGCCAGCTTGCAGGACATTTCCGACGCCTCGTTGCCGTCGAGAAGGGTCACCAGATCGCGGCGCAGGCCCATGACGCTCTTGCCGCAATCGGCGGCGCTGCGCGCCCAGGTGCCATAGAAGGGCAGGAGATCGGCGTCTTCCGCCGGCGCCGGCATGGCGGGAGGGGTCGGAGTCGGGGTCGGGGCGGGGGAGCCCTTGGCCGGTTCCACCTTGGCAGTGGTGATGGGCTTGGGCCGCGCGGTCGCCTTGGCGGGCTCCGTCGCCTTGGCGGTGTCGGGCGCCTTGCGGGCGGATGGTTCCGCCGCCATCGGCGCCATGGCGCGCCGGCCGCCGCCCCCGCTTTGTTGCAGGGGAACGCAATATTGGCCGCGCTCCTTGAGGGCGGCGCAAAGCCGGTTGGCGGCGGCGCGGTCGTCCACCCCGATCAGCACCCGGATCCATTGGCCCTTGCCGGGAACATCGGTATCGACCAGGGCGGCCTCGCGGTCCTTGAGGGCCTCGCCGGCGGCGTTCTTGAGGCGGCGCCAGCCCGCCTCGGCCTCGGCCTCGGTCTTGAACGAGCCGACATGGGAAGACCAATCCTGGGCGAGGGCGGCGGCGCTCAAGCCGAGGCCGGCCAGCACGGCCAGGAACGGCGCCGCCCGACTCACTTGACCAACTTGGTGGTGAATCCGCCGGACGAGCCGCCGGCGGCGGCGGCGTCGAGCATCGGCTTGCGCTCGGCGACATAGTCGACCACCGGCCCGGTGCTGGTGTGGCCGACGATCTTTTCCCAGAGGATGGCGCCGGTCTTCACGTCGACCAGGCGGAAATGGAACTGGTGATAGGTGGTGCCCCATTCGGGATGGGCGGCGTCGCGCTCGACGATCTGATAGGCGGAGCCGGCGAGGATGACCGCCGCCTCAATCACCCGCCCATCGACGGCGGCGCGCTGTTCGTAGCGGCTGGCGCCGTCGCCCCGGCGCGAGCCGCTCCTTTCGGCGGCGGCGGTGGCGACCGCCTGGCGGGCGCGTTCCTCGATAATGGCGGCGTAGGCGGCGTCGTCGCGGAAACGGATGCGGCCGCTGGAGAGGCGCATGACCTCGGCCCGCACCGATTCCAGCACCATCATCCGATCGATGCGCAGGGCCGTGGCGTTGTGATAATCGCCCAGCGCGATCACCGGCGCCTCGGCGCCTTCGCGAAAGCCCGGGGCGGAGACGATTTCCTTGGCCACCGTCTCGATCATGTTGCGGAAGGCGACCGGCGAAAGGGAATCGGAGCCGCCCGGCTTGGCCACGGCCGGCGCCATGGGACGATCCGCCCTTTCCATGGTTTCGGATCGCTGCGGGCCGGAACAGGCGCCGAGGGCGAGCGCCCCCACCAGCCAGAACCCCACCAGACGCGCCATGTCGCCCCCAAAGACTTGCGGATAAGGCGGCAAAATACACTAAATCTGGTGGGAATGCACCTCTGTCGGTGAGTGAGAAAGCATGTGCTTTCGCCCCTGGCCTGCTCTATGTTGCGCGCCGTTTTTCACCGCCAGGCCCCGATCCTCTTGCCATGACCGTGCTCGTGACCGGCGCCGCCGGTTTCATCGGCTATCACGTGAGCGAGGCCCTGATCGCCCGGGGCGACGCGGTGATCGGCGTCGACAACGTCAACGACTATTACGATCCGAGGTTGAAGGAGGCGCGCCTCGCCCGCCTCGCCCGTCACAAGGGCTTTCGCCTGGTTCGCGCCGATATTTCCGATCGAACAGGCCTGCCCAAGGCCCTCGGCGATCTCTCGGATGTCGAGGGCATCGTCCATCTCGCGGCCCAGGCGGGGGTGCGTTACTCCCTCACCAATCCCTTCGCCTATGTCGACGCCAATCTGGTCGGGCATACCGTGCTGCTCGAGCTCGCCCGGGGTCTCAAGCGCCTCAAGCACATGGTCTATGCCAGTTCCTCGAGCGTCTATGGCGGCAACACCAAGCTGCCCTTTTCGGTCGAGGACCGGGTCGATCAGCCGATCTCCCTCTACGCCGCGACCAAGAAGGCGAATGAGCTGATGGGCCACGCCTATGCCCATCTCTTCCGCATTCCCCTGACCGGGCTTCGCTTCTTCACCGTCTATGGGCCCTGGGGCCGGCCGGACATGGCGCTTTATCTTTTTTCCGAGGCCATCCTCGCCGGCAAGCCGATCCGGGTCTTCAATCACGGCCAGATGCGCCGTGACTTCACCTATGTCGACGACATCGTCGCCGGCGTCCTCGCCGCCCTCGACCGCCCGCCCGCCGCGACCCCGGACGGGCCGCCGCCCCAGCGGATCTACAATCTCGGCAATCATCGCGGCGAGGATCTTCTGCGGGTCATCGGTTTGCTCGAGACCGCGCTCGGTCGCAAGGCGGAGCGGCTGCTCGAGCCCTTGCAGCCCGGCGACGTGCCCGAGACCTTCGCCGACATCGCGGCGTCGGAGCGCGATCTCGGCTTCCATCCCCGGGTCACGGTGGACGAGGGCATCCCCCGCTTCGTCGCTTGGTTCCGCGCCTACAAGGAGGGTCGGGCATGACGCCGCCGGACCCCTTCGATCCCATCAAGCTCGCCCGTTTCATCGCCACCAAGGGCATTCCCCATAACCGGGTGATCGGCGCCGAGATGGTCTCGGTCGAGCTCAACCAGGCGGTCATGCGCCTGCCCTGGAAGGAAGAGCTGGTGGGCAATCCCGAGACCGGCTGGCTGCATGGCGGGGTGATCACCACCCTGATCGATTCCGCCTTCGGCCTCGCCGTCTTCACCGGCCTCGACGAGATCCGCGCCATCGCCACCATCGACCTGCGCCTCGACTACATCAAGCCGGCGGAGGCGCGGCGCGATCTCTTCGCCCACGCCACCTGCTATCGCCGCACCCGCCATGTCGCCTTCCTGCGCGGCACCGCCTATCACGACAGCGTCGATGATCCCGTCGCCTACGCCGTCGGCACCTTCATGATCGGCTCCTCCGACGCGCCCCTCACCCGCCCGCCCGCCATCACGGTGCCGACATGATGGCGCTGCTCGACGCCGTCGCCGAGGCCAAGCGGACGCGGGATTTCTCGCCCCTCGCCACCTACATCCCCTATGCCCGCTTCCTCGGGCTGTCCTTGCGGGAGGAGGGCGAGAACCTCATCACCGTCATGGCCCAGGATCTCAAGCTGGTCGGCAATCCGGTGTTGCCGGCGCTGCATGGCGGGACCGTGGGGGCGCTGCTCGAATCCGCCGCGCTCTTTCAGATCCTGTGGACGGCGGAAGTGACCCGCATTCCCAAGACCATCTCCATCACCGTCGACTATCTGCGCTCGGCCAGGCCGGTCGAGACCTATGCCCGCGGCATCATCAACAAGCAGGGACGACGCATCGCCAATGTCCGGGTCGAGGCCTGGCAGGACGATCCCGCCAAGCCCGTCGCCCTCGCCCACGGCCATTTCCTGTTGGCGTAACGTCTGATCCATCCATTTTGATTTGTCATTCCCGCCAAGCGGCGAAGCCGCGCGAGCGGGAATCCAGATAACGCGAGGCGGCCCCTGGACCCCGGGTCTCGCTCAGCTCGCCCGGGGTGACGGCCCAGACTCTAGGCCGGCGCCCTATCTGAAATTGTCCTTGCGGCCGCGGAGCTCGGCGAAGACCCGGGAAGGCGGCGCCTTGGCCTGGCCGATGGCGGCGGCGAGGGCGGGATCGTCGGCGCGGAGGAAGGGATTGGCGGCTTTTTCCTCGCCGAGGCGGGAGGGGACCGTCGCTTCGCCGGCCGCGCGCAAGCGCGTCACCTCGGCCACGCGCTTCTGGAGGGCGGCGTTGTCGGGATCGACGGCGA
>Ga0194120_10009647_pt1 | contig 12173 bp, 11 predicted proteins | sample TA2MahCa65mmetaG_FD_148642 | JGI IMG/M metagenome (GOLD analysis project Ga0194120, IMG submission 148642) | Freshwater microbial communities from Lake Tanganyika, Tanzania - TA2015019 Mahale Deep Cast 65m | ecosystem: Environmental > Aquatic > Freshwater > Lake | place: Tanzania: Lake... | reverse complement strand
TATGAAAAAATTATTTTTCTTTCTTAAGGTAGGGAAAAGTTTCGTTTGGTAATCGGTGTCGCCATGACGCGCATCCAACCCGGACGAGAACGATGAAAACGCTCAAGGCGCGAGTGACCCTCGTGGCCGCGCTGTTCGCGCTCGCCGCCACCGCGGTGGGCGCGCTCGCCAGTTACTTCGCCACGCGCGGGGCAATGACCGACATGCTCGTCGCCCAGCAACGGGAATTCGTCGAAAGAATTGCCCATGATATCCGTCAGCGATTCGAGTTTTATCAAGTATCGCAAACGGCCATCGCCGAAAAATTGCCCGTGGAGCATCTCGGGAATCCGGAACGCCTGACGGATTTCCTGCGCGCCCATCCGATCTTGCTGATGCTGTTTCGCGATGTCGTTATTCTCGACGCGGCGGGGATCGCCTTGGCCGATTGGCCGGTGGCGGCTGGGCGGCGTGGCGCTAATTTCGCCGATCGCTCCTACCATATCGCCGCCGCTAAACACGGCGTACCTTTTATTTCCGAACCCTTGATGGGCCGCGCACTTCAGACGCCGCTGGTGGTCATGACCGTCCCGGTCGTCCGAAACGGCGCGGTGGTCGCGGTGCTCTCTGGTCTCGTCGATCTCTACCAACCCAGCTTCCTCGGCGGCTTGTCCTCGGTCAGCATCGGGAACGAGGGCTACCTCTCGATTTATACCCGCGACGGCATCGCCGTGACGCACCCATCGAAGGAACGCATCATGCAGCCGGCGCTTTCGCCGGAAATCTTGTCTCTCGCGACGACCAGGCCCTTCGTTCCACAGAAGGAAATGATCTATAGAAATTTCGAGGGACGATCGGTCTTGGCCGCCGCGGCTCACGTGAGCAAGACCGACTGGGTCGTCATTGGCTCGCGGCCTGTCGCCGAAATCGAAGCGCCGATTTTCGATATAGTCCTCAACGACGCTCGATGGAGCGCCTTGGCGATAATCGTACTTATCCCGATCTATTGGTTCGTCGTCGCGCGGCTGACCAGTCGACTTTCGATCCTCTCGGATCAAGTCCGCGCGGCGGGAGCCGCCGCTGGTAACTCGGTCGCACATATCCAAGTGACCGGGGACGATGAAGTCGGCGCCCTTGCCGAGGAATTTCGCGGCGCGCTCGCGTCGGTCCACCACCAAAGGGTGTTGGTCGAGAACAAGGAAACCCTAAGACGAACGAGCGAGGCGCGCCTCAGGGCGCTGATCGAAGGCGCCCCGGTCGGCGTTTTCGAGACCGATGCCGACGGCGCTTGCGTTTTCGTCAACGACGAGTGGTGCCGGATAACCGGAATGGGCCGCGACGCCGCGATGGGCGACGGCTGGGCGGCGGCGCTTCATCCGGACGACGCTCCCGCCGTTTATGCGAAATGGGTCAAGACCGCCGGCATGGGCAAGCCTTTCGCGATGGAATACCGCTTTCGGACGCCCAAAGGCGAAACGCGCTGGGTGATCGGCCGCTCGACGCCCATCCGCGGCGACGACGGCAAGGTCGTCAGCCATGTCGGCTCGGTCAGCGACATCACCGAACGCCACCGAACGGAACTCGCCCTCAAGGACGTGCAACGAGGCTTCGCCAAGGCCCAGCGGATCGCCCATGTCGGCAACTGGGATTGGAATATCGTCACCAACGACCTGGCCTGGACCGACGAGATTTACCGGATATTCGGCCTGACGCCGCAGGAGTTTCCGGCGACTTACCAGGCCTTTCTGGAGCGCGTTCATCCCGACGACCGCGCGGGCCTCGAAGCCGCCGTCGGCGCCGCGCTCAAGCGCGAAAAGCCTTATGCCTTCGATCACCGGGTCGTCCGGCCGAGCGGGGAAATCCGCTTCGTTCAGGAACTAGGCGATATCGAGTTCGACCAAGACGGCAAGCCGACCCGCATGATCGGATCGGTTCAGGACGTGACCGACCGCGTCGCCGCCGATGCGCGCCTGCGCGATGCGAATACGAAACTCAGCCAAACGGTTGAGGCGCTCCGTCGGCGCGACGCCGACCAAACGGCGCTTCGCCGATTAACCGACACGCTTCAAATATGCCGGAATATGGACGAAGCGCGGGACTCGCTGCAAAAAACGCTGCCGCCTCTGTTCGAAGGACTCGACGGCATGTTCGCGCTCATGGACGAAAGCGGCGCATCGCTTTCCGTTGCCGTCGAATGGGGCGCGGCGCACACGACGGGATCTCCATTTCGGATCGAGGATTGTTGGGGGCTGCGTCGAGGCATGCCCCATACGATCCTGGATCCCACCAAGGATTTGGTGTGCGGCCATATTGGCGAGCATCGCTTGGCCGGGCCTTCGGTTTGCTTGCCGCTCACCAGTCTTGGTCGAATCGTCGGTCTTCTCCATTTGGTCGGAGGCGCGGATCAGAACGACGAGGATCTGCGCCAGCGCACGCAAACGGCGGGGGATGCGGTCAAGATCGCGCTGCAAAACCTGAGCCTCCGCACGACGCTCGAGCACCAAGCGCTCACCGACCCGCTGACGGGTCTTTATAATAGGCGCTATCTTGAGGAAACGCAGCCTCGGGAATTGCACCGCGCGCGTCGGACCGGCAAGACGATCGCCGTCGCCATGATCGACATCGATCATTTCAAACGATTCAACGACTCTTTCGGTCACGACGCGGGCGATCTGGTGCTGCGGAGCGCGGCGTCCGCCTTGCAGCACGAATTGCGGCGGAGCGACGTCGCCTGTCGCTACGGTGGCGAGGAATTCGCGGTCCTGCTCCCCGATTGCGACGCCGATGGGGCGGCCCGCCGCCTCGAGCAAATCGCCCGGAGGCTGAGAAACCTCGAACTCACCTACCAGGAGCAGCTATTGCCCTGCATCACATTCTCTGCCGGCATTTCCGCGTCCTCGGATGAATCGAAGGATGCCACCGGACTTATCGCCGTTGCCGACGCGGCTCTCTATGCGGCGAAGCGCGCGGGCCGAGATCGCATCATAGCCGCGTGACCGGGCTGCCATTTCCGCCCTTGACGCGAGGCCGCGGGAAGCGGACTCTAGCGCCCGAGCCAAGGGGAGCCCCGGCAAGGGGCTGAGAGGCCGCTCAGTCGCGCGGAAACCCTGCAAACCTGATCCGGGTCATGCCGGCGGAGGGATGGGCGCGATCAAGTCCCCTCCTCCGCTTCGTGATCCGGGCCTCGTCCGGCGCCGGATGTCGAGGAGAGAGCCATGACCGAAATTCGCAAGCCCGATTTGAGCCACGGCGTTTCGACCGGGCCCTTGCCGGCCTCGCGCAAGATTTATGTCGCCGGTCGAATCCATAAGGACATCCGCGTCCCCTTGCGCGAAATCACGCTCGAGGCTTCGGCGAACGAGCCGCCGGTCCGGGTCTATGACCCCTCGGGCCCCTACACAGATCCGGCTGCTCATATCGATATTCGGGCCGGCCTGCCGGCGCTCCGCCGGGCCTGGATCGAGGCGCGGGGCGATGTCGAGACCATCGACGGTCGCGCCTGGCAGCCCGAAGACGATGGCCGCAAGGCCGGCGCCGCGTCCGAACGCGCGAGCTTCCCGAGCCTCTCGCGCAAGCCGCTCCGCGCCAAGAAGGGGCGGAACGTCACGCAGCTTCATTATGCGCGCAAGGGCATCGTCACGCCCGAGATGGAGTTCATCGCCATTCGCGAAAATCTCGGCCGCGCCCAAGCGTCGGAGGCCGCGAAGGCGCGGCTTGCCGATGGTGAGAGCTTCGGCGCAGCGGTTCCCGAATTCGTGACGCCCGAATTCGTCCGCGACGAGGTCGCGCGCGGCCGCGCCATCATTCCCTCGAACATCAACCACCCCGAAACCGAACCGATGATCATCGGTCGGAACTTCCTGGTGAAGATCAACGCCAATATCGGCAATTCCGCCGTCGCCTCGTCGATCGGCGAAGAAGTCGAAAAGATGGTCTGGGCGACGCGCTGGGGCACCGACACGGTGATGGACCTCTCGACCGGGCGCGACATCCACACCACCCGCGAATGGATCATCCGGAATTCGCCGGTGCCGATCGGCACGGTGCCGATCTATCAGGCGCTCGAGAAGGTCAATGGTAAGGCCGAGGACCTGACTTGGGAAATCTTCCGCGACACCCTCATCGAACAGGCCGAGCAAGGCGTCGATTATTTCACCATCCATGCCGGCGTCCGGCTTGCCTATGTGCCGCTCACGGCGAAGCGCGTCACCGGTATCGTCTCGCGCGGCGGTTCGATCATGGCCAAATGGTGCCTCGCGCATCATCGCGAAAGTTTCCTCTATGAGCATTTCGAGGATATCTGCGAGATCATGAAGGCCTATGACGTCGCCTTCTCCTTGGGCGACGGCTTGCGGCCGGGCTCGAATGCCGATGCCAACGACGCCGCGCAATTCGCCGAGCTTGAGACTTTGGGCGAACTCACCAAGATCGCCTGGAAGCACGACGTCCAGGTCATGATCGAAGGCCCTGGCCATGTGCCCATGCACAAGATCAAGGCCAATATGGATAAGCAGCTCGCGGCTTGCGGCGAGGCGCCCTTCTATACGCTCGGGCCGCTCGTCACCGACATCGCACCGGGCTACGACCACATTACGAGCGGCATCGGTGCCGCGATGATCGGCTGGTTCGGCACGGCGATGCTCTGTTACGTCACGCCCAAGGAACATTTGGGTCTGCCCGACCGGGACGACGTCAAGGTCGGCGTCGTCACCTACAAGATCGCGGCCCATGCCGCCGATCTCGCGAAGGGTCATCCGGCGGCCCGCATTCGCGACGATGCGCTCTCGCGCGCGCGTTTCGAATTCCGCTGGCGCGATCAGTTCAACCTCTCACTCGATCCCGCGACGGCAGAGAAATTCCACGACCAGACGCTGCCGGCCGAAGGCGCCAAGACCGCGCATTTCTGCTCGATGTGCGGACCCAAATTCTGCTCGATGAAGATCACGCAGGAGGTGCGCGACTTCGCCGCCAAGGGCATGGACGACATGTCGGCCAAATTCCGGGAAAAGGGCGGCGAGATCTACCTGCCCGAAGCCGCGGAGTAGGCCTTAAGAAACTTCGCCCCGCAGAACGCTCCTCAAGAGCGTCGCGGGGCGACATCGATCCGCTTTGGTTGGGGGGTTGCGGTCGTCAGACCGCGCCGCGGCGGAACCGAAGAGATTGGTCTTAGACCGCCTCGGCAATCTCGCTCTTGAACACGCCGAGAAGCGACTGGAGCTGGGTAAGCGAGTCGGAAAGACGCTGGGCGGCGGCGCCAACGTCGCCGCTGACCTTCTGCATCTCGTTCAGGCCTTCGGCGACCTCGGACGAGCCTTGCGAGACGGTCTCGAGATGGCGGAGCGCGAGACGGGTTGAGGCCAGAACCGAGTTGCCGAGGACGCGCTGATTGAGATGGCGACCGAATTCGATGATCTCGGCGCTCTGGGCGGCGACGGGGCGGGGCTGGGCGATCTTGAGTGCGGCGTACATGGTCGAATTTCCTCTTCGTGGCGGGGGCGTCCGGGTTTCGTCCGCCGTCGAAAGGAAATTACGGGACCAGCCTTAAGGCTACGTTACGGCTTTTCCGGGAATCTTAGCTTGGCTTAAGGCGTGCCGTGCCGAAGATCAGGCGTAGCGGTTCATCTTCGCAAGCTCGACCTGGGCGCGGAGCTCGATTTCGTCGAGCACCGCCCGAAGGCCGGGATCATCGACGTCGAGCCTTTCGGCCCGCACCGATTGCAGCAGGTTCTGCACGCGTGCCGGGGAGATCGAGCCAGCCAGCAAGCCGTGGCGCAGTTCGTCGAGCCCATCGAGCAACATGCGGCCGCGCTTGAGCCCGGCCGAGCGACGCTGGGTCGAGTCCGGTACTTCTTGGAGCGCAAGCAAGGCATCGACCGCCGCGGGGCCTGCCGCCGGCGCGACCGGCGCGGCAGTCTGTGTGCCGCCAGCGCGCAGAAGATCGGCAAAACCGGGCGCCGCTTCCGCCTTCTTGGTCGATTTACCGCCGGTCGTCGGGCCGACGCGGCCTGGTCCGATGACTTTCATGACCCCATCCTCAAGGTCGATTCGACGGTTATCATAGGGCCTTGGCGCCGTCTGTCACTCGGCAGAAATTGCCGGCCAAACGGCAGAAAAACGCCAAAAAAGCCGACTCGGTGGCTATTAAGATATTGATTTAATTAAATAATATTCCGATCGCTCTTGGCATGATCCTGGCAAGGCACAGCCCGACATTCAGCCTTTGGAGTATGCCATGTCGTTGGTTCTGAGGTTTCACCGCCGCTCTGTCGCGATGGTCGCGGCGGCGCTCATGGTCTTCACCGCCGTCCTGCCGCCTCTACCGGCACAGGCGACAGCGCGTCTCAAGGACATCGTCGAATTCGAAGGCATCCGCGACAACATGCTGGTCGGTTACGGCCTGGTCGTCGGCCTCAACGGCACCGGCGACAGCTTGCGTAACGCGCCCTTCACCAAGCAAAGCCTCGAAGGCATGCTCGAACGCCTGGGCGTCAACACCCGCGGCGGCTCGTCCCAGACCAAGAACGTCGCCGCCGTCATGGTGACCGCGAATCTGCCGCCCTTCGCGCGCCATGGCTCGCGCATCGATCTCACCGTCTCGACCTTGGCCGATGCCAAGAGCCTGCAAGGCGGCACGCTGTTGGTGACGCCGCTCTACGGCGCGGATGGCGAGGTCTATGCCGTCGGCCAGGGCCCGATCGCCGTCGGCGGCTTTACCGCGAGCGGCGATGCCGGCTCGGTGACCAAGAACGTGCCGACCGGCGGACGCATCCCGGCGGGAGCGATCGTCGAGCGCGAAGTGCCCTTCGAACTCGCGTCGCTGTCGAGCCTGCGCCTGCGCCTGCGCAACCCCGATCTGACCACCGCTCGGCGCATTTCGGTCGCGATCAACGGCCATCTCGGCCAGCCGACCGCGCGCCCGCTCGATCCCGGCACTATCCAACTCGAAGTCCCCGTGAATTTTCGCGGCAATTTGGTCGGCCTGATGACCGAGATCGAGCAGCTGTCGGTCGAACCCGACCTGCCGGCCCGCGTCGTCATCGACGAAAAATCCGGCATCATCGTCATGGGCAAGGACGTGCGCGTCGACACCGTCGCCATCGCCCAGGGCAATCTGACCATCCGCGTCACCGAGACCGCGCAAGTCTCCCAGCCCCAGCCCTTCTCTCAGACCGGCCAAACCGTCACCGTGCCGCGTACCGACATCAAGGTCGATGACGGCAAGGGCAACAAGCTGGTCGTGCTGCAGCGAGGCGTCTCGCTTCAGCAGTTGGTCGACGGCTTGAACTCGCTGGGCGTCAGCCCGCGCGACCTGATCTCGATCTTGCAAGCGATCAAGGCCGCCGGCGCGCTCCAGGCCGAGATCCAGATCATCTGAGCCGCGCGAGGACATCATGAATTCCGGCACCCGCCCGATCGACGCCGGCCTCGCCCAGGCCGATGCCAGCAAGGTCGACGGCCTCGCGCTCAAGAAGCGCATGAGCGAGCGCGAAGCCAAGAAGGCGGGCACCGATTTCGAGGCGATGTTCCTCGGCCAGATGCTCAATCACATGACCGCTGGCCTCAAGACCGACAAGACCTTCGGCGGCGGTCATGGCGAGACCACCTTCCGCTCCTTCCTCAACGAGGAATATGCCCGTCAGATGGTGAAGTCGGGTTCGGTCGGCATCGCCGATGCGATCACCCGCGAACTCCTGCGCCATCAGGAAGCGAGGCGTCCATGAACCAGACCGCCGACGATCGGCTGCATTCGCTGCTCGCGTTGACCGAGCGCCTGACCACTCTGATCCAGGACGAGAACGACAAGGTTCAGGCGGGCGATCGCGCGGTCTTGCGCAAGAACCAAGCCGAGAAGGACGCTCTCGCCCGCCAATACGACGAAGAGCTCAGGGCCGTGCGTCAGAACCCAGCCATGCTCAAGGGCGGCAATCCGGCGCTACGCGAGAAGCTCAAGGCCGCGACCAAGCGCTTCGAGAAGGCGTCCGAAAAGCACAGCCTGATCGCCGTCGCGCTGATGCAAGTCGCCGACAATCTGATCAAAACCATCCGCAATGCGACGATCGAGAAGAAGCAGCCGGTTACCGGCTATGGTCGGAACGGTGTGGTCAATCGCATGCCTTCAGGATATGGCGCGCAATTCGTGCCCATTGCGGTACACCAAGTCGTCTGAACGCGCTGCGCCAAGCGAAAAAGGGCCCGTCCCGAGACGGGCCCCTCGCGCCTGGCGGCGAAAAAGAGCGTCTGCTTAGAGCGACGTGTTGACCAAAGCCCCGCGCGCGCTCGTACCCGTGAGGGTATCGGCGATCGCACGGCGCAGCACCGCGATACGATTGAGCGCATCTTCGGTCGGATATTGGCTCACCGTCTTGCCCTTCTGATCGAGGCCTTTGTAGACGAAGCGTTGTGCTTCCTCGTTGAAGGCGATCGACAGACGAAGCTGCGGCTTGGCTGCAGAGTCCTTGAACTGGGCGTCGTTCTCGACGGCCTTGTCTTCGACCTTGCGTGCAGCCTGATCCGATGCGACGCGCGCCGCTTCGACCTGACGGGTCTCTTGCGACGGGACGTTCGTGGTCGCGCTTTTCGCTTCAGCAGGCGTCGTGGGACGCGCGCTGGCGGGCGAAATGGGCTGAACTGCTACATCAACCATTTGACACCATCCTGCTCCAACGCACCTTGTCAGTGCGCGAGAAGCACCCTTTCTGGTTACTCCTCCCCTCATGGCAGACCATGAGGCTTAAGAGGAACGTAAACATATCCTGGGGGTTGTCAAGCCACGCTACCCGCTTGGTTAAGACGTCGTAAAACGACAAATAAGGCATGAAGCGAAGGGCTTAGGGCGGCGTGCTCTCCCGGCGATATCACCGGTCCAAGGTATTAACGCTTGATATATAAGGGTGTTTCTAAACTTCGCTTCACCTTGGCCGCACGCCTTAAGGACCAAGAAAAAGAATCATCTCCTCCCCGGGCCTTGCAAGCCCCTGCCATATAGTTTAAATTTAAACCAATTTCGGGGAGGAACTGTGGCAAATATGACCACGGAATTTCGTCACGACGCCACGCTCAAGGGCAGGCACGCCGTCGTCACTGGTGGCGCGCGCGGGATCGGCAAAGCCATTGCCGGGGCCTTGGCCGCCGTGGGATGCGACGTATCGGTGTTGGGGCGGAGCGAAGCGCCGCTACGTCAAGGCGCCGCGGATTTGTCCGCGCGTCACGGTATCAGGACAGCTTGGGCCGCGGCCGATGTCGCGGACGAAGCTGCCGTCACGGAGGCCTTCGCCAAGATCAAAGCCGAGCTCGGGCCGATTTCGATCCTGATCAACAACGCCGGCATCGCCATCGCCGCGCCTTTCGGTCGGATCAAGACCGAGGACTGGAAACGCACGCTCGATGTCGATTTGACCGGGCCGTTTCTCTGCACGCGACAAGTCTTGCCCGACATGATGACGGCGAGATGGGGCCGCATCGTCACCGTCGCGTCCACGGCGGGACTGAAGCCTTACCCTTATGTCGTGCCTTATGTCGCGGCCAAGCATGGCGTCATCGGCCTGACGCGTGCGCTCGCCCTGGAACTCGCCAAGACCGGCGTGACGGTGAATGCCGTCTGTCCCGGCTACACCGAGACCGACATCGTCGCCGACGCAGTCAAGAACATCATGGCCAAGACCGGCCGCTCCGAAGCCGAGGCTCGAGCGGAACTCGTCAAGTCCAACCCTCAAGGCCGCATGATCCAGCCCGAGGAAGTCGCGCAGGCCGTCTTGTTCCTTTGCCAAGACGCAGCGGCATCGATCACGGGTCAGGCCATAGCGGTAGCCGGCGGAGAAGTGATGTGAGCGAGATTTCGAATACGACCTCCCATTCGACCGCCGACCGCGAAAGCGCCGCCGGGCGCGACGATCGGCTGGAGCTTCGTCTGTGGCTCCGGCTCCTCACCTGCTCGACCATGATCGAGCGACGGATGCGCGCCATGTTGCGCCAGCAATTCGAGACCACCCTGCCCCGCTTCGACGTGCTCGCCCAACTCGAACGCGTGAGCGAAGGCATGACCATGGGCGAACTGTCGCAGCGCCTGATGGTCTCGAACGGCAACATCACCGGTCTGGTCGACCGACTGGTCGAGGAAGGCGCGATCAGACGTCTGCCCTCGCAGACCGACCGGCGCTCGACCCGCGTCAGCCTGACGCCCGAAGGGCGCAAGATCTTCGCCGCCATGTCGAGCGCGCATGCCCAGTGGATCGATCAGGTCTTTGCCGGCGTTGGCCGCGAGGACAAGCTTCGGCTTTACGACCTTCTCGGCAAGCTCAAAGGCTCCGCCCGAGTATCCGCGGGCAGCTCGGATACCTAGTTGCGCCAGGGAAGGACATCGCCCATGCCCGATGCGAGCTATCTCGACTGGCCCTTCCTCGATGCCCCACACAAGCGTTTGGCCGAGGACCTCCGCGCCTGGACGCGGGCGGAAATCGCACCCTTCGAACATGACGAAAGCGATGTCGACGCCTTGTCGCGGCGCTTCGTCGGCATGCTGGGCAAGGCCGGATGGCTGCGCTACGTCGTTCCCAAGGCCTATGGCGGCGTCCATGACAAGCTCGACGTCCGGAGCCTTTGTCTTTGCCGCGAGACGCTAGCCTACACGTCGGGCTTGGCCGATTTTGCCTTCGCCATGCAGGGGCTGGGCACGGGTTCGATCTCGCTCGCCGGCAGCGAGGCCCAGAAGGCGCGCTATCTGCCGCGCGTCTGCGCCGGCACGCATGTCGCGGCCTTCGCCCTGACCGAGCCCGACGCCGGTTCCGATGTCGCCGCCATGGCGACGCGGGCGCGCGAAACCAAGGACGGTTGGCGTCTGGACGGCCAAAAGACCTTCATTTCGAACGGCGGCATCGCCGATCACTATGTCGTCTTCGCGAGAACCAGCGACGATGGCGCGCGCGGCCTTTCGGCGTTCCTGGTCGAGGCGGACAACCCCGGGCTCAAGATCGCCGAGCGCATCCAGGTCATCGCGCCGCATCCCCTCGCCCGTCTCGTCTTCGACGATTGTCGCCTCGCCAAAGACGCCATCATCGGCAAGGTCGGCGAAGGCTTCAAGATCGCCATGGCGACGCTCGACATCTTTCGCTCGACCGTCGGCGCGGCGTCCCTCGGCTTCGCCCGTCGCGCGCTCGACGAGGCGCTCGCCCGGACCCAGAGCCGACAGGCTTTCGGTCAGCCGATCGCGGAATTTCAGTCGGTGCAGCAAAAACTCGCCGACATGGCGGTCGAGATCGATGCCAGCGCGCTTCTGATCTACCGCTCGGCCTGGACCAAGGACAAGGTCGCGGAGCGCGTCACGCGCGAAGCGGCCATGGCCAAAATGTACGCGACCGAGGCGGCGCAGCGCGCGATCGACGCGGCGGTGCAGCTTTGGGGCGGCCTCGGCGTCGTCAGCGGCAATCCGGTCGAGCGGCTCTACCGCGAGATCCGGGCGCTTCGCATCTATGAAGGCACGACCGAAATCCAAAAGCTCGTGATCGCGCGCCAAGTGCTCGACGCCCAGCGCCGCATGAATTCCACCTGAGCCCCAAGCGAGACCGAGGTCATGTTCGAACGCTCCGCCCATGTCGACAGTTTCGCCCGCGATCATCTGCCGCCCGCCGAGCAATGGGCCAAGATGTCCTATGACAGCCTGCCCGAGCTCCGCGACTATCCCAAGCGCATGAACTGCGCGGCGCTCCTGGTCGACAAGCAGGCGACAAGATACCCCGATCGCCCGGCCGTCCTGTCGCCCGTCGAGCGCTGGAGCTACCGCGACCTGCAGGAGCACGTCGATCGCATCGCCAATGTGCTGGTCAAAGATCTCGGCTTGGTCACGGGCCAGCGCGTTCTGCTCCGCGGCTTCAATGGGCCGATGCTGGTCGCCTGCTGGATGGCGGTCGCCAAAGCCGGCGGCGTCGTCGTCGCAACCATGTCGATGCTGCGCTGGCGCGAACTCACCTACATGATCGACAAGGCCGAAATCGACCTCGCGCTTTGCGACATACGCCTCAAGGACGAGCTCGAGGAAACCGCGCAGCGCGCGCCGCGTCTCAAGCGTCGTGTCTATTGGGGCAATGGCGAACTCGAAGGCCTGATGGCCAAAGCGGCGCCCAGTTTCGCGGCCGTCGATACCGCCTGGGACGACGTCGTGCTCATCGCCTTCACCTCGGGCACGACCGGCAATCCCAAGG
>Ga0194120_10009645_pt1 | contig 12175 bp, 10 predicted proteins | sample TA2MahCa65mmetaG_FD_148642 | JGI IMG/M metagenome (GOLD analysis project Ga0194120, IMG submission 148642) | Freshwater microbial communities from Lake Tanganyika, Tanzania - TA2015019 Mahale Deep Cast 65m | ecosystem: Environmental > Aquatic > Freshwater > Lake | place: Tanzania: Lake... | reverse complement strand
TCATTCACGAGTTCAGCCCGCACTTGTGCCCTGTGGGTATATGCTCAGCCATAGACCAGCCGACCACCTGGCGTGAATACAGGTCAATGACAACTGCCAAGTACAGCCAACCTTCTCGGGTATGGATGAAGGCGTTAAATTGGATATGCTCATTGTTTGCGATTTTCAATAATATGCTGAAATCAAAAATATATTATTTACTCCGGTAAAATGCGGTTTTGACTTTTTTCTTGAAACCGCGAAATCGAGAAGCAGAACGCCTAGACCGGGTTATATAACCCGATAGCTTCCAGGTGATTGATAAAATGAAAGGCTTGACGTTGGCGGGAAGATTGAGGATACTTTGATTGCGAGTCGTGAGTATCTTCGATGCTTACACACCAACGGGGCAAGCCGCAAGGTTTGTCCCGTTTCTACATGGTGACCCCCTCTTTGCTCCGCCGTTTGATACGGCCTACCGTTTGTAAAGGCACATTTTCCTTATCTTCATTTAAGACGAGTATCTGCCGGATTAGCTTGATTTGGGTTTTGGCAAGCCCATGCAGGTGTTTCTTTAGGTCGCGCAATAGCCAGTAAACATCTTGCGGCATGTCGTTGTCGATGACCAGTTTCCGGCAGGATGCTTCGTATGCTTCAAAAATGCGATCCCGTTCTTCACCTGAGAGATTTAAGGCAGTGATTAATTTATCGACGAATTCTTGGGTTGGCGGCCCTTTCTTGCCGACTTCCAATGCAGAGATGTAGGTTTGCTCGTAACCCAGCATGTCTGCCAACACTGTTTGGCAGATGCCGTGTGCATTCTGATCGAATGCAAAGCCGTTGCGAATGGACTCATTTATTAAAAACAATCGCAGTGATAATTACGACTGAGCTTAATCAAAATATTTGCAAATGTAAACAAAAATATTCATGTAGGTCATTGAATGAAATAAGATTACTTTTTATCTTTTTATCTTTTTATCTTTTTATCTTTTTATCTTTTTATCTTTTTATCTTTTTATCTTTTTATCTTTTTATCTTTTTATCTTTTTATCTTTTTATCTTTTTATCTTTTTATCTTTTTATCTAGTAATCTTAACTGCCATAAAACTCATTCACATTATTGAAAATTTTATAAATGTGAACTTTTGATAAAAATGCTTTTTTCAATGCAAATCCATTACATAAAAATCATGTAAGATTTAGAAAAAGAGTATAGAAGTTATCCTCAATGAATTTAATTCATAGTTAAGATAACTTCTGAATGAAAACTTTTTGTACGAAAAATTGGTAAGTATTAATACTTACCAAAAAATGACATTATCTTTGCATCTATTTTGACACTAACTTGACAAAATGGACATTAATGGTGACATTCGACACAACAACTATACGTCAAGATTTACTACATCCAATGCGTTTTTAACGATGAAATCCCGGCGTGGTTCTACCACATCTCCCATTAATGTGGTAAAGATTTCGTCGGCGGCAATGGCGTCTTCAATGCGGACTTGCAACAAACGGCGGTTGTTGGCATCCAACGTGGTTTCCCACAGTTGTTCCGGGTTCATCTCGCCAAGACCTTTATATCGCTGAATATGCTGGCCTTTTTTGGTTTCTTTCATCATCCATTCGAAGGCTTCTTTGAAGGATTTAACGGAATGCTGCCGCTCTCCCATTTTTATATAGGATTTTCCGACAAATAAATCGGTTGTATCTTTGGCGTATTGAGCCAGTTTTTGGTAATCCTTGCTTTGGAAAAATGAGGCATTGACGACGAATACTTTGGTTATGCCGTGCTGTTTTTTGCTGCTGGTAACCGTAAAGTCATCTTGTGATTTGTAGTCGAGTTTGATGTCGAATTCGATTTTATTGTCGCGCGCTTTTAAGCCTTGTTCCAGTTTATCAAACCATGCTCTTAAGTCTTGCTCTTCTTGTTTTTGTTGTTCCGTTAACGGTTCCATGTAGGTTAATTGTTCGATAAACATGTCGTCGTAGCGTCTTGCTAACCGGTCTACTATGCTCGCAACCTGGGTATAGGCTTTTGCCAGATTCTCCAAGCCTTGCCCTTGAATCGGCGGTGCGCCTTCATCCGTAAATAATTGGGTTTTATCCAACGCTAATTGTATAAGATATTGATTTAATTGATCATCATCTTTTACATAATGCTCTTGTTTGCCTTTTTTCACTTTGTATAAGGGCGGTTGGGCTATGTAGATGTAGCCTTTTTCGACGATTTCCGGCAGTTGCCGGTAGAAAAATGTCAGCAATAAGGTGCGGATATGCGAACCGTCCACATCGGCATCGGTCATGATGATAATGCGGTGGTATCTTAGTTTATCGATGGTGTATTCGTCTTTGCCAATTCCGCAGCCTAACGCTGTGATTAATGTGCCGACTTCTTCCGATGAGATCATCTTGTCGAAGCGAGCTTTTTCTACATTTAAGATTTTGCCTTTCAACGGTAGTATCGCCTGGGTGCGGCGATCCCGCCCTTGCTTGGCGGATCCCCCCGCAGAATCTCCTTCCACCAGGAACAATTCGGATAAAGCCGGGTCTTTTTCCTGGCAATCCGCCAGTTTCCCCGGCAAGCCGGCAATATCTAACGATGTTTTCCGGCGCGTCATCTCCCGCGCTTTCCGGGCTGCTTCACGGGCACGGGCTGCATCGATAATTTTTCCGACGATGAGTTTGGCTATTTGCGGTTTCTCCAATAAAAAATCCTGGAGTTTTTCGTTCATGGTTGATTCAACCAGCGGTTTGACTTCCGACGACACCAGTTTGTCTTTGGTTTGCGACGAAAATTTAGGGTCGGGTACTTTTACGGATAATACGGCAGTTAAACCTTCCCGAGCATCGTCTCCGGTGGTGGTTACTTTTTCTTTTTTTGCCAAGCCGCTGGCTTCGATGTATTGATTAATGGTTCTGGTTAATGCCGCGCGGAATCCGGCCAAGTGGGTGCCGCCATCTCGTTGCGGTATATTGTTGGTGTAACAAAATACGTTTTCTTGATAGGAATCATTCCATTGCATAGCAACTTCAACGGTAACCCCTTCTTTTTCCGCGATAAAATAAAATACCTCCGGAAATAATGGCGTTTTGTTTTTGTTTAAATGGCTAATAAACGCGCTGATACCGCCTTCAAATTCGAAAATATCACGATCGCCGGTATTTTCATCTTCCAGAATAATGCGAACGCCGGAGTTGAGAAAGGATAATTCGCGCAAACGTTTAGCCAAGATATCGTAATGAAACTCGATATTAGAGAATGTTTCAGTGCTTGGTTTAAAATTTATTAATGTACCGCTGCTTTGTGCAGGGCCAACGGCTTTAAGGGGTGCTTGCGGCTCCCCCATGCGGTAACTTTGTTTGTACAACTGACCGTTTTTACGGATTTCTAGATGTAATTCTTCCGATAAGGCATTAACGACGGAAACGCCTACGCCATGCAATCCGCCGGATACTTTGTATGCATTGTCGTCAAACTTACCGCCCGCATGGAGTACGGTCATAATAACTTCGGCCGCAGATCGGCCTTCTTCTTCATGAATATCGACAGGTATGCCGCGCCCGTCATCAGTTACTGTAACCGAGCCGTTACTGTGAATTATCACTTTAACTTCTTTACAATAACCTGCTAAGGCTTCGTCTATGGAGTTATCGACAACTTCGAAGACCATATGATGCAAACCGGAACCGTCATCGGTATCGCCAATATACATTCCTGGACGTTTCCTAACTGCATCCAATCCCTTCAATACTTGAATACTGGAGCTGTCGTATTCTTTTGGATTTTTTTCTGAATCCACGGGTTTATTTATAACAGTATTTGGTTGTATTTTAGGATCAGCAGGCTGATTTAGGTCTTTCTTTTCGTTGTTACTCATTTTTTCCTCAATTGTTATGTTCCACGTGGAACATCGTCAGGCTTAATTTCACCATGTTCCACGTGAAACATTTTAAAGTTTTCAATATTTACCAGATCACCGAATTTTTGCTTTTCGGTTGCAGTAATAAAAACTTGGCAATTTAAATTATTAAGAAACATTAATACATTCGACCGTTTCTCGTTATCAAGTTCGGCAGCCAAATCATCTAATAAAATACAACTGCTAATGCCGTTTTCATTAAATAATAATTCAACCTGCGCCAATTTCAGGCAAATCATTAATAACTTCAATTGCCCTCTTGATACGATGTCTCTGGCAATTTTGGCATTAATTGTTAACAAGAAATCATCCCTGTGGGGTCCGCTATGAGTAAAACCGTCGCGTAGATCCTTTTCAAAATCTGCTTTCATACTGTGTTCCAGACCGATACTGGAATCCCAGCCTGAAATTAAACGGATATCAATATTCTGTAAATTAATAAATCGTGTCAGAGTAGCAGAAAGTATAGGCTTTAATTTCTGTATGTATTGTTCTCGATACGTATTGACTATTGTACCGTATTTAACCAATTCATTATTCCAAACATCAAGTTGCTCAACTGCCTTAAGTTTTAATAAGGTATTACGTTGATTTAATGCTTTTTTGTATTTTCGCCATTCAGCTAAAAAGCGAGGGTCATCATTGAAGATTCCCCAATCCATAAATTCTCTACGAATTTGTGCGCTTGCATCTAACAGTTCAAAACTTTTGGGATGAATGATTTGTAACGGCAAACCGTAAGCAAGGTCAGATCGTTTAACACTTCGTTGCTGATTAATACGGATTTCAACATCTTTACCATCCAACTGAATGCCTAGCTGTAAATTGGCGCCGTCTTGATGTTGAATCTGGCCGGAAACAATAAGATGTTCCTGGTCAAAGCGGATGACTGATCGGATAGTTGATGTACGAAAAGATTTAGCGCGACCTAGAATATGGATGGCTTCAATCAATGCGCTTTTACCGCTCGCATTCTGACCGTAGATAAAATTAAAGCGTTGTGACGGATAAATAGTTTGGCTGCGAATATTCCTCACATTAATAATATCCAACCTGACGATAGACATACTAATTAAAGTCGCATCGGCATTACGATGAATTTATATTCGTTTTGTTCAGGGTCATTAATAAAACAACTACTTGCGTTAGCGGCTATCGTTAACATCGCTGTGTCTGAATCCAGATTGGTTACCGCATCCAGAAGGTATTGCGCATTAAACGAAATCGTCAACTCGTCTCCAGGATATGAAATCGCAATATTTTCTTCACCTTCATCGTTTTCTGGATTATGTGTGGTGATATGGAGATTATCTTTGGTAATGTCTAAGGTAACGCCTTTAAATTTTTCATTCGCCAGCACGGAAATCCGGTTTAGCGCATCCTTAAACTCTTGTTTAGCCAAAACAATCGATTCATAAAATTTTTGCTGGAAGACTTTACTGAAATCAGGATATTTAGCATCGACCAACTTGGCAGAAAATACCAGATTACCGGTTGTGATTCGGATATTATTGTTAGAAAACAGTATGGTAAGATCCGAATCTAAATCGGTTAATAGCCGGTACAGCTCTAAAACACCTTTTCTTGGCAAAATAATCGAAGCCTCATAACCGCTTGGCGTTGTCAACGTATCTTCGAAAACAGCCAGACGATGTCCGTCAGACGAAACTAACTTAATGTTTTTATTTGATATATTGATTAATAAACCATTCAGATAATAACGCACGTCCTGATTAGCCATGCAAAATATCGTTTTTTCCAGCGTTTTTTTAAATTGCCCGGTATTAATCGTAAACTGTTTATCCATACCAGTTTCGGTAAACTCAGGATACTGCTCGGCAGGCAAGCAATTAAGGATAAACCGGCTTTTATTAGAGGTAACTTTAACTTTTCCATCCTCTTGTTCGAGAGAAATGTCTGCCTGATTAGGCAAAAGGCGGCATAAATCAAGCAATTTTCTTGCCGGTATAGTTAACGAACCATTAATTCCATTGCTCACCTGAGTTCGAGCGACAATCTGAATTTCCAGATCGGTACCGGTCAGCGTTAATTCCCCGTCCTGCACAAACAAAAGAACATTAGCCAAAATAGGCATCGTTTGCCGCTTTTCAATCACCCCGACAATATGTTGCAAAGGTGTTAATAAGCTTTCTCTATTAATGATAAATTTTATATTATTTTTCATTTATTATTTATTAGCACGGCTAATGCTGTTGATAACTCTGTATTTTATATTAACATCAATATGTTAAATATTTATAAATCTGTTGAAAGTATAAGATTAACCCTGTGGAAAGTGTTGATAAACTCATGGAAACGTCGTTGGGCTGAAGTTATACACAACTTAATCAAGGTTAGTGTGACAGAGTTCTCAACAGGTTAAAATAATCTTCCGCCATCCGGTTGTTGGTGTCTTTCAGCTCTTTAATACGGTTGCAGGCGCTGATCACCGTGGTGTGATCTCTACCGCCGAATGCGTCACCGATATCGGGGAAACTTAATGACGTCAATTCCCGAGCTAAAGCCATGGCTATTTGTCTGGGACGAGTTATATTTTGCCGGCGGCTTTTTGACGATAAATCGGCAACCCTGATTTTGTAGTACTCGGCAACGGTTTTCTGAATGTTATTAATGTCGACCAATTTATCGCGCATGGAAATCAAATCGTGCAGCGCTTCTTTAGTAAATTCGATATCGATGTTTTTACCGGTAAACTGCGCATTGGCAATCACTCGCCTTAACGCACCCTCTAAGTCTCTGACGTTGGAAGGAATCCGTTTAGCGATAAAGACGGCGACGTCCTGTTTTAGTTCAACATTCGCCATGGCGGCTTTTTTCATTAAAATGGCAGCGCGGGTTTCCATGTCGGGAGGCTCAATCGTTACCGGCAAACCGCTGCTGAAACGGGATTTCAAACGTTCCGCCAAGTTGGCGATTTCCTTCGGATATTTATCGGAAGTTAAAACAACCTGATGTTTTTTTTCCAACAAGGTATTGAAAGTATGGAAAAATTCTTCCTGAGAACGCTCTTTGCTCGCAAAAAACTGAATGTCGTCTATTAATAACACATCCAGATTTCGGTAATAATCTTTAAAGATATTAATCGTATTTTGCTGCAACGCCTTAACCATGTCTTGAACAAATTTTTCGGAATGCACATACACGATATTTAATGTCGGTTTTTTTGCTAGTATTGCGTTACCTATCGCGTGCATTAGATGGGTTTTACCAAGCCCTGAACTGCCGTAGATTAATAACGGATTGTAGGCTCTGCCGACATTCTCGGAGATTTGAAAAGAGGCTGCTTTTGCCAGTTCGTTGGATTTCCCTTCGACAAAATTATCAAACGTATACGATTTATTAAGAAAATTGGGACCGCTTTTAGGCGCTTCCGGTTTTTTTTGGTGTTTAGCAATGGAAGGCGCTGCGGAAACCTTACTACCGATTTCAAGAACAACATCCAGGGAACCGTTGGAAAACTCATGCGTTAACTCTTCAAGTTTGGCAAAAAAGCGTTCTTTCACCCAATCCATCACAAACCGGTTGGGCGCCAATAGCCGCAGCTGCGTTTCATTCTCTATCGCTTGGAGCGGTCTGATCCAGGTGTTGAATTCCGAACTGGGAATTTCATGTTCCAGCTTGCTAAGACAGTTATTCCAGATGGAACTCATTATTAATGCTGAATGTGTGGTTAATGCTTATAAAGTGCAGAATAACATCACCCTGTACTATACAGGATATCCTTAAAGTCTCACAGAATTGACAGAGGCACATTAATAATTTATCATCCTAAGGCTTTTTTACCCGTTTTTATAAACGCTTATTTGATCAGGTTTTTTGACCATGAAAAGAACATACCAGCCCAGTAAAATTAAACGCGTCAGAACTCACGGATTTCGTGCGCGCATGGCGACCGTTGGCGGTCGTAAAGTATTGAATGCCCGCAGGGCGAAAGGAAGAGTCAGGCTGACTGTGGAGTGACAGGCGCTAACCACGCTTTCCCGCCAAACTTAAGATTAAAGAAAGCCGCAGAATTCAAAGCGGTTTTTGCCAATCCGGTCAAATCGTCAGACCGTTATTTTACACTACTTGCCGTTCGAAACGCACACGGCCATCCTAGATTAGGTTTGGCAATTGCCAAAAAAGTGATGAAAAGGGCGGTGGATAGAAATGCCATAAAGCGGACAGTACGGGAAAGCTTCAGGTTGCATCCAGAAATGATTGCCGATTTGGATATTGTCGTGCTGGCGAAGAAAGACGTATTGAGCGCTGAACCTGCTCAATTAAAGGAATCGTTGTGTAAACATTGGCAAAGGCTATCATCCAGATGCGTTTAATACTGGTCGCCGTCCTCAGATTTTACAAGTATTTTATTAGCCCAGTACTGGGCAATAATTGCCGCTTTTACCCCAGTTGCTCAACGTACGCCATGGAATCGTTAAACCGGCATGGCGTAATAAAAGGTGTATACCTTACAGTTAAAAGATTATTAAAGTGCCATCCTTATCATGAAGGCGGCATCGATCTTGTCCCGGAAAAATTTGGTAATAACAAGAATGGATAACATACGTTTTGTACTGATCATCGCCTTTGCAATGATAGTTTTAATGCTTTGGAGTGCGTGGCAGGCGGATTACGGCCCGAAACCGGCCGCCGCGCAAGCGGAAAGCACCGAGAGCGTTGCTAATGTTAAAGAAGATCTGCCGGCCACCGCCAATACCGGGGAGCAACCGCAACCATCTGGTTCAGGAGAACAATCATCAGCCGCAGTAATTCAATCAAGCTCCTCTGTTGCAGCGCCAATCGTAACTGTTAAAACAGACGTACTGGCGGTGGAAATCAGCCTGGAAGGCGGATCGATTCAGAATTTGGATTTGCTGGCTTATCCGGTCGAAAAAGAAAACACGGTTGTTAATGCGGCCAGAAAGATGGTTGGTTTGGCGGCTGCGGAAAAAAACCATCAACCGGTCAGAATTTTTAACAGCAAACCGGATCGCATGTTCATTGCGCAAAACGGCTTGATACCGGACAGCGGTTCGTCTGCGGTTTCCGATCATCACAGCCGCTTTACCGCAGCCAATAATCAATATGTAATGGCAGACGGTCAAGATATCCTTTCCGTACCGATAACGTGGACGGACAACAACGGCCTAAAGGTTACCAAAATCTTTCTGCTCAAACGCGGCAGTTACGAAGTCACTGTAACCCAAAGCGTCAACAATAACAGCGGCAAAGATTGGTCGGGCAGACAGTACAGCCAATTATTAAAGACGCCCTTTAATGAAAATAGCGGCAACATGTTGACTGCCGGTATGCGGGCTTATGACGGCGGGGTAATTTATACCGAAAAAGAAAAATACCAGAAAATCGGCTTTGACGACATGTCGGAAGAAAACCTGGATGTCGCCAGCAAAGGCGGTTGGGCCGCCATGATCCAGCACTATTTTGCATCGGCCTGGATTCCGCCGGCGGAACAGGAAAACCGGTTCTATACCAAGAAGCTGCAAGATGAACGTTACGTTATCGGCACCTACTCGCCACCGGTAAAGGTCGCCAATAATAGCGAAGTCAAGTTTGAATCGCGCTTGTTTTCCGGGCCAAAGATTCAGCCGATGATGGAAAAGATTGCCCCAGGCTTGGAATTGACAGTCGATTACAGCGTATTAACGTTCATTGGAAAGCCCATTTACTGGTTGCTGAATAAAATTCACAGTTTTACCAACAATTGGGGTTTTGCCATTATCGGCGTTACTTTCTGTATTAAATTGCTGATGTTCCCGTTAACGCAGGCCAGCTTTATTTCAATGGCGAAAATGCGCAAAGTTCAGCCGCGTTTGAAAGAACTGCAGGAACGTTTCGGCGACGACCGCCAGCGTTTTAATACCGAGATGATGGCGTTGTATAAAAAAGAAAAAGTTAATCCGCTTGGCGGATGCTTGCCTATATTAATCCAGATACCGGTCTTTATGTCACTGTACTGGGTATTGAGCGAAACCGTGGAATTCAGGCATGCGCCTTTCATGCTGTGGATACAGGATTTATCGGTTATGGATCCGTTTTTGGTATTGCCGGTCATTATGGGCATAACCATGAAAATACAGCAGGGCCTAAACCCGCCGCCAATTGATCCGATTCAGGCTAAAATTTTAAAAATGTTCCCGCTGGTATTCACCGTATTCTTTCTGTTTTTCCCGGCGGGTCTGGTGTTGTACTGGGTGGTTAATAATACTTTGTCTATTATTCAGCAAACCTACATTACCAAAAAAATCAACGCCCAAGCTTAGGACTGTTGAAATTACCTCTTAACGACACTATCGCAGCAATCGCCACACCGCCAGGAACCGGCGGTGTGGGCGTCATCAGGATTTCCGGCGCCTTGTGCGCACCTATCGCTACCCGATTAATCAAGAAACCACTGACGCCAAGAACGGCCCACTACGCCGCCTTTCTTGACGAGCACGAGAACGCCATCGATACCGGCATCGCCTTATACTTTCCTACACCGGCTTCCTACACCGGCGAGGATATTCTGGAACTACAGGCGCACGGCGGTACGGTTGTCATGAACATGCTATTGAAACGCGTGATAGCGCTGGGTGCAAGGCTGGCGCGTCCCGGCGAATTTACCGAACGCGCATATCTAAATAACAAGCTTGATCTGGCGCAGGCCGAAGCCGTTGCCGATCTTATCGAAAGCAGTACGGAACAATCGGTGCGCTCGGCGCAGCGTTCGATGCAAGGCGTGTTTTCGGAATTAATTAATGAGCTGGTCACCGAATTGACCGAGCTTAGAGTTTATATCGAAGCCGCTATCGATTTTGTTGATGAAGAAATCGATTTTCTCAGCGACGGCATCATTGAAAAGGGCATCGTACAATTAATTAACCGGCTGAAGACCATCGAACAAACCGCCCAACAAGGCCGGTTGCTACGGGAAGGCATGACGGTAGTATTGGCCGGAAAGCCTAACGCCGGAAAATCCAGCTTGTTAAATGCCTTGGCAGGGCATGAGGCGGCCATTGTTACCGATATTGCCGGCACCACCCGCGATGTGCTACGCGAGCGCATTCAACTGGATGGATTGCCGATGCACATCATCGACACCGCTGGTTTGCGGGAAAGCGCCAATCTTGTCGAACAGGAAGGTATCCGTCGTGCTCACGATGAAATTCGTAAGGCGGACAAAGTGTTGCTATTAATCGATATTCAAGATGACGATAACCACGGATTAATGTCGTCATTGCCAGCGAATGTGGATATCACCAAAGTCTACAACAAGATAGACCTGCAAAGCCGTCCAGCGGAAATCAAGCAAAACCAAGAGGGAACGGAGATATACCTTTCCATCAAAACCGGTGCGGGGCTTAACTTATTAACGGAACATTTAAAACAAAGCGTCGGCTACAATGACAACACTGAGACGGTTTTCACCGCCAGAGCCAGGCATGTACGGACTTTACAGCTAGGCCGGGAACATGTGGAAGCCGCCCTGCTGCAACTGCAACACAACCTAGCCAGCGAGCTGGTAGCCGAAGAACTGCGGTTAGCGCAACAAACGCTATCGGAAATTACCGGGGAATTCACGTCAGACGATTTGCTGGGTAAGATTTTTTCAAGTTTTTGTATCGGAAAGTAAACTTAACCATAGCCAGATTAATAGTTTTGGTAGTGGCTAACTATTAAGTGATAAGCTCGAATTATAGGTGACAACAAACCAATGGATCACGCCGTCATGCCAACTTTCATCTTTGGAGAACGAAAGCGTTTTCCGCACCATCCGCCCGACCCGCTGGCGCAGGGTATTGTTCCACCGCTCCATGTGCGCGGTCTCGCCGGTGTCCTTGCCGACGCTTTGGTGGCCTTGTTCGGAAAAGACGCTGGCGTAGGCCTTCCAGAAGTCGCTGAAGGTGCGGCAACCCCTGTCAAACGGCTTTGAAAAGTTTCCACTAAAGAGCGCCGAATAGTTTCCAGCCAAACTGTAAGGTTATAGGTTTTCTACCGCCTTTTTGCGTTGCTTAAATCGAAAGGAATCGTTGCCGGTTTCCAGGATGTCGCAATGATGGGTAATCCTGTCGAGTAGTGCGGTGGTCATCTTGGCGTCACCGAACACTTGCACCCATTCCGCAAAATTCAGATTGGTGGTGATGATCAGGGACGTTTTCTCATACAGGTGGCTAATCAGATGGAATAGCAAGGTACAGCCTGATTCTGGAAACTTTTCGACGCTCTTTAACGGAAATTATTGGAAACTTTTCAAAGCTGTTTGA
>Ga0194120_10009644_pt1 | contig 12176 bp, 9 predicted proteins | sample TA2MahCa65mmetaG_FD_148642 | JGI IMG/M metagenome (GOLD analysis project Ga0194120, IMG submission 148642) | Freshwater microbial communities from Lake Tanganyika, Tanzania - TA2015019 Mahale Deep Cast 65m | ecosystem: Environmental > Aquatic > Freshwater > Lake | place: Tanzania: Lake... | reverse complement strand
AAGACGCCCTTGGGCGGAAATGATGGTTCAAGCGGGAGCAACCGGCGCGCTGCCCGACCGCATCCTCCCCGCCGGTGGGGTGACGCTGATCGTGCCCGTAACAGCGGATCTGCTCGGCTTGCGGATTGGCGCCTATCTCACTGCCGTTATACCTTCGCCGATGATTGAGCATGGACGCTATGTCAATGGGCTTCCGGCCAATCCACTTATGCCCTTTGGTGCGAACAACTTCGGTCTGAAATTCGAGGGCGCCCGGCAGCCCGCCTCTGCTATTTGGAGCGGGGAAGCCACGCTGGTCCATCGCATGCCCATCGGATACAGTGAATTCGGGTTGATCGGGTGGAGCGAAGCCAAGCCGATCATCTGGGAAGAGACTCCCGATGCTGTCATCAAGCCATTGATTATAGGACAGAGGGACGCCTTTGGGTGGCAGGCGCAGCATCGCTGGATGCACGAACAGTGGCGCGCGAGAGTGGCGGCGATACAGATTGCAGTTTCCGAGCCGAAACATCTGTATGATGATGTCCGAACCTTACACCGTCCGCTCCCCGAACCGCGCTTCCGGGCAATATGGGAAGCGGGCTGGCATGAGACCTACTGGAACGAAGTCTTCGAAGCCGACATCGCTCTATCCGGTCAGGTATTCAGTCGTTTCGAGAGCCGCCTTGCCCCTCGCGACCAACGGCTCGGCGACGCCTATCCCATCGACCTTCGCTTCACCGGCCGGATCAAGCAATTCAATTTTTACTATGCCATCCACAACATCGGCGCCTTTCCCTACCATCTCGTGCCCTACTACCGGATGATGCACCGGGAAGAATACTGGGGTATCGAATGGACGCTATTCGATTAATATCAAGTTACCTCAAGCAGCGAGATATGGCATTGCAAGTATCGCGTAGGGGCGATATCCGAATCGCCCATAATCGGTTGATTGGTGTCGGCGGATTGGAATCCGCCGCTACGCCTGCCAAATACTTGGCGTCTAACCTCTGAGGGCTTGCCTCGGCGCTGAGGGTGCCGAGATTCGTTTCTTGCATTCCCGCCTGCGATCACCGATATTATTCAGAATCGCCAACCGAGGCCGGAGTGCCTCAGACTATAGAGGTAGGTGAGTGACGAATGAAGGTCGTGAACACTGGGGGACCAGGGCCGGCTTTGTGCTGGCGGCGGCAGGCTCGGCAGTCGGACTCGGCAACGTCTGGAAGTTCCCGTTCATCACCGGGATGTATGGCGGAGCGGCCTTTGTCCTATGGTATCTTGTTTCGATCCTGATCATCGGCCTGCCGGTGATGCTGATCGAGTTTGCCGTTGGACGCAAGACCCAGTTGAACCCGGTCGGTGCGTTCCGGAAATTAGCCCCCGGGTCGGCCTGGCCGTTGATTGGTGGCTTGGGAGTCCTGGCCGGGTTTGTGATTCTCTCCTATTACAGTGTCGTTGCCGGCTGGACGCTCGCCTACATCTATAAAGCCGCTGCCGGAGGCTTTGCCGGATTCCATTCGCCGCAGATTGCTGGTGAGGCTTTTGGAGCCTATGTTGCCGACCCTTTATGGCCGATCCTGACCCACTTATTGTTTATGGGTCTCTGTGTCGTTGTGGTTATGCGGGGGGTCAATCAGGGCCTCGAACGTTGGAATCGGGTTCTGATGCCGGCTTTGTTTGTTATAATCGTTCTGCTCGTCCTGCGCGGGATTACCCTCAAAGGCGCCGATGGTGCCGGCAGCGCGATGTCCGGCATAGCATTCCTGTTCAAGCCCGACTTCAGCAAACTGACCGGCACCGGCATGCTGGTCGCGATGGGACACGCATTTTTTACGCTTTCGCTTGGAATGGGCGCGATGCTCACCTACGGCTCCTATTTGAAGTCGGATGAAGATCTAATCCGGAGCGCGCTCTGGATCATCGTAACGGACACGCTGGTGGCGTTGATGGCGGGGGTAGCAATCTTTACCGCCGTCTTCGCGCTCGGTTTTGAACCCGGCGCCGGGCCGGGGCTCGTCTTCAATGTCCTACCGGCGATCTTTGCTGTGATGCCGGGAGGGTATGCAGTCGGAATACTCTTCTTCATACTTCTCGCGATAGCCGCTTTAACTTCGGGCATCTCGCTCCTGGAAGTGGTTACGGCTTATCTGGTCGATCAGAAGGGCTGGAGCCGCCGGCGGTCAACGGTGACCGTCGGTTTGGTGATTTTCATTCTCGGCATACCTTCAGCGTTGTCGTTCGGTCTGCTTGGGTCGGTCCAGATCTTTTCAATGACGCTCTTCGATTTCTTCGACTACTTGTCGTTCAAATACATGCTTCCCTTGGGGGGGTTGCTGATGGTCTTCTTCACGCTGCTTCGCTGGAAGCCTAAGTCGCTTCTCGACGAATTGTCACGCGGTCGGAGAGGGCTTACAATCAAGGCAGGAGCGGCATCGGTTTTGCTCATCATATCAGCAGTTTTCGTGGCAATCACGTTCGTCGCGGGGTTGATGGGCCGGAACTGACCGGCTATGGCGCCTATCCGATTTTAGAAGTGGGGAATATGTTCGCCTCCAGCGTGAAGATCGCCGCGACAATTGCGCTGTGAGGCGACTGAGGTTAGATTGAAAGGGTGCCGAGTCACCCGATAGCAGCGGGGGGAATAATCACACCAGGAATGAGTTGATGAGCACAGGTTCACACCTTTCGGTTTTCGACAACGCACTCAAGCAGTTTGACCGTGCCGCCGGAATCCTGAAGTTGACTGCAAATCAGACCGCCGTAATCAAGGAGCCGCGCCGCATCGTCGAAGTAAACCTACCGGTGCGGATGGATGATGGCAGCATTCGAATTTTCAAGGGTTATCGGGTCCAGCATTCGATTCAGCGCGGCCCGGCCAAGGGGGGCGTTCGATTCCATCAGGATGTTTCGCTCGACGAAGTGAAAGCCCTCGCTTTCTGGATGACCTGGAAGTGCGCGGTCGTCGATATCCCGATGGGCGGTGGCAAAGGTGGCATTATCGTCGATCCGCGGACGCTTTCGCGCACCGAACTGGAGAATCTCTCGCGGCGTTACTTCGCCGAAATGCTCGACATGTTCGGTCCCGATCGCGATGTCCCGGCGCCCGATGTCAACACCAACGCACAGATCATGGCGTGGTTTATGGACACCTACTCGATGCATAACCGCGCTTACACACCGGCGGTCGTTACCGGCAAGCCGCTCGCCCTCGGCGGCTCAGCCGGTCGGGAGGCAGCCACCGCACAGGGGATGGTCTATTGCGTCCGGAAGGCTGCCGAGCACCTGAAGTTCGACCTCTCGAAGGTTGCCGTCGCCGTTCAGGGCTTTGGCAATGCCGGATCCTGGGCGGCCAAACTGCTGCGAGGCGATGGAGTGACAATCAAGGCGATCTCGGACATCGCGGGCGCATTCTATTCGGAAAGCGGGATCGACCCCGACGTCGCCATAGCCCATGTAAAGAAACACGGCACGCTGCGCGGTTTCGACGAGACCCCGGGCGTTTCGGCGATGGCTAATCCGATGGAACTGCTCGAACTGCCGGTCGATATCCTGATCCCGGCAGCTCTCGAGAATCAAATCACCGGCGATAATGCCTCTCGCGTCCAGGCCAAGGTCATCGCCGAATGTGCCAACGGGCCGCTTTCGCCGGAAGCGGACGAGGTCTTCGAGAAGCGCGGCACCTTTATCATCCCCGACATTCTCTGCAATGCCGGCGGGGTGACGGTCTCGTATCTCGAGTGGGTGCAGAACCGGATGGGCTACTACTGGACCGAGTGGCGTGTCAACGAAGACCTGCACCGCATTATGGAGCGGGCCTTTGACGGCGTTTTGGCCGCGTCGCTCGAGTTCAAGGTCCCGATGCGGACGGCAGCCTTCATCGTCGCAATTCGACGGGTGGCCGAAGCAGCGGAATTGCGCGGTCTTTACGCCTGATTGGCAGGGTTCCAGGCGGGCGGGTTGAAGCCCGCCTGCCTGCGGATTGCGGGGGGAAATACTCTGACGGGAGGGAACGATGATTCCTGTCGAAGTCGTCTGCCCTTATTGCTCGAAGAGTCTGATGAACGGCGAGCATCCCATCAAGGAAGCGCCGTCGATCGCGCTCTGGGGCCGGCTGCCGTCATCGGAGGGCGGCGCCGAAGGGTTGATCCGCCTTTCGGCTTTCTATGGCGATTACCAGATTGAGACAACGCTGGTGATCCCCGCCGACGTTGTTGTCGAGTTCATCTGCCCCTTCTGCAGGCACTTGCTGGCCAGCACTCGCGGTTGCGAAGCCTGCCGGGCGCCGATGGTGGCATTGCAGTTTCCTCGCGGCGGCAGGGTGCAGTTTTGCAGCCGTCGGGGCTGTCGCAAGCACCTGATCGAATTCGATGACACTGAAGAGCAGTTGCGCGCCTTTTATCGCGAGTATTCACCTTTCATCGAAGGGTAGTTCCTCCTTATTGCCGGCATCGCAGCAAAGCCGGCTGTTGAGTTGGTTCAGTTTGTTTGCGAATAGCAAGTCTTCTTTGCACGGGTTACGTTTATGTTAATCACGTCAGTTCTGCTCGGCTTGATACTGGTCGTGCTGGTTGCCAGCACCGATCAGTTCAGCCGATTTTTCATAGATGGACGACTCGGTTTTGCCGGTCGCGGAATCTCGATCATCATTGTAACAATATGGCTGGCCGCTACACTGGCCTGGATAGGCTATTGGTGGTGGCGGCTTCCCATTGTCGGAGGGATGATCACGATGATATTCATCCTCACTCTTGTGCGGCGAATACGCATTAGTCGTCTGGAACGGAAGCTCTTTTCACAATTGTCGAAGTAACTGGATAGGAGATTCGATTTGCCTCCGCACCAGAGGGTCTGGAATTTCAATCCCGGGCCGGCGGCTTTGCCGCTGGAAGTGCTCGAGAGGATTAACGCGGACTGGTTCAACCATCGCGGTTCGGGTATGAACGTGATGGAAATGAGCCATCGCGGGAAGGACTACGAAGCGATCCACAACCAGGCCGTCGCGCGGGTCCGGCAGTTGCTTGGCGTTGGCGAAGAATATCACGTCCTCTTCATACAGGGTGGCGCCAGTCTGCAGTTTGCAATGGTGCCGCTCAACTTCCTCAGTGAAGGTCGAACCGCCGACTACCTGCTCCAGGGCGACTGGTCGAAGAAGGCGATCAAGGAAGCCAAGGCGATCGGCAAGGTCAACCTCGCATGGGAAGACCCGGAAGGGACTTACAACCACCTTCCGCGCCGCGGCGACATCAAGTTGACGTCCGGCGCGGCATACTTCCACTACACCTCGAACGAGACGATTCGGGGCACCGAGTTTTTCGAGCCGCCTTTGCAGGAAGGCCCGCCCATCGTCTGCGACATGTCGAGCGATATCTTCTCACACCGCCTCGACGGCCGTCAATATGCCTTGATCTACGCCGGGGCGCAGAAGAATCTTGGCCCTTCGGGGGTAACTCTGGTGGTTGTCGCAGACAGTTTCCTGAAGCAGGCGCGCGACGGCTTGCCCACAATGCTCTCCTACCGCACTTATGCAGGGGAAAACAGCCTCTACAACACGCCTCCGACCTTCGGCATCTACGTGATGAGCCTGGTGCTGGACTGGATCGCTATGAACGGCGGGCTCGAAGGCATGGAGAAGCGCAACCGCGCAAAGGCGGAGTTGCTGTATGGCGCTATGGACAACTCGGGTGATTTCTACCGCGGGACGGTCTGGAAGGAATACCGATCGTGGATGAACGTCTGCTTCCGGATGCCTTCCGAGGGATTGGAAGAGGAGTTCCTCAAGGAAGCCAAGCCCAAGGGATTTATCGGCCTCAAAGGGCACCGCTCGGTCGGTGGAATCCGGGTTTCGCTCTATAATGCGGTGCCTGTTGAAGCGGTCGGGGAGTTGGTCGCATTCATGAAGGAGTTTCAATCCCGGAAGGGCTGATTGTCCCTTTAAGAAACGCTACAAGTAGTGTATTCGGGCGGGTTGAGCCCATTCTCCAGTTATCCCAAACTAATGTCAGCACGAATTCTCATCAACGACGGCCTCTCGGTGGAAGGTCTGGCACTACTGAAGGATGCCGGGTTCGAGGTAGATGCCAGCAATATACCCCAGGCGGAGTTGCCGTCCCGTATCGGTGATTACGACGGTATCGTAGTCCGCAGCGCTACCAAGGTGACCCGTGAGGTGATCGAGGGCGGTTCACGGCTGAAGGTAATCGTTCGCGGAGGCGTAGGAGTCGATAACATCGACGTCCCGGCAGCCGAAGCGCGCGGCGTCAAGGTGCTCAATACCCCTGCCGCTTCGTCGGCATCGGTTGCCGAACTGGCGCTGGCGCACATGTTCTCGCTGGCACGGTTCATCCCCGACGCAAATCTTACGATGCGGGAGGGCAAGTGGGAAAAGAAGAAGTATGCCGGCGGGATCGAACTGGCAGGGAAGACCCTCGGCATCCTTGGCATCGGGAGGATCGGCTCGGAACTGGCGAAGCGAGCGCTCGCGCTCGGTATGAAGGTTATTGCCTACGATCCTATCGTTACCACGACCGAACTAAATGTTCGCCTGACTGATCGGGATGAGGTGCTGAATAGCGCCGACTTCCTCTCGCTTCACATTCCAAAGCAACCCTTCGGTCCGGCTATCGGGGCTGCTGAAATAGAAATTATGAAGCGCGGCGCCTACCTGATCAACTGCGCCCGGGGCGGGGTTGTCGATGAAGGTGCGCTCCTCGAAGCACTGAACAACGGCCATCTCGGCGGCGCCGGGATCGATGTCTTTGAGCAGGAGCCGACGTCCAACCTCGACCTGATCCGACATCCAAAGGTCTCCGCGACGCCCCATACCGGCGCATCGACCATCGAGGCGCAGGAGCGGGTTGGTGCCGAGGTCGCTCTGTTGTTGAAGGAATACTTCAAGTAAGGCACGACGACATAGGATTTTAGAAGAGCGCGCTCCCCACGGGTCGCGCTCTTTTTGTGACCCTCCCCCCCTTGACAGGAACCTTGGACCACACTATTATGTAAGTGGTATATAAGTCCATAGCCCGTTCAAGTTCAATTCGACGCCTCCAAGGATAAGATGAACCGCGCCCCCACTCACTTCTTCGCTGCCAGTGCACTGGCGGTGCTGCCAGTTGCAACTGCCTTAGCCAACCTCGTCATCGAGCCGCCGTTCGGCAATCTGATCCAGTTTCCCGACACCCGTGTCGGGCAGACCTCGACGATCGTCTATACCGCTACCGATCGCGGCGGCGGGCCCTGGACGATCAATCTCTCGAGCAATAACAACCAGTTCGTTGTCGAGCCACGGCAGACCTTTGTGCCGCAGGGGGGACAAGCCCAGTTTCGAATCAGTTTCACGCCGCAGCAGGTCGGCCAGGTCAGCGGCATGCTGACCGGCGGAATCTCCGATGGCGAAGTGATCCAGCGCGTCTCGGTTCAGATGCGGGGCAACGGCATCGAGGCGCGTCAGGAGGCGCTCATTGCGACCGATTGGGACTCGCTCGAGTTCTTCCTCTGGGTCGATCTCTTCGGCTCGCTCTGGGAGGAGACCTCGCTCACGCTCGGCATCGTCAACGAGGGCAATGCCGAGTTGGTGGTGCAGGATATTGCGCCATCCGTCAACTGGCTGACCGCTCAGCCGCGCGCGGTCCGGGTGCCGGCCGGCGAGGTGCGGGAGATTCAGTGCGAGATTCCGGTCGAGTCTTGGGAAGCTATGGAAGTCGGCCTCTATCGGGGCAATCTGACCATTACCAGCAACGCCGCCAATGCCGGACGGCTCGTCCTGCCGGTAATCTTCGACCGCGGGTTCGTGCCGCATTACCGGCTCATCCTGCCCGAAGAACCGCCCGCAAGCGATCACGTCCTCTTCGTCTTCGATGCCGGAGTGGGCGATGAGGCGCTCGATCAATATGACGAAATAGCCGTCTGGACTCCGCGTGGTGCGCTCGCCGGCGTCGGCTGGCTGGAGGACGAGTGGCCAATATCGTTCTTCGCCTGGGGAGAGGGCAACGGCTTCCCCGGCTTCCGCCAGGACGAGGCGTTCACCTTTACGATCTGGGATCACGATGCGGAGCGGGAGTTTTCTGCCGAAGCCGAATGGCTCGACGGGCCGGAGGTCTTCGAGGGTGGAGGCATCTCGAGCCTATTCCTTAACGGCGCCGAGCCGGCACAGGAATTCCGTATTCCCCTGGCGCGGGGTTGGAACCTGATCTCCCTGCCGATCGAGTTTGATGAGCGGTATCTGGTAGGCGGACTACCCAACATCGTTCGGATTTGGGCTGAAATCGTTGGGAGGGAGAACTTGCTGCTATCCAAGGATGAACGAGGCCGGTTCTACAACCCTCGATTTGGATTCTCCAACATACCTTACTGGAATGCACTCGAGGGTTATCATGCCAAGTTGGCGAGTCCCGACACGTTGGTCGTCTATGGCTGGCGGCTGCCGGGCGACGCCATAGTCGAAGCGGGTCAAGGCTGGAATATGGTCTCCTACCTGCCGCAGCGGGCGATGCGGATCGATGCGGCGCTGCAAGACCTGACGGCACGCAATCTTCTGCAGATCGCCAAGAACGGACGGGGAAATTTCTACATTCCGGCTTTTGGTTTCGGTGGCGATATCATCGTCAACCCCGGCGAAGGCTTGATGATCCGGGTGGTGCAGGATTGTCAGTTCCAGTATCCTGTCGATCAACTGTTTGGAGGAGGCAGGATTGCAGTTGGAGCCGCCGAACCGAAGGCGTCTCTGCCTCACAAGACTGCGATGCAGCACTTTCCCGAGCCGCCCCAATCGGGCGAGACCAATATGTCGGTGCTCTTTCTATCGTTGCGCGAGGTCGAGGTGGTGGAAGGTGCGGAGATCGGCGTCTTTACGACGGAAAATGTCTATGCCGGCGGCATCGCCATCGAAGGCAATGGGCCGTGGGGATTTGCGGCTTGGGGAGACGACTCCTATACTGAGGAGGTCGTCGAAGGCTTCCGTGCCGGAGAAGCGATGACCTTCCGGTATTGGGATCCGAGGTCGGACTGGGAACTCCCGATGAGCGTCGTGTCGGTTGAAGGCCGGCCGGTCTATGAGGCGAATGGCTTTCTGGCAATCGACGGCTATGTCAGCGTGGATGAGACGCGCCTCGATCTTCCCACCGCGTTTGCGCTCTCCGAGGTTTTCCCAAATCCGTTTAACGCAAGGGCAAGCCTTGCATTCGACCTGCCAACGCAGCGCGAGGTGCGGCTGTCGCTGCATGACCTGACCGGTCGGGAGTTGGCGATTCTTGCTCGGGGCCGATATTTGGCCGGGAGGCACCGTGTCGAGTTCGACGCCTCGCGCCTCACAACCGGCGTCTATTTGGTGCGAATCGAAGCCGGAGCCGACCGGGCGGTGCAGAGGGCAGTGGTGATGAAGTGAGAAGAAAAGCAAGCGAGTGAGAGAGCAGGACTTGGCGCCGTGGGCAAGTGTCCAAGGCCTGTCATTCGAAAGACGCAGGCTAATTATCAGGAGGGATAATGCGAACCACAATCATCGCGGCGCTGATCGCAGCGCTCGCCGGTCAGTTGCCGGCGCAGGAGGAGGTCATCCAGCGCATTCCGCTCCATCGGCACTGGAACCTGATCTCGCTGCGGGTGGACCCGGGGGATGACTTTCGTGAGGGAGGTCGGGTGTCGATGCGACGAGTAGTCGCCAGAATCGAAGACCGGATACTGCTGATCAAGGACAGTGAGGGCAGATTCTGCCTCATCGGGCGCGGATACTGGGGAATCGAGACGTGGGATGCAGAGAAATGTTATTGGTTCAAGATGGCAGAGGAGGCTACGCTTGAGGTGACGGGGGTTGAGATTCCCTTCGACCGTCCGATATCGCTGCGGCGGGGATGGAACTCGGTCGCGTTCTATCCGGACTACGGGGTGGATCCCTATGAAGCCTTGGATGGCTTAAGGCAGTTTGTTCAAGGTGATGAGAATGTCTTCATGAAAGACGGCTACGGACGCTTTTATCATTTTCGGTTTCGCTGGAACTATGTAGAACCGCTGCGTCCGAATGGAGGAGTGATGATAAAGATCGAAAGGGAGGCGGAATTTCGCTGGCCCGCTCGACAGTGAACTCGAGCCCCACATTTGCATCGCGAGCCTGTTTCACGAGCGCCTGTCCGCCTTGACAGGCGCTCGTCCGTTTTGCTAACTTGAAGCCAATAGACCGAATCATCCCAATCACCTATCAGGCAGCACAATGGCCAAGATCGCCTCCTTCCGCGGCTATCGCTTCAATCCCTCGACCGTCGGCGACCTTGCAAAGGTCGTCACCCAGCCCTATGACAAGATCGACGACGCCCTGCGCGACGACTATATGCAGCGCAGCGACCACAACATCATCCGCATCACCAAGAACCCGCCCCGTCCCGACGACACCTTCGCCGACAACGTTTATACCCGCGCGGGGCAGGTCTGGGAGCAGTGGATCGAGGAGCGCGTCCTCATTCGTGAAGGCGGCCCGGCACTCTATCCCTACCATCAGGAATTCACTGTCGAGGGCCAGACTTATGTCCGCAAGGGACTCATTGCGCTGGTGGACATCGACGACGAGAAGTCGGCCGTCCGGGCGCACGAGCAGACCCTTTCCGGCCCCAAAGCCGACCGGCTGAAGTTGATGCGCGCCACGGAAGCGAACGACGACCTGATCTTTATGCTCTATGACGACCCGCAGCGCCAAATCCTCGAATGGCTCGAGCCCGAGACGGCTTGGGCGTCGCCCGTCGCGCAGGTAACCGACGACTTCGGCGCGGTGCATAAACTCTATCGGGTTACCCGCCCGAGCCTGATAGCCGACATCAATGACTTCCTCGCCGGGAAGGAACTCTTCATCGCCGACGGGCATCATCGCTATGAGACGGCGATGAACTACCTGAAAGAGGCCAAGTCGCGCAACTGGAAGCCGATGGGTGCCGAGTCGTTCGACCACCGGATAATGGCGCTTTTCAATCTGCACGATCCGGGGCTGGTCGTCCTGCCAACGCACCGGGCGCTCCATTCGCTCGCCGGATACGATGGCGGCTCGTTCATGACGAAGGCTGCGACGCAGTTTGCTATAAGTGAGTATTCGAGCCGGGAAGCGCTCTACGCGGCGATGGACGAAGCCGCCGCGGGAGGACGGGTCGTTATCGGTTTTGGATCGGAGGGGCTTGCCGGGTATCGTCTGTTAACGTTGAAAGACCCGGCGACGATGGATGCGCTCGTGGCGGATCACTCGACGGCTTGGAAACGGCTCGATGTGACGGTGCTCCATGTGGCGCTGCTGGAGAAACTTCTCGGCATAGACGCCGCAGCGCTGGCAGCCGAGTCGAACATCCACTACATCCGGGGGCGCGACGAAGCCCTTGATGCGATCGGTCAACACGGCATCCAGTGCGCGTTTCTGCTGAATCCAACGCGGGTTGAGCAAGTGGGGGAGATTGCGTCGGCGGGTGAGCGGATGCCGCAGAAATCAACCGACTTCTACCCGAAACTGCTGACCGGGCTGGTGATGATGAAGATGACGATCGACAAGTCGGCGGGACTGGCGGTCTGGGAAGCGGAAGGGTAGAAGAGTATTTGAATATCTTGGGAATAAGGACTTTTGCCCGTCTAACGCATCAAGACAGCTTTGACGGTGCGGGAATGGGTGCCGGCCTGAAGACGCAGGAAATAGATGCCGGAGGGAAGTGAGAAAGTGCTAAAGTGCGAAAGTGCGAAAGTATGACTTCCGGGGGATAGAGGGCCGTCGTGGAGGCGGAGGACTTCCCTCCCGTCGAGCGCGTAGAGGCTGAGCCGGACGGGCATGAGACCCCCCACCTGCGCACTTGGAGGGCGGACATTCTTGTCCGCCCTTGGGGCGGGCAGGTATGCCCGCCCTACAAGTTTAACTGTCACCGTCGCCTGATCGTTGAACGGATTAGGAGCAATCGTAAGCGAAAGTGGATCGTCATCCCCGCTTCCCCCCTCGTCATCCCCGCGCAGGCGGGGATCCATTCCGAATTCCGCATTCAGCATTCTCACATTCACCGCCCACCTTTGCACATCCTCCTCCCACGCCTCCTCGCCGACCTGCTCCCGCGCATATCCGCTTACTATGTATCTGCCTGTATCAGCAAAAGAAATGGACAAAGTGGACTCAATGGATAAAGTGTCCGCTCCGTCCAGTGTCCACCAGAACTGAATCGAGTCGTTATTGGCATTGAAGGGGATCA
>Ga0194120_10009642_pt1 | contig 12176 bp, 13 predicted proteins | sample TA2MahCa65mmetaG_FD_148642 | JGI IMG/M metagenome (GOLD analysis project Ga0194120, IMG submission 148642) | Freshwater microbial communities from Lake Tanganyika, Tanzania - TA2015019 Mahale Deep Cast 65m | ecosystem: Environmental > Aquatic > Freshwater > Lake | place: Tanzania: Lake... | reverse complement strand
GAGCAAATCAGGATCAACACCCTACCCAGGAACCGGGTTCCCGGGAATGATCCGGTGCGAGTCAGCGCAGGTTGGTCGCTCTTCCGCCGGGCATGACTATCCGCACACCAGCAAGGCATTGCTTTCGATCCCCTCTCACAGGAGCAAGACTATCTACACACAAGCAAGCTGTTGATTTTATTCCCCTCTCCAGGAGGGAGAGGGGTTAGGGGTGAGGGTAGGAACCTTTGGACAATCAAGATGTTGGCCCTCGGTCTGATTCTTTCACCCTGGTGGATAGCCCCGAACGGAGTCGAAGGGCAGCGATAGTCGGGCGTTTCCGGCGGAACCGGGCGGTGGCGCCGGAAACACCCCTTCTCGCTGGGGCTCGAAGGGGCCCTTCGGCTCCGCTCAGGACAGGCTTATTCCGGTATCTACGCCTCGGTGCATCCCCGCGGGAAAACCCAGGTACGGCAACGCTTAGCCACAATGAGAATTGCGGCTAGCGTGTAAGTTTTGCTCCGCCCAGCCCCCGAGGCTTTGGAATAGTGGCGACAAAACGTCGTGAGCCCGGCGGCGATGGATCGATGAGGGTCTGATCCGCTTCAAGCGGCGATGCCACCCGGACCCGCGCCAACGAGTTCTGTTCTATACTCCCGGCTTCACGGCCAGAGACCGGCTGTTGCAAACGACCGCGATGGATATTACCGAATTACTCGCCTTTTCCTACAAGAATAAAGCCTCCGACATGCACCTGTCGGCGGGTTTGCCGCCCATGATCCGGGTGGACGGTGATATTCGCCGCATCAACGTGCCGCCGCTGGACACCAAGGAGGTCCATACGCTGGTCTACGACATCATGAATGACAAGCAGCGGCGGGATTACGAGGAGTTTCTGGAATGCGATTTCTCCTTCGAATTGCCGGGGATCGCGCGTTTCCGCGTGAATGCCTTCAATCAAAATCGGGGCGCGGCGGCGGTTTTCCGCACCATTCCCTCGAAAATCCTGAGCCTGGAAGACCTTGGCTGCCCCAAATTCTTCCAGGATGTCACCCGACATCCGCGGGGTTTGATCCTGGTCACCGGCCCGACTGGCTCAGGCAAATCGACCACGCTGGCGGCGATGGTCGATTATGTGAATTCCAACGATTATGCCCATATCCTGACCATCGAGGATCCCATCGAGTTCGTGCATGAGAGCAAGAAGTCGCTCATCAACCAGCGTGAGGTCCATCGCGACACCCTGGGCTTCAACGAAGCCCTGCGTTCGGCGTTGCGCGAGGACCCGGATGTCATCCTGGTCGGTGAAATGCGTGACCTCGAAACCATCCGGCTGGCGCTTACGGCGGCGGAAACCGGGCACCTGGTCTTTGGCACGCTGCATACCAGTTCGGCTCCCAAGACCATCGACCGCATCATCGACGTCTTCCCCGCCGCCGAGAAAGGCGTGATCCGCTCGATGCTGTCGGAGTCTCTGCAAGCGGTCATCTCGCAAGCCCTGCTCAAGAAAGTCGGCGGCGGCCGCACAGCGGCCTGGGAGATCATGGTCGGCACCCCCGCCATCCGCAATCTGATCCGGGAGGATAAGGTGGCGCAGATGTACTCGGCCATCCAGACCGGCCGCCGCGACGGCATGCAGACACTCGACCAGCACTTGCAGGAACTGGTGGAACGCGGGCTGGTCACCCGCGAGATGGCCCGCACCAAATCCGCCAACAAGGCCGCCTTTTAAGCCATGAGCGAAAATCCCTCGCATTTCAATGCCCTCCTGGAAATCATGACCCGCAACCAGGGCTCGGACCTGTTCATCACGGCGGACAAGGAGCCCAGCATCAAGGCGAATGGTCAGCTACAGCCCATCACCCGGAACAAGCTGACCAAGGAACAGGCTTACCAGGTGGTGACCAGCATCATGAATGCCGATCAGCGGGCGGAATTCGAGAAAACCCACGAATGCCAGTTCGCGATCGAGGCTGGCGATCTGGGGCGCTTCCGCGTCAGCGCCTTTATGCAGCGGGACAGTGCGGCCATGGTGCTGCGCCGCATCCAGACCAACGTACCGACCTGGCGGGAACTGACCCTGCCGCCAATCCTCGCGGAACTGGTGATGAACAAGCGCGGGTTGATTCTCTTCGTCGGCGGCACCGGCACGGGCAAGTCGACGTCTCTGGCCTCGCTGATCCGCCACCGCAACGAAAATTCCAATGGCCACATCATCACCATCGAGGACCCACTGGAATACATCCATCCCCATGCCGGCTGCATCATCAGCCAGCGCGAGGTCGGCATCGACACCGACTCCTATGAGGTGGCGCTGAAAAATACGCTGCGGCAGGCGCCGGACGTGATCCTGATCGGGGAAATCCGCACCCGCGAGACCATGCAGCAGGCCATCACCTTCGCCGAAACCGGGCATTTGTGCCTGAGCACGCTACACGCCAACAACGCCAACCAGACCATCGACCGCATCCTGCATTTTTTCCCGGAAGAAATGCACCCCCAATTGTTCATGGATTTATCGCTGAACCTTCGTGCCATCATCGCCCAGCAGTTGATTCGGAACGTGGACGGCAAGGGCCGCCACCCCGCGATCGAAATCCTGATCAACACGCCGCGCGCCGCGGACCTGATCCGCAAGGGCGAAGTGCACAAGCTCAAGGACCTGATGAAACATTCCCGCGAACAGGGTATGCAGACCTTCGATCAATGCCTGTTCGATCTCTATAAGGCGGGGAAGATTTCGATGGAAGAAGCCCTGCGCGCGGCGGATTCGCAAAACGAAGTCCGATTGATGATCAAGCTATCCGACAGTGGCTCCGATGCCGATGCGGGTGGTGAGACCATGAGCCTGATCAGCGAGGACGAAGACTAGACAAACCGAAAGCCTGACTCTCGTAATGCCAGAAGGCGCATTGTAATCAGGCGCGCCGGGCATCGCCCAATGATCATGCTCGCTTGAACCTCCTCATTCATTCTGTTTAGGAGTGCTGAAATGAGGGGGGGTAAGCTCAACAAAGTCCTCCCCTCACTCAAGCTTGCCGCGTACGAACACCGTGGCCACCGAGAGGGTGACGAGGGCGATGATGGCCATGGGCCAGGCGTGGCGGAAGACCTCCTCCGCCGGCATGGCCTTGAGAAAACTGCCCTGCACGATGATGAGGTAATGCTTGAGCGGGATACCCTCGGCCAGCCATTGCAGGAATTGCGGCATGTTCTCGACCGGGGTGGCGAAGCCTGACATCAGGACGGCCGGCACGCCGATGGCAAAAGTGCCAAGAATGGCTTGCTGCTGAGTCGCGCAGATCGAGGAGATCATCAGCCCGATGCCGACGATCGAAAGGGTGAACAGCAACAGACTGGCGCACAGCAGCAAGTAGGAACCGGTGAAGGGAATGCCGTAGGGCAGGATGGCCGCGGCGCCCATGACCCCTTCCATGACCAGGCCGAGCAGCATGGCCGGGACGATCTTGGCGATGATGATCTCCGTTGGCGTACAGGGCGAGACCAGCAACTGGTCGAAGGTGCCCAGCTCGCGCTCCCGGGCGATGGACAGCGCCGTCACCGCCAGGGTGATGAACATCACCAGCACACCCCCCAGACTCGGCACGATGAACCACTGGTAGTCGAGATTGGGATTGAACCCGTGGCGGACCGCTGTCAGTTCGCGGCCGCCGCCCGGGCCGGGTCTCTCGCCGTTCAGGTCGCCGACAATGGCGTTCAGGTAACCCAGCAGGACCTGCCCGCCGTTGGCGCGCCGCCCGTCCAGGATGACCTGCACCGTGGCCGGCCGCCGCGCGGCGATGTCGCGGGACAGGGTTTCAGGGATCACCAGGACGGCCAGGACTTCGCGCCGGTCGATCAGGTCGCGCACCGCGTTCTCGTCCCGCGCGGGCACGACCCGCCGCACGAAGCGGGACGCGCCGACCCGCGCCGCCAGTTCGTAGCCCCAGCGCCCCGCATCCCGGTTATAGAGGCCGATCTCGACGTGTTGGAGCTCCAGGGTGGCGGCGAAGGAGAAGATCAGCAACTGGAGAATGGGCGGAACCACCAACAGATAGCGGCTCTTGGGATCGCGCAGGATGCTCAGCAGCTCCTTGACGATTTGCGCCCGCAGACGCGGCGACAGCAAATTCATCTGTTATCTCTCCCCCGACACACGTCAATGCAGAAGATGGTAGACAGCACCGTAGGGTGGATAAGCGCGGCGCATCCACCGAATCCGGCATCCCACATGCCGGATGGGTGGATGCGGCGGGCCTTATGCACCCTACCATGAAGTTGATTTACGGAAATCACCTCACTACCCTCCGACCCTGTCCACTAACCACTAACAACCAACCACTGTCCCTGTCCCCTTCCCCATTCTCATACATCCAGCGACTTGCGGGTCTTGAGACGCACCAGCCCGAACAACAGACTGCCGATGACCAGCATCGCCCCGATGTTGGGCAGCAGCAGCGGCCAGACATCGCCGGCGAGAAACACGGTCTGGAGGGAACTCACGAAGTAGCGCGCGGGAATGATATGGGTGATGACGCGCACCGGCGCCGGCATGGAACCGATCTCGAACAGGAAGCCCGACAACAGGAAAGCCGGGAGGAACCCGGAAAACATCGCCAATTGCGAGGCGATGAACTGGTTGCGAGCCAGGGTCGAGATCAGCAGGCCCTGACCCAGCGCCGGAAACAGGAAGGCCAGTGACAGGATGATCAGCGCCAGCCACGATCCGCGCAGGGGCACGCCGAACACGCTGACCGCCAGCAGCGCCGACAACAGGCTGGCCGCCAGCCCCAGCACAATATAGGGCAACAACTTGCCGGCGATGATGTCGCCTACCGTCGCCGGGGTGGAAAGAATCGCCTCCATGGTGCCGCGCTCCCACTCGCGGGCGACGACCAGAGCGGTCAGCAGGGTGCCGATGATGGTCATGACCACGGCAATGGCCCCCGGCACCAGAAAGCGGTGGCTCTCGATTTCCGGATTGAACCAGAAGCGAGACTCCAGCGACAACGCCGGTAACACGACCGCAGGCCGCGCTGCCAGCCAGCCGGCCAGGACGCCCTGGGCATAACTGGCGACGAAATTGGCGGTGTTGGGCTGGGTGGCATCGGTCACGACCTGGATCAATGGGCGCGGCAGGGATGAGGCCAGCCGACGTTCGAAATCCGCCGGAATGACGACAAAGCCGCGCAGACGGCCGCCTACCAGGTCCTCCTCGACTTCCCGCCGGTGGCGGGCGGGATGCACCACGAAATAGCGGGTGGCCGCGAAGCCGGCCGCCAGGGATTGGGCCTCGGCGCCATCCGACTCCAGCACCACGCCGATATGCACGGATTTGATGTCCAGCGATACGGCATAGGCGAACAGGAACAGCATCACCACCGGCAGCACGAAGGCGATCAGGATCACCGAGGGGTCACGCACGACCTGTAGCGACTCCTTCCAGGCCAGCGCCAGAACCCGGCGCGGGCTCAGGGCGGGGACGCGCGCCGGGCCGCTCATGCCGCTATCCGCGCGGGCAGGCCGGCCTGACCGACATCCACGGCTTCGATGAGGTGAATGAACGCCTGCTCCATCGACGGCGTTTCGCATCCGGCGACAGCGGCGTTGCGCTTGAGGGCGTCGGGGGTGTCCAGCGCGATCACCCGGGCCTGATACATCAGGGCGACACGGTCGCAGTATTCGGCCTCGTCCATGAAATGCGTGGTCACCAGCACGGTCACGCCCTTGCGCACCAGGCCATTGATGTGGTTCCAGAATTCCCGCCGGGTAAGCGGATCGACCCCCGAGGTCGGCTCGTCCAGGAACAGCACCGCCGGCTCGTGGATCACCGCGCAGGCCAGCGCCAGGCGCTGTTTGTAGCCGAGTGGCAGTGACTCCGGCGACTCCTTGAGATAGATCCCCAGGTGAAAGATGTCGACCATTTCGGCGATACGGTCACGCTTCACCGCCCCCGTCAGGCCGTAGACCCCGGCGGAAAACTCCAGGTTTTGCTGGACCGACAGCAGGCCATAGAGCGAGAACTTCTGCGCCATGTAGCCCAACTGGCTCTTGGCCCGGCTCGGCGCCACGGCCAGGTTGAAACCCGCCACCCGGGCCACGCCGGCGCTGGGCCTGAGCAGCCCGCACAGCATCTTGAAGGTGGTCGACTTGCCCGCGCCGTTCGGCCCGAGCAGGCCGAAGATCTCGCCCTGGCGGACCTCGAAATCGACGCCATCGGTGGCGAGGAAGTCGCCGAAGCGCCGAGTGAGGTCGCGGCATTCCACGGCGAGTTCGCAGTCCAGCGTGACGGGATTCATCCGCTCCGCCAGCACCGAGGTCCCGCCCGGGCCGCCGCCCAGGAGGTCGATGAAGCCGTCCTCGAAGCGCGGCGCCACGCGTGTCAGGCGGGCCCCGGACTCGGCGACCAAGGCGGCGAGCGCCTCCCGCCCGGCGTCCCGGCGCAGCACCACGCGCACCGAATCGCCCTGAATCACCCCGTCGCAGACCGCTGGCAAGTTCAGCGCCCGCGCCAGCACCAGCCGCCGGTCCTGGCGCGGCTCGACCAGACACAGGCTGCGGTCGGCCAAGCGCGCGGTGAGTTGGCCCGGAGGGCCGTCGAAAGTCACCCGGCCTTCGTTGAGCAGGATCACGCTCTCACACCGCTCCGCCTCGTCCAGATAGGCCGTGGCCCAGACCACGGCGACGCCCTGCTCCACCGTCAGCGCGTTGACCATGCGCCATAAATCCTGCCGGCTGACGGGATCGACGCCAACGCCCGGCTCATCCAGCAGCAGCACGGAAGGACCCGAGAGCAGCGCGCAGGCCAGCCCCAGTTTCTGTTTCATGCCGCCCGACAGCCGCCCCGCCAATCGCTCGGTGAACGGCCCCAGCCGCGTGAAATCCAATAGCCGGTCGAAACTGTCGCGGGCGGCCCGATCCGCCAGCCCGCGCAGGCGCGCGTACAGGCGCAGGTTTTCCAACACCGACAAATCCTCGTACAGGCCGAAGCGCTGCGGCATGTAGCCGACCTTTTCCGGCAGGTATTCGGCCTGCCGCACTGTATCCAGGCCCAGCACCTGGATCGCGCCGGCGCTAGGGTGCATCAACCCGGCCATCAAACGCATCAACGTGGTCTTGCCTGCCCCGTCCGGCCCCACCAACCCGGTCAGCCGGCCAGCATGAATGACGGCGCTGATATCCCGCAGCGCCTCGGTCTGGCCGAAGTGCTTGCTCAGGTTGCAGATTTCGATAGCGACGGGGCTTGCGGTCATGGGCGGGAAGGCGAAGCAGAACACCTGGAGACACAGAAAACGCCAAGGAGACCCGCCAGAATGGCCGCCATGAACTCCCCCACCGCCGAAGTTTGAACGACGAAATAGGTCGCCACGACGAACCCTACCCCATAGGCCAGTCGGGCTACATGAACGCGGTGTGAGGGCGCTACCGCACTGGCGCTGATCACGACCAGAAAAGCCGATAGGGCCACGGCGGCCAGCATGATCGCCCGCTCGGCATGGGGATACCACCACACGCCGCAAAACCCCGAGATCAAGGTCTCAGGCGGGCATAGCGCATCGACTCCTGAAAGAGCCACCAAACCCAGAATGAATGCCGCGTACCACGCAAGAATGGCTGATGGAACAATGGCAAACCAGCGCAAGCATTTCATCGATGTCCAATGTTTGATAAAGCGCAAGGCTCATTATCCTAAAAAACGGCCGTTGAGAGATTCCGAATCCCGTTCGCCCTGAACCTGTCGAAGGGTGAACGGGAGGTTGAATCGCACCCAACGGGTCAACGCAGAAAAGCCGATCATACTTCGACGCTGTTCAGCACGAACTGCTTTTCCGCGTTCCAACTCTCGTTTTTAGGTTGATGACCACGGGCGCCGCCTGGACGGCGGTCGCATGGAACAGCCCCAAACTGGCCACCAGCAGGGACAAGGCTTTGAATGGTGTTCATGGCGCTACCCATAGGGTTTCAAGACTAGTGGCGCCGCCAGCACAACCCTCTGCTCAAGGAACACTCGGAGCAGGCGGCGGCTAATCTACTTACCTTGATTTCCGTCTGCCAGAATCTCCAGCCGTTCGCAGGGTGCGTGGCGATCGAAAAATAACCTCAACCCTGATTCAGCCAAGTGTCATCGCATCCAGGCCGCCGCTGGAAAAAAGATCACACCGAAAAGGATGGCAAGCCTCCAGCTCAGATTGACATAACCGCGCCATAGCCACGGCGCTCAAGCTCCCCGGCCAGCCGACTCACCAGAAAATGCGCCTGCCTCATTCAGTCCGCCGCCGATAGCCGTAAAGCCAGCGGGACTGAGCGGCGCCCAGGTTGCGCACCGAGTGCGGGGCGCCCGCGGGGATCAGCAGCGTCTCGCCCGGCGGCGGGCGATGGCTAAGCCCGGCGATTTCGAACTCCACCTCCCCTTCCACCACCAGCACCAGTTCATCGGTCGTGTGCACGTAGTCCTCCCAGCGCTGGCCGGGGGGATACACCCACACATCGCAACTGAAGCCGCGCCGATCCCACTCGCGGCAGACCTGCTCGATATTCACCCTGGAACCTCGTCATCCCAAAAACACGAAACCATCACGCATCCATCATCAGCGTCAAGAGGCAGCCACCCCATGAATGCCCGGCCTGGCAGGAATTGATCGATCGCCCCTGAGTGCGCGAGCGTCCCGCCCGCATGCGGTCCAAGGGTCCGCGCTTTCAGCAGGAGGGGCGCCGAACTATTCGCCCGACCTCCCGCTCGGCCTACCCGCCCTGGCCCTGTTCCGTTGGAAAGCCCGCCCCCTTGAACCCGCGAATCCCCGGTAAGCGGACGGTCATAAATACCCGAAAAGGCGCGGACTCATAGCGCTCAGTTGTGGTTGGACCGGGCTAAAATCGAGCCTGATCCTTTAGATATTCTGGATGATAGGGACCCGCCGGAAGACCCCTGGGCGGTAGAAAGGCCATATTATTGGCCTGTTGCGCCAAGGGACGATAGTCCGTCGTCAGCGCATGAATGGCCGCGCCGATCCCCATGCCGATCAGATTTCCACCCCCGCCGGACGCGTGCACGACAGGCTGCCTCGATTCCCACAAGACCCTGCCGGTGCGAGTATCCTTGAGGATATAGTCCATGTCGACCGTCACCGAGGATTGAATCACCAGATATTGGGTGCTCCAATCCTTGATGGTGATGAACAACACGGCATCCGCCCCGAATAAATCAAGGAAGCGCCGCGGCGGTAATTGATGGATATGTCCCGCGACGGGAAGCCCGAGATCCTGAAACAACACCTCCGTCAGATACACGGGAAAGACATAATACCCACGTTCCGCCAGTGGTCTGGTAATCGTGCTCATGAAGACCGTGGGCGCGGTCACTTCCGTCGATTCATTGACGACCGGAACCACCACGATGGAGCGTGGCGGATGAGAATAAAACGCCGTGAGATCCGTCCTTTTGACGGCGCAGCCGGTCATCGCAAAATAGACCATGCAGGCCATTATCCATCTGGGAATGGTCATTGGATGAGCTTTCCGGTTCCCGAGTCATCCCTGGGTTCTTGAGTGTCCCCGGCTGTCTTTTGCCTGACGCGCTCCATCAGCTTGACCATCAACACGGATGACTCAGGATAGAGCGTTTTCTCCTTTTCAAAATACTCCATGGCCCCCGCATAATTCCCCCGCCGGTACAATAAAAACCCATAATCGGCGTATACGCCCGGCGGGATGCGAGACGGATGCGCCGTGGTGGGGAGTGATTGGCTGATATAAGCTTCCGCCTGACTGAAATCATGGTCGGTATACCTCAAATACAGACTATCTTCATATTGTCCCCAATCATACAGGGATTGCGGAGCGCATCCCGCCAAACCGGCCATGGCCAGCCAGGACGCCAGGAGGATTCTCGATCGGCTCCGCGGGCGGGAAGGTCCTTGACGCTCGGGATCAACACGATTCATCGGCATACGCTTCGCTCACTGATGTTTCCGGCGGGAATCGAGCGTTTTCACGACATTGTTCATCATATTCACAATCGCCGCGTCGATGGCCTTGCCTTCCAGGGTCGAATCGAATCCGCTGGTTCCGCCAAAGCCCAGGGTGCTGCTCGAAGTCAAATTCGCCTCGCCCGTGCCCTCCTGGGTATAGAAGACTTGCCCGGTGATGGGATCGACCATACGCAACACCACCCGAGCGCGGGCGCGTTGGGTTCTTTGCTTGCCTATCAGCCAAACGCCGCCGGTTTCATCCCTCCCCAATTCGGCCACTGAGCCGAGTATCAGGGCGTCCACGCCCGTCAGGTTTTGCTTGAACTGCTGTTCGTGGGTTCCCATCAGGTTGGCTTCGTCCTTGAGCTTGCCGATATCCTGCCGCTCGACGACATTGAAGCGTTGGGTCTGCATGAGGTGACGCGCCAATAAATCGGCGGCTTGTTTGCCCAGACGATCGCCGTAGGCGTCCGTGAACAGCCCGCTGCCATAGATCGATTCATTGGTGAATCGGGCGATAGCGATGGTCATGCGCTCGGCGGGCGGCAGCGGATTACTGGCCATGACTTGAGGTCCACGATCCTCCACGTTTTCGTGGATGCCGCGATTGACGCAAGCCGTCAAGACGAAGGCCGCGCAGATCAGGAAAAGCGATGGAATTATTTTCATTGAGACCCCATTAAGTTGTCGTCATGGATCGAACGCCTAAGAATAGGATATACGGATAAACGAGCAGGTAAAGATACATCAACTCCCTCTCCGCCTCCGGGGCATAAGCATCTACACACAAGCAAGTTATTGATTTTGTTCCCCTTTCCAGGAGGGCGAGGGGTTAGGGGTGAGGGTGGGAACCTGTGCAACATCAAGCGGTTAGCCCACACCCCAAAGCCTTCTGCGTTCTGGAGAAGAACTTGTGTAGATGCTTATGCCTCCGGGGAGAGGGCTGGGGTGAGGGAGTTTCAAATGAACCTTTCGCTGCTCATTTATCCATGTGGCGAACCGCGCCAGTGCGCGCTGGCCTTGCTGGATGCTCGAGTGTTTTTCGTCGTGTTTGTCGACCGCATCGACGGTCGTCGCATCATCAGCCTGCGTAAGGCCAATAACCGGGAGAAAGCTGTCTATGCAAAAGTTTATGACGCTCCGTGACGGGCGAAAGATCGAACTCGACTCGCCTGAAGAGGATGCCGCCATCACGGCCGCCGCGATGGCCGATCCCGACGCCAGGCCGTTTACCGATGAGGAATGGGAAGCGGTCAAACCGGTCGTGCGCGTTGGCCGTCCCCGCAAGGACGCGCCCAAGGTCTTCACCGGCATCCGCCTGGACGCCGACGTGTTGGCCGCCTTCAAGGCCGGTGGCAAGGGCTGGCAAACGCGCCTGAATGCCGCGCTCAGGGAGTGGCTGGCGACGCATCCGACGGTATAGCGAACAGTCGTATCCCGGATGGAGCGCGGCGGCATACGGGGAACCGTGACCCGTTCGCCCCGGATTCCGCGTGTCTCCATCCGGGCGCGGACATCCGCCGAACACCCCGAGGGTTTCATCCAGGCCGATGTCAACCGCGCAGTGTGCGCGAGGTGAACCTGACAACAACACCAGATAGTTCCAAGAATTTTTCCGGTTTCGCCGCTCGAAACCCTTGTGATACCTAATTTATGTATATACGATGAGGCGTGGACATCACTTTTGACCCCGCCAAGAACGCCCGCAATATCGCCGAGCGTGGCTTGTCATTCGCGCGGGCAGCGGAGTTTGATTTCACGACAGCGCTGATTGGGCAAGACACGCGCCAGACCTATCCGGAACCTCGATTTGTCGCGCTGGGTTTCCTGGAAGGTCGTCTGCATGTGCTGTGTTTCACGCCGCTGTCTGGCGGTATTCGCGTGATCAGTTTCCGCAAGGCCAATAATCGGGAGATAAAACGCTATGAACGCACGACCGCCACTCATTGACGATGATGGTGAAGTCAGGGAACTGACCGCCGAGGATTTGCGGCGCTTCCGCCCCGCCGCCGAAGTCTTGCCGCCCGGACTCTATGCCGGGCTGTTGGGCATGAACCGGCAAGCCAAATTGCCCGGCCGTCCCCGCAAGGACGCCCCCAAGGTCTTCACCGGCATCCGCCTGGACGCCGACGTGTTGGCCGCCTTCAAGGCCGGCGGCAAGGGCTGGCAGACGCGCCTGAATGCCGCGCTCAGGGAGTGGCTGGCGACGCATCCGACGGTATAGCGAGC
>Ga0194120_10009640_pt1 | contig 12180 bp, 10 predicted proteins | sample TA2MahCa65mmetaG_FD_148642 | JGI IMG/M metagenome (GOLD analysis project Ga0194120, IMG submission 148642) | Freshwater microbial communities from Lake Tanganyika, Tanzania - TA2015019 Mahale Deep Cast 65m | ecosystem: Environmental > Aquatic > Freshwater > Lake | place: Tanzania: Lake... | reverse complement strand
GACGGGCAGAAGCATCTTCCATCCGAGAGCCATCACCTGGTCGTACCGGAACCGAGGGAGCGTCCATCGCACCCAGATGAAGACGAACAGGAAGAATGCGACCTTCGCTAGGAAGATGAGCAGCGTGCCCCACCACGGAACGAGCTTCTCCAGTCCGAACAGCGTGTATCCGCCGAAGAACAGGCACACGTTGAGGCACGAGCCGATCGCCATGTTTCCGTACTCGGCGAGGAAGAACATGGCGAACTTCATCGAGCTGTATTCCGTGTGATATCCGGCGACCAGCTCCTGCTCGCACTCCGCCAGGTCGAACGGCAGGCGGTTCGTCTCAGCGAACGCCGTCACCGTGAAGATGAACCACGCGACCGGCATGAAGAACACGAACCACGACGAGCCCGCCTCCGTCTGCTTGGCGACAATATCGGCGACGTTCAGCGATCCGGCGACCAACAGCACCGACAGGATCGCCAGACCCATCGAGAGCTCGTAGCTGATCATCTGCGCCGAAGCCCGCAGCCCGCCGAGCAGCGCATACTTGTTGTTCGATGCCCACCCCGCCAAGATGACGCCGTAGATGCCCAGAGACGTGATCGCGATGAAGTAGAGGACGCCGATGTTGATGTTGGCGATCTGGAACGGAATGCCGTCGGGAGCCCAGCTCGCAGCGGAGAGCAGTCGTCCCAGCAGACCGTCCGCCGGGATCGCCTTGGCGAACGGGATGACCGCGCCTGTCATGAACGCCGGTATCAGGATCAGCGCCGGAGCGGCGATGTAGAGCCGACGATCCACCTGTCCGGGGACGATGTCTTCCTTCAGAAGGAACTTCACGCCGTCCGCAATCGGCTGCAGCAAGCCCCAGGGGCCCACGCGGTTGGGCCCGTGCCGATCCTGGATCCACGCGCTCACCTTGCGTTCCGCCAGCACGAGCACCGGAACGATAGCGAGGATGAACAGAACGAGAAAGACGATCTTGATGAGCGCGGCGATAATCTGCGGAAGCATCATGCGTCAGTCCCAGTATTTCGCGGCGTAGGCGTCGTTCCCCGTCATCGTCTCCGGAGCCGGCTCCCCACTGCCCAGGACGTATCCCCGCGAGCCGATGGCGCTGTCGCCAGCCCCGGAGAACGCTTCGACAGACGACGCGATGTCGTCGGTGATCTCCCCCACCGATAGATAGCCGAACTCCCTGCCCATCGCCCGCGCGACCTCACACACGAACGTCCACTCGTCCAGAGAGCGTCCGAGCGGCGGCAGCGCGCGGTTCAGCCGCTGGACGCGCTTCTGCGAACTGGTGAAGCAGCCTTCCTTCTCGGTGAAGGCAGTCCCCGGAGCGACGATGTCCGCCCGCTCCGTGAGCGCCGACGGCAGGATGTCCACGACGACGAGGCATGCGAGAGCCTCCAGCCGCGCCAGAACCTGCTCGCTCAGCTCTAAGCCGGGGATCCCGCCGAAGACGACCGCGCCCTTCGCGCCATCCAGCAGCGCCCATGCGTCCTCGTCCGTCGGAACGTCACCGAGGATCGCCAGACCGCCCGCGCGGTTGGGGTTCTTGTCCTTCTCGATGACGAACTTCGGATAGACCGTGTCTTCGCTGGTGATCGGTTGGCTGATGAGCCCGACGTGCTTCGTTCCGACCGCTTCCATGGCGAGTCTGCCGATGGCGCGGAGCTCCTCGTTCGTGTTGAACGCCGACGCGAGGATCGCGACGTTCTCGCCGCCGAGCTCCGCGATCTTCGCGGCGATTGCCTCGAAGACCGTGTTCCACCCCGTGGGGACGAGCGACTCGCCGTCGCGGATCATCGGCGACTTGAGGCGGTTCGGGTCGTTCGCGTAGTGGTAGCCGTAGCGCCCGTCGTCGCACATCCAGAAGTCGTTGACGTCGGCGTGGTAGCGCGGCTTGATGCGGACGATCTCGTTGTCGCGGAACTCGACGGTCGTGTTGCAGCCCTTCGAGCAACCGGGGCAGACGCTGTTGACCTTCTTGAGGAACCACGGACGGGATCGGTAGAGGAAATCGCGCGAGACCAGCGCGCCGACCGGACAGATGTCCGCGACGTTGCCCGACAGCTTGTTGTCGAGCGGTCTGCCGGGGTAGACGTCGATCTCGTTGTGCCCGCCTCGGTGGATCAGTCCGAGCTCGCTCGTTCCGGTGATTTCCTCGCAGAACCGGACGCACCGCGTGCAGACGACGCAGCGGGTCGTGAACAAGTCGATGTGGGGTCCGACCTGCTTGCGGGGCGGAGTCTGCTTCGCCTCGACATAGCGGCTGCGGTCGTTGCCGAACTCGTAGGTGTAGTCCTGCAGGTGGCATTCGCCAGCTTGGTCGCAAGTGGGGCAGTCGAGCGGATGGTGGATGAGCAGGAATTCGAGGGTCATCGCTCGCGCCGCCTTGACGCGCGGAGCCGTGTTGCTGACGACCATGCCGTCGGCGACGCGTGTGCCGCACCCGATCGCCAGTTGGCGTTCGGGTCCGGGTCTGCCCGGAAGCGTCAGCTCGATGAGGCACATGCGGCAGTTGCCCGGCGCGCGGAGCGCCGGATGGTAGCAGTAGTGGGGGATCGTGATGCCCACCTCTGCCGCCGCCTGGACGACCGTGATGCCGTCCGAGACGGTGTATTCCTTGCCGTCGATCGTGATCTTCGCCATCCGGTCGAGCCTCCGCTTCTCAGGAAGCCGCTAATGCCACTTCGGCTGCTGCACGACGGTCACCTGGGGCCGCGGGTAGGCGTAGTTCTGCTCCGGCGGCGTGATCGCCTCTTCCAGAGGGAGAACCGTGCACTCACCGTTGAGGATGTGCGCCTCGAACTCCGGGCGGAACTTTCGCGCGAAGCTCACCGCGGGCCACGATACGGCGATGCCGAAGACGCAGATCGTGTTCCACGTGAACGTGTCCACGTTGGCGATCTGGTTGGCGACGTCGATGAGCTGCTCGATATCGCCGGGTTTCGCGTGTCCCGCCTCGATCCGCTTCGTGATGTCCCGCACCCAGGGCGTCCCGCTGCGGCAGGGCGTGCACTGACCGCAGGACTCGTGCGCATAGAATTCCATCAGGTTCAGCAGCGCCGACACGGTGCAGACCGTCTCATCCATGACGATGATCCCGCCGGAGCCCAGCATCGACTTCGCCAGACCCAGCGACGTGAAGTCGAGCGGGCAGTCGAGCTCATAGGGCGTCAGCACGGGAGCCGAGCTCCCGCCGGGAATCACCGCCTTGACGCGGTTCCCGCCGCGTACGCCGCTCGCCATGTCGATCAGGTCTTGCGCCGTGATGCCCAGCTCGACCTCGTAGACGCCCGGCTTCTCGACGTGTCCGCTGACGCAGTAGAGCTTGGTGCCCGTGTTCACCGGGTCGCCGGCGGTGCGCGGAACGTCGGTGTAGACGCTCCCCATGCCCTTGTACCAGTCGAGCCCGTTGTTGACGATAAAGGGCAGGTTCGAGAGCGTCTCGACGTTCTGGACGCACGTGGGCTTCATGAACAAGCCCTGGACGGCGGGGAACGGCGGCTTGTTGCGAGGCTGTCCGCGCTTGCCTTCGAGCGATTCGATCAAGCCGGTCTCTTCGCCGCAGATGTACGCGCCTGCGCCGGAGTGCGTGTAGACGTCCAGCGCGAAGCCGGACCCCGCGACGCTCTCGCCGAGGATGCCCGCCGCGTAGGCTTCTAGGATCGCGGCGTCGAGCCGCTTCTTGGCGAGCGTGAATTCACCCCGGCAGTAGACGTACGCGGTGTGGATGCCCAGCGCCCAGCAGCAGGCGATGATGCCCTCGATGAGCATGTGGGGCTTGTTCTGCAGGATGTAGCGGTTGCTGAAGGTCCCCGGCTCGCTCTCGTCGGCGTTGCAGCAGAGATAACGCGGCTCGATCTGGCGGTTCATGAGGGTCCACTTCATGCCGGTCGAGAACCCGGCTCCCCCGCGTCCGCGCAGACCGGAGTCCTTGACGAGCGTGATGTGGTCGTCCGGCGGAATGGCAAAGACCTTCTCCAGCGACGCGTATCCGCCGTGCTTCCGGTAGACATCGAGCGTGTGGATTCCGGGCACGTCGAGGTTTTCGTAGAGGATGCGCCGTTCCTTAGCCTCTGCCATGTCGTCTCTCTGCCTTCGCGGGAGCCGCTTTCCCGGTGATGCCGCCGAGGATTTCGTCGATCTTCTCCGGCGTGAGGTTTCCGTACAAGTCCTCGTCGACCATCATCACGGGAGCCTGGTCGCACGCGGCGAGGCATTCCACTTCGAGCAGCGTGAAGTTGCCGTCTGCCGTTGTCCCCTCGACTTCGACTTCGAGCGACTCGCGCAGGTGGTCGAGGACCTTCTTGCAGTCGCAGAGCATGCAAGGGAGCGTCTTGCAGACCCGGATGATGTGCTTGCCCACGGGTTCCTGGAAGAACATCGGGTAGAACGTGACGACGTCCTGCACCTGCGCCGGGGAGAGGTCGAGGAGCTCCGCGACGTGCTCCATGACATCCTGCGAGATGTAGCCGTTCTGGGCTTGCGCGAGGTGCAGAGCCGGGAGCGTCGCCGCGCGTTTCGTCGGGTAGTGGGTCAGGAGATCGTCCAGATGGGCGCGGCGCTCCGGCGTGAATTCGAATGGCATCCGTCAGACTCCACTCATCCAGGCAGTCGTCGACCGATCGGTCCCCAGCGATTCGTGTCGGAGGCGAGTTCCGTAGGGGCGGGTCTCAGACTCGCCCCTACAACCCCACGGCGATCGACCGAGCGATGAATCCCCAATGCGAACTACTCAGCGGTCGAGCTCTCCGGCGATGACGTTGAGGCTCCCCAGCACGGCGACGACATCGGAGACCATAAGCCCCTGGACCATCCTGGGCAGGTTCTGATAGTTCATGAACGAAGGCGCGCGCACGCGGACGCGGTATGGATAGCCGCTGCCGTCGCTGACCAGGTAGAACCCCAGTTCCCCGTTGGGCGACTCCGTCGCGCAGTAGACCTCCCCTTCCGGCGGCTCGACGCCGTGACCTCGCATCGTCACCTTGAAGTGGTGGATCAAGCCTTCGATGGAGCCGTACGGGTGAACCGGGTCGTAGGGCTGCGTGTGGTCGGGAGCCTTGTAGACGTGCTCCTTGCCCGGCAGGATCATCTTGTGATCCGGCACGTTGACGGGTCCATCCGGCATGTTGTCGAGCGCTTGCTGGATGATCCGGCAGCTCTGCCGCAGCTCTTCCATGCGCACCAGGTAGCGGTCGTAGGTGTCGCCGCGCACGCCCACGGGGATGTCGAAGTCGAAGTCCTCGTAGGACGAGTAAGGCTCCGCCTTGCGGATGTCGAACTCGACGCCGGAGCCGCGCAGGCAGGGACCCGTCAAACCGCCGTCGAGCGCCGTCTGGGCGTCGATGACGCCGATGCCCTTCGTCCGGTCGATCCAGATGCGGTTCTTCGAGAGGAGCCCTTCGATCTCCGGCAGGGCTTCGTTGAGAAACCCCTCCAGGAAGCCGCGCACCATCGGGACGAACGTGTCGGGCACGTCCTGCGCCATGCCGCCGACGCGCGTGTAGCTCACGGTGAGCCGCGCGCCGGAGCAGGCTTCGATGATGTCGTAGAACTTCTCGCGCTGCTGGAAGGCGTAGAGGAACGCGGTGAACGCGCCGATGTCCAGCGCGTGGGTTCCCAACCAGACCATGTGGTCGGCGATGCGCGCCATCTCGGCGAGGGCAACGCGGATATACTGCCCGCGCTTGGGGACTTCGACGCCCAGAAGCTTCTCGACGGCGAGGACGTAGGCGAAGTTGTTGGAGAGTGGCGACAGGTAGTTCATCCGGTCGGTGACGACGATGAACTGGTTGTAGAGCATACTCTCGCCGAGCTTCTCGAAGCCCGTGTGGAGATAACCCAGATGCGGGGTGCATCGTACGACCTGTTCGCCGTCGAGCTCGACCTCCAGATGGAGCGTGCCGTGGGTCGCCGGATGCTGGGGCCCGATGTTGAGGACCATCGTCTCGCTGGCGACAACGTCAGTCTTGGCTCTGGCAGGTGCACGCATGCTGCTGCCTTTCAGGCGTTCACTCGTCACGATGCGTCTGTCCCGACCGCTCGAAGTCGAAGCTGGCGCGCTCGCCCACGCCCTGCACCGGATAGTCCTTCCGCAGCGGGAACGCGCCGAAGTCGTCTGGCATCAGGATACGCCGCAGGTCGGGATGCCCGTCAAAGACGATCCCGAACATGTCGTAGACTTCGCGTTCGAGCCAGTCGGCGGCGGACCACAGGCCTGTCGCCGACGGGGCGGACGGTTCCGCATCCGTCAGCGGACACTTGACCCGCAGTCTCGGCAGCGGCGAGTCCGGCATGTGGGACATGAGGTGGTAGACGAGCAGGAAGCGGGCTCCGCCGAACCGCGCCGAGATCGACTCCAAGCCGAGGCAGTCCACGGCGGTGAGATCGACCAGGCGGATGTACTGGAACGCGGGATCGGTCTTGAGGAACCTGAGAACCGGATGGATCGCCTCGGAAGTTACGACGACCGTCCATTCCCCACGGTGCTCATCCGTGGCGAGGACGGGGTCTCCGAAGCGTTCGACGACCTTACGGACGGGAAGAGGCCGTGGGTCTTCCGCCGGTGCAGCCTCCGGAGCCTGTTCTTCTGGCATCGTGTCCCCGTTAGCGGGCTAATCCCAGTCGAGCCCGCCCTTGCGCCACACGTAGATGTACCCCAGCACCAGGATCGCCGTAAAGACGACCATCTCCCAAAAGACCAGCAGGTTCTCGCGGATCATGTCGCGGAACACGATCGCCCACGGATAGAAGAAGATCACCTCGACGTCGAAGATGATGAAGATCATTGCGATTAGATAGAACTTGATGGAGAACCGTAACCGGGCGTTGCCGACGGGGTTCACGCCGGACTCGTAGACGCTCCCCTTGACGCGGGTCTGCCGCGGACGGACGACGTATCGGGTGAGGAGCTGGGCGAGGGCGAGGATCGCCACCGCGATGACGACTGCCACGAGGAGAAGCAGGAGGATCGGGATGTAGGCGCTCATCGCCACCTGCGACGTGTGCGTCGATTGTGACCTGTTTCACGAATGACCGGACAGACTACCCAGTTTGGTCTCCGCACGACTTGCCACAACCGTATCGCACCGTCCTGTGGCGGGGCAACTGGGTGACCACAGGAACGGCATTTTCCCATAGCCCCCGATCTCTGTCAAGCGCATTCGCGCACAATCGAGCTCCTACGGACGGTGTTGACGCCGTGATCCGTGCTGACGTAGCGTTCGCGCGGTTTCGCACGAGATACATCGGAGTCCTTCCCAACCCCAGCGTGCCGCGCTATTGTGTATGTGAACGCAATAACAAGCGCCGACACTCGCAGGCTCGGACGCTGGGTCGCCGTCGGTACCGACGTGGAGCGAGTCACACTCCGAAGGTCAGTGCCGATCAGGTCGTCCCACCATGACGAGCGGTCGATCGCTCGCGCCGAGCGTGCTCGTGCCGGAAGCAAAGGAGCCCTCGATGGGTGTGTGGCTTAAGCATTGGCGCGCGCTAGCCGTCGTCCTGGCACTTGGTGTCGGCGTTGCCATGGTCGTCGGCTGCGGAGGCGATGACGAGGAAGGCGAAAAGAAGGACATTGGAGCGAACACGCTCCTGTCGCACAAGGGAGCTGCGCCGACAGTCGACGGCAGCGGCGCAGACGCTGCATGGAAGGATGCCCATCCGCTGGAGTTCGTGGCGTCGGGCGGCGCCAACTCCTCCCTGTCCAACGTATCGCTTAAGTCGGTCCACTCCGGCGACATGGTCTACTTCCTCGTCGAGTGGACCGACCCGACCGAGAGCCTGCGCCGCGCGCCGTGGCAGAAGCAGGCGGACGGATCGTGGAAGCAGCTCAAGGATGGACCTGCCGGCGACGACAACAAGTACTACGAAGATAAGCTCGCCTTCATCTGGAACATCAACGACAGCATCGCCGGTTTCAACCAGGCGGGATGCCAGGTGACCTGCCATATCGGCGAAGGCAAGCCATACGGGAACAAGTACACCACGTCGGCTGGCGAACGCGGAGACATCTGGCACTGGAAGTCTGTCCGAACGGGTCCCGTCGGGACGATGGATGATCAGTGGTTGGACGACGTGCGTTACGATCCCGACAAAGCCGCCGAAGCAGGACGCCATAGCGACCCGAACACTGGAGGCGGGTACAAGGACAACAAGTCCGCGGACGGCAAGACTCCTGCCTACGGAGCGATCGCCCCTCCCTACTGGATCCTCGACAGCACTAAGAAGCCGTTCAACGACGGCGACTTCAAGGCGAACGACGAGGTTCCTGGCATCGTCGTCGCTCCCTACCAAGGCGACCGCGGGGACGTCGCCGCCAAGGGTGTCTACTCCGGCGGGAAGTGGACGCTGGAAATCGCTCGCAAGCTGACGACTGGGAGCGAGTACGACGTCCAGTTCTCCGATCTCGCAAAGAGCTACTACTTCGGCGTCGCGGCATTCGATAACGCGCAGGTGCGCCATTCGGCGTCATCGGGAGCGTTCGAGCTTCAGTTCGACCAGTAGCGCCTCAACGACCGCGATTGGGTTATCGTGAACCGGGCGGAACCATCCAGGAGATGGTCTCCGCCCTTTTCGCATCCGCAGTGGAAGAAGGTGATATGCGAACGAGGCATGGACGGCTGTAATCAGCCCTTGACGCGCGCTGTAGCTCGGCTCACCTGTCATTGTAGTCTGAGTTGTGCCAGGGACAAGGAAAGGGACGGACGACGATGAAGGCTCGCGGCATCGATTTCATCTGCTACGACGTGACCGACATGGAGCGAGCGCTCGCGTTCTATCGAGACACGCTCGGATTCGAGGTGGCGTTCACATACGGCGACTCGTGGGTCGAGCTGGCGACGGAGCCGATCACGGTCGCCCTGATCGGGCCGCCGCACAGCAGGCCTGCGAAGGACAGCACGGGTCCCACCATGGCAGTCGCTGTCGATGATGTCGCCAAATGGGTCGAGGAGCTTCGCGCCAAGGGTGTGACTGTCATCTTTGGACCCGAGAACACGCCCGTCTGCGATGTCGCGATGGTGTTCGATCCCGATGGAAACCGACTGATGATCCACCATCGCCACGACGACACATGGGGTTGATCGCAGTCCACGGCTGACCGTGCACCCCAACCCGGGGCGTCGAGCGATACCGAGTGCGGCTCCCCGACTCGTTCTGTCTAAGGCTTCTTCCGAGGGACGACCTCCATTCGCTCAGGCGGCCCGACGCACATCCGATGCCCGTTTTCCTTGACTCGGAGAGTGGGCGAACCTATACTTCATTGCGTCCGGTGACGATTCGGGCGAGTGGTGGAACTGGTAGACACGCCGGACTTAAAATCCGTCGCCCGGCTCGGGCATGAGGGTTCGATCCCCTCCTCGCCCACCACAGGAACCACCTGAGGAACCGTGTGGCACGGCGGGACCGGAAGAAACGACGACATGACGCGGGGTGGAGCAGTCTGGTAGCTCGTTGGGCTCATAACCCAGAGGTCGCAGGTTCAAATCCTGCCCCCGCAACCACAACCGAAAACCCAGCGGCAGGATGTCGCTGGGTTTTCCGCTATCTGCACGCATAACGCGAAGCGCCCCATGGACGCCGCACGGTTCGACGCCGCCATCGCCGCCATCGAAGAAGCCAACGCGCACGATCCCAACTCGCGCGCCATCGACGGCATCCCCACGCCCTTCGAGGTCGCTTACGCGCGGCACGTCACGGGTTGGGTGACTCGCCTGACCCCCGACCCGTCGGAAGCCCTGCTCCTAGCCGTCCGCGGACTCCATATCGAGCGGTGGAAGGTTCCCAGGCAGGACTACTCCGCCGACCGACGCGGCTACTACCAGTGGCGTAACCGGCTCAAGAGGCTCCACGCCGAGCGGGTGCAGGGCATCCTCAACGATGTCGGATACGACCCGGAGATGGTCGCACGAGTTGGCGATCTCATCCGGCGCGTCGGATTCCCGCACGACCCGGAGAGCCAGGTCATCGAAGACGCCGTCTCGCTGGTGTTTCTCGAATGGCAGTTCGCCGAATTCGCCGCCAAGACCGAGCGGGCGAAGATGATCGACATCCTGCGCCAAGTCTGGGAACGCATCAGCCCGCAAGCCCGCGAGATCGCCCTGACGCTCCCGCTGGAACCGTCGGAACGCGAGCTCGTCGCGGAAGCCCTTTCCGAGGGATAGGACAGTCCTTCACGGCATCGCGCCGACGAGCGACTGGACGTTGTGGGGAACCGCGTTCATCTCCTCGAGCCGCCGCCCCGACTTCCCGCACGTGTTCTCGACAACGACGAAATCCAGCCCCGGAATGACGACGTCGTTCCAGAAGTCTCCAACGCCACGGATCGCCACGTCGAGCATGATGACGATCTGCTCGCCGAGCGGCTCCGTCGAGTTGAGCGTGATCGCGCCGTAGAACTCCTGGCACTCGGTGTACCCCGCGTTGTGCGTTCCCGTGTAGGGCTTGAGGCGCTCCAGCTCGATGGGTCTGCCGATCCGCCGCGACACTTCGTCCGACCGGTTCCGGAAGTAGTCCACGAGCGCCTGCTCCTGCAGGTACGCGGGCTTGGCGTGCTCGGCGACGTCCCGCAACGCGTCGAGCCCGACCCGGTAGGCTTCCTCGACGAACTCGAACCAGTAGCGCTGCTCCGCCGTCACCTGATCCGGGTGTTCCACCGCGACGCACGAACGCCGCAGGCAGGAGTTGAGCCCGTCCCGCTTCGGCGCCACGCCGACGTGGATGACATCCCCCTCGCGGATCTCGCGGTTGAGCGCCTTCCCGATGAGCGTCCGGTTGGCGGTGTTCGCGCCGACCATGACATCCCAGCCCATCTCCTCCGCGCCGAGCTCCCTCCCGACGAAGTAGCCCCACGCGGCGACCTGCGTTTCGAGCATTCCCGGACGCAGGACAGCGAGCATCGCACGCACCATCGCGTCGGCGATGACACTCGCGTCGCGGATGAGCCGCATCTCGTCGTCCGACTTCTCGTACTTGAGCCGGTAGTAGACCTCCGGACAGTCGATCACGTTCTCTGCTCCGTAGAGCTCCTCCAGGTAGGCGACGACCGACGCCGGCACGACCTGTCGCGGGGTCAGCAAGCCAATCCGGTCGACCTTCGCACCCGCCGCCGCTTCGATAACGTCCTCGAGGCGCTCCGCCGCGACGGGATACTCCTCGTCGGCGAGTTTGAGCATCTCGACCTTGTGCACCGGAGCCGCCGCGCGGTCCGCGAGCTGTTCGGCGACGTAGCCGCCCTCCAGCCCAGCCGCGATGTGGAACCCAGTCCGACCGATGACGCCGGCGACCTGCTCGATCTGGACGTTCGTGTTCCCGCCCAGGTAGGGCACGTCGCCGTCGTAGTGCTCGTCGCTGAAGACGAAACCGACCTCCAAGCCCTGTTGCCGCAGGGCTTCGTAGACGCGACGCTGCCGCGCCCGGTACTCATCGGTCGAGATGCAGAAGTCCTTGTCGACGGTCGGCGTTGCCGCCAGGACGCACTCGACCTTGGCGAACTCGCTCCGCAGCTCGCTCAGTCGGAGGGCTCCGACGCCGCTCATGGTTCACTCCTTCTCGCGTGGCTCGGCTCGTGTCCCGCCCAGCGTCTTGCCGATCAAGTCATCCTGTGGGTAGGCGTGTCCCAAGTGCTGCCGAAACCCCTCGGCGAAGGGGGCGCCAATCCGCTCGCCCACTTCCGCGCCCCAGCGTTTCATCGACTCGATGTACTCGTCCATACCGTGGTGCTTCATCAGCCAGTCGCGCTGGCTCGCGTGGCATGCCAACATCTCGACCTTGCGCGGTATGGCGTCAGTGATATCGACGATCAGGCTGGCATTGATCCGGTTCCCCAGGGCGTCCATGCCCTCGATGGGGTCGGCATAGTAGAGATGCGGGATGCCGCTCAGGGGTTCCGCCGGTGGAACCGCGAGCGTCTGCATGTTCGGCGCTCCGGCGCAGAAGCAGGCGTTCCGCACGAGTTGCGACGTGATCTCGTGATCCAGCATGTAGTCGGCGGGCGAGTGGGTCACGACGACATCGGGGCGGAGTCGCCGCAGGGCTTCGACGGTCTTGCGGATCGTCGCGGGGTCGTAGTGGATGAGGAAGTCCTGCTCGCCGACGCAGACATACTCGCCATCGATGAGCCGGGCTGCCGCGTGGGCTTCGTCGTGACGTCGTCGGACGATGGCTTCCTCCGTCTCGGTC
>Ga0194120_10009639_pt1 | contig 12181 bp, 14 predicted proteins | sample TA2MahCa65mmetaG_FD_148642 | JGI IMG/M metagenome (GOLD analysis project Ga0194120, IMG submission 148642) | Freshwater microbial communities from Lake Tanganyika, Tanzania - TA2015019 Mahale Deep Cast 65m | ecosystem: Environmental > Aquatic > Freshwater > Lake | place: Tanzania: Lake... | reverse complement strand
ACGGCGGTCGATGAATAATCTAAACGTTATCAGTCACGCGAAACACTCGAAAAAACCGACTCTCGGAGGCGGCGAAGTGGCGCTCGGAAAATACCCCCATCTTGTAGAATCGGGCGGAAAAATACGCCATTGGCGTATTTTCTCCGACGATAAATACGTCACTGACGTATTTTCCGAGCGATTTTTCGGGGTTTTCGGCATTTTTCGCGCCGAATATTCAGCCCCGGAAATCGGTATTTCGAGTCAGAAACATGGAATATGCGAATGGGTCTCATAAACTGGGGTCGGGCGAGCCAAACGGAACGCGCTCGCCGCGCATAGAGCGAGTCCGCAGGTGTGCAGAAGTTGGACAGATGGCGCGCACATGAGAAGGGAGTCGGGCTATGGCAGAGGAACCGACGGGTTCGGAGCAGGCATCGGCGGATACTCCGCTTCCGCAGGGTCACACGGTCGAGGGTTTCGCGGAACTGATGGACGCTCGGGTTCGGCAGGCGCGTCAGGTCGTGATGCACCTTCAGGAGATTCTGCTACCGGACGCCGGGGAGCGGGGGGATGGTAAGGGCGACGGCATGGTGAAGATCGGTTGGGACGAGCTGAAGCATCTGACGTGGGCAGACCTTGCTTCGGTCGGTGTGGCGGCTCATTGCGACGTGGGGATTGGGCAGGCGCTTGTGAGTCTGCGGAACACCGAGCAGATCGTCCTCGGTCTCCGAGACGTTGCGGGGGCGATCCGGGAACTGACTGCCGAGGTTCGCGGTCTGGCGTGCGCGAGAACACCACGAAATACGGAACCTCAGTAGCGGCGCGGGTTTGGTCGGTGTCGGCGTCGTGCATCATCAGCGAGGCATCGCCCGACAACGCTGAACTTATCGGCGAGGTTGAGCGGATGCTGAAGGTGCATGGTATCCGCGCGACATACTGGCACAGCCCATCGAGCCGCAGAGGGCGGGAGAGCCGAGCAAAGTCCTCGAAGGCTACGACCAAGCTAATACGATGCTCGCGGAAACGAAGGGGCAGGCATGAACACCGTAGCCGGTTACGACCCGATGCGCGTCGAGCAATCCGTCCGGGCGTTCGCGGACGCGATGCTGGAGACGATGCGGATGCACGAACGCAAGGGCGGCTGGGACAACGTTGATAGCCGCTGGCTCGCTTGGAAGCTGGCGGAGGAACACGCCGAGGTCGTGACGGCGATCAGCGACTACGTGCTCTACGGCACGCCGTTCAACCGGCGTGCGCTCGCAGCCGAGCTCGTGGATGTTGCCAACGTTGCCATGATGCTGTGGGACAAGCTGCAAACGGAGGGCTGACCATGACCGCTGACGCCGTAACGACTGACGTGCTGACGCGGGCAGCCCTGAAATGGCTGTCGGGGCGGTCAACGTGCGTCCTGCGGGAGCGCGGCACGCCGTCGGAGCGTGCCGACGCCATTGGGTTCAAGCTCGACGGAAGCCTAGTACTCAGCACGCTGATCGAGGTGAAGCTGACGCGGCAAGACTTCCTAGCGGACCGCCACAAGGCGGCTCGCCTGGGAATCGGCATGGGCGTCTATCGGTACTACTTCGCCCCGAAAGGCGTCATCGCCCCCGACGAGCTTGACCGCTGGGGGCTCGTGACCCTGGTGCGGATTAAGGACAGGTATTATGGTCCGCGCTGGTCGGGGCGGGTCGTGAAGGTATCGGCGAGGTTTGAAGCCGACCACTTCGCCGAGATGCGGGCGTTGATGAACGAGGTCGAGTCTGCGCGGAACTGGAGTCTCAACCGGGAGCGGCTGATAGACATGGAACGGGCAGAGTGGGGCATCCGCAATCTGCCCTGTGAGGCGCGTCTGCGCAATGCCGACCGCCGGAGTGACGGCGATGGGGTCGAGACATGGTGATCTGGTGGATACACAGCGCTTCCCAGGGAGCGCGGACGTGACCCATCGCGCACCGTTTCCATCCGCCATGACGTTCGCCAGCCTGTTCACAGGCATCGGCGGATTCGATCTAGGCTTGGAACGAGCGGGCCTGGTGTGTCGCTGGCAATGCGAATCGGACGCGAACTGCGCGAAGGTCTTGACCGCGCAGTTCAAGGTTCCCCTTTACAAGGACGTGAGGGACATAACCGGTGGAGAGCCGACAGCCGACCTTGTTTGCGGTGGATTCCCCTGCCAAGACTTGTCAGTTGCCGGTCGCCGCAAAGGACTGGCTGGAGCGGCATCAGGGCTCTGGTTCGAGTTCCAACGAGTTCTTGCGGCGCATCGTCCAGAGTGGGTGCTCATCGAGAATGTCCCCGGTCTACTATCGTCAAACGGCGGACGGGACTTTGCCGAAGTCCTTTCAGGGCTGGAAGAACTCCGGTATGGCGTCGCATGGCGAGTACTGGACTCTCAGCACTTCGGCGTGCCCCAGCGACGCCGTAGAGTCTACATTGTCGGACATCTTGGAGACGGACGTGCCGCCTCAGTACTCTTTGAGCCCCAAAGCATGTCGAGGCATGTTACGTCGCGCGGACACGAACGGGGACCGGGTAGAGCCGTATCTGCGACACTTACTGGAAACGCGGGCGGCGGAAACCGACCTGCCGGACATAGAGGCGAACTCGCCCTCGTCGTGAGCTCGCCGCCAGTACGTAGGTTCACACCGGCAGAATGGGGGCGGCTCCAGGGGTTCCCTGACGGATGGAATGACTGGCTACCCGATACCACCCGGTATCGACAGTTCGGCAATGCCGTAACTGTCCCCGTGGCGGAGTGGCTTGGGCGCAGGATGCTGGCGGCGTCCGACCGCCGGACTGATGGGAGATGGAGACGAGACATGGTGACCCAGCAGGATGGCGTCGCCGAGGACGCTTACGCGGTTGAGCAGGTGTCGCAAGCGCCACGGTATTCTAGGAGACGAACATGAGCATCGAGACGCCCGAGCATCTTCAGCAGGCAGTCGAGCAACTTCACCGGGTCTTCCGCATCGCCCGCAGTTCGCGGGAACGGTTGATGCCCGGGTTCGCGGTCGCGTTCGTCAACGAGACTGAGGGGGCGGTCCGCGAGATCCAGGGGATCCTGGCAGACGTGGGGAACTACATCGGCATCGACATCCCCATCGCCACGCCGAGCTGGCCTATCGTGCCTGTGTGCGTAGCCGCCCATGACGAGAGCAACGAGGAGCTTTGGCGGCGGATGATGGGCCGCATCCCAGTAACCGAATACCCAGTGGGGGACATTTCCCCAGGAAAGGACGACACGATGGAAACCGGAACCCAGACCGCAACGACACTCCAGAAGCAGCCACCCCACTTCTCCGACCCGCAAGTGGCAAACTACTTCAACAACACCAAGGGGAGCATCCAGTTCGTGCGCGACGCCTTCGAGCGCTGGAGCAAGGAGGCGTTCGCCGAGGAAGACCGGATCATCAAGGCCCAGATGTTCGTTCGGGCGAACGGCGACCAGACCCGGGCGGCGCACCTCAGAGCCGTCTACGAGACGTGCGCCAAAGTCGAAAGCGCGCTCGACGCTTTGGATGATGCTCTGGCAACCATCCAGGCGAGGTCGGCGATTCTGCGCGGCACGGCGCCCGCCCTCGAAGCTGTGGGGGGCTCATAGATGTTTCGTCCAGAACCGGGGCAAGGCGCTGATCTTCCGGTGACGATTCCCGCCACAGCACCGGACGGCAGCGACGCGACCATCATCCTCAACAAGGATTCGGCTCCTGATATCTTCGTCCGGCTGTTCCAGATGACGACCCCCAGCTTCAATGAGGTCGCAGTCTGGTATCGGTTGGCGATGGACCTGAACTACAAACGCCATCCGCATCACGTCGCTGACGATGGCACACCTGCCGCAGTCGCAGAGACGGGCGGCGCGTAGGAAGGAGACTCCAATGGTCGGTGAACTGAGCGAACGCGGGAAGCGGCTACGGCTGCTACGTCCCGCACTCAAACGAGTGAGGGCGGAGATCGCAGAGTGTGAGCGGTTGAGCGACCTCACCTTTGGTAAGCCAGAGAGGGAAAGGCTCCTGAAGCGCTTTCACACATTGCTTACGGAGGCGCACTGCATCGAAAAGCGCATCGCCGCTCTCGAACAGGAGAGACCGTAGCGCGGTCGGCAGCGGGGCCGCGTTGTTCGGCAACGGAACCCAAACCGAAAGGGCCGCCACATGGCACGCAAGGGAACGCAGACCGAGATTCCGAAGGAGCAGTTGCACCGGAAACCCCACCCCCGTGACCGGATGAGCGTCGAGAAGACGACGATCACGGCCAAGCAGCAGGTCTTCTTCGACGTGCGAAACGCGGAGGGCGTCGCGGGACTTCTCGGCTTGCTTCTGCAGCAGCCAAACCGCGAGTGCTTCGCGTTCGCCGGGAAGTACCAAGAAGGCGGCGATCTGAAGCCGGTCGGTTGGGTCGTGACCCTCACGGCGAGCGCCGAAGCGGGAGCAGCGGAGTCTGTCGTCGATGGGCTCACGGTGATGGCAAAGCGGTTCGGCGGCGACCTCCAGAGCGCGTTCAAGTCGGCGACGCACGACCTGCAGTTGCGTCTGGACACGGAGTGGCTTAGGACACAGGGCGCGGAGGTCGAGATCGACCGGACGGCAGAGGTCAACGGCGACCAGAGCGACCGCGTCTAACTCGGCAAGCGGGCGACGGTCGGGAGTCACGGATTCCTCGGAAACGTTACTCCCGACCCGGTTCCGCCGGACAAGAAGGAACCCAAGCCAGATGAACACGCCCACCTTGCGAGAAGCCCGCACGTTGCGCGGCCTGAGCCAGGCGTGCTTGGCGAAGCGAACCGGGATATCCCAGCAGACGATCAGCCAGATAGAACGCGGCAACCAACCGCCAGCGATTGACGACGCCGCGCGTCTCGCCTCGGCGGTCGGGCGCGGGATCCACGAGATTCGCTGGGCGGCGGAACCGCGTTGGCGGCGTTCCAGAAGGCGGGGAGCGCCATGAGCGTCGAGGTCGAAATCCGCGCCATTCAGCGGGTCGATGCGGACAGCACGACGCGCATCGACTGGGTTCGCTACGAGGTCGAGTATGGCGAGGCGGTCGATGAGGACAGCGGCGAGGTCGTCGAGGTCTGCCTGAGTCGCGCGGTCCTCGGAGCCGGTCTTATCATCCGCGCCGGTCACTTGTCCGACGAGCAGGCGGCGGACGCTCTGGAGCAGGAGGTCGCGCATGGAACCCTTTGACGGCGAGTGGTTCGCGCGGCATCAGGGCGCGATGCTCGCGCTCGCCAACACGAGGGCGGGGAGGCGGCTTCTGCGCATCGACGGCGACCTGCCCGCAAGGTGCTGGGTCGTGGGGATTCAGCCGCACGCCGTCACGTGGACGACGGAGCCGTTGATCCCGTGGCTTCGGAGCGTTCGTCGCGGCGAGCCTGTGACCCTCACGACGGACTTCCGCACGCACGAGAAGTTCGGCAAGCGGCTCCGGTTCAGCGTGTTGCCGCGTTGGGAGCGGGTCGGCGAGATCGTTCGCGCCGCGTGGTCGCCGTTGGGCGTGCGCGTCGCGTGGGCGGACACGCTGACGGTCTACCCGCAGCCGGGGGCCGGCGGGGGGAATACGACCTGTGACGGCCAGGTATTCCGTGGCACATCGGGAACGTTCAGCGCCATCCGCGACGGCGCAGGCACGGGCGTAGATGCTTTCGGCATCGACGCTTCTCTGTACCGGCTTCTAGCGAGTACTACGAGCAATGTCTTCTCACAGCTTTACCGATCCATTTTCACCTTCAGCACGTCCGCGCTCGGAAGTTCGGCAACGCTTTCCGCCGCGGTACTGAGCTGGAGAGGAAGCCTCAAAGCGTCGGGCCTTGGGACGGACTCGGCGAACGTGGTCGCGGCGACGCCAGCCGCGAACAACTCGTTGGTCTCGGCAGACTACGGACAGCTTGGAGCCGTGGCCTTCGCGACGGTCGCATACAGCTCTCTTTCGACAACGGGGTATCAAGACTTCACGTTGGACAGCAACGGCAGAGCCAACGTGAGCAAGACGGGGATTTCGCGCTTTGGGCTACGCGGCGGATGGGACCTGAACAACTCATTCACTGGAACCTGGGCTAGCAACCAGACGACGCGATGGCAAGGCTACTACGCTGACCAAACGGGCACCTCAACCGACCCCAAGCTGGTCGTGACCTACACCCTGCCCGCGAAGGGCTTGCCTCTGTTCTTGGCTCAGATGGGAGGAGGGTTCGCCGCATGACGCCGATCAAAGTCGGAACGCAGTCGTTCAGCGTGCAGCTTCACATCCTCGACAGTGCGACGTTCCTGCCGATCACCACGTTGACGAACGGCTCGGCGGGCGCAGCCCTGTGGTACAAGCGCGGCGGGACGGGGACGAAGACCGCGATCAGTCTCGCGGCACTTGCCAGCGACGAGGCGGCATACGCCGAGGGGGGATTCAAGCACATCGCCAACGGCGTCTATCGGCTCGACGTGCCGAACGCCGCGCTGCTGGCGGGGGCCGACTACGTGGTGATTGGGGGGACGTTCACGGGCGCGATTGTGCCGCCCCTCGCCCTGCGTCTCGTGGGACACGACCCGCGAACGGAACTCACGACGACCGTGCTGGCGTACATCGACGCGGCGATCACCAGCAGGCTTGCGACTGCGGGATACACCGCGCCGGACAACAGCGGAATCACGGCAGTCAAGGCAAAGACGGACAAGCTCAACTTCAACTCCGACGCGACTCCGCTCGTGCTGTCGGACGTGCGCGACGTGAACGATGCGGCGGTAACGTCGGTCGCGGACTTCAAGGCGGACGTGTCTGCGCTCGCCCTTGAAGCATCCGTGCAGGCGGTCCCGACCGTCGCGGAGATACGCACAGAGCTTGACACGAACAGCGCGAAGCTCGACGCGACGGTGTCCAGCCGGTCGAGCCACAGCGCAGCGGACGTGGTGACGGCGATGGACGGAACTTCCGCCAAGCTCGACGTTGCCGTGTCCAGCCGACTTGCGGACGCGGACTATACCGCGCCGGACAGCGCAGCAGACATCGCGGACGCGGTTCACGATGAGGCGTTGTCGGGTCATGTCGCGGCGGGATCCACCGGCGCGGCGCTGAACCGTCTAGGAGCCATTCAGACCCGAACGGACATGATCGGTGTGGCGAGCGTGACGATCCGAAGCCCGCTCGTAACAGGATCAGCCGTTAGCCTCGTGCGCGGCGACGACTATGCCGCCGACGACGGGCGCAGTCTCGACTTCACGTTCGAGAACGCGCCCGACCTGACCGGTGCGACGATCACGTTCTCCGCGAGGACGGCATACGGCGAGTCGCACAGCTTCGCAATCGAGGCGGAAGTCCTGTCGGCGGATGAAGTCCGAGTCGAGCTGACAAGCGAGGACACCGAGGTTCTTCTTCCCGGTGTGGAGCGCTATCGGTTCGACATTCAGGCGGAGCTCGACGGCACCGCGCGCGTGGTCACGCTGGTCGCCGGGAAGATCACCGTCATTGAGGACATGATCGTGGATATCGCCGAACCGTAGCGAGCCACGAACAAACGTCGGCACTTGCGCGTAAGTGCCGACGTTTGAGAGGGGACGACATGAAGCCCGAACGCTCGGACGACACGGCGCCGGACGAGTGGCTTGCGCGGGAGATCGACGCGCTGAGCCGCCGCACGCAAGCCGTGCTCGATCCGATCACTCAAGAACTCGACCGACTTCGCGCGGCCCCGTCACTCCCGGCAACGATCCGCTGTGAGATCGCGCAGAGGAACGCGACCCTCGCAGTCCTGTGCGGGATCCAGGAGCAGATCGGCGCCGTCGGCATGGCCATCACGACCGCGATAGTCGATCTTACAGCGCGTCTCGAAGCCGCCACGCAGGACGCTTTCGGCGACGAAGACGGCGACGCGGGCGAGGTTGGCGACGAGCCAAGCCCAGCCGCCTAGAAGGAGACCCCGATGAAAAGACCGGGCGACAGCCCCAAGCCACGCTGGATCGCGCTCACGCACGTTGCGGACAACGCCTACATGATCGACGCCAGCGGCGGTCTAGGCGTCATGCTGGGCGCCCCGCTCCCGGAGAGGACGACGCTCTACCTCATCGATGACACGATGGACAGGACTCTAGCCGTGGTGAACCTTGACGCCACCGTAGCGCTGGATGAGGCATTCCCGGAGTCAGAAAGCGGTGTCGGACAGATTCTCACCTACATCCATGGGAATCCGTCCATCTATGCAGGTATGGAGCCGGAGCTGTTCCGGTTGTGGGGAAGTACCGGCAAGTGAGACGAGAAGCTCGGTCGGCTGCCACACGGCAGCCGCCGAGACAGAACCCAAACCATTGAACACAGGTTGCAGGCAGTATACCGTGGGAGTGCGTTGCACACCAACACGAGGATACCGACAACAGGTTTGGGTCATGGATGGTTGACCGATGGCGGAGTCGCGACGGCACGTGAGCAGGCAAGAGACCATCACGATGCAGCGACTTCCATTATTTGCAGAGAGACTACGTGTGTCGGGTCCGCACCAAGCGTCGGAGGGCGGCCAGCCTCTGGTGGCGATGCAGCTGCAGTCGTGCTTCGCCGTTCCTCTACTGCGCGAGCGTCTCGGCGGTCGTGGAGTGGGTACGGCGCTGCTCTGAGTAAGCGCAACCTTTGGGGTATGGGCCATCCAGAACGCCTTGTGCAGCGACCTTCACCCGCGTGCTAAGCCGGCTTGAAAGAGGAGATTTCGAAGGCATCCTTCACACTTGGGCTTGGAGTGGACGGGTGTCAAGCGTAGGTCGCCTACCACCACAATACTTCTTCCACCAGATTCGCTCCTCAGGGCCACACTCCCGCACTTGCATCGTAGACCGCCGAGCGCTGGAACAGAACCGTCGCGCCTCAGACACCATCGCACGTCCAAGAGTTGGCTACCGCGACCACGGAACACCCAAGCACACACCGCAAGTGATGGTCTGGCCCCGGATCAGCACTAGGGTGCGCCAAGCGTCACCCATGCTTGGCCATCTGCGAAGTTGCCCTGTAAGGGACGGGATGGGCACCCAGCATCTAGGTCCGATGCGACTGAAGGTACTGCTCGAACAGAAAGTCCTTGAGAGCTTCGCCAAACGCATGATCGTCCGTGATTCGCTTGTACAGGTCGAAGTTCGTGTCGACGATCTCCTGAATCACGTGATTGACCTTCGTGTCGAACGTCAGTCGCACGTTCTCCGGCGTGTTGACCTTCGCGGCCACAGCGAGCCCGGCGTCAGCATCGAGCTTCTGCATCATCTGATTGAGCGTCACGTGGTGTTCCGGACCGAGGTTGATCCCGAAGCGCTCGTTCAACTCGGCGATGATGCGAGACAGCGCTTCGAGCTCCTCCTGCGGAATCCCGTACGCGCCTTTCGTGCCGACGGGATCGAGGAGGCCCGCCCGGCGTTCGAGTGCGATTCGACCGCTACTCGTCTCCTGAATGCGGTAGGACTCCATATCAATGTTTCGTTGCACGTCGAGCGGCAGTTCGGCGCGGTTCGTGGGCAAAAGTCGCCATAGATGACGGGCGAAGACGTAGAGCTTTCCGAGGTCAACGTCGGTGAAGGTCAGCACCTGGGCAAGGAAGGCGTAGAGTCGAACATAGTCCGTGATTTGTCCGATAAAGTCCTGTTGTTCTTCCTCGGACAATCCGCGAAAGCGTTCCACGGTCGGAGCCAGCGCGGCATACAGCTGATCTTGTGCGGACGTTTTGCCGAAGAAGACGCGCGCGAAGCCGTCCACATCGGCGTCGAAATAGACCGGAAACGCCGCTAACCGGTACTGAATCTCGTAAAGCAGGTTCGGATCGGTCGCCTCCGAAAGGATCGTCGTCTCGTAGTACGGCTCGAAAGCAAATCGGATGTCGTCCGCCTCGTTGGCGAAGTCGAGCACGGTGCACCCGCGCTTTTCGGGATGCGCGCGGTTGAGACGCGACAACGTCTGAACCGCGTTCACGCCGCCGAGTTTCTTGTCCACGTACATCGAGTGCAGGAGCGGTTGATCAAATCCCGTCTGGAATTTGTTGGCCACGATGAGGAAGCGAACTTCGGGTTGCTCGAAGGTCTTGGCTGTCTGCTTCTCCGAAAAGCCGTTCATGCCGGATTCCGTGTAGGATTGCCCGCCGTCCTGGACGGTTCCCGAAAATGCCACGAGTGCTTTGAACGGATACCCGCGCTCCGCGAGATACCTGTCCACTGTCAACTTGTACCGAACCGCGTGCAGGCGCGAGCGCGTGACGATCATCGCCTTCGCCTTGCCGCCGATCTCTCCCTGTACCTGAGCGGCAAAGTGTTCGACCAGGATCTTCACCTTCTCGAGGATCGCGTGTGGGTGCAGCTCGACGAACGACTTGAGCAGGAACTCCGCCTTCTTCTTGTCGTAACGCGGGTCGTCCTCGATCGTCTTGAGCAATCGCCAATAAGCGTTGTAGGTCGTGTAGTTCGCGAGCACGTCGAGGATGAAACCCTCTTCAATCGCCTGACGCATACTGTACAGGTGGAAGGGCTCGAACCCGCCGTCGTCGCGCGGCGTCCCGAAGAGTTCGAGCGTCTTCGGCTTGGGCGTGGCGGTGAAGGCAAATGTCGAGACGTTGGGCAGTCGTCCGCGCTTCTCCATATCGGCGAGGATGAGGCGCTCCAGCTCCTCTTCAGGAGTCTCCGCGTCGGATTCCTGCCATTCCGCGTCCTCCAACGACCCGGAGGCGAGCACGGACTTGAGGCTCTTGGTGCTTTCCCCAGATTGGGAGGAATGCGCCTCGTCAACGATCACGGCGAACTGCTTTCCGGGCAGTTCGCTGATCTCCTTCGCGATTACAGGGAACTTCTGGAGCGTCGTGACGATGATCAGTTTGCCCGACTCGAGCGCGTCTTTGAGCTGACGCGAAGTCTGGTCAATATTCTCCACCACGCCGAGGGTCTGCTCGAACTGCTTCATCGTGGATTGGAGTTGGCGATCCAACACGCGACGGTCGGTGATGACGACGACGGTATCGAAGACCTTCCGGTCCGTCGCGTCGTGGAGCGTCGCGAGCTGGTGGGCAAGCCAAGCGATCGTGAAGCTCTTGCCGCTCCCTGCCGAGTGCTGAATCAGGTAGCGTTGGCCCGTTCCCATACCGCGTGCGTGCGATACGAGTCGGCGCACGCAGTCTAGCTGCTGGTAGCGCGGGAAGATGATGTAGCGATGTCCCGTCTTCTTCCCCTTGTCGTCCTCGTCTTCTACCTCGTGAATGAACTGACGAACGAGATCGAGCACGCTGTCGCGCGCCCACGTTTCCTCCCACAGATAGCGTGTCGCGTAGCCTTTCTGAGTTGGCGACACGGGCGGGTTTCCGGCTCCGCCGAAACAGCCTTGATTGAACGGAAGGAAGCGCGTCTTCGCTCCGGCGAGATGCGTTGTGACGAAGACCCGATCCGGGTCGACTGCGAAATGCGCGAGACAGCGACCGTAGGCGAAAAGCGGTTCCCGCGGATCGCGGTCGGTTCGGTATTGACGCATCGCATCGTTGACCGTCTGACCCGTGAACGGGTTCTTCAGCTCCGCGGTGAAGATCGGAATGCCGTTCAGGAAGAGCGTAAGATCGAGGCTCTTTTCGTTCTTCGTGCTGCAATGAACTTGGCGCACAACCGAGAAGATATTGCCCGCGTGAAGACGCTGCGTCTCCTCGTTGAGTCCGCTCACAGGACGGAAATACGCGAGGCTGAGCTTGCACCCGGAGTCTTTGACACCGCTCCGCAGGATGTCGAGCGCGCCACGCCGCGCAATCTCAGAGGACACGCGCTTGACGAACTTCTCTTGGACTCCCGCGCCGTGGTGCTGGCTGAGTTTCTGCCACTCCTTCGGCTGGGTCGCGAGGATGAAGTCCACAACGTCGCGCGGGATGAGGCATAGAGTCCGGTCGTAATCGTCTGGAGAACGCTTGTGATAGCCGCCGTAGAGCGTCGCGGCTTCGCGGACGATGTTCTCGTCTTCGTCGTAGGCATCGGGCCCGTGACGGAGCAACGCGCACTCGATGGCCTCTTCGAAGGCGCGCTCGGAGATGTCAGGGGTCATGCGACCTCCTGCCGCACGTCAATCCTGCCGGTTACTGCGGCGGAAATGAGGGCGACCCGATATTCCGCCAATCGCTCGATGGCTTCGCGTATCTTGGCGATGAGGGCGTCCATCTTCGCGGTCTCTCGGTCGAGGAAGGCGGCGATGGCGCGTTGCTCTGAGTATGAGGGAAGTATCAAGA
>Ga0194120_10009634_pt1 | contig 12186 bp, 11 predicted proteins | sample TA2MahCa65mmetaG_FD_148642 | JGI IMG/M metagenome (GOLD analysis project Ga0194120, IMG submission 148642) | Freshwater microbial communities from Lake Tanganyika, Tanzania - TA2015019 Mahale Deep Cast 65m | ecosystem: Environmental > Aquatic > Freshwater > Lake | place: Tanzania: Lake... | reverse complement strand
TTGTGTGCCCGGGCTGCTTAAGCCCGAGCCGTAGCCCGAGCCGTAGCCCGAGCCGTAGCCCGAGCCGTAGCCCGAGCCGTAGCCCGAGGCAAGGTTTTTTGAAAGATACGGCTGCAAGTGGAAGTTGTCAAGGGTTTTTGCGTGCCTGCCCAAAAATAGTTAGCCCGCGTATTCGGACTGGCTCCGCTTCTCTGCTATCGGGCACGAAGCCGCACATAACGGCATCGGCCCCTACGCGGCTTCGGGTTTCTACTTCAAAACCAGATTGGCGCACTCCCGCGGCGTCGGCGCAAACTGCACCATCGTCGGTTCCGCCACCACTCTTCGGACTACCGGCTGCCAGAACCGTGTCAGGCAGACGATCGGCCGCCGGGGTATAAAGCCCTTCAATTGCGTCTCCACGACCATCGCCAGTTCGACCATCGTGCCGCTCGATCCGGGCAGGACGCAATAGCCATCGGCGAGCCAGACCAGCGCAAGCAGCCGCTGATCCCAGCGGTCGGTCTTCCATTCGTGGTCGATGTAAGGATTCGGGGCGTCTTCGGGGAGGTTGTCGCACGTCACACCTACCGTAATGCCTCCGGCCGAACGGGCACCTGCCGAAGAGGCTTCCATTAGTCCGCCGTAACCGCCATTGATGACGACCGCGCCCCGCCTCGCCAGTTCGACGCCGAGGCGAAACGCATTCTGCCAGATTGCGCTTGCCGGATCGACCTGTGCCGATCCAAATACGGCAATGAACGGCAACGGCCCGTTGCCACCGCGCTCGAGAGGGATCTGGCGCTTCTGTTGAGCCAGCACTTTGAACCAGCCGTCATCAAGCACCGAATAGGAAATCGCGCTCAGGACCGGATATCGTGCCGGATCTTCAATGTATGTCAAAGGTTAGTAATCACTCTCGATTTCAGTTAAAAGTATCACCCGCTCAATCCCACGGCCGTCATCGATGAAGTAAGCTTGCATCGTAAGTGGTGGTGACTTGGCGGTCCGGTGCTCTCTTTCAGCATAGACTTTTCCAATGAGAGCCCTTTCGGGTGGCGTCGGTCGGGGTGGATAAGCAAGCCCGTCCGGAGCGATGCGGGAGGTCTGGGTGCCATTGTCGAAAATCGTCAGCACGGCCGGTTTGAACTCCACCCAACGGCGCGCGACAACTTCCCAGGAGGCGTGAGGGCAGGCTTCCCGGACTTCGCCAAAAGTCCGACCTGACATCAAATGGCGAAATTCGACTTCGGGGAGCATCAACTCGGCAGCGAGCCGGTCCGCTTCCCGTTCGATTCCAGGCTCAATGAATGGCTGTTGCGGATGACCCAGCAGAAGATGCGCCAGTTCATGGCAAAAAGCGAAGTTGCGGCGCGGCGGATAGAGATCCCGGTTAAGAACGATGAGATTTTTCATCGCATAGGCCTCTCTTCCGTCGGTGATCTCTTCGAGGACGACCCGCACTCCGTGCTGCGCGGCGAGTCGTTCTACGAAGTCGATTGTTCCCTCCGGCGGAGCGCCAGGAGTGCGTCGCGAAAGAACCGCTTGTCGGGCCGCATATGACCGCGAAAGCGGATGCCCTTTAGTTCCGTTATCTCGTCCGGGGTAGGGCGAATCAGGAGCATCTCGTCGGAATCGTTCAGGAAGTCGCGCAAGCCGTCATACATATCGGTGCGTTCGTCGCTCTCGTAGGAGTAATGCCGCTCGTCGGCTACCGAGATAAGGTCCCAAATGACGACGCCGAGCCCCTGGGCAAGCCGCTCGACGACATCCATCGTCGGCGAGGAGTGCTCGTTTTCGAGGACCGAGAGGTAGGAGCGGTTGATGCCCGCACGGTCGGCCAGTTCAGCCTGACTCAGGCCCTTGTCACGACGGAGTTGTCGCAGTCGTTCACCAAACATAGGTCTTATATTAACGACAAGTTGGGCAAAATGCAACAAGAACAAAGAGCGACGAGGACAAGTAGATATATCAGCCCCTGAGGATTGAAGCCAAGTGCCTATTCCTAATCCGGCGGTAAGTGTGACGTCGGATGTCCCCATCCGACGGCGGAGCGGTCAGATGAGGACATCTGACCGCACTATTGGCTTCCACCACAGAGGTGAAAACAGCAAACGCCTATCGCTGGATCTAGGTGCCTATCTCAACATCACCGCTTTCATAACGCCCTTGTCGGGCCCGGAAGAGAGTCGTAGCAGATAGACTCCCGAAGGAAGTTCACGAGCATCGAAGGTGAGGCTCTGCCTTCCGGCTGGGAAATACCTCGCCGGCAAAGCGAGCACTTCCCGACCCAACAAGTTGTGAATCGTCAGGAAGACGGATCCGCTCTTCGGCAAAGCAAAGGACACTTGCGCTTGATCGTTGAAGGGATTGGGATAGATGCCGGTCAACTCGAAGCGGGAGGGAAGTCCGGGCTCGCTTCCCACACCACTCGAGACCGCCAGTCGCAAATAGACGTCGAAATGGCCTTGTGGGGTGTTGGAATTGAAACGGAGGATAGCCCTGTATCGGCCCTCCGGCGCGTCCCGGGCGTCTATTGTAACGACCACTTCGACGTCGCTGCCGATTTCGATTCCGACCGAATCGGCGGGAATGACGAACCGCTCCCGACCGAAAGCGCTATCGACCCACAAGACCTCGACCCCCACCCACGCGTCGATGTTGCCTTGATTACCAAGGTTCCAGACCAGTTCGACCGGCTCGTCCCGACCTAACTCAACTTCGGTGGTGTCGTGAGGCATCACACCCGTCACCCAGCCGTGCGGAAGGACGAAGTTGGCTTCCAGCGAGTCGCCCTCCTCGATCGGTTCGATGTCCTGTAAGATACCGCGACCGTAGCCGGACTTGGTGACGTTCAACTCGCCCTCGGCAAGCGCCGGAATGCCGAGCCGATAGACGCCGTCGCGGTTGGTGAGGGTCTCGACGCCGTTGGAAAAGCGCACCCGCGCGCCCTCGACCGCGGCCGAATCGATGAACCGCGTCACCTGCCCATAGATGGCGACGAACGGAATCCACCCTGTCGTCGTCCAGAGAATGGCTCGTTCGTTGCGCAGACCTGAAACCGATGACGGCTGACGTTGCCAATAGGTGTAGGTCAATCCCTCCTGGCCGTCCGGTGACGATATGCCGACCGTGCAGCCGGTGTTAGCCTCCCATTGATCCTGGACGTTGTTGACGGTCTGATACTGGAAGAGGATCGGGCTGTCACCAGTAGGGGTAGCCCACTGATCGGAGTCGTGCAGGATGACCTGGAAGGCGTTAGGCAGCCACTGGTTGTTATTGTTGCGGGTGCCGGTCTGCCACTGAATGACGAAATGACCCTGTTCCTCGTCATGCCAGATGAACACTCCGTCCGACCGGGTGACCATTTCGAGGCGGTCCCAAAAGGGGGAGATCATGCCGTAGGCGCCGTTGATCCCGGCCATCGGCCAATTTTGTTGGTTCTTAAGACGCTGTTGGTCGCCGACGGCGATCCAGCCGTTGTTGCAGACTGTAATCTGCCGGAATTCGCGTCCATAATATCGGAAATCGATTGGCAGATCGATGACCACTGACGAGTCGGTCTCGCCGGTCCCCGGTAAGGGGAGGACTTCGCTGCCTTCGACCTCGCCGCCCCACGGCGAGATGTTCGTCCAGTCGAATACCGGAGCATCGCCCCATTCGGTGTCATCGTCTGAATCCTCAAGTGCAAAGTAGCCATACTTGTCCGGGCCAAGGGGATCAGTCTCGACCGGACCCGCGAGGGTGAAGGCGATTTCAATCTTATCTCTGACGCCGGGCTGTCCGGTGACAATAAGCGATAGAGGGATGGCCTCGCCTCGGAAGGCGCGGGGGTCGATTAATACCGGAATCGCAACTTCGACGGCTTCACCGTTGGAAGGTATATCGCCAACTTCCCGGACGCCGTCGCGGACGAGGGCATTCGGCTTTAGGGGGCGAACTTCGACCTGAACCTCTTCGGCGTCGATGCGGCCGATGTTGATCAGGTCGAACCGGACTTCAACCTCTTCACCTGGATCGCGGTCGCCTTCGACAACGACATTTCCTGCACTAAAGCGCGCGGCGAAGACCGGAATCTCTACCGGAAGAAGCCGAGGCAATCCCATAGGGTGTAGAAAGATGAAGTCGATTCTAATGCGCGTACCGTCGGGACACCCTTCGATGACGCGGAAGCCGTTGCCATCCTGTTGTCTAATCACGACCCGGTAGATGCGCTCGCCGAGTTGCTCGATCACTGCGTCGCGAACATCAAGGCCGCCCTCCAGCCAGGGATCGATATAGTCTATACCTGAAAAGACGAACTCCGTCTCAGACTCAACCATCATCGTCAACTCAAACGACTCGCCGGGACTGATTATGCCGTCGCCGTTGCCATCGGTTTCGAGCGGCTCGGCATCGAGCAGAGCGAGAACGGTTGGCTCGTCGATGACCTGAATGGTCAGTGAGGTCGGAAGTGAGTTCTCATTGACTGCCGTGACGTAAAGGTCTTCATCGGCATTCAAGTCCCCCTGCTGCCAGGTGAAAAGCACCCGGCCGTCGGCGTCGGCGGTGCGGACGACTTGCAGCCCATTGGGTTGATAGAAAGTCACGGTGGCTCTTGGGACGCCCCGATTTCCGTCGCGGACGGTTAATGGCAACTGATTGTCGTTGCCATTAATCTCCCTCAAGTTGGCGCGGTTAAATTCTAACGCAACCGGCTCCCCAATCCACGCCTTCTGCCCCGGATCGCCGTAGTAGCGGAACGTCCCCCAATAGCGGTTGATCGACTGCTGTCCAACCTCGGCAGGAAAGAGGCGGGGGAGATTGACCACCGTCCACCATCGCGCCCAGCCGAACGATGTAATCTCTTTCAGGAACAGAGCCTCAGCCAAGCCGCCGACGAGGGCGTTGGCGCAATTGGTGCGGGGACTCGGGTAATGTCCAAAGCCAGCCGAAGGACCGCGCATATCCTGCGGCGTCCCGATCCGAAAAAGTTGATTCCACGCGCCGCCGTTGGGTGGCGAAATGGTCGAGGAACTGACCAGAAAGTGGAACGGATAGACGAACCGGTTTCGATATGCTCCGGGCTGAACGTCCTGCTGATGGCCACGCACGATGATCAGGTTCGAGCGCTCGTTATAGACTTCGGCGATCAGGTCGGAGAAATCGTTATCCTCATTATCCGAGTAATAGGTCGTCGTCAGGTCGACGAAGCCGTTCATGGTCATCGTCTCGGCGACCCATTTGCCGGTGTAGGAGGGCGATAGGTCTTGCGGCACCGAGCAGTGCCCGACGGCTACGGCGCCGCGGCTGAACCAGTCCCAATCGTCGATGTAGGGAGTGAACTGGTAGGAGAGCGACCGACGAATGGCACAGGTCAGGTTGTCGGCATTGGTGCAGTTGAACGACCCGACTGCGACGTCGGGGACGATGTCGTTACCCTCAAGTTGGCCGAAGAAACTGTCGTAGATCTCGTGCTGATTGAAGTCATTGTTTTCAACGATAGGAATGCGCAGCGGCGCGCCCTGGGCATCGTCGGTGCCCATAAAGAGAAGGAACTCGAAACCGGTCTCGTTGTAACGCTCCTGTATCAGCGCCTTTAGTTGCTGGCGGTTGACCTGAAGAGGGTTAAAGGTGAGCAATTCGACGGGATGACCGGCGCGACGTTTCCATTCGACGAATTCACCAACGGCTCCCGGCGGGTTTTCGTTCGCTACGACGAGGTAGCCGCCGGGGAGGACGTCTTCATCGGGCTCGTCGCGGCGGATGTCTTCATCAAGGAGTGCACTAATGGCGCGCTCGAAGTCCTTCGAGCGCTGCCGGGGAATGTCGGGCACTTCGTTGACACCGGTGCCGGGGGATACCTGGATGTCGGCGCTGAAGCCGCGGCTGACGCGGTATTCGGCGCGCCCGGCATCCCATTGCACCGGATACCAGATAAGTTGAGCGAACCGGACGCCACGCGCCACGACCGGGTCGAACAGGACGACCGGCTCCGGTGGCCAGACACCGCGTAATGAAGCCGAACTTAGGATCGGGTCAGATTCACCATCAATGATTGGAGTGATGGAAGGTGGAGACCCCGAAACGATTTCTGTGCCTGTTAGGTCATAGTCGAAGGCGATGGCGCCTTTGTCCGGCAGCCGGATGAACCTCGTCACAGCCGGAAGATCGGGATAACCTGGAGTTCCGGTGCGGACAGCGCCTTCCAATATCCAATGTGCGCTACCGCCCTCGTCCCGAATCATGGGAGACGACCCGATTGCGCTTTGAAGTTGGATGCGGCTGCCTACCCGATCGAGGGCGATGTTGTTCGAGGTGGTGGCAGCGTTCAGGTCGTTACCGGCGAGCGAGGTGAAGACGAGCGCGGCCAGAGCGAGGGGATGGGTGTTGGCGGTCATAGACCCTCCTATAGTCAGTCAAATGCCGAAGCAAATTCCGCAAGATATTGCTACTTGCTTATTGGCGGGGAAGAGCCCCAAAGTGTGCGTATAGCATAGGTCGGCAGGACCGGGCAGAACTGATCTCATCTTCTTACCTCCCCCTAAGCGCCGACCGGACAATCTCCTCCGTGGTCGGCTCGCCGTTGATCTTGGACGTTGCCCTGCGAACGGCTTCCTCAGCCTGAGGCAGGGAATATCCGAGCGTCTCCAAAGCGCGGATGGCTTCTGAAATGGCAGATATCGCCACAACGCCGGTGCCGATGCCTCCGATGACCACCGGGCTGCGGACACGGAACCGGTCTTTCAGTTCGATCATCAGCCTCTCGGCGGTCTTCTTCCCGACCCCGGGGACGGCTTGAAGTCGTCTCAAGTCACCGTCTCCGACGACCTGGGAAAGTGCTGCCGCAGTGAACTTGGAGAGAATAGCCAGCGCGATCTTCGGACCTATGCCGGAGATGGCGATGAGGCTGCGGAAAAGCGCCCGATCATCCTCGCTCTGAAAGCCGAAGAGTTCGAGCGCGTCTTCGCGGACGTGGAGATGGGTTACAAGGCTGACCCTTTCTCCTTGACGAGGCAGTTTTTCAAATGTCGTGAGCGGTATGGCTACGGCCAAACCCAACCCGCCGACTTCGACGACGACACGCACCGGCGATTTGTCGAGCAGAACGCCCTGCAGACGGTCAATCATCGCGCCCCAGATGTTGTGAAATGAGGCACTGCAACTTATCTTTCAAGGGTCCGGCCGGAGTGGCGTCAGGGCTTCCTCTATCGCGGTCTTTCGTTATACGCTTTTCGCAATTCATTGCCTACCAACCCCTATGAAGTTACAACCCCCGACTTTGCGGGACCGATGGATCTCCTTGTCTATCTGGTCCGCAAACGGGAACTCGACGTAACCTACATATCGATCAGCGCGCTGGCATCCGACTTCCTGGACTATATCGGACGGCTCGAAGTTCCGCCGTCGCTGGATCAGATCGGCGACTTCATCTTGCTCGCCGCGACACTGCTCGAGTTCAAAGCCAACGAACTGCTCGCCGGGCCCGAGCCGGAGATCACCGAAGCCGAGATGCAGAAGGCGCTCCGCGAGCATTCTCTTGCCGACCTGTTGGCGCTGAGAACCCAGGTTGAGCGGCTGGCGGAACTGGAGGAGCATCAGGTCAACCTTTTCGACCGCGGGACATTGCGCATCGAGGGGCTTGAGGCGGAACTCTCGAGCGAAATGCTGACCGATGTTTCAATATACGACATTGCGGTCGCTTTCCGAGACCTTATTCAACGAGTGCCGGAAGTGCCCGTCCACCTGGTGGACCGGATACCCTACACCTTGGAAGGGCAGATGGCATTTATAACCGCTTTCTTCGGAGGGCGCAGCCGGATTGCCTTTGCCGAATTGGGAGAGGCGCTGCCGAGTCGGGTGGCAGTCGTTATGACCTTTCTGGCGATGCTCGAATTGTTGAGACTCGGACGTATAGCGGTGCGACAGGCAGAGGCTTTCGGGCCGCTCGTGCTTATCTTGAAGGAGGCGAAGCGGAAGGAGCGCGGGGAGTGAACGAAGAGCAGATCCGGATCGTCGAAGCCCTTGTTTTTGCTTCTCCGGAGCCGGTGGGACCGGCGCGGTTGCTCGAGGTGTTGGACGGGCCGACAGAGGAAGAGGTAGTTTCGGCTATTGGGGCACTTAATGACGAGTATGCCGGATCGGCGAGGGCGTTCCGGATCATACGCGGTGGCGGGGGCTTCCGGTTTGCGACACTGCCTGAATATGGTCGTTGGGTGCGGCGGCTGGTAATCGGGTCGGGAAGGGTGAGATTGTCTCAAGCCGCACTCGAGACACTTTCGCTCATAGCCTATCGTCAGCCTATAACCCGCGCCGACATCGAAGCGGTGCGGGGTGTCGATACCGGCGGGGTGCTGAAGATGCTGCTGGAACGACATCTCGTCCGCATCGCCGGGCGAGCCCGTTCTGCAGGTCGCCCGCTCCTTTATGGCACAACTGCGGACTTTCTTAAGCACTTTGGCCTCGACTCGCTCGATGACCTGCCCCGTCCGACAGAAGTCGATGACGCCGCACACCGTTCGACCGGGCTATCCAATGAACTATTCTCGCCCGAAAGCGGGCTAATTGAACCGAATAACCCCGAATAACCAGACCGACCGGTAACAATGGACATCAAGGGCAGCAACATTCTTGTCTTGGGCGGATGGGGGCTGGTAGGCCATGCCATTTGCCGCAAATTGCTTGCGCTATCGCCACATTCCATCACCGTGGCGTCGCTCACCCGGGCGCAAGCTGAGGAGGCGGTCGCCGATCTCGCGCCTTACGTGGGAGAGACAATACTCGCGCCAGAATGGGGCAATATCTTCGTCCGCACGGAGTTCAAAGACCTCAATCGTGAAGAACTGCTCGCCATCCGGGAGCGTCGCCTGGCGCTCGCGGCAGACTTTCTCGAGCGAACCGGGACGACATCGTTTCAAGCCTTCTTTCTCTACGACCTGATCGCCCGACGCCGACCCGACATCGTGATCGACTGCGTCAACACCGCGACCGGGGTCGCATATCAGGACATCTATTCGACCGGCTTAAGATTGCTGGAAGGACTTAAGGGTAACGACAAGACTCCCGATGAGGCTTTTGCGGTAGAGGTCGAGAAATTGTTAGCGACGCTCTACATACCCCAGATCGTTCGTCACATTCAAGTCATCTACTCGGCGATGAAGGATGCCGGGACGCGGCATTACATCAAGGTTGGAACCTCGGGCACCGGTGGAATGGGGCTCAACATCCCCTACACTCACTCTGAGGACCGGCCATCGCGGGTGTTGCTTTCGAAGAACTGCATTGCCGGGGCGCAGTCGTTGCTCCTATTCCTAATGGGCCGGACGCCCGACGCGCCCTACGTGAAGGAAGTGAAGCCGGCTACGGCTATTGCCTGGAAGCGGATCGAGCGCGGCGAGGTTCGCAAAGCGGGGCAGAGCATCCCGCTCTATGACTGCCCTCCCGAGGGGAATGTCCGGTTGGAAGGGGTTTTCGACACCGCCAGTAAGGCCGGCTGCGCTCCCCTGGGCCGGAACCTCGAAGGCATCTTCATCGATACCGGCGAAAACGGCATCTTCTCGCCGGGTGAATTCACAGCGATCACGACGACCGGCCAGATGGAGTTCGTCACACCTGAAGAGATCGCCCGAATCGTCGTCTGGGAGATCGAAGGCGGCAACAGCGGGCATGACATCGTCGGGGCACTCGATGGTGCGGTGCTAAGTTCGACTTACCGCGCCGGCGTGATGCGGTCGCTCGCTATCGAGAAAATGCGGGCGCTGCTGATGAGTCACTCCGACGATCCGGTTGCGTTTGAGATGCTCGGACCGCCGCGCCTCTCGAAATTGCTATATGAAGCGCATATCTTGAAGACCATCGCGCACAGTATCGACGGGGTATTAGCCTGGTCGGCAGAAGACCTGTCGCAAGCTGCTGCCCGACTGGTGGATCAACACAACGACCTGCGCAGCCGGATCATCTCGATTGGCATACCAATTCTATTGCCCGACGGCAGGTCGCTGCTCAAGGGGCCATTTGTAAAGGTGCCGGCCGATCCCCGCCGGACAACCTTCGAAATCAGCAATGACGCCATCGACAATTGGGCCCGCAGCGGGTGGGTCGATTTGCGTGAAGCAAACATGTCTCTTTGGCAGCACCGATTGACACAACTGAAGCAAGAAGCCGCGTTGACTCCTGCCGGGGATTCGTCATCTCATTCTGAGCGCGACGCTGCCTTCTGGAGGTTCGACCGGTCCCTGGATGAAGGCGAGATCGTCGGCTGGCTCTTTATCGAAGAGGAGCAGGGCCGGCGTATGAAGTCCTGACCGTCAGTTTCTGGCGGAAAGCCGTTCAGTGAGTGAGAACCTGCCCGGTCCGGTGAAGAGAAGGCAGAGCAGCCCAGCGAGCACCAGGAGGTCGAGTTCCCATCCGGTGGTGTCCTGGGCGACGAAGGCAGCCTTCATAATGTTGATCTTGAAGTTGATCGCGCCGAGCATCACGAGCGACTGGAGGAATGACGCGAGCCGTGTGAGATAGCCGGCGGTTAAAGCCAGGGCTGCGAGCGGCTCGGCGATGCCTATGAAGCGCAACAAGTATAGCATACCGGTCGGAAGTTGCTCTGAAGGCTGCATTGACCAGAGTCCCCACTTCATTTGACCGTGGGCGAAGAGCAGACCTGCGATGGCGAGCCGAAGCAGCAACAGCCCGGTATCAGGTGATTTGAACCAGCGGTTCATGGTCTCGTTGATATATGATCCATGATGATTATGATGAGATGAGGTATTGGTCGGCAGTTGCCGACTGCTGTTTGTGATACGGGTATAGGGTCGTTTCCGATATTCCTGAAGCGGAGGAATCGATGTCCAAGCCACTCATTGCCATCGACGGCCCGGCCGGCGTCGGAAAGTCATCGACAGCCCGGCAGGTAGCCTGGCGGCTCGGCCTGCCGTACCTTGACACCGGCGCGCTATACCGTGCCGCGGCTTGGGCGGTGATCAAAGCCGGCGTCGAAGTTTCGCAATCAACCGCGGTTGAAAAGGCTGTCGATAAAGCCGAGATCTCGTTTGCCCAGACCTCGGGAGGCATACGGGTCTGGGTCGATGGCGTAGATGTTACGACCGACATCCGGTCCCCGGTAGTGAACCGGGTCGTCTCGCCGGTGTGCGAGATTCCCGGCGTGCGCGGCAAACTGGTGGCACTGCAGCGGCGGTGGGCGGCTCGGGGATTCGGGGTGATGGAGGGCCGCGATATCGGGACGGTCGTCCTGCCCAAGGCCGGGCTTAAGATCTTTATGACGGCCAGGCCCGAAATCCGGGCCATCCGGCGCGGTCGTGAATTAGGCATCGAACACGACTCGGAAGCCCTCACCGCGCTTACCAAGGAACTCGCCGAGCGCGATAAACGTGACGCCGAACGTCCACATTCACCGCTCGCCAAGGCATCTGATGCCTTACTGATCGACAACAGCGAGATGACTTTCGAGGATCAAGTCGATTGTATCCTGCGGCTCGCTTCGGAGCGCTTTGGCAGCCGTCTCTATGCCTCTTCACTCCGCCCCTGACGCAAGAGGAGGTCTTTCGCGGACCGCCACTCGCCCGGCTTATAGAGCGGCTCAGATCCTCATCGGGACGATATTTCGGACGCTGTTCGGGCTGAAGGTCCGCGGCGCTGAGCGAGTTCCCATGTCCGGTCCTTTTATTCTCGCATCCAACCATAAGTCCTGGTTCGATCCTCCCGTCGTTGGCAGCGCCTGTCCGCGTGAAATAGCCTATGCAGCCAAGAAGGAACTCTTCACCTTTCCGCTATTGGGTCGGTTTGTGCGTTACTACAATTCGATTCCGGTGCGGCGGGGGGGATTTGACCGCGAAGCACTCATCCGGCTCGAGCAATGGCTCGAGCAAGGCGGAGGCATAATTATCTTCCCCGAAGGCACACGGTTCCTCGACGAAGACCTTCATCCACCCAAATTAGGGGTTGGACTACTTGCGGTCCAAAGTGGTGCACCGATCGTGCCGGTGCGGATACGGCAAAGTCACCGTTTGGGCTCACAGTTGTTTAGGCGCGGATTGTCGGTTGCATTCGGCGAGCCTTTTCGCGCTACCGATCTGGGCATCGACGCTTCAAACGGCAAGGAAGGTTATCAGCGGCTTGCTGAGGAGGTGATGCGGAGGATCCGCGAAATGTAAAGTTTCGCTCAGCGGTTGTTATCCGTTGGGTGGGTTGTTTGACGCGAATGGAGAAAGTATATTA
>Ga0194120_10009633_pt1 | contig 12187 bp, 8 predicted proteins | sample TA2MahCa65mmetaG_FD_148642 | JGI IMG/M metagenome (GOLD analysis project Ga0194120, IMG submission 148642) | Freshwater microbial communities from Lake Tanganyika, Tanzania - TA2015019 Mahale Deep Cast 65m | ecosystem: Environmental > Aquatic > Freshwater > Lake | place: Tanzania: Lake... | reverse complement strand
ATCCGGCGCCCGAGAATACTACTTTGCCTCCGGCAGCGGGTCCTGTCACCCCTGGCGTCCCCATCGGCTCCGCTGCGCTCCGCGATGGGGCGCGCCAGGGGCGCCACCCGCCTCCCCAACGAGGGTTCGGGCACCTCGATCACGTCGGCTCGACCCCGCCACCCTCCGCGGTGCAGTCCCCGGGAGCACCGACCGCCGAGTCCACCACCCCCGGATCACCTTGGCTGCCCTAGCCGCGATCAGTTCAGCCGCCCCTTGACAGTAGCGGGTGCGGCGGGTGAGAAACCCTGGCCGCCTCCCCCCGGTCGACCCCTAGGCCCAGCCGTCGGTGTCCTTGGGGTCCTTGGCGTCCTTGGGGTCCTTGGGGTCCCTCGTGTCCCTGGTGGCCTTGGTGTCCCTGGTGGCCGTCGTGGCGGAGGGGGCGGACGAGTGGGGCGACGCGGAGGCGGTGCGGCCGGCCAGGGCCATCTCCTGCTCGAGTTGGCGCACGCGGCGTGACAGCGTGATGCCCTTGCGGAAGTTGTAGAGCCAGGCCGCGAGGGCGCCCAGGGCGAAGGAGCCCCACATCAGCATGGGAATGGGCGCCGGGTCGACCAGCTTCCACGCGCCCAGGTACAGGTCGAGCGACAGGTCGGTAGTGCGCGAGCTGTTCTGCACCGTGAAGCACACGATGCTCAGGAGCACGAGCCCGGCGGCGGTGAGCTTGGCGTAGTTCATGGGGCACAGAGTATCGCGCGCCCCCATGCACGACGAAGCGCCCGTCCCCCGGGGAGGGGAGCGGGCGCTCGCTGCTCTCGAGTCGCGCCGGGCGGACTACTCCCCGCGCTCCTTGATGCGGCGGCTCAGGTCGCCCATGATGTCGCCGAACTTGGCGGAGCTGTCGCCCTGCTTGCGCAGCACCTCGCGCATGTCGCCACCGCGGGCGCGGTCGATCGCCGACTTCTCCGAGAGCGACACCTTGCGGTCGTTCACGTCGATGTTGATGATCTCGGCGTTGATGCTCTCGCCTTCCTTGTAGTTGTTCTGCCACTCGCCGCCGCCGTTGGACAGCTCGCTGGTGTGAACCAGGCCCTCGACGCCATCCTCGATCTCGACGAAGAGGCCGAAGTCGACCTTGTGCACCACCTTCCCGGCGATGACCTGGCCCAGGTAGTAGCGGGAGGCCACGCTCTTCCAGGGGTCGTCGTGGATCTGCTTGATGCCGAGGCTGAATCGCTCGTTGTCGACGTCGACGTTGAGCACGCGCGCCGTCACGTCGTCGCCCTTCTGGAACTTCTCGGAGGGGTGGCGCACGCGCTGGCCCCAGCTCATGTCGCTGACGTGTACGAGGCCGTCGATGCCGTCTTCGATGCCGATGAAGATGCCGAAGTCGGTGATGTTGCGCACCTTGCCGGTGACGACGGTGCCGGGCGGGTACTTCTCGGCCGCGGCCTCCCACGGGTTCTGCTCGAGCTGGCGCATGCCGAGGCTGATGCGACGGTTCTCGAGGTCGATGCCAAGCACCTTGGCCTCGACGATGTCGCCCGCGTTGACGAGCTTGCTCGGCGACTTCACGCGGCGGTTCCAGGTCATCTCGCTGATGTGGACGAGGCCCTCGATGCCGTCTTCAAGCTCCACGAAGGCGCCATACTCGGGCAAGGACACCACGCGCCCGCGCACGATGGCGCCCACCGGGTACTTGTACTCGGCGTCTTCCCACGGGTCGGGCTTGATCTGCTTGTGGCCGAGTGACACGCGGCCGGTTTCCTCGTCGTAGCGCAGGATCTTGACGTCGATCTGGGCGCCCACCTCGAACAGCTCGTTGGGGTGCGTGATCCGCCCGTAGGACATGTCGGTGATGTGGAGGAGACCGTCGATGCCGCCGAGATCCACGAAGGCGCCGTAGTCGGTGATGTTCTTGATCGTCCCCAGCATCACCGCGCCGACGCGGAGGCTCTTGAGCGTCTCGTTCTTCTTCTCCTCGCGCTCGCGCTCGAGCAGCACGCGACGAGAGAGCACGATGTTGCCGCGCTTCTTGTTGAACTTGATGATCTTGAACTCGTGGGTCTCGCCGATGAGCTTGTCGAGGTTCTTCACCGGGCGGAGATCGACCTGCGAGCCGGGGAGGAACGCCTTCACGCCGATATCGACGGCGAGGCCGCCCTTGACCCGGGAGGTGATGGTGCCCTTGACGGTCTCGTCGCGCTCGACGGCCTTGGAGATCTCCTCCCAGGCCTTCATGAGATCGGCCTTCTCCTTGGACAGTTCCAGGAGGCCGTCTTCCTCGCCCATCTGGTCGAGGTAGACGTCGACGCTGTCGCCGGGCTGGATGGTGATCTCACCCTGCTCGTTGATGAACTCCGAGCGCTTGATGACGCCCTCGGCCTTGTAGCCCACGTCGACGGTGACGAACTCGTCGCCGATCTCGAGCACGGTGCCCTTGACGACGCTCTGCTCCTTGACCGACTTGTCGTTCAGGAAGTCATTGAAGAAGCTCTCGAAGTCAGCGCGGTTGAGCTGGTCGAGGGGGGCGTCGAGGTCGATATCGGGCGTGGGCATCAAAGGAAGAACTCGTGCGGAGGCCCCGGGGCCGCCGCGGTTGGGGTGACGGAGAGGAGGGTTTGGTGCGGTGAGCCGGCCCGGGATTGGGAAAGCGCCGCGGCGGGGAGCACGTCCTCTACGTGCTTGCGCCATGTGTACCCGGAGTGGACCACCGGGCGGCGCGGGCGTCTATCTCCCGGTCACGACTTGTCAACCGAGATTTCGCTCGCGCGCAGGTCCCAGGCGCGGCGCAGGGGCTCCAGCGCCCCCTTCTTGAGCTCGCGAGGTTGCACGACGTAGGCACCGGTGCGCAGGTCGCGAACCGCCACGCCATCGAAGTAGTAGGCCCTCGCCGGAGCATGATCGCTGGCGATGGCCGAGCGCGACGGGCCTCGCGCGAGGCTGCCGCCAATCAGCGCGAGGGTGGCGCGATCGGTGCCCACGAACACGCGCGTGTGGCCGGTGTGAGGCATGGTGACGGCGAGCCGGGCGCGGATGGCGGTCACGTGGGTGCCGGTGGCGTGGCGCGCGTCGCTCACCGACCCGCCGAAGCTGCCCGGGCGACGGGGTAGCACCTCGACCAGGAGCCGATCGGCGTCGCCGTCCTTGCGACGGCGGCGATGCACGCCAGCCTCCATGGCGAGCATATTGGCCACCCCGGGACCGTCGACCTCGACGATCGCGCCGACCACCCGCTCGCCGTGCAACTCCTCGGCTACCACCTCGGGGCTGAGGCCCTGTCGCGACAGCCACGCCAGCTCGAGCGCGAGCAACTCCTCGAGCCAGGCCTCGTCGACCATCCCCGACACGTCGGCGGGGCCCACGATCACGAAGGCGCCGTCTTCATCGCTGCCCTCGTCGAGCAGGTGCCAGCGCTGGCGAGCCGCCTCGGCGTCGCGGAGAGCGGCGGCCACGAGGCTCGAGTCGGCATCGCCGGGGAGGGCGTGGAGGGCCTGGAAGCTGGCGAGCAGCCGCGCGTCGGCGGCGATGCGCGCGTCGAGCGCCCGGTAGCGGGCCAGCACCTGGTTCGCCGCGACCGGGTCTTGCCAGAACCCGGCGCGGGCGCTCTCCTCGAGCAAGGCCTCGGCCTCGCGCTTTCGTGCCTCGAAGTCGGTGACGAGCGGTTGCCAGCGCGCGATGGCCGCCACCACGTCTACGTCGGGCTGCGGGAGCGAGGGCACGTCGACCGGCGGGGCCACGACGAGGCGACGGACGTCGATGCGTCCCCCGCGCACGCCCATCGCGAGCGTCTCGCCGTCGTGAACCCGATCAGCCACGATGAAGGCCGCGAGTGGTCCCACGAGGCTACGTTCCAGCTCCCGCCGCAGGAAGCGCGCGCCGAAGTGCGGGTGGTAGCCGTGGGCCACGAGCCAGTCGAGCACGTCGGCGTCGACCTCCACCCTGATTTCCCGGCTGGCGAGGCCCTCGCGGTCGACCAGCGACCGCAACTCGCGCTGCGCAATCTGGCGGATGGTGACACGCGAGAGCGGGTGGAAGTGTACGATCCGGTCGAAACGGTTGAGGAACTCGAAGCGGAAGACACCCTGGAGGCGCCGGTCGAGCTCGCGGTCGAGCTTGGCGATGTCGCGCTCCTCGGCGAAGCCCACGCCCGTCTCGCGGTACACCTCGGCACCGGCGTTGCTCGTGGCGATGAGGATGAGGCTGCGCGCGCTCACCGTGTCGCCGGCACCGTTGATGTAGCGTCCCTCGTCGATGAGCTGCAGCAGGCCGTCGTGTACCGACGCGTGCGCCTTCTCCAGCTCGTCGAGGAGCAAGACGCCGAAGGGGGCGTTGCCGAGTCGCTTGGCCAGCTCGCCGCGCTTGCCCTCGTAGCTCTGCGCCGAGGGGTGCCCGAAGAGGGCGGCGTGGCTGGACTCCGACGTGAAGTCACCCAGGTTGATGCGGATCATCCGCGCACGGTCGCCGAAGAAGTACTCGGCGAGGAGCTGCGCGGTGTGGGTCTTGCCTACCCCGGTGGGGCCGACGAACAGGAAAACACCGAATGGACGCCGAGGGTCGGAGAGCCCCGCCTTGATGAGCGCGATGACCCGGACCACCGCGTCGACCGCCTCGTCCTGGCCGAGCAGGCGGTCGGCGACGAAGCGCCGTGACGCCTCGAGGTCGAGCTCGATGGCGGGGTCGATGAGCGGGCGGGGCACGCGCGTGCTCTGGGTGAAACGCTCGAGCACCTCGTCCATGCCCACCGGCTTGGTGCCAGGGAAGACGTCGCGCGACTCGCGCAGCAGGTCGAGCGCCTTGCGCGGGAAGTGCCGGTTGCCGATGAAGCGCCCGGTGAGGTCGATGGCGGCGCGCTGGGCGCCGGGCGCGACGGCGCGGCCGGTGCGCTGGCGCTGGTCCTCCGCCCACCCGGCCACGATGCGACGCGTGGCGGCGGTGGAAGGCTCGTCGACCGGGATGGGAATCAACCACTCGGCCAGCTCGGGCTCGGAGTCGAGGAGCCCCTGGACGCCGCGGGCGGTGCCCTCGGCGAGGATGGGGCGCCCGAGGCGCGAGCAAAGGCGCACCAGTTGCGACTCCCAGCTGTAGGGGTCGGCGAGGTGGATGTCACGGATGAAGGGGACGATCGGCGTGGGCGAGCCGATCATGTGGTCGAAGATCTTCTGCACGGTGCCCGCCGCCACCCAGGGCTTGGAGAACTGCGAGATGATGCCGCGAAATCCGAGCTGCACCACGCGGCAGCCGTGGAACACGCGAGGCCCCTTGCCTGCGGCCGCCGCCTGGACGATGGCATGGACGATCACCGTCTTGCCCACGCCGGTGGGGCCGACCAGCACGGGCGAGCGGCTACCCTCGGCGGCGAGCACGTCGTCGACCTGGCGGATCACCTCGTCGAGCCCGAAGACGGGGAGGAGCTTGCCCTCGCGCGCCGCGGCGCTGAGGTCGTGCTCGATCCAGTTCTCGAACTGGAAGGGCTTCTTCTTCTTCACGGGGGGCATCGCGCCGACCTTATCGTGCTGGCAGTGACGACGGGCGGGGCGGTGGGTTGGCGGGGCGGGCCGCGCAGTCCGCCCAGGCGGTCTTCGGCATCCAGCTGCGACAGTCGCGCCAGGTCGACGAGCCGCACGCCCTCGAAGTCGATCTGCGTCGTTCCCGGCTCCGGTACGCGGTACACTCGCGTGACGACGCTGACGTCGCGTCCGATCTGCGGGTGACCGCGCGCTCGGAGCGCGAAGCGCAAGTTGGTCTCGTCGTTGTCGGTGCAGACGACGACCAGGAGCGTGGCGCGGGCGCGGACCTTTCTCCGGAGACTGTCGAGCAGGCAGGAATCATCGAGTTCCATCGGCAGCGGCAGCACGCGCCAGGGCCGGGGGCTGTGCGCCCACGGTTCGCCGCCGCGGGGAAAGCGCCTCAGCTGGCGGTCGACCACGATGAGCGTGGAGAGCCCAGCCAGCTCCTTGCTCGCGGACAACGCGCGCACCAGCGCTTGCCCGAAGCGGCCAAAGCCGACGACGGCGATCGCCTCGGGCGCAGGGTGCTCGGCCAACTCGTCGATGAGGCCGGCCGCGGCCCAGTCGTAGCTGCTGAACAGGTGCAACTGGCCCCGGGCGCTCTCGGGGCACACCTGCCGCACCGCGTCGAGGTCGCCCAGATCGAACACCTGCGCCCACGCCTCGAGGTGGTCGCCCAGCCCGCTGAGCCGTCGCGGGAGCCCACACTGCACCAGCCAGCGGAGCACGGGGAGCGACAGGTTCGCCTGGCCCGGCGGGCGAGTCGCGAGCCTCAACCCGGTGACCGCCGCGCGCAGGTTCGCGACCTCGTCGCCCGTGACCGCCACGAGCGCCCGCGCTGACACGACCCGCGCCTCGCGCAAGACCGCTTCCTCGGCCACGTCGCCCCGGATGACCGCGATTCCCGCGCGGCGGGCCTCGGCGACCTCTGGCGACGACAGCGCGCGCTCGATGGCGACGACGCGGTGTCCCTGCTCGCGGAGGCGGCGGGCAACGTGGACGCCGAATCGCCCCAGGCCCACGACGACGACGTGTCCGCCTCGCCAGCCGGTCAGCCTGAAGAAGAGGGTGGGAAGGTGAAACAGCCCGAGGTGATCGATGAACTCGGCCGCTGCGCCCAGGGTCCACACCGGGGCCACGGCCCGCAGGATCCAGACGGCCGCGTAGGTCGGGGGGTCAGCGGGTACGACGAGGGCGGGGTCGGCGTCGAGCAGGAAGCACCTTGCCGCCTCGTAGGCGGCACGCGCCGGGTCGAGGCTGAAGACGCGCAACTGCACGTAGAACAGCGCCACGTACGTGACCGCCACGAGCACCAGCAATCCAAACTGCCGCCGGCGCGCGGGCGACTCCCCAGCGGAATGCATCCGCGACCGCTATCCCGCCTACGCCGCCGCGCGCTTCTTCCGTCGCATGCCCGAGACCACCCTTGCCGTCGCGACGAGTCCCTGGTCGAGGAGCTGGCCGACCAGCGATCGCCACGCCTCCTCGTTGTCCGCCTGGACCATCACGCCGGTCTCCGGGTCGCTCACCTCCACGTCGAGCCCGAGGGCGTCGAGGTTCTCCTGGACATCCCCCCGGGTAGGATCGAGGTCGAAGGCCTTCAGTAACGCCTCGCGGGCGTTGTCGTCGCGGCCCACGGCGTGCCACAGCGTGCCGAGGTCGCTCCACGCGCGAGCAGCCCAGGGCAACTCGCGGACCTGCGCCACGGCGGCGCGGAGCGCCTCGGGCATGTGCCCGGCCCGCAGCTCCGCCTCGATCCGCTGCGGGCCCGCCTCGGTGGCGCCAGCGCGGCACACGAAGACCCAGTGGTGAGCAAGCCGCGTGAGGCGCTCGGGCGCGTGCTGCACCAGCCCGTCGAGCTCCAGCTCGGTGGGCCGCTCGTCGCTGACACTGGGGGCCGGGCCGTAGCCGACGGTGGTGGCCTGCACCCGCTGCACGCGCAGTCCCGCCTCGCGGAGCAACAATGCGAAGTCGTCCGGCCGGGCTTCCAGCGTCCACGTGGGATGACGCGAGCCGTGGCTCACCGCGCGGGCGAAGTGGGCAAGGTTGAACAAGGTGAGCACCGCGAGGCCGCCCTCGCGCAGGCATCCCCGGATCTTGGCCACGGTGGCGACGAGATCGTCCACGTATTCGAGCCCGCCGGAGGCCACGACGACGTCGTAACTGCGGGTGGGCTCCCACCCGTCGATGCACCCGGTCTCCACGCGGAAACGCTGGTCGCGAGTGGCCACGCTCGGGGCAATATCGACCCCGTGGTAGTCGTAGGCCGGCCCCAGCATGCGCCCGAGCAGCCCGGTGGAACAGCCGAGGTCGAGCACCGCGCCGCCTCCCTCCCCCACGACGATGTCGGCCACCTGCCTCAGCCGGCGGTGCGCCACGTCGAAGCGCCAGGTCTCGCCGTCCCATCCCCGCTCGTCGCGACGGGTTGCCCGGTGGCGCCCGGGCCGAGCCCCCGCGGCCACCGCGAGCAGGCCCTCCATGTCTTCCTGGGCCACCGCTTTCATCGCGGCGACCTGTCGCGACACCTCGGCCGCGAGATCCTCGCGATGGTCCCAGGCGTCCACGAGGATCTCGGGAAGGCCCGCGGGGGCCTCGATGCCGACCACCTCCGTGCCGCAACCTAGCTGCCGCATCCACTCGTAGGTCTTCTGCTCGTAGGCCACGCCCACGGCAGGAACGCCCGCCGTCGTCGCGAAGATGAGCGAGTGCATGCGCGTGCCGAGGAAGAAGTCACACGCGCCGCACTCGCCGCGCAGCGTGGCAAAGTCGACGTCGGCCGCCTCGACCACCTCCGCCTCGCACGCCATCCGCGCCGCGACACGACGCGCCGCCACGCGATCGTCCTGCCGGTAGCCGCCATAGCTCGTGCAGTTGGATAGAAACCGCACCGTGCCGCCGGTGTGTTGGGAGAAAGCGTCGCAGGCCTCGGCCACGGCGTGCTCGTACTGGTCCTGGAGCAGCGCCGCGTCGCCCTGTCCCGGGAAGTGCCAGCTGCGAACGGTCACCCCGAGCACGGGTCCCGGTCCCCGGGGCACCTTGCGTGCCTTGCCGACGACCGCCGCGTCCACCCCCTGTCGCAACGGCGCGCCCACCCCCAGCTCGCGGACCACCCGGGCGCTGGCCTCGTCGCGCACGCAGATCCACGCGGCCCCGTCGAGCACCTCGCGGGCGGCCTGTCGCGACAGGGGCGACACGAAGGGACCGATGCTCTGCCCGAAGATGACATACGGGACGCCGGCGCGGCGGGCGAGATGGAAGCTGGCGAGACGGGGGTTGAGGTTGGGCGCGTAGAGGTCGTGGAGGAAGGAGCCACCACACGACACGACGAGGTCGGCCCCGGCGATGGCACTCGCCACGCCGACGAGGTCGCGATCGTCCAGCGCGGGGATGCCGTGGAAGTGGCGGGCGACCTCGGGGAAGTGCGACACCACGTCGACGTTCGCGCCGCCCCTGCGCAGGCCGCCGATCATGGCGTCGAGGATGGCCGCGTCGCCGCGGTTGCTGGAGCAGAACGAGTCGGTAATCAGGACCTTCATGGGGGCTCCTAGGCAGCGAAGACGTGGTTCTGGAGCCGCTCGGCCACGAGGTCGGCATCGTGCGCCGCCGCGAGCACCGGCCCGGCGTTCCCCATGCGGGTGAGCTCGGCGGGGCGCTGGGCGAGGCGGACGAGCGCCATCGCGAGCGCGTGGGCGTCGCCCGGGGGCACGAGCAGGCCGTTCACCCCGTGGGCCACGAGGTCGCCGATGCCCGAGAGATCCGAGGCGATCACCGGGCGGCGCAGGGCGCCTGCCTCGGCGAGCACGGTGGGGATGCCGTCCATGTCGCCGTCGGGCGCGACGACGCAAGGGGCAACGACCACGTCGGCGACGCGCATCGCGGCGATGGCCCGCGACCACTCGCACATCGGCCACAGCCGGAGGCCGGCGGGCGGGTTCTTCACGAGGCCCTCGCCCCCGACGATGTCGAGCTCGAGCCCGGGGACGAGGGTCCGCGCCACCGCCCACGCCTGGACCAGCACGCCGAAGCCTTTCTTCGGCACCGGTCGACCCACCGCGATCACGCGGCGGAGCTGCGTCGGCGCGGCGGGCGCACCGGCGAAGAGATCGGAGAGGGCGGCCGCGTTGGGGATCACGGCGATGCGCCCGCCAGGGACCCCGCGCTGCAGGAGGAACTCGCGGTGGAAGCGCGAGATGGCCACGATGCGGCGGAGCTTCGGCGACAGGCAGCGCCACTCGTCGGCGGTGACCGCGGCGTCACGGCGGAAGAGATCGTAGGCGTGCGCGGTGAAGGAGAACGGGCGACCCGCCTGCTCGGCGAGGGGGCCGAGCACGCGAACGCCGAACTCGGCGAAGTGCCCGTGCAGGTGGTCGTAACGACGCAAGACCGCTGCGGCGTCGGCCAGGCCTACGTGCCGGACCGGGAGCGGGTCGCCGTCTGGCCCGTCCCCGAAGCGCACCGCCGGCCCCCGCTCGTGGGCAACGACATCCACGTCGATGCCGCGGCGCCGGAGCGCCACCAGCTCGGCGTGGACGAAGGTCTGGGAGAGCACCGGGTAGCGCTGGAGGACATACGCGACGGCTGCCATGCCCGCCCTTCGGTCAGCGCCTCGCGAACTTGAGCGCGATACCCGGCGAGGCATGAAGCCCTTCTCCGTCACGACCTCGGTGGCGAGCGCCTTCGACAACATCAACCGCGCCCCGGCCGCGCCCGCAGTGGGCGTCATCGCGAGCCTCGCCATCGGCGTGTGCGGCGGCTGCGGCACGCGCGCCAGCGGCAACTTCGCGGGGACGATCGACCCGGAGGAACTGGCGGCCGGGGGCATCGACCCCGAGGTGCTGTGGGCACTCGCGGGGGTGTTCACCACGCTCATCGTGGTGTCGCTGGTGTTCCAGCTGGTGATGTGGATCGCCCGCACCTGGCTGCTCGCGGGGCAACTGCGCGTGTACCGCGACATCCTCACCGGCGGTCCCGGGGATCCCAAGACCAACTTCACCGGCGGCGACGTGTTCCTGTCGATGCTCGGCGCCGGCCTCCTCGTTCACCTCATCAACGGGGTGACCTTCCTCGTGCTCGGCGCGCCGTCGGCGCCGTTCTTCTGGTGGGCCTACGAGGCCTACTCGCGGTGGGACGTGCAGCAAGGCCACCTGTGGTCGCTGGCGGGGCTGCTCGTGCTTGGAATCGTCACCGTGCCGCTCGGGACGTACGTGTGGGCCGGGGTGCGCCTCGTGCAGCACGCGGTGGCGCTCGACGGCATGGGCGTCATGGAGGCGCTCGAGCACAGCTGGCAGCTGGCAGCCGGTAACCGCATTCGCCTGCTGAACTTCGCCATCCTCGCCTGGATCATCGGCGTCTCCGGCGCGGCCTTCTGCTGCGTGGGGCAGATCTACACCCAGCTCTTGTCGGCCACGGCGTGGACCGACGCCTACTTGCGGGCCACCGGCAAGATCGGCGATACCCCTCCCGCATGATCCTCCTCCTCCTCGCGTGTGCAGAACCGGAAACGAGCCGCGACCCCGTCCCGCGCGACGCGCCCCCGGCGCGCTGGCAGTTCCTCGTCTACATGGACGGCGACAACGACCTCGAAGAGTACGTCGTCAACGACCTCAACGAGCTGGAGCGCACCGGCAGCGGCCGGGGCGTGGAGGTGCTCGTCCAGGCCGATCGCATCGAGGGCTACGACGACAAGGACGGCGACTGGACCGGGGCCCGTCGTTACCGGATCGTGGGGGACCACGACCCCGACGTCGTGAGCTCGCCTGTGCTCGATGACCTCGGCGAGGTCGACATGGGCAGCCCCGAGACGCTCGCCGACTTCATCGACTGGGCCGCGCGCGAGTACCCGGCGGAGCACCGCGCGCTGGTGCTCTGGGACCACGGCGACGGCTGGCTGATGACCGGCACCGCCGGAGCGCCGCCGCCGAGTATCGCCAGTGACGACACCTCGGGCACGGTGCTGTCGGTTGCCGAGGGCGATCTCGCCGCCGCGCTGGAGCCGGGCCTCGCGGCGCACGGTCGTTTCGACGTGCTGGCCTTCGACGCCTGCAACATGGCGAGCTGGGAGGTGGCGCACGCCATGCAACCCTACGCTCGCTACATGTCGGCGGCGGAGACCTGGGTGGGCTGGGAGGGCTTCATGTACGAGGACGTGCTCGCCTTCATCCGGGACAATCACTCGGCCGAGGGCGCCGAGCTGGCGGTGGAGATGTCGCGCGGCGCCGTGGAAGACGGCGGCGAGTTGACTCACTCCGCTACCGACCTCGACGCGCTGCTCGAGGTGAGCGCCCGCGTCGACGAGCTCGCCGGGCTGGGGCTGGAAACGGCCGAGTACTCGAACGCGTTGCTGGCGGCCCGTGATGGCGCGCAGGGGATGGATGACTGGTGGGAGGAGTGGTACCTCGACCTCGGCGATCTCGCGGCGGAGGTGGTGGAGGGGGGCGATCCCGAGCTGGCGCCGGTCGCCGGCGAGCTCAGGGTCGCGCTGGACGAGGCGGTGATCGGCAACTACGCCGCCGAGGACTACGCCTGGGCCGGCGGGCTCACCATCCTGTTCGATCCGATCCCGGCCTACATGGAGCTGTATAGCGAGGGGGATGGAGCAACTTGGAGTCGCGACACGCGGTGGGACGACTATTTGAAAGGTTTGAAAGGAGCCGGAGGTTAAGGGTTAAGAGGGTGTTGACAGTTCAGCGGACTCGCCG
>Ga0194120_10009629_pt1 | contig 12192 bp, 9 predicted proteins | sample TA2MahCa65mmetaG_FD_148642 | JGI IMG/M metagenome (GOLD analysis project Ga0194120, IMG submission 148642) | Freshwater microbial communities from Lake Tanganyika, Tanzania - TA2015019 Mahale Deep Cast 65m | ecosystem: Environmental > Aquatic > Freshwater > Lake | place: Tanzania: Lake... | reverse complement strand
GAAGTGTTGGATTCGCCGCTGCGACGGGAGCTTCAAGACGCCGGATTCCCCGTGAAGAACGGCGTGATCGAGTTTCCTGAGGCCCCCGGAATTGGTTATCAGTTCCCAGAACATTTGGCTGCAAAATTCCCAATCGGATGAAAGTGACGCCAACTCCATGACTAACACCTGCGCTGCGAGTTCGCCCTCCTCGTTTGATCGTTGGCGAGTCGTTGTCTTGTTGATGGGCTACACGGCGCTGGCACACTTCAATCGCGAAGGGCTGGCGGTCGCCGGCAGCGAAGTCTTCATCAAGAAACTGGGCATCTCTGAAGTGCAGATGGGCTCGGTCTACACATCCTTTGGAATCGTCTACACAACGCTCATGTTGCCTGGCGGCTGGCTGGTCGACCGGTTTGGATCGGGTAGGGTATTGACGTGGCTGGGGCTCTCAATGGGAACGGTCGTCGCGCTGACGGGGACGCTGACCTGGCTGGGGCACGCGCCGGCGAGTCTGTGGATCGGACTGCTGGTGCTGCGCGGCTTGACCGGCGCGTGCAGCGCGCCGTTGCATCCGGGAGCCGCGCACGTTGCCTCTGACCTGATGCCCGAATGCCATCGAGCCACGGCCAACGGCATGCGCACGGCCGGCGCCTCGATCGGGATCGCGTTCAGCTATCCGATCTTCGGTTGGTTGATGGACACGTTCGGCTGGCCGTCGGCGTTCGTCGTCAGCGGAGCCGCGTTGATTGCATTCGGAGTGTTATGGAAGCGAGTCGCCTCGCTCGCATTGCCGGTACCGCAACTGTCAATCCCCTCGGCGATACCCAAGACGGATTCCCGCGCCGAGTGGCAGCTCGTCAGGCATTCCAATCTCTGGCTGCTGTCGCTCAGTTATGCCGCTTACAGCTATCTCCAATATCTTTTCTTTTATTGGCTGGACTACTACTTCAAAACGGAGTTGAAAGTCTCGGATGCCGACTCGCGGCGAGCCTCGTTCTACATCTTCCTGGCGATGGGAGCTGGCATGTCCCTCGGCGGCCTCAGCACCGGCGTCATGTCCAAGCTGTTGGGGCCGAATAGCGGGAGACGCTGCATCGTCATGTTCGGACTGCTCCTCGGCGCACTGTTCGCTCGGCTGGGCGTGCAGATGCAGGACTACTTCGCGGTTTCGGTTTGCCTTGCGATGTCAATGGCGTTGTTGGGAATGTGCGAGGGAGTCTTCTGGACAACGGCGACGGATATCGGCAGCCAAGCTCGCGGCTTCGCCGGAGCGTTCCTGAACACGGTCGGTAACATTGGCGGATTTATCGCTCCGGTGCTCACACCGTTCCTGGCTCAAACGATGGGCTGGCCCAATGCCATCAGCGTGGCCTGTGTCATCGCTGGCATCGGAGGACTGATGTGGTTCTGGATTAAGCCACCGGGGAAGTTCATCGAGTAAATGCGGAATGCTGCGGTCGATTGCCGCATTAAAAGGTGATGTCCGAATGTCGAAACACGATTTCTCTGCCGAAGAATTTGCTTCCCGTCGAGTACGCACTCGCGATGCTCTCGGTGCGGCGGGACTCGATTGGATGCTGCTGTTTCATCCGGTGTCGATTCGCTGGCTGACGGGGTCGGATGCAAAGAGCTACCAGGAATTCCAATGCCTGCTGATTTCAGCCAAGCCTGGCCCGATCAGCGTGTTGACGCGGGATGGTGAGCGAAACGAATTTCTCGACGACGCACTGGTTGATCACCTGCAGACGTGGGGAGGCGGTGAGCCGGAAGATCCGATCGCGGCTCTGGAACGGTTGGCGAAGTCGCTCGGGGTGATGGAGGCTCGTGTCGGCATGGAGGTTCCGGGGTACTACTTGCACCCGCATCACTACGTCCGAATCAAACAACTTTTCGGAAAGTCGCTGGTGGCCGAGGCGACAAACTTGATTCACGACCTCACGTTAGTGAAGTCGCCGACCGAGTTGCAGTACATCCGCGAGGCCAATCGCATCGCCGGCGTGGCGATGCAGCGGTTTGAGGAGTCGCTGGCTGAGGGACGCAGCGAATTCGAAATCGCGGGAGAGGTTCATCACGCTCTGCTGACATCTGGCAGCGGATTGGCAGCCAGTCCGATCAATCTGGTCTCCGGAGAACGTTCTTGCTTCAGCCACGGAGCACCGACTCACCGACGACTGCAGCGCGGCGACTTCGGCAACGTCGAATTTGGCGCGACCTTCAAACGCTACACCGCCACGATCGGTCGTCAGTTCTGCTTGGGCCCGCCGACGCCGCGCATGCATGAGCTTTACGATCTTGTCTGCCTTGCCTCCGACGCCTGTCGCGCTGAAATCCGTGCCGGCGTTCCGGCCGTCATTCCGCATGAAGCGGCGAAGCGAGTCATCGCTGATGCCGGGCTCGATTCCGCACGCGTCCATCTGAGCGGGTACGGGCTCGCTCCCGGTTCGCCACCAGGTTGGGCCGAGCCGGTCCATCTGTTCGGCGGAAGCACCTACACGCTGCAAGCCGGGATGGTGCTGACAATTGAACCGCCTGTCTTTCTCGGCGAGGAGCGACTGGGTGCCCGAATCATCGACAACGTACTCGTCACGCAGAACGGGACGGAACTGCTCTCCCGCTTTCGCCGCAATCTGATCGTGATTGATTGAATGCTCACAAGTTGAACGGTTCAGCGGTGCGCAGCGTGAAGAATTTGCGGACGTAGGTTGGCACATGCCAGTACGTCGTGAGGCCACGCGGGAAATGAGCAACGTCCCCAGCCTTCAGTGTGTGCGTCGCGCCCCCCGCTTCGCGGATCGTGACCTCACCTTCGAGAATGCAGACGAATTCATCCCACGCAAAGACCCACTGAAACTTGCCTGCCGTGCAACTCCAAAATCCGGACGACATCAATTTATCCTGAGATTGAGTCAACACGGCTCCGCGGGCGGTTGGCGTCCCTTCCTGAATCCAGCCTGGATCAATTGGCATCGGCGGAAGTTCGGTGGGTGTGTGAGCAGTGGGAATTTGCGGTTGGTTCATGGCAATCTCCTTGAGATGGCAAATTTTAACTGAGAGTGAGGATGAGTTTCTCGTCACGCAATGCAATCACCGTCTGCTCAAAGACCGAGGTCGCGTGATCAATGTCTTCGGATGTGTGCGCGGCGCAGGTCAGGCCACCGGTTGAGCTCATGTTGTCCACGCCGCCGAATCGCATCCGCAGTTGATACTGCGTGATAAGCCGACCCGGCATCCCTTTCAACCGTGCGGCCTCGGTCGTGTGCAAATCACGACGCGACGCAGTTTGGACCACGCGATCGAGGTCTGTTTCAAAGAAAACATGGAAGGTCGAAGCCGGGCCATAAACGTAACCGGCGATCCCCAGTCGTTCGAGGACCGCGTCCCACGCGCTTCGCAGCCGATGCGCTGCGGCATCGGCTTGTGCGATAGCGGTGCCATCGGCCACGCGATGCAGCACGGCGATACCGGCCGCTGCCGCCGTTGGCGATGCGTTGAACGTGCCGAAGTGCACGACACGCTGATGCCGGTCGTGATGCGGTTCACCCGTGATGTCGAAAACACGCATAACCGGCTCGCGACCGGCAACCGCTCCGCCGGGCATTCCGCCGGCGATGACTTTTGCCAGACAGCACAAGTCGGGCGTCACGCCGTACAACTTTTGCGCACCTCCGGAACTAAATCGGAAACCAGTCACGACTTCATCAAAAATCAACAGCACACCGCGCCGTGCGGTCGCTTCACGCACGCCGCGCAGCCAATTGATATCGATGGGCACCCGCCCCCACGATGCGCCGGATGGTTCAAGAATCACGGCTGCGATGTCGCTGTCCTTCGCCAGCGTCTCATCGAGCCAATTCAGATTGCCATCCGGAATTGTGACCAGCCCTTGCCGAACATGCGGAGGCACACCAAGCGAACCGTCCGCTTCAAATGGCGGCTGAAACCCATGTACGACGTCATCGTGCCAGCCGTGAAAGTGCCCTGCAAAACGGAGAATGCGATTTCGGCCCGTCGAGGCGCGTGCGATCCGCAACGCCAACTGAGTCGCTTCCGTCCCTGAATTCGTGAATCGAACTCGTTCTGCACACGGAATCAGCCGTTGCACGAGCTCGGCCCATTCAATGTGCAGCGGGTGATCATTGCCGAAATGCGTTCCAAACGCCGCTGCACGCGCAATCGCATCGACCACTTCGGGATCGGAATGTCCCAGTAACAACGCGCCGTTCCCCATCAGGAAGTCGACGTACTCATTGCCGTCGATGTCCCACTTGCGTCCGCCGCTCCCTCTCTGGATGTAGATCGGCATAGGCAGCGAATACCGCAGGTCATGCCCCACCGCCCCGGCCAGCGTCTTTTTGGCTCGCTCAAACATCACAGCGCTCTTCGGGCGACGAGCGGCAAACGCTTTCATGAATTCAGTCGTTGACGACATGTTGCTTGCTCCAATGTTCAGCGCAGCTTCATCACTATTCCGATCGCCGTCGTGACAAATGCCATCAGCAGAATGATTCCAGAAACGACGCCGCCGACAGTCACCCACCAGCGTGTTCGATACAGGGGTGGCAACGTCGCGTTGTAGTACGTTGCCAGCAGGCAGACGATGCCGACACCGAGATTGACCGTGACCAATGCACCAATCTGAGTCAGCAGATCGAATCGAAAACCGCCCCAATTCCAGAACTGCGACGACACAAAAAACCAAGCAACCAACACCGTCAGCACTTTACGAAATGGAATCTGCTTCATCTCCGGCCGGACGGCGGCGAGCAGATCGTATGTCACGCGAGCCACCGCTTCGGGTACGCTGGCAATCGTTCCCCACAAGGCCAGAAGGATGGCGAAGTAATACACCGGGACCAGCCATGCGCTGATTTGTTCCCAGATCACGGCCTGCTTGGTGAGCAGTGCGAACTCCTGACCCGCCCCGGGCGACAATTGCTTTGGGTACAGCACAGTCGCTCCCGCTGAAAGAAACGCGACCGTAACCGCCAGCAGCACGGCCATTCCGAGCGCCACGTCCCAGCGAAGCGGCGTCATTAATTGTCGCAAATTCGCGGCCTGCTGCGGATCGACGGGCAAGTGGTCGAGCTTCGACGATTGATTGGCGTAGTCGCAAGCCGTCGCATTTCCCGCTAAACCCCAGCCGTGCAGGCCGACCCAGCTGGAATACGCGATGTAGCCCGACAGGCTCCCTCCGACGTAGCCGAAGATGGTCGCCAAGTTAAGCGTGTACTCGTTCTTCGCGGCGGGAGGAGCCCAGTCGGGCGCGGGAGGCAGATACCCAAAGCGGATCGCGCCCCAAAGCACTTCCTTCAGATCTGGGCCGACGAAGATCGTCGCGATCGCCGTCCCCGTGACCATCAAGCCACAAACCACGATCTGCTGTTTTTCGAGTGACACATAACTTGATCCAAGACTCATGGTCAGCGCGGCTCCGAGAAACACCGACGTGATCCCGTTCACCCAAATTTGCGCGGTCTCGGGTTTTGTCAGGCCTAACGTGTCGGCAAATCCCCACTTCTCGCCCAGCAGGAATACCCCGAGATTGCCGCACGGCTTGGCGATCGCCGTAAGACCGGTGGCCAGGATCGCCAATTCTGCCGCCACGAAGAGCATCAACAACCAGCCGCGCGGGCCAGGCAGTGTGGCGACGCGATGCGCGAATGATTGACCAGTCACTGCCGTGTAGCGCCCGACCAGATACATCACGAAGCCCGCACGAATGACGACACTGAGCACCAGCATCCACAACAGCCCAAAGCCCGACCACGAACCGAGTCCGCAGACCATGATCGTCTCACCGGCCCCCAGCGACAGCGAGGCCACAACGGCTGCTGGTCCGAAACTGCTCAGCAAACGAAAACATTTTCCCAATGAGAACGGCTCAGCATAGATACCGCTGGGCGGAGGAATCCGAATCGACGGTGCGGTCATGAACGGCCTCCGCATGCGACGATCGTTTGCCCGGTGACGAAGCTCGAATCCTCCGAAAGCAAGAATCGCACGACATTCGCGATCTCATCCGGTTCGGCCATGCGTCCCAGCGGTGTGGCGGCAATCAATCGCGCGACGGCATCAGGATTCGCTGACTGAGCAAGATCGGTATTTGTCAGCCCCGGCGCGACGCAGTTGACTCGCACATGTGGCGCGAGCGCCGCCGCGCAGTGTCGCGTGAAGGCAATCACGGCCGCTTTCGTCGTTGCGTAGTCGATCATGTCCGGCTTGAGCACTTTCGCAGCCAGCGACGAGATATTCACGATTCGCCCAAAGCCCCGCGCAATCATTTCGTCCTTCACGGCCCACGTCACGAGAAACGGCCCATCCACATTGACTGCAAACATCTCGCGCCACCGAGCGTACGATACCGCCGTGTGCGGCTTCGATTCTGCGATTCCGGCGTTGTTCACCAGCAGGTCCACCGGCCCCAACTCGCGACGCACCGTGTCGATCAACCGCTGCACACCCTCCTCGCTGGACACGTCGGCTTGCACGGCAATGACACGCTCTGCATCCGCTTCGATCAACCGCACTGTTTCCTCGGCTGCAGCTGCCTGCCGCTGATAATTCACAGCAACTCGAGCTCCTTGAGCCGCAAGCATCCGGCACACCGCCCGCCCGATGCCACGAGCGCCGCCCGTCACCAGTGCCGTCCTTCCTGCAAAGAGCTTCTCGGCCATGAATTCACTCCAATGACGACAGCATTTCCAGTGTCGTCTCAACCACGGTCGGTGCCCATTCGGGCGTGAGCTGCGAGGCCAACAAATAGTTGTAGTGCGACTCAATGACCTCCATGCCACCTTCAGCGAATGCTTCCGGCGGCGGGATGTAGCCGATGCAACCGTTGCTGTAGCCCAGAAACATCGTATGCGGCAGCCTCGAACGGCGTTTGATTTCCAGTCCCAATTCGGCGAGCGGTTCAGCGGAGACTGTCGCGAGGCCGATGTCATTGATCCGCATCGCCCAGAGCTCGATCTCGCGCGTGACGATGCGATTGCCGGCAGAAACGAGCCGATGCCGTTGCTCTGCCCAGGCAAACATTCGCTGCGCGACCTGTTTTGCGCCGAGTGAACTCCCTGCAAACGCGGCTTCACGCGCCGCTTTTGTGAGAGCCAGTTCCGACTCGGCCGTCGCCAGATCAGGCAGCGGCGCCAGCGGCAGATTCAATCGACGACGTGTGACTGACAGATGACTGATCGTAGCTTGCGGAGTCGGCTCGTAGTCCCACGTCGAAATTGCGGCGACTGACCTCACGATCCGTCGCGGTCCGCGCTGATTGTGTGTCCGAATCTGCGCCCAGACTTTCAGCGTTTCACCACCGAGCATCAGCCCCAGCCGCCGCAGGTCCTCGAACTGCTCTGGTCCGCCGCTGCCGATGCCACACGCCGGGTTGATGTTGCCGGCTGCTCCTTGCAGAAACAGCGATGGAGCACCGATCGCTGACTCGATCACTTCGCGAGCTGGCCCGATAAAGTCGGGCGAATACGACAACGTCTTGGGTCCCAGCACGACGGTGTGACACGCTGCCGACATCACCACCGCCAGCGGCTTTCCGGCCAGATCGTCGATGCGGATCACATCCACCGCGCGATCGATCGGTCCGTCCAAGTTCTCACCGATGATGATGCCGCCGTCGGGCATCTTCTCACGACGATTGACTCCCAGCGGCGCGGCCCCACGCCCGCTTCCCAACCGCGCCGGCTGTCGCTTCAACCAAGCTGAACTCGCCGCGCCGAGAAGCACGTCTTCCAGATGCTCGACATATCGTTCTTGAAGTTCGCGTTGAGGCGAGTCCTCCTGTTGCCATCCGGGAAACATCGGACCCAAGTGCGTGTGACTACCGTTGAGCAACACATTCTCACCCGGAATCCCCAGCCGCTGTCCGATCGCCGCGCGGATGCGATCCGAATACGGCATGGGCACGAAGAGCAGGTCGAGCCCCGCGATCACAACGCTCGTTACACCATCCGACAGCACCAGCACCGTCGCCGTCAGTTCGCGCTCGACATCCTGTGAGCATCCCTCTTGAACTGTATAGCCCAGCAGCCGAATTCCAATCGGCGGAGTGATGATCGTTCGCGCTACGCCAGCCAAGAGAAGACGAGCGGCATCAGCAGAAGTCTCGGACATTCTTCGCTCACTTTGCATTCACTGTTTTTGGGCTTACTTCCTGAAGTCACGGAGCTGCTCGCTGGCCGCGACTTCGAGCGGGATCTGTTCGCCGAAGACATGGCCATGAATGCCGGCGTATTCGCGAAGAGCGACGTGAAGGTGCTCGAGGCGGACACGGATCCCCTGCTCTTTGTCGATCGCCAACATCTTTAAATTGATCGGCACGAGCCGTTGTTTCTCGTCCGTGGCACCAATGACCCGATGGCTAGCAATGCCGGGGCCGAGAAACCTGATCGAGCCGATTGACCAGTGATCCTTGCCGTTGCCATTGTTGTACATCGGAGTGCGCCCCGTTTCGCCTTGGATGATGACAACCAGCTTCTCGCGGATCTTCAAGCCTTCGGCTCGGCGGAGCTCGCAATCGATGCCGATGGTCAGAAAGAGGTCGTTGAAGCGTTCCAGAGGCCGACCGCCTAAGGAGTCGAGTTTTAAGAGGGCACCTCCGCCGTGTTCCACACCGCCGCTCGCCTTGAGCAACAACCGCGATTGATCCTCGTCCTTCGCCGCAGCCCTGGTTGGAAACGCTTCGCAGTTCTGTTGAATCCATTTCAGATCTTGACCATGAGCGGGCTCGGACGGCGACAACATGAACTCAATTTCGGCCGCCTCTCCTTTCGGGTTGTGGCCGCGGAGACAAGTCCGCTCACCCACTTTGGCCCAGACTTCCTCTTCGAAGAAGCGATCTTTGAAAGTACACGCCGGTGCAGGTTGAGCCGAACCCGCCACTGCCTTCAACGATAAATCGCGGTCGATCGAAACACCCCAGATTAGGACACCGCATACGATCGTCAGCCGCACCGAACGACACAGCTCGAAACGCCGCTTCGCACGATCGGTCATTAGGTATCCTCAAGGAGACTTGGAATCGAACCCTGCAGAAACTTGTATCGGTTTCAGCGACGCTGCGCATTCCATGACCGGAACGCGAAAGACACGTCGATGCAACCCTCGTCCAACGTGCCTGTCGAATTCCCTCTGTGGGGTGGCGATGGAGAGAACCGTCGCATTCAATACACAATGTCAGGATCGCTCGAAATGAAACGAAGACGGAATCGACGAAAGAGACCATGACAATCATCGTGTTGGCCAAACGGAATCGTGTGCTGGCTCTAGCCGCTGTAATGCTCGTTTTGCAAGTTGGGCTTTCTGGGCAGAGCACCTCGGAAGAAACACCCGGCAAGAAGGTCGCCACCGAAGAAGCCACTTTCAAAGGGCAGATAAAACCTCTGCTCCAAACCTTCTGCGTACGCTGCCACAACGCGGACAATTTGGAATCGGGGATTCGCGTCGACCACCTGACCTCTGCGATGGAGGACCAGCACCTTCCGCTCTGGAAAGGCATCTTGAAGCAACTGGCCGACGGCGACATGCCGCCGGCTGACGAACCTCAGCCAACAGCCGAACAGCGCAAGTCGCTCACCGAGTGGATCACTGAGGCAATGAAGGTCGCCCAGTCTCGCCCCACTCCAAAGAACGGATCGGTCCGACGACTGACGGTAGCCCAGTACCGGAACACACTCCGCGATCTTCTGGGATTGCAGGAAGATCTCACGGATGCGTTGCCGCCCGATGGTATTTCCAAGGATGGATTCGCCAACAACGGGCACACGTTGTTGCTGTCTCCGCTGCAGGTTGAGACCTACTTCGACATCGCCCAGAAGGCACTTGACTTGTGCATCGTCGACGAACACACGAAGCCGGTGATTCAAAACTTCCGCATGGATTTCGGATCCTCAATCAATCAGCAACCCTGTCCCGACAAGCTGGTTTTGGGTGCCAACAGTGCTCTGCTGAACAACACGGACTTCGTTGTGACCGAGTTGAAACCCTCGAAGTCGTTCGACTACCGGCCGTTCGCGATGCAAACCAAATTCGAGTTCATCGAAGGCTACGTCGGCAACGACACCATCCGAGCCTGGAAGACATTCGACAGCATCTATCACTCGGTCTTCGCCTGCGTACGCGGGACGCCGGGCTATCCAAAGGGGGAGGCGTATCAGGTCGTTCCCGGCGGCTTGTTGCTGCGGCCGGCGATTCCGAGTCCCGAAATCTTTGGCCAGTCGAACACTTATGGGCCGATGGCGAATTTCAAAATCTCGCTCCGCGAGTTACCGGAGCAGGGAAACTTCCGGGTCACAGTGAAGGCCGCTCGTTACGACGAAGGGGAACTGGATGCACGAGACAAAACATTTGCACGACGCTCGCCCTCTCTCGGCGTTTATCTTGGCCTGCGTCGCGACTGTGGCAGCACTTTAACACGAGTCGGCGAACCGCAGTCCATCGCAAACTCCGAGCTTCAGGAATTCATCTTCGAGGGAGCAATCAACGATTTCCCGGCACCCGACGTCGAGAAGGACAACGTCAATTACCTGGCAGGCATTCGCGAGATCGGAGTCCGCAGCGAATACACCGACGGCCGCGAGATGCCCCGACTGCTGATTCGGTCGATCGAGTTCGAGGGACCATTCTACGACTCGTGGCCACCGGCTACTCATCGCCAGATCTTCATCGAGTCGCCGCACAAGAATGATCCAGCAACTTATGCTCAGGAAGTGATCCGCTCGTTCGCCACGCGTGCTTTCCGCCGACCAGTCACGGCCGCCGAACTAGCAACGTTGTTCGAAGTTTGGAAGAAGTCGTTCAGCCAGCACGACGCGCCAGCGAATGGCCGAGAGTCCAATAACGCTGACCACTCGCTGAAGCGTCGGGCTGATTTCCGGCAGAGCATCAAGGACACGCTGCTCGTCGTGCTGACGTCGCCTCAGTTCTTGTTCCTGATCGAAAATAGCAGCAGCCCGGCCGCCGAGGATCTCGATCCCTACGAACTGGCCTCGAAGCTGAGCTACTTCCTGTGGAACGCACCGCCCGACCATCGTCTGCTTGACCTTGCTGCGAAGAACACGTTGCATCAATCGCTGGATGCGGAGATCGAGCGAATGATCCGCGACCCGCGCTTCGGCCAATTCATCAGCGAGTTCACGTCGCAGTGGCTGAGCCTCGACAAGTTCGACGTCGTGGCGGTCGATGCTCAGCGATACCCAAAGCTCACTCGCGACACGAAGACACAGTTGCGGCAAGAGCCGGTTCAGTACATTCGATATCTGATCGAAAAAGACCTGCCGTTGCGAAACGTGATTCAATCCGACTTCCTGGTCGCCAACGAAGTCACCGCGAGCTACTACAACCTCGGCGATCGCACGGAAAACGGATTTCGCTTCGTCCCGCTCAAGCACGAGAACGATCACCTCGGCGGCGTGCTGACTCAGGCCGGCATCCTTGCGGGCTTGTCCAATGGCCGTGAATCCAACCCCATCAAACGCGGTGCCTGGCTGGCCAGAAAGATCATCGCCGCCCCCCCCGACGATCCGCCGCCAAACGTCCCGCAACTCAAGGAAGATGACGGCGTGAAGCTGACACTCCGCGAAAAACTGGAACGCCACCGCAACCAGAAAGGCTGCGCGAAATGTCACTCCGGTATCGATCCGTGGGGGATTCCGTTCGAGACGTTCGACGCCAGCGGCCTGTTCAAAAAAGACCCTGACCTCGATGCCCGTTCGACTCTTCCCGACAAAACCGAAATCAAGGATCTCAATGGCCTGAAGACTTACTTGGCCAGAGATCACATCGATCAAGTCGCATTCAGCTTCCTCAAGCACGTCGCGACATATGCCATTGGCCGCAGCCTGACCTACAACGAACTCGCGTTTCTCCAAGAGCAGAAATTTCAATTGCAAGCCAACGACTACCGCATGCAGCAACTGCTCGTTTTCATCATCAAGAGTGATTTGTTTTTGAAGAAGTAGACGGCTCACAATCGCGGATATTGACGATCGCGTCTTTCGCGCGTCCGTGCTTTGGGGTGCTGACTTGACGCCTTAAGTCTCTGATTCAATCCCTGGAAGCCAAGTTGGATAGCACTGCTCTGATGAGCGTGACACAGATCGCTGCAAGGCAGCCGTTCTTTGTCCAGCAGCTTGCTTTGACGACCTCGTGTCTCTTCTGATGGCATGATGTTTCATGTGCTCGATTGCAGTGTTGGATGGC
>Ga0194120_10009621_pt1 | contig 12195 bp, 10 predicted proteins | sample TA2MahCa65mmetaG_FD_148642 | JGI IMG/M metagenome (GOLD analysis project Ga0194120, IMG submission 148642) | Freshwater microbial communities from Lake Tanganyika, Tanzania - TA2015019 Mahale Deep Cast 65m | ecosystem: Environmental > Aquatic > Freshwater > Lake | place: Tanzania: Lake... | reverse complement strand
CACGATATCGTCAGACCTCTGGTAAGGAAAGAGCATATCGACGCGGTCATCGAGAAGGTAAAAGAAAACGGAGCCGCTATCCTTGCTGCGCCTATGAAGGCCACAGTCAAGGAAGTGGGAGACAATTTACGCATCCAGCGAACGATCCCGAGGAACACCCTCTGGATGGCACAGACGCCACAGGGGTTCGAAAGCAAATTAATTTTAAAAGTTTTTAGTCAATTCAAGAACTCTGATGTAGAATTCACGGATGATGCGCAGATGGTGGAAAAGGCAGGCTATCCCGTTTATATCGTACCCGGCACAGATGAAAATATAAAAATTACCACACCGGAGGACATGCGCCTAGCGGAAGCCTTGCTTGGATAATAACAGTTCATTAAATATTTATATTTGACAGGATAACAGGATTAGAAATTATCTTGTCTATCTTGTTATCCCGTCTAAAATTGAACTTTTAGTTTAATAATAAATAGTTACCAATGAAAAAGATAATCATATCGATCACTATTATTTCCTGCTTATATGCCTCTGCCTGCACCCCCTCAACATACCGCATCTACGAGGCACATAAACACACCGAAAATCCCGAACCTCTTGCTACGGAAATATTACATCTTGAATTTGATACCACAAGACGGGTGTTGCAAATTTTAGAAAATGCCTCGAATTGTCTCGATAACGACAAACCCGTCTCGAAAGAGACATTTAACGAAATTATTGATATCATCAATGGTTTTATTCATAAATGCCATCAAGAGAAGGAAGACAGGTTGCTATTCCCGTTCCTGAAAAATGTGCGAGGCGGCGAAAAGAAGGATTTTTTAGGGCAGTTACTGATGGAACACGTCTCCGCGCGTGATGAGATAAGGAATCTGACCAGTGCGGTAAACTACATATATCAGGGTAAAAAGGCAAAAAAGAAGATCATAAAAATCGCCCGTAGATATATCAACTTTATGGATAAACATATCCGTATGGAGGAAAAGGTGCTTTTCCCGTGGATGAATAAGGTATTGACCCGCGACGAACAAATGATACTCATCACGAAATTTGAGGCCATGGAAAAAGAAGATATTGACGCCGGTGTGCATGAAAAATACACGGTTATGATCGAAAGGCTTGAGGATCAATTAGGGGTTTGCGCTGAATAAATTCTCAATCAAAATCCCTTTCCCCGATTTTAAGGACGAAAGGATGAGCGGAGAAAATCGACACCAGCACTATGACAGTCAGCGCACTCAGAAAGCCCCCTTCCAAATATGGCATCTTTATTGGTACCATCAAATGACTCGTAAAATAACCAGCCTTGCCCGCTATTCCCACTGTTCTTCCGCACCTTTATCATAACGGCATACCCAATGACCTCTTCCTTGCCGTCGAAGTACAATTCCTTTACCATCGCTGCGCCTTTGCTGAAAATTGTCTTGCCGTCGTTTAAATCACCAACCAGGACTGAATTATAATACGTGCGGACATTGCCTCCATGGGGTCCCGTTGACTCGTGCACCCCCGACTCTGCAGAATACGTTCCACGATAATTGCCGGCTTTGAGCCATCTCAATAATTGTTTTTTCTTTGTAGGAGGGATATCCCGATCCTTACGGGCTTTAACTTCCGGTGAACCTTGAACCGGAACGCTCAGAAGGTCTGCTATCCAGGAACAACCGATAACGAATGCAATCAAGCAGACACATGCCACGATTTTTCTTTTCATGGGTCATCTCCCTATCTGTGTAATCATACCACCCCAACCCCAAGTGCGATCGAGATCAATAACAACAACACTCCAACAATAAGTTGAATAGTACGCATGGTGATTTTTTTCACAAGACGCGAACCGATAAACGAACCAAGGAATGCGACCAGGATTGCGGCAGTAATCAATCCAAGTCCAACCTGATTTTTAAGTATTTCAAAGTTTTTCGAAAAAAATGTAACTCCATAAACAGCAAGTCGGGCTATATCCACTACTACCACAGAGACAACTGATGTTCCGATAAAGGATTCTTTTTTCAGTCCTGCCCTGATCAAAAAAGCGGAACGCAGTGCGCCCTGTTGGCCTGACAGTCCACCAAAGAATCCGGAAAGCGCCCCGCCGAGCGGAATATACCTCGGATTAAACGCAAGTTTATCAAAACGCGGGCTGAGTTCTAAGATTGCAAAAATTGCCAATAGAACGGCAATCACAAGTTTTACGATGGTAATGGTAAAGGTTTTTCCCGCAAGATGGTATTCTGTAATGGGTTGAATATTCGCAAAGTAGTTTAATAGCAATGCCCCAGCGATGGCCATAATTGAGGCAGGGATGGCAAACTTCAGAACTATTTTAAAATCCGCCATCTTACCAACGAGCGCCAGCTTAAAGATATTGTTTGCCAGATGGACGATGGCGGTTGTTGCAATGGCAATTTCTATGGGGAAAAAGATCGCAAAGGCAGGCATAAGAAGCGTTCCCAGTCCAAACCCTGAAAAGAGTGTTAAGGCGGAAACGACAAGCGCAACGATGCAGATAACCAGATAAACCATTTTATATCCTTCCCATTTCCAGAACGGTAAGACTTGAAGGAGGATTTACGATTTACAATTTTCTTTTAAATTTCAAATCTAAAGTCGTAAATCTTAAATCCAAAATTACCCTATGTAGCCCCACCCGAATATAATTAACACAAAAAAGACACCCAGCATTACTTTAGGCGCCAACTGCAAATAATAGGTCTCAGGATTAGCCAACCTTGCCTCACGAACGGAAAAATACATTCCGGTAATGACAAGTATCATCCCTAAAATAGAAATAATGGTCATCGATATCAAAGATGCGGGTTGTCGAATTGTTTTTAACTCATTGCTAAAGCTGTTTTAATACCAAGCGGGTCTTTACACGCATACGGAAGAAAACCTACCCATGAAACGAACTACTTCTCATGCTCTTTCACAATCTCGTCGTACAATTCCTTCAGTTTTCCCTTCACTTCGTGAAGCAGTTTTTCCCCTGCGCGGGTAATTCTGTAGTATTTCCGCTGCTTGTGCTGCACAGTCCTGCACTCACAGGTCAAAAGGTCCGACTCCTGCATCTTCGCCAATGTAGGGTAAAGAGTGCCGGGACTGAGTTTGTATCCATGCCGCTTTAGTTCCTTAATCAAACCAATACCAAAGACCTCCTCTTGTGCAGCATGGTATAAGATGTGCATTTTTATGAATGCAAGGTGTATGTCGCGCAGCATTGTTTTATCAATATCCATAGTAGTTATCGATATACGATATCATATGCCGATATATTTATCAAGCAAATACTCAACTGGAAAAATCGAAAAAGCTTGCATTTTTCTTCACTTTTATAATATTATTTTATAAATCTGTATTCCGCATAGCATGCGGATCAATCTAATTAATATTCGGCAGCAGAACGGTGTGCTTGTGGCATTCACGGCAGTGGATTGTCGCTCGTCAATAGGAGGCTTGATACAAAAGACACATGTGGGGATTTGAACTCGCCATCATGGCCGCCATGATCGCCATCAACAGCGTTTTTGCAGCGTACGAAATTGCCTTGGCGTCCGTGAGCCTCGCCCGACTACGGAGGCTCGCGGATGATCATCGGAGCGGGGCAAAAGTCGCCCTGTACATGAAACAGAACATGGAGGCGAGCCTGGCCGTCGTCCAACTGGGGATCACACTGGTCGGCGCCATCGCGGCGGCTGTCGGTGGATCCGGCGCTGAGGAGAATGTGGCCCCAGCCCTTATTAGTCGCTTGGGTGTTTCGGAAGGTACGGCTGAGGTTCTGGCCATTGCGCTTGTGGTTGCCCCGCTTACCGTCGTGACAATCGTAGTCGGAGAGTTGATACCGAAGGTGTTCGCTCTGCGTAATGCAGAAAGGGTGTGCCTCACCCTCTCGCCATTCATGCGTTGGTTCTCCTTCAGCGTCTGGCCTGCCGTGTGGCTGTTTGAAACGGTCGTCGTGGGTGTTATGTCGTGGGGCGAGCGCCGCCTGGGATCGGGCGACACGGGTAAGTCTAAGACGGTGGAGCTTCAAGAACTCCGCGCCATAGCCGCCATGGCCCGCGCCTCGCGGCTCATTGGGCATCGGGAGGAGCGCATCATTCTGGGAGCGATGGAGTTGCAGTCACGCTCAATCCGCACTATCATGCTCCCGGCTGAACATGTGACCACACTCGATGCGAACGCCTCACTGTCGGACAACCTGATTACGGCCCACCTCGACATGCATACACGCTTTCCCGTCGTCTCACAGAAGGACGACCCGCAGACTATCATCGGCTACGCAAACTTCAAGGACATTATTGCCACGATGCGCCTGGCGCCACATGAACCCAGTTTCCGTTCCATTATTCGCCCGATACTGTCCCTCAAGGATGACGAACGAATTGCCGTATGCCTTGAGCAGATGATGCGTGAGCACACACATATTGCCTTGGTGCGTGACGTCGATGGCAGGGTGGTGGGGTTGGTCACGCTCGAAGATATCCTGGAGGAACTGGTGGGCGAGATTGAGGACGAGTATGATCGCCTTCCTGCCCACATTGTCGAATCTGGTTCCGCCTGGGTTGCAGGTGGTGGGGTTTCCGTTGACCGATTGAAGGCCACAACCGGCATCGACCTAAGTGTCGATCCTCCAGCGGCCGGTGCCCGTACGCTCAGTGATTGGGTCAGCGGTCATCTGGGCAGGGAAGTGCGCGGGGGCGATGTTGTCGAAAGGGGCACTGTGCGAGTCGTGGTTCGCAAGGTCCGCCGGAAGAAAGTTCAAGAAGCTCAGGTGAGCCGGTTTGAACAAGGACGGACGCCGAACATGGCGATGCAGCAGACCGATGGGGTATGATGGCTATCGGGGACACTACAGATCATCAGTCCTCCACCTGCTGAGCTAAGCGTAATGTTTGTTTCTTGAAAAGCATAAGCACGAACACATCCATTATGCCATTACCCATGATCACTTGCACAAACATGACGAGCATCATGCCCATATTCTTCCTGATGTACCACCCTAAAAGTTAACCATAATAAGTATCATCATTTTTCATTTTTGACATTTGAAATGTAGTAAACAACAGGGACAAGGAATATATTTAAGAGGGTAGAACTGAGTAATCCCCCTAATATCACGATTGCCATTGGGCTTTGTATTTCATTTCCAGGCAAGTCGCCTGCTATCGCTAAGGGAATTAATGCCAGGTACGTAGTTAAAGCAGTCATCAAAATCGGGTTTAACCTGTCTAAGGAGCCTTTTATAACAGTTTCATACAAAGCAACACCTTGACTTTGCAATGCCTGATAGTGCGAAACCAATAATATCCCGTTGCGTGTTGCTATTCCAAACAGTGAAATAAATCCAATGATCGAGGGAATACTTATGATTCCTCCCGTAAACCAAATGCTTAAGACGCCGCCTATCAGCGCCAAAGGTAAATTGAGAAAGACAATTCCTGCAAGCTTAATATTTTTAAATTCCTGATAAAGCAAAAGGAATATGATGAATAAAGACATTAAAGAGGCGAAGAATAATATTTTCGATGCCTTTGCTTCACTTTCAAATTGTCCTCCGTATTGAATGTGGTAGTTTTCCGGCAGCTGAATAGTATCATGTATTCTTTCTTTGATTTGGTTTACTACGCTTTTTAAATCACGCCCGGCTATATTGGCCGAAACCACAATTTTTCGCTGTACGTTCTCCCGGTTAATGGTGCTGGGACCTGTTGTCGAAACGATGTCAGCTACATAATGTAACGGAATTTTGGATGTTAAATTTTGAATTTTGGATTGTTGGTTTGGATCGATATTGGTATCAATTAAAACGTTACGAATATTTTCTATTTTGCCCCTGTTCTCATCATTAAATCGCAATACCAAGTCAAAACTTTTGCTGCTTTCAAAAACCTGAGATACTTTTTCGCCCGCAAGGGCGACATCAATAAATTCGGTAAATTGACCTATTGAAATGCCATATTTTGCCAGCATATTCCGTTTTGCTTTTATTTGCACCTGAGGAATTTCAATTTGCTGCTCTACGCTAATATCCACAAGCCCTTCTATGCCTTCAATATTGCGTTGTATCTGATTTGCAAGAGAAAACATTTTAGATAAGTCTGTCCCGAAAAGCTTAATGGCAATGTTTGCTCTCGTGCCTGAGAGCATGTGGTCAATACGGTGACCTATGGGCTGCCCGATGGTGATGTTCGCTTCAGAAACTGCGCTTAATTTTTCCCGAACGTCCTTCATGAATTCTTTCTTGCGTCTTTCTGTCAAAACAAAGGGAGCATCAATTTCAGCGGCATTTGCACCCTGCGCATGTTCGTCTAATTCGGATCTTCCCGTTCTGCGTGAAGTAACTGAGATTTCGGGAACCGACAGCAGGATATTTTCAATCCTGTTTCCGATTTTATTTGATTCTTCGAGTGATATGCCCGGCATACTGACAGCGCTTACCGTTAAAGTGCCTTCGTTAAATTCGGGCAAGAAACTTCGGCCCAAATCAAACATGAGAAAAATCGCCACCATGAACAACACGAGGGATATCCCAAGTAATGTCTTTTTCATTCTCATTACTTTTTTCAATGCGGAATTATAATACCGGCGAAGCCATCTTTCCGTCCAACTACCTTTTGCCTGTTTTAAAAGCATTTTGTCGCTGGTAAGCATAAAGCTGCAAAGCACGGGGGTAAGTGTTACCGCAACAAGGAGAGATGCAAACAGTGAAACGATAAAGGAGATACCCAGGGGTTGCAACATTCTACCCTCCATCCCACCAAGGAAAAACAAGGGGATAAAAGCAACGATGATGATAAGGGTCGCATTAAGGATTGAAGACCGCACCTCTTTTGAAGCGTCGTAAACGATAATAAGTGCGCTTTTTCGACTTTCAATACTTTTTTGTGCATTTTCCTTCAGGCGCTTAAAAACGTTTTCCACATCAATAATGGCATCATCTACCACCATGCCAATAGCTATTGCCATCCCGCCGAGAGACATGGTATTGATGGTTAAGCCCAAAAATTTAAGGGTGATAATGGAAACGATAAGTGAAAGAGGAATAGCAATAAGGGAAATAATGGTGGTCCGGAAGTTCATTAAGAACAAGAACATTATTACAACGACAAAGACAGAACCCTCCATGAGGGCTTTTTTGATGTTGTTTATAGAGGCCTGAATAAAATCTGCCTGACGGAATATTTTGGTGTTAATTTTGATGTCAGGAGGCAAGGTTTTGGCAATCTCTGCAATAGCATTATCAATTTTTTCTGTGAGTTCCAGGGTGTTAGCTCCTGGTTGTTTTGCTATGGTCATAATAATTGCCGGACTTGCTTTCAGTGAACCGTCGCCGATTTTAGGGATTGCCCCGCCTATTTTAACCTCCGCAACATCCTCTATTTTTATCGGGACATTAGCAACAACCTTAATTACGGCATTACCTATTTCTTCCACGCTGTTTGTTCTTCCAACACCTCTGATAATGTATTCATTACCAAATTCGTTCATGAAGCCGCCTGAAGCATTAAGATTGCTTTCTTTGCTTGCTTTCAGCAATTCGTTTAAAGAAATGTTGTAATGTTTCATTTTTTGGGGAGATGCAAGTATCTGGTATTGCTTGTATTCTCCGCCAATTACCATAACCTGTGATACTCCTCCTGTCGCTAATAACCTTGGCCGGATATTCCAGTCAGCAATGGTTCTTAAATCCATTGGGGACGTGCTATCCGATGATAAACCAATGAGCATGATTTCCCCCATGATGGACGATTGAGGTGCAAGCGTAGGATTTCCAACTCCCAGCGGCAGCTTTTCGGCAATGGTGGTTAGTTTTTCGCTCACTATTTGCCGTGCCTTAAAAATATCCGTTCCCCACTCAAATTCTATCCAAACAATGGATATGCCTGCGGCAGATGATGATCTTACCCGGCGCACATTGGTGGCGCCATTGACTGCCGTTTCAATCTGAAAGGTTACTAATTTTTCGACTTCTTCCGGAGCCATTCCATGCGCTTCGGTTAACACTACTACCGTCGGGGCGGTAAGATCAGGAAATACATCAACTTCCATTTTGGAGGCTGTGTAAATGCCTGCTATCAAAAGCAGCGCCGATGCTGCGATAATTATTAAGCGATTGTGTAAGGCGTATTCTATAATCTTATTTATCATGATTTCCCTCTTTAATGTTCGTGACCATGAGCTGGCATTTTACCTGACATTGTTGCTAATTTTATTTGGTAGGCTCCTTTCGTGACAACTCTTTCGCCTTCCTTTATACCTGCTAATACCTGTACATTCATACCATCATTGACTCCGATTTTTAATTCACGCTTTTGGAATCCTTCGCCTGATGTTTGCACATAGGCAAAGAAATTTTCCTGTTCCTCTATGAGCGCCGAATAAGGAATTACTAAAGCATCTTTAATTCCAGTAGTTTTTAAAAATACTTCTACGAATGAGCCAGGGATGATTTCACCATTATTGTCAATCTCAAAGTTAACGGGAATATAATAAGCGTTATTGTCAGCGCTTTTCCCATATGAAACAAGCTTGCCGTTTAAGCTGTCAGTACTGTGTATTTTACTGTCATGAGCAGTGATGAAATTCGCAGATGAAATACTATCGAGTTTTGAGAAATACTTTTGAGACAATTCGGCTTTTAAAATGAGTTTGCGGTTTTGGGAAACGGCGGCAATGGGTTGCCCGATTTCAACATGCTCTCCTTCGCTTATCATCACATTTTTTATATACCCTTGTATTGGCGACAAGATTTTGTGTCCACCGGCAGTATAGTTTGTTTCAATAGTATTAAAAGTGGTTTGAGCATTTTTGTATCGGAGTCGTATTTCCTGAAAAGATTTTTGTGAAATGATATGGTCTTTCACCAATTTTTTGGCTCTTTCATAATCTATTTTGCTTTTTTCATAGTTATTTTTTGCTTCTTTGTATTTCGTGTCTACATTACCTTCCGTTAAACCGGCTCCTGAAATGATAAATAATGTCTCACCTGAATTTACCGCAGAACCAATCAGCTTTTTATTGTTTCCGAATGTTATGATGCCTTTGCATTTTGCTATTATCGTTGTCTCGTCTCCAGGCGCAGACAAGACTTGCCCTGTGGTTTTGATTATTTCAGTAAAGGGCTGTTTTTTTACTTCCCTATTGGCAAAATCTATCTTCCATGCCTGTTCTTTTAAATAAACAATTTCCTCGCCGATTGTTTGTCCTTGTTGATTTACAAGCGCAGTGTGTGTGTCAGGATAAACAATGATATTGGCTATGGTTATTGTGTCGGAAAACTCCTTAGTTTGGATGTCAAAGACCAACTGATATGTGCCAGAAATTTCAGGATTCAAAGCCAATCGAAAAATGCCGGGAGACGAAAGTGCTTCGGCTTTGTCAGTTAATTGTGTCCCGTTTCCAATGAGGCTAATTGTTACGGAACCTTCCGTTACTGCTTTGAAGTTTTCTCCTAATTGTGTAAAGTGGGCAGCGAACTTTGAGGTTTCCCCTACGATCAAAGGTTTAAACTCTACAAATAGTTCCGATTTGTCTGTGTAGAGAGTGTAAGCAAGCGGTTCAGGCTCTCCGCCTGTATGTACTTCAGCTCCGAGCAAATGTCCGTGTTCGGCATCGCCGTGTTTATGATTATCATCTTTACAGCCTGCTAATAAGCCTGTGACGATGATGAATGAAATAATTGTTTTATTCATAATCCCCCCTATTTAATATCAGAAATCTTAATCCCGACGAGTCTTTCTATTTCTGTCATTGATGTAAAAAGATCGTTTAAAGCCTTTAAATATGAAACATTTGCGGTTACTAATGTTCGTTGGGCGTCCAGTACTTCAAGGAAATCAAACTCACCTTGTTCATATCCCTGTTTTGACATCTTCAAAGATTCTTCAGCCTGTGGAACTATCGTATCAATGAAGGACCGAACCAGTTCACGGGTTGAAGCGTACGTAGAATAAGCATTGTCCAATTGAAGTAATAATTCGTTTCTGGCGGCGGTCTCATCATCTTTTGCCTTGTGTGACAATTTTTCTGCCTCGATAATATTGCCCTGATTTCTATTGAAAAAAGGCAGAGGAAGGCTTATTCCTGCCTGGATTGTATCGTCATCTGTCGCTGAAAGACGCTTATATCCTATAGATACATCAACATCCGGAATAATTTTTCTTTTTGCCTCTTTAACCTTTAATAAAGAAAGAGCGACATTGCTTTTTTGCGCTTTTAAATCAGGATAATTTTTTAATAATAACTCCTCTATTTTTTCCAATTTGAGAAGCGGCACATCGCTAACGGGAACAGGAACAAGCTTTTGTAAAGGCGTTCCTGTTGTCCCCATTACCGTTTGCAATCTCTTCGTTGCATTCAGTACATTCCTTTCAGCTTCGACTACATTTGTTTTTGCTTTGGATAATTCAACTTCCGCCTTAAGAACTTCTAACTTTGGAATATCACCGGCTTTAAACTTTTTGTCTGACAGGTTTTTCAGGCTCGTTGCTATTTCAACGATTTTTTTTGCAAGATTTAATTCGTCCTGTGCTGTGAGAAGATCAAAAAATGCCTTTTTCGTCTGTGCGGTAATATTCCAGATGGCAGTTTGTACATCTAAACTTAGGATATTTTTTTCCTTTTTTGCCACGTCTGTTCTTAGCCCTCTTTTACCTCCCATCTCCAATTTCTGTGATAATGAAACCATGTTCTGGCTTCGATTTAACCCTATTTCTTCTGTCGGTATCTCTTCTGCCAACAGATTAATCTCAGGATTTGGCAGCAATTTAGCCTGTTTTATCATTCCCTCAGCTGCTTCTACCCGATGTTTCTTTGACAAAATGATTGGGTTATTGTTTATAGCAATATTTACTGCATCTTCTATGGTTAAAGGATCCTCTTTATGTTGTAGTTCCAAATCAGAAGCAATTACAAAGACGTGGCAAAAGAATACTATAAATATCGTAAATATAAATATGTAATTTACGGTGTCTAATATTTTGTGGAAATTCATCTCATGACTCCTAACCCGAATGGATCGGAAAAGACCGTAGTGGCAAGGCGCGCCTTGCCATTACAAAAAATATTTTTGCTGAAAATGTCAAAATATTTTTTATTAGTATCTAACTCGAACAAGTCGGAAAAGATTATCAATGCCTATGACCGGTCATTATCGTTTCAACAACGAGACGTTTCTTAAGAAAAATAGAGGCAAAAAATGACGCTATTTTCCGAAAGAAAACAAATTTGCGAACAAAGTGAAATGTGGCAATACGATTGGTTTAGATAAGATAGGTAGAATTGAGTTGATATAATCTCGTGGAACAATATCGATCCGGAGGCAAATGATGGAAGGTTTTTGAAGTAAACCAGGGGATTTGATTATCCAGACGAAGTGAAAAACAGAGGGGTAAATGGTATTTTAGGGTAAGACTGACATTTTGAGAAACAGATGTGTTTCCTGATAAATAATCGAAAGACAAAATATTCTTTACGTCTCTATGTTCCGTTTCTCCTAATCCATGACCTCCTAATTCATGATCTCCATTAGTGTGATGGACATGAACAGTATTATGTACAAAATGAACTTCATGTTCATGTCCCAAAAGCCCACCCATTGTTGCATTTGACAGACAAAATGCAATGGCTACTAATATTAAGAAAAGTTTGATTGGTCTTATTTTTATCATAAAGGATTTGGAGAACAAAACGCTAAAATATTTGAGAATAATATTATTCATAATACATTGCAATGTCAACAAATATTCATAAATTAATTGCAAAATCGAATCTTACCTATATAAAAGTTTGTTGACATAAAAGATTATATTGTTACAATAATAACACTATGTTACGTTTATTACATATATAAATTGTCTTTGCTCAGAGGCAAAAGACTCAACTTTTCCGGTGGTTGGCAAGATTGGTTTATGGACAAAGGCCGATGCACAGACGTATTTTGATAATAACTATGAATAAATGGATACTCCTAACACATCAAATTGCACAAGATGCACCAAACCTTAGAGTAAAGGTCTGGCGGCATCTGAAAAAACTGGGAGCCGTGCTCTTCAAAAATGCCGTATATTTACTCCCTTATACGAAGGAACATGAGGAGAGTATGCAGTGGATTTGTAAACAAATTAGAGACAGTGGAAGTGATGCATCACTGTTTATTACTGAATCAATGGACAAAAAGCACAATGAAGAGAT